>Ga0209100_1000793_pt1 | contig 24463 bp, 23 predicted proteins | sample lystaG_FD_185480 | JGI IMG/M metagenome (GOLD analysis project Ga0209100, IMG submission 185480) | Glacier valley bacterial and archeal communities from Borup Fiord, Nunavut, Canada, to study Microbial Dark Matter (Phase II) -... | ecosystem: Environmental > Aquatic > Freshwater > Ice > Glacier ...
TACTCACCCGTTCGCCACTAATCCAGGGAGCAAGCTCCCTCTCATCGTTCGACTTGCATGTGTTAAGCACGCCGCCAGCGTTCATCCTGAGCCAGGATCAAACTCTCCGTAAATGTTTGATTGCACGGCACACACCGTCAGTGAAGAGGTGAGTGTCGGCACATCTAGTGCAACCAGCCACCGGAATGGGCGGACAGGTTGCAAGTTTGAAACTGACAAGAACAAACCAAACCGAATAAATCCGGACTGACTTGCTTGTTTTGTTTATATCTATTCCAAAGGAATCTCCTCTGCGGTGCCTGCCTAGAAAAGGCAGCTCCTACAGACGAGGTTTTTGGCATTTGACATTGTGCACGCTGTTGAGTTCTCAAGGATCGGATGCTCCTGGTTTCCACCTTTCGGCTTCTACCCAGGGCCATACCTTTTTGCAGTGGCTACTGTCGAGAAGACATCGCCTGACTGCTGTAAAGCTCGTGTTTACCACGCTCGCTCTCGCGCCGGGCAACTTGTCTAACTTAGCACCTTCGCCGTGCTTGTCAAATCAACTGGAGCGGCTTGAAAAGCGTGCACCAGACTGTTTCGACGTACTCACGAGGTGGGTTTCTCATCATAGGATCTAATGTCAACTCCCTACAAGAGGTTCGTTGCTATTTGACCTAGATTTAGTCCCTCTTGAGGCCGGAAGCTCTTCCGCTTTCCGAACCTTTGGGGTGACAAGTAAGAAGATTACGTGTCCAGTGGGGGTCGGTCAAATCACGGCTGCGACCCGGGCGTGTCGCTCCTGATGACGCAGTTTCGGGCCCATGTGACGCAGCGGTTATTCAATGAAGATGCCGGCGAGGGTCTTCTTGCCCCGGCGCAAAACCGCCATGCCGCCGGGGAGCGCGTTTTGCTCGAGGGTGAGATCGGCATCCTCGACCTTGACGTTGTTGAGATAGATCCCTCCCTGCTCGACTGCCCGTCGCGATTCGCTGAGACTGCTGGCCAGTCCGGTGTCGACGAGAAGCTGCACGATCGGCGTGCTCGCGATGGTGGTGGTGTTAGGGAGCTCACGCAGTGCGGCCTCGAGGGTCGGGGCATCCAGTCGGTCGAGCTCGCCCTGGCCGAAGAGAGCGGCGGATGCCGCAATGGCGGCTAGCGTTGCATCCGCTCCATGTACCAGGGTCGTGACCTCGAGAGCGAGAGCCCGTTGGGCCTCTCGCCGGAAAGGCGCGGTGGCGACCAGCTCGACGAGCCGATCGATCTCGACGCGGGTGAGGAAGGTGAATATCTTCACCCGCTCGATCACATCGGCGTCGTCGGTATTGAGCCAGAACTGGTAGAAAGCGTAGGGACTGGTGAGTGCCGGATCGAGCCACACGGCGTTGCCCTCGCTCTTTCCGAACTTGGTGCCGTCGGAGTTGGTGATCAGGGGCGTGCCGATGGCATGCGCCGAGACCCCCTCGGCCTTGCGGATGAGATCGGTCCCGCTGGTGAGATTGCCCCACTGGTCACTCCCCCCGGTCTGGAGCACACATCCCTGGCTGCGGTAGAGCTCGAGGAAGTCCATCCCCTGCAAGACCTGGTAACTGAACTCGGCGTAGCTGATGCCGGCGTCGCTGTTGAGTCGCGCGCTCACGGCATCCTTCTTGAGCATCGTGCCGACCCGGAAGTGTTTGCCGATATCCCGAAGGAAGTCGATCGCGCTGAGGGGGGCGGTCCAGTCGAGATTGTTGACGAGGCGAGCAGCGTTGTCGCCCTCGAAACTGAGGAACTTGGCCACCTGGGCCTGCAGGTAGCCGACGAACTCGGCAACCGTCTCCTTCGAGTTGAGAGTGCGTTCCGCGGTCGGTCGTGGATCGCCGATGAGTCCGGTGGACCCTCCCACAAGCCCGAGCGGTTTATGCCCGGCGAGTTGGAATCGACGCATCAGGAGTAGTTGCACCAGGTTGCCGAGGTGAAGGCTCGCGGCCGTCGGGTCGAACCCGCAGTAGTAGGTGATCGGCTCACCCGAGAGGAGCCGCTTCAGTTCGACTTCGTCGGTGGAGACATGGACGAGTCCGCGCCAGACCACCTCATCCCAGACCGTGTCGAACGAGTCGTCGTTGCGCTGGGAGGACAGGACTTCGGATGCTGGCACGGGCCCAAGAATATCAGCGGCACGCGGCTCACGACCGGTCGACCGTCTCGCTCGCATCGAGCAACTCCACGAGTGCGCGCTACGGACGATTGTCTGGCGCCAGACAGTCTCCATCACGCCCTTGGGGTAGATTTTGTAATATCAACTGTTTAGGGTTGATTTACTGGGATCAATGCCCGGGGGATGATGAGGGGGGCGCATGTTCGCCATTACTGCAGACCAGGTCGACAGCCAGCACCGGCGGGACATCGCGGCCGACACGATGCGGACGCTCGAGACGACTCTCGGCGATGGGCTGGTGCTACCGATAGATCGCACGGCCGGCGACGAGATCCAGCTGCTCATCGCGGCATCCGACACGGCCCTGACGGCGATTCTCGCCCTCACCCGAGACGGCGAGTGGAGCGTGGGATGCGGGATCGGCAGCGTGAACCTCCCGCTGCCAGCGAATGCCCGGGAAGCCGGAGGCGGTGCCTTCGTCTCCGCGCGCGAAGCGGTGAACGACGCGAAGAAGCGGGATACCCGCTTCGCCCTGCGCAGCACGGCGGTGACGGCCGCCGCCGATGCCGAGGCTTTCGTGGATCTACTGCTGCAATTGCGGGCGAGGCGCAGTGCTGAGGGCTGGGAGATGTGCGACCTCCTCAGCGCCGGCAACAGCCAGGCCGAAGCCGCGAAACTGCTCGGGATCACCCCCCAGGCCGCGAGCAAACGCGCTCGGACTGCGGCACTCCGTGTCGACTTCGCCGCGAGGTCACCCCTCGAACGTAGGCTCGCAGCCGTGGACGTGCCCGCGGACGAAGGGAGCCGATAGTGATCGTGCAGGTAGTGCTATGGATTCTGGCCATCATCGTGATCGCGGCAGCTCTCGCGATCTGCATCACCGCCATCCGGTTTCGAAAGCCGTCTCTCGCCCTCCTCGCCGCGATTCCCCTGATTGTGGGACTGGTAGGGCTCGCCTTCCGCTCGGGGGTGCCGGCGCCGAGCAATGCCGTCGCGGTGATTGCCGGAATCCTGCTCGCGCTGCTCGGGATCATCGGCGGGAGCCCGATCACCATCGCCGTGCTCGGACTCTCCAGCCGCGGGTCGGCGCCGACTGTGGACGGAGCACACGGCGGAATCATCGTGAACGAGGGCATCGCGCCGGAAATCCATCGTGCCGAGGTGCTGCGGGGCGGCACGATCATCGGCTACCTCGAGCGGCTCGCGCTCATCGCCGCCATCGTGCTCGGGCACCTCGAAATCGTCGCAGTGCTCATCGCTGTGAAAGGGCTCGGCCGGTTCTCGGAGCTCGACAGCCCCGAGATCCGAGAGCGATTCATCATCGGCACCCTGGTGAGCCTGGTCTGGGCCGGAGCCTGTGCGCTGCTCATCGTGCTCCCCGCGTGATCCCCGCCCCCAAGGGTCAACTTCGCAGGTTCCCGGGCTTCCCCACGCAGCGAAGTTGACACTCACCAGCGGTTTTCGTGTGGGGCGAGGGGCGAAGACGGAAAGTCTCAGGCCGGGTCAGCCGGGCGCCTCTTCGGCGCGTGCGCCCTGTAGGGCGAAACACTGCGCTCCCCCGGTAGCCAGAAGCGCCACGGATAGTCGCGGGAACCTCCCGCACCAGACACTCCGGTTCGCGGCCCGGACTCGAACGGGAGCGGGCGAGGCGGGAGGGTCAACTCGAACGGCGGCGCCGCGAGATCCGCTCCCCCGTCTGCGAGAGTGATGCCGAGCGCCACGACAAGGCGAGCGGGCCCGCGGGCCAGGTCGGCATCCGTCTTCGAGGTTCGGCGGCGAACGCGCGCAAACTCGATGCCGTCGATCACCTCGGCACCGCGCAGCAGCACCGCGGATGCCGTCCCCGCGGGTGAGCAGGTCAGGTTGGCGCAGACGTGCATGCCGTAGGTGAAGTAGGTGTACAGGTGGCCGGGCTCGCCATACATGACTGCATTGCGCTTGCTGGGTCCGCGATACGCGTGGGACCCGGGATCGGCCTCCCCGAGGTAGGCCTCTACTTCGGTGAGACGCACGGCAACCGTGCCCTCGGCGGTGCTGTGGCGGAGCACCGCTCCGAGCAGCAGAGGGGCTGTCTCGACAGACGGCGCGTCGAAGAACTGCCGGTCGAACATCGGCGGGTCGGTCAGAAGAGCTTCGCGCCGCTGGTGACGAACAGGATCACGGCGATCACGAACAGCACGGCGGCCACGCCGAAGACACTCCACATCACGATCTTCTGGGTGCGATTCTGTTCCGGCTTCTGAGACCGGTTGTCTTTGCTGAGGGTCATTACCAGGACTCCGTGGGTGTTCGAACGCGGCGGGTGAGTGCCGCGAGCTGTTCGGCCACACTTTCCGGGGCGGTGCCGCCGGTACCGTTGCGACTGCCGATCAACCCGCTGAGGGTGAGCATACCCGAGAGCGACCACTCCCGAGACCTCGCGATCGTGCTCCGCTAACCGATATCCAGCCCGTGAAAGTCCCACGGACGTGCCTGCTCAAAGGCAGCGGCGGCGCGGAGTACGACCGCGTCAGCTCGGAATCCTCCGACGATCTGCAGTCCGACCGGCAGCCCTGCGCTCGTTCTTCCGACGGGAACAGTGGCCGCCGGAAAACCTGTGAGGTTGAATGGATAGGTGAAGGGGGTCCACTCAAGGTATGCGGGTGTGCTGCCGTTCACCTGCCGGGGAGCATCGGTGCCGAGTTCGAAAGAGGTAATGGGAACTGTGGGCGTGAGAAGCACATCGTAGTTGTCCATAAAGCGCCGCCAGGACTCGTAATACTCATTGCGCTTCAGCTGCATTGCCACCACAGTGTCACCACGGATGGATCGGCCGCGCTCGATGACCTTCACCCGGCCCGGATCCATGAGAGACCGCAATTCTTCGAAATCGTCGAGGTGCATCCCTGCGTGAGCCGTCGCCCAGATCGTGTCGAGAATGTCCCATGGGTCATCGACAGCGGGGTGCGCGATTTCCACGCTCGCACCAAGCTCCTCGAAAGTCTTCACCGCGGCCGACACGAGCTGTAACACCTCCGGCTCCACCCAGGCATGCCCCAGGTCGGGTGACCATGCGATCCGTAGGCCGCGCACGCCACCGTCACACGAACCGAGGTAATCATTGTTCGTGTTGTAACTCCAGCGATCCCTCGAATCGAGCCCCGCGGTGACGTCCAGGAACAGAGCGCTCTCCCGCACAGTGCGCGTAATTGATCCCAGTTGCGATATATCCCCCGCTGCACTCGGAGGCGCTTGGGGTATCAGTGATGCGGAGGGCTTCAACCCGAAAACGCCGCAGAAGGATGCCGGGATCCGCACTGACCCAGCTCCATCGGAGGCCTGATGCAGAACACCCAACCCGAGAGCCGCGGCCGCTGCGGCGCCACCAGACGAACCTCCCGCGGTGCGATCACGATCAAACGGGTTGCGGGTGGGCCCGATCAGCCTGTTTTCGGATTCTCCCTTCCACGCCTTTTCCGGCGTATTAGTTTTGCCGAGCAGTACGGTGCCGGCTGACGCGAGTCGCTCGACGATCGGTGCGTCGGTATCAGGGACATTGTCCCGCCAGATAAGCGAACCGTAAGTCGTGCGTACGCCTCGGGTCGCAACGATGTCCTTCACGGTCAGCGGCAACCCGTCGACGGCGGAGGCTGGCGCCTGGTCTGCGTACCGCCGTTCGGAAGCGAGAGCCTGCTTGAGCGCGACCTCAGGGCTTATCGTGATGAAGACGCCGAAGGTTTCATTCAGTTTCTCGACGCGATCCAGGGTCTCACGGAGCACCTCGACGGGAGACAGCTCGCGACTCAGATACGCCGACACGAGCTCGGAGCCCGTCATGTACGCGATCATAGAATTTTTTCTCCAGGTAGCGAAGGCTGTGATAGCCGCTTCAGAACCGACGCGAACTCCTACGCTTGCTCCAAAACGGATTTGTGTCGACCTAAGCCCGTGATCTCGGTCTCAATCACGTCGCCGGCAGTAAGGTATCGGGGCGGTTTCATGCCCATACCGACCCCCGCCGGCGTACCGGTGTTGATGACGTCGCCCGGTTCGAGGGTCATAAATTGACTCAGGTACCAGATGAGGTGGTCGACCGGAAAGATCATGTCGGCAGTGTTGCCGTCCTGCCGTAATTCTCCGTTCACCCACAACCGCAACCGCAGGTCTTGGGGGTCTGCAATCTCGTCCCGGGTCACGAGGTAAGGGCCGAGTGGGTTGAACGTCTCACACGACTTGCCTTTGGTCCACTGGCCTCCCCGATCATTCTGGAACTCACGCTCGGACATATCGTTGGTGACGCAGTAGCCGGCGATGTGGTCGCCCGCGGATCCGGGCGCATCGAGGTACCGCACCCTGGTAGCGATGACGACCGCGAGCTCGACCTCATAATCGGATCGAGAGCTGCCCCTCGGCACCAGGACCGTATCGCGAGCTCCCACTGCCGTTTCCGGTGCTTTCAAGAACACGACGGGCTCCTTTGGTGCTTCGAGTCCCGCTTCGGTGGCGTGATCGACATAGTTGAGCCCGATACAGACGATTTTTCCGGGCTTCGCCACCGGCGTTCCGATCCGCAACTCGCTGTGAATGACCGGCAACCGGTGCTCCGACAGCGCCTGACGAAGAAGCGGTAATCCATTTTCGGCGAAAAAGCGGCCGTTGTAATCACTCGTCACCGAGGAGGCATCGTACATCTGGCCGGATTCGCCGACCACAGCCGGCAGCTCGGCTCCGGGCGCTCCAATTCGTAGGAGCTTCACCGGCTCAGCGCCACACCGTAGGAGGGCGCGAGGTGCGACGCGATCCGCTGGCACCCCTCGTGCAGTGCTGTCGGTTCTGCCGCGAGTGAGATTCGAACGTGGTCATCACCTATCGCGCCGAACGCAGACCCGGGTGCGACAGCGACCTGTTTGTCGCGTATCAGCTCGAGGGCGAACTCGCGGCTCGAGTGTCCTGAAGCGCTGATGTCCAACCAAATGTAGAAGGCACCGCTCGGCCGAAAGAAGTCGATTCCCGCTTTCGCAAAAATTTCGCAGACATCATCGCGACGGGACCGGTAGGCCGCGACCATCTCGCTGACGTGTCCTTGCGGGCCGGTCAGGGCCGCGACCGCGGCCTGTTGACTCACCGAGCTGATGCAGGAGATCAACGGCTCCTGCATCTTGGCGGTGACCTCAGCAAGTGACTCCGGAACTGCAAGATACCCGACCCGCCAACCCGTCATCGCGTAGGTCTTTGAGAAGCTGTAGACGCCGATCACCCGATCTTGTGCGCCAACAGCGCCTGCAGACACAAAATCGTCCGTGAAGTTGATCTGGTCGTAAACCTCATCAGAAATCACCCAGAGGTCATGTGCGGTCGCAAACGCGAGGACTTCAGCCAGCTGCTCTCGCCCGATTACCGACCCGACCGGGTTTGATGGTGAATTGAGGACGAGGACCTTCGTGCGCGGAGTGACGAGCCGCTCCAGACTTGCCGCGCTCGGCAGGTAACCGTTCTCGATGGTCAGCGGGTAGTAGATCTGGCGAATGTTCTGCAGGTGCGCGATCATCGCGTAATTTGGCCATCCGGGATCGGGCAAAAGGATCTCGTCGCCGGGTTCCAGCAGTGCCCGGAACATGGCAAATAGGCCCTGAGCGGCACCCTGCGACACGACAACCTGACTCGCATTGACGACCAGGCCGTTGACCGTCCGGAGCTTCTCGGCGAGCAGTTCACGCAGCTCGGGGATTCCGGCGTTCGACGTGTAGTGGGTAAATCCAGCCGACGCTGCAGCATGGGCCGCTTCCACGACATGTGGCGCTGTCGGGAAGTTGGGCTCCCCAAGCTCCAGGCTGATGACGCGAGGGTCACGCGCTGCGAGGTCTCGGATCTCGCGAATACCCGACCGTGGCATCTGCTCGGCGATCGCTGACGATTGTGCCAAAGTCCGGCTCCCAAGCTAAGAGAAAGTGAATGTCATGACGAGCCACCAGCTGGACAACAGCACTTTCTCGCGCGGCAGCCCAGTTGGGAATCAATGAATTTATCGCCAGCGTTCACAGCTTGCAGGAGCAATCGTGAGCTTGTCAATGGGATTTCAGTTTTCTACTTGTTAAATCGACTTTTTACTCTGAAATCGATTCTTGTAACTAATTGGCCGTTGCTCGACCAGACTCGAGTTGCAGGTACTCGAGCAGCACATCCGTCGTGAGGGAAATGTGCTGTCGCAGTACCTCCACCGCGGCGACTTCGTCCCTGTCCATAAGCGCTCGCAGCAAAGCGCGATGCTCGCCTGGGACGTCTCGCGAGGAGTCATCACCCAGCGAGTGAGACCACCTTCGATAGAGCTCGGCACCGTCTCGGAGTTGAGAAGAGATTTCCATTAGACGTTTGCTGTTGCAGCCTTCGAGGCAGGCACGGTGAAAATCAGCGTGGGCCTTCGCCCACTCCTCTGTCACTCGGTGGGAATCGCTGGGATCGAACTGGGGAGTTCTGTCGAGCGTGTGGTGTGCCGCCAACACTTGCGCTTCCCATGCAAGATCACCGCGTTGGACCGCGTACCTCACGGCGAGAGTTTCGATATCCAGCCGGACGTCGGTCAAATCCGATAGATCGTCGAGCGAAAGGGAAGCCACGCGAAAACCAGTTTGCGGGACCCACTCGACCAGCTCCCCCTCGGCGAGACGCGCTAATGCCTCGCGCACAACAGTGAGGCTGACCGAATACTTGTGGGCAAGTTCCGCGGGCTGCAAGCGTGTCCCCGGCCGCAAGTATCCCGCGAGGATATCCGAGCGCACTTTGTTGGAAACCTCACCATTGAGGGTCCTCGAGACCTTCTGCTCCATGATCGGATCATAGTAGAAAGCTCTTCTACCCAGTTTGCAATCATCCGCGGGTCTCTCTCGACAGGTCTGATTCGCCGACGGGTGGAGGCCACCAATCCGCCAGTAACGCTTCGATCGGCATAAGAAGCTGGTCGATCATATGCGCGGGGTTGAATTCATGAAATGGGTGGCCCCGCGCATTCCTGTACTCGAATTCGCGGGGCCCAAGCAGCCTGCTGCCCGTCAGAGTGAGGCTGACAGGTCTCGCAGCTGTGAGACCTTTAAGGGACATGGATCCTCTCCAGGAAGCTGAAGTCGGCAGTCTGGAGTCCCTGGGCCCAGAAGCATATCCCGCCTCAAATACCTCCTCCGAAGTGGGATCGAGGGTAAGTGCAGGCCCGATTCCAAACATCCACGTCAACTGGAAGGCACGTCATGAGTCGGCTCACGGAGTGGGGCAGCAACGCAAGGGGTCCACTGATGGGAGGTTGGTCCAGTCTCGGGCCTGCCACGGCCGAAGTGCTGACCCTTTCTGGACTGGACTGGGTCATACTCGATGCCCAGCACGGCATTTTCGACGACCGCTCCGTGGTCGAGACTCTCCACATAATCCCGCGAGGTCGGACCGATGTGATGGTGCGCGTGCGGCGCAACGATGAAGCACTGATCGGGCGCTCGCTCGATGCTGGAGCTCGCGGCGTTATCGTGCCGATGATCGAGACGGCCGAAGACGCGCGGCGCGCATCTGAAGCATGTCGCTATCCTCCGCAGGGTGGCCGAAGTTGGGGACAGTTCAGCACGTCCTGGGGAATAGCAGAGGTGTCGGTCGAGGAGTCAAACCGCACGGTTGTCTGCGGGGTAATGGTTGAGAACCAACGCGGTCTGGATAACGTTGACGCGATCGCGGCGGTGCCAGGTGTCGACATGATCTTTGTTGGCCCGTATGACCTGTCGATTGCACTCGGTATCGATATCGACGAGCTACTGGGGAAAGGGAGCGCCGGCGCGCTCGGGACCATCGTCTCCGCGTGCAAACGGCACGACGTAATTCCTGGTATTTTCGCGGGCACGGTCGAGCGTGCCGTGACTCTGGCCAATCTGGGGTTCGTCGCCATTGCGGCGGGCACTGACGCAGGCCTCCTGCGGAGTGCCGCAGAGAACCTGCGTGGCGAAGTTGAATCGACTCGGGCCGTCACTCCGTTAGATGGGGGTGCCGTTTAGCAGAGGTCTCGGGTGGCCGGGCATGGGCCATTGCTCCTGCGCCGCACAAATCCGCAGCGCGATTTGTGCGGCACCGTCTAGACGCTGCAACCGGTGCGGGCGGCGGCGATACCAGAGCCACTTTCATGCTCGTGCACTCGCGGGGCCGTGGCGGAGCACCGCTCCGAGCAGCAGCGGGGCTGTCTCGACCGACGGCAGGTCGAAGAACTCCACATCACGATCTTCTGGGTGCGATCCTGTTCCGGCTTCTGAGAACGGTCGCCTTTGCTCAGGGTCATTGCCAGACTTCCCCGAGGGATCGGACGCGGCGGGTGAGTGCCGCGAGCTGCTCGGCCACACGTTCCGGGGCGGTGCCGCCGGCACCGTTGCGACTGCCGATCGACCCGGTGACGGTGAGCACGCCCCGCACACCGGGGGTGAGGTGCGGCGAAATCGACAGGTAGTCGGCGTCGGTCGGCTGGTCGAGTTCGAGACCGCGCCGCTCGCAGAAACTCACCAGGGAGCCGCTGATCTCATGGGCCTCCCGAAATGGGATCCGCTCGGTGACAAGCCATTCGGCCACGTCCGTCGCGAGCGAATAGCCCTGGGGAGCGAGTTCCGCCATCCGGTTCGTGTGGAAGACGAGTGTCGCGATCATTCCGGTGAACGCGGGAAGCAGTACTTCGAGGGTCTCCACCGAGTCGAAGACCGGCTCCTTGTCTTCCTGGAGGTCGCGGTTGTAGGCGAGCGGCAGGCCTTTGAGCGTTGCGAGAAGTCCGGTGAGATTGCCGATCAGCCTGCCCGACTTGCCCCGGGCGAGCTCGGCGATGTCGGGATTCTTTTTCTGTGGCATGATCGACGACCCGGTCGAATACGAGTCATGGAGGGTGACGAAACCGAACTCGCGGGTATTCCAGAGGATGATCTCCTCGGCGAAACGGGAAAGGTCGATGCCGACCAGCGAGAGGATGAACGCGAACTCGGCCACGACATCGCGGCTTGCGGTCGCATCCATCGAATTCTCCATGGGCCCGATGAGGCCGAGCTCGGTCGCGACCAGTTGTCCGTCGAGTCCGAGGGAACTGCCGGCGAGAGCGCCGGACCCGTAGGGCGAGAAGGAGGCCCGCGCCGCCCAGTCCCGCAAACGTTCGAGGTCACGCACGAGCGGCCACGCGTGAGCGAGAAGATGATGGGCGAGCAGCACCGGCTGGGCGTGCTGCAGATGGGTGCGACCCGGCATCGCGGCATCCGGATGCGCTTCCGCCTGGGACGCGATCGCGTCGATGAGGCGGATGATAAGTTTACCGATTGCCTGCCCGTGATCGAGCAGGTAGAGGCGCACGAGGGTGGCGATCTGGTCGTTGCGGCTGCGCCCGGCGCGCAACTTGCCGCCCAGCCCGGGGCCGGCGAGGTCGATCAGTCCGCGTTCGAGCGCTCCGTGCACATCTTCGTCGGACTCGCGCTCGACGAATGAACCGTCGGACCAGGCCTGGCGCAGGGTCTCGAGGGCGGCGTCCATCGCGACCAGTTCATCAGCCGTGAGGTAGCCGGCCGCCGCGAGCGCTTTGGCGTGTGCCCGCGAGCCGAGAATGTCGTAGCCGCCGAGTTGCCAGTCGAAATGCGTCGACTTGCTCAGTCGGGCGAGCTCGGGCGACGGACCGGAAGCGAAGCGAGCTCCCCAGAGGGCGCCCTCAGTGGTGATGCCGATGTCGATGTCGCTGTCGCTGTGGCTGTCGCCCGAGCCGGTGGTCATGACTACTTGCCCGACAACTCGCGGCGCGCAGAGATCTTGCTCGGCAGCGACCAGATCTCGATGAAGCCCTTGGAGAGAGATTGGTCGAAGGTGTCGCCGGTGTCGTAGGTCGCGAGGTTGAAGTCGTAGAGACTCTGCTCGCTGCGCTGACCGGTGACAGTGGCACGACCGCCCTGCAAGGTCAGGCGGATGTCTCCGCTCACGTACCGCTGGGTGTCGTCGATGAACACATCGAGAGACCGTTTGAGGCTCGAGAACCACAGGCCGTCGTAGACGAGGTTGGACCACTCCGCCTCGACACCCCGCTTGTAACGGTTGAGGTCCCGCTCGAGGGTCAGGCTCTCAAGCGCCTCGTGCGCCTCGATGAGGGCCATCGCGGCCGGAGCCTCGTAGACCTCACGGCTCTTGATGCCGACGAGGCGGTCTTCGACGACGTCGATGCGACCGACGCCGTGCTTGCCGGCGAGCTCGTTGAGCTTCTCGATCATCTGCAGGGCGCTGTACGACACACCATCCAAAGCGACGGGAATGCCGGAGGCGAAGGTGATGGTGACCTCGTCAGCCTCCTTCGCCACGGTCGGATCCATCGTGTATTCGTAGAGCTCCTCGATCGGCGCATTCCACGGGTCTTCGAGGAATCCGGTCTCCACCGCACGACCCCAGACGTTCTTGTCGATCGAGTACGGGCTCGCAGCGCTCTGACGAATCGGCAAGTCGTGCTCGTTGGCGTAGATGATGGCCTTGTCGCGGGTGAGAGCGAGGTCACGCACCGGCGCGATACTCGTGAGTTCGGGCGCGAGGGCGGCGACGGCCGCCTCGAAACGCACCTGGTCATTGCCCTTGCCCGTGCAGCCGTGCGCGACGCTGTCGGCACCGAGCTGCCTAGCCACAATCGCCAAATGCTTGGCGATCACCGGGCGGCTGAGCGCTGAAACGAGCGGATAACGCTTTTGATAGAGCGCGTTGGCCTTGAGGGCCGGCATCAGGAAATCATTGGCGAACTCGTCCCTCGCGTCAACGACGATCGCCTCGACAGCGCCGCAGTCGAGAGCACGCTGGCGGATGTCCTCCATGTCTTCGCCGCCCTGGCCGACATCGACGGCGAGGGCTACGACCTCCTTACCGGTGGCATCCTTCAGCCAGCCGATACCCACCGAGGTGTCGAGACCGCCGGAGTAGGCGAGGACAACGCGTTCTGCCATGTGTGGTGCTCCTAATTTTCATTCGTCAGTTTATGAGTTTGGTCTCGATACGCTCGCTAGCGCGAGCTACTCGACCACCGCACAGGCGAGCAGCGCGAGCAACGTCGACTACTGCTGCAGCAGCCATATCATGAGGGCTTTTTGGGCGTGCAGGCGGTTCTCCGCCTGATCCCAGACCACGCTCTGCGGTCCGTCGATGACCTCGGCCGTGACCTCGTAGCCCCGGTCGGCCGGAAGACAGTGCAGGAAGAGGGCATCTCCCTTCGCAAGCCCCATGAGCTCGGTGTCGACCCGGTAGGAGCCGAGGGTTGTGAGGCGTTCCGCCTTCTCCTCCTCTTTGCCCATCGAGACCCAGGTATCGGTCACCACCACATCGGCGCCGGCGACGGCGTCGACCGGATCCGTGTAGAGGGTGACCGATCCGCCGGTCTTCGCCGCCGCGATATCCGCATCCGCCACCACGGAATCGGTGGGTGCGTAATCCAGCGGCGAGGCGACACGCACGTGCATGCCGGCTGTCGCGCCCGCCAGGAGATAGGACTGGGCCATGTTGCTCGCCCCGTCTCCGAGGAAGGTGACAGTGAGGCCCGCGAGGGTTCCGCGGTGTTCACGGATGGTGAGGAGATCCGCCAGCAACTGGCAGGGGTGGAAATCGTCCGACAGTCCGTTGATCACCGGAACCGTGGTGCCGAGCGCCATTTCCTCGAGCCCCGACTGGGCGAAGGTGCGCCAGACGATCGCCGCGACCTGTCGCTCGAGCACGCGCGCGGTGTCGGCGGCCGTCTCCTTGCCGCCGAGCTGGCTGTTGGCCGTAGAGATGATGAGCGGAATACCGCCGAGCTCGGCGATCCCGACCGCGAACGAGACCCGGGTGCGGGTCGACGACTTGTCGAAGATCACGGCAACGGTCTGCGGGCCAGCCAGTGGACGGGCGCCGAAGCGATCCTTCTTCAGCTCGATCGCAAGATCGAGGATAGTGGTCTGTTCGGCCTGGCTGAGCTCGTCATCGCGCAGGAAGTGTCGGGTCATTTCGCATCCAATGTGAGGGCCCGAAGAGCAATCGTGAACTTCTGACGAAACTCCTCAAGCTCGGTGTCGCCGATGATGAGCGGTGGCGCGATGCGGATGCTCGAGTCATTCGGCGCGTTGATGATGAGGCCGTTCGCGAATGCCGCGGCCGACAGGGCACCGGCGACCGGCTGCGAGAGACCCAGCCCGACGAGTGCCCCCTGTCCGCGCACCTCCGTAATGAGCGGTGAGCCGATTGCTTCGACGATGGCCTGCAGCTTCGCGCCGATGGCCGAGGCGTTCTCGATCAATCCGGCCCGCTCGATCTCGCCGAGCACGGCATTGCCTGCCGCGGTCGCGAGCGGATTTCCCCCGAAAGTGCTGCCGTGCTGCCCCGGCTGGAACAGGTCGGATGCCGCACCGAAGGTGATGAGCGCCCCGATCGGCACGCCGCCGGCGATGCCCTTTGCGAGCGTGAGGGCATCCGGAAGGACTCCGGTCTGCTGGAACGCGAACCAGGTGCCCGTGCGGCCGACTCCGGTCTGGATCTCGTCGAGAACCAGCAGCGCGCCGTTCTCGGTGGCGAGCTCGCGGGCACGCTGGAGGAAACCCTCCGGCAGGTCGAGAACGCCCGCCTCTCCCTTGATCGGCTCGATGAAGATCGCCGCGACGGTGTCATCCATGGCCTCTTCGAGAGCTGCGATGGTCGTGTCGATGTGCTCGATACCTGGCAGTAAGGGCTCGAAGTCCTTGCGCAGCGCGGTCTTGCCGGTGAGCGAGAGCGAACCCATGGTGCGCCCGTGGAAGGAGTTGAGGAGAGAAAGGATGCGCGTGCGACGTCCATCGCCGCGGTTGAGCCGAGCGAGCTTGATCGCCGCCTCGATCGCCTCTGCCCCCGAGTTCGCGAAGAATACCCGACCAGCGTCGCCCGCTCCGGTGATGCGACGAAGGCGTTCGGCAAGCTCGAGCTGGGGCGGAGAAGCGAAGTAGTTGGAGACGTGCGCGAGGGTCGCGACCTGGCGACTCACGGCATCCACGAGCACCGGATGCGCGTGACCGAGCGCGTTGACGGCGATGCCGGCGAGGAAGTCGAGATAGCGGTTACCGTCGACATCCCACACGTGGGCTCCCTCCCCGCGTTCGAGCATCGCGAGTGGCGGTGCGAGCGAGCCCATCATCGCGTCGCCGTAGCGTGCGCGCCAGTTGTCTGTGTCCATCACAGGTCCTTTCGGGAAATTACTTCAGTACCGATTCCCTCGGCGGTGAACGCCTCGAGCAGAATCGAATGCAGCACGCGACCATCGATGATCGCCGCCTTGGGAACTCCGCCGTCGACCGCGTCGAGACAGGCGGTCATCTTGGGGATCATGCCGGATTCGAGGGAGGGCAGCAGCGCGCGCAACTCGGTGGCATCGATGGTGGAAATGAGGGAGTCGCGGTCCGGCCAGTTGCGATAGAGGCCGGCGACATCCGTGAGGATCACCAGTTTCTCCGCCTCGAGGGCGATGGCGAGGGATGCCGCGGCCGAGTCGGCGTTCACGTTGAGGGACTGCCCGGGCGTTTCGGCGTCCGGAGCGATGGACGAGATCACCGGGATCTGGCCGGCGTCGAGGATGGCGAGCACGACCGCCGGATCGACCGCCGTCACGTCGCCGACGAGCCCGAGGTCGACCTCTTCGCCGCCCACCACGGTGCCGCGCCGGGTGCCTGCGAACAGCCCGTCGGTCTCCCCCGACAGCGCCTGCGCCGCGATGCCATGGGAGTCGATGAGCGCAGCTATCTCCGGTCCCACCCTGCGGGTGAGCACCTCGCGCACCACCGAGAGCGCCTCGAGAGAGGTGACCCGCAGACCGCCACGGAACTCGCTCGGGATGCCTCGGGCCCGAAGCTCGGCCGAGATCTGGGGTCCGCCGCCGTGCACGACAACCGGGCGCACCCCCACCTGGCGCAGGAAGACCATGTCTTCTGCAAAGGCGTGTTTGAGCTCGTCATTGACCATCGCGTTGCCGCCGAACTTGACCACGATGGTTTTCCCATGGAATCGCTGCAGCCACGGCAGCGATTCAATGAGTGCGGATGCCTTCGCGGATGCTTCCCTCGAGTGTGTGCCCATCAGCTCGAGTACGCGCTGTTCTCGTGCACGTAGTCGTGGGTGAGATCGTTGGTCCAGATCGTGGCTGTTGACGACCCGGCGTTCAGGTCGATCAGCAGGTGCATGGCGCGACCGGTGAGGTCGACGCTCTCGCGGGGCTGGTCGGGTTCGCCCTGATGGGCGACTCGCACGCCGTTCATCGACACGTCGATGTCATAGGGATCGAAGGCAGCCCTGGTGGTGCCGACCGCGGCGAGCACCCGGCCCCAGTTGGGGTCGTTGCCGAAGACCGCGGCCTTGAAGAGGTTGTTGCGGGCCACGGCCCGGCCGACCTCGACAGCCTCGTCTTCGGAAGCCGAGTTGATCACCTCGATCGTGATGTCGTGTGCCGCGCCCTCGGCATCCTGTTGCAGTTGGGTTGCCAGATCTTCGCAGAGCCCGGTGAGCACTGTCGTGAAGCGCTCGATCGTGGGCGTGATGCCGGATGCTGCCGAGGCGAGCAGCGCCACGGTGTCGTTAGTCGACATCGCCCCGTCGGAGTCGAGACGGTCGAAGGTCACCCGCGTGGCGTGCCGGAGCGCGGCATCCAGCTGGGCGGAATCGAGGGCGGCATCGGTCGTGATGACCACGAGCATCGTGGCAAGCCCCGGAGCGAGCATGCCGGCACCCTTGGCCATGCCGCCGATCGACCACCCGTCGCCGAGAGCGACCGCCTGCTTGGGGTGCGTGTCGGTGGTCATGATCGCGGTCGCGGCATCCACTCCCCCGTCCTTGCGCAACAACGCGTGGGAAGCGGTGACGCCGAAGCTGACCTTCTGGAGGTCGAGCTGGTCACCGATGAGGCCGGTTGAGCACACCAGCACGTCTCCGGCCGAGCAGCCGAGCAGCGATGCCACGTGCTCTGCCGTAGCGTGGGTCACCTGGAATCCTCTGGCCCCGGTGTAGCAGTTGGCCCCGCCGGAGTTGAGCACGATGGCGCTGACGATGCCGTCGGCGATCACCTGCTGCGACCAGATCACCGGGTTCGCCTTGGCGCGGTTGCTCGTGAAGACGGCGGCCGCAGCCTGGCTCGGGCCCTGGTTGACGACGAGGGCCACATCCTTGCCACCCTTGCCCTTGAGTCCCGACTCGACGCCGGCCGCTACAAAGCCCCGGGGGTGGGTGACGCTCATGGTGCAACTCCGTCGATCGGAAGGCCGCTGGTCTCATCGAGACCCAGGGCGATGTTCGCTGATTGGATGGCGGCGCCCGCCGTGCCCTTGACGAGGTTGTCGAGCGCCGTGACGGTGACGACGCGACCGGCCGCTTCATCGACGGCGAGGCCGATCAGTGCCGTGTTGGAGCCGAGCACGTCGCCGCTGCGGGGCATCCGTCCCGCAGGGAGAACGTGAACGAAGGGCTCGTCGGCATAGGCCGACACCCAGGCGGCGCGGATGTCGGCGGCCGACACCCCCGGCACGATGCGGGCCGTTGAGGTGGCGAGGATTCCCCGCGCCATCGGCACGATCACCGGGGTGAAGGAGATGGTCGGAGCCGAGGCCCCCGCGGACCGCAAGGACTGCTGAATCTCCGGGATGTGGCGATGGGTGCCACCGACGGCGTAGGGGTTGGCCGAGCCAAGGATCTCGCTCGCCAGGTTCTGCGGTGTGAGGGACTTTCCAGCACCGGACGGGCCGACCGCGAGCACGGCGACGAGGTCGCGCTCTTCGATCACCCCGGCCGCGATGCCGGGAGCGAGGGCGAGGGCAACGGTGCTCGCGTTGCAGCCGGGGGCGGCGATACGAGTGGCTCCGACGAGGGCGGACCGCTGTTTGCCCCCGGCGACAGGCAGCTCCGGCACGCCGTAGGTCCAGGCACCGAAGTAGTTGCCGCCATAGAAGGCGGCCCAGTCCGCAGCATCCGAGAGGCGGTGATCGGCACCACAGTCGACGACGAGACTGTCGTCGCCGAGATGGGCGGTGAGCTCCCCCGACTTGCCGTGCGGCAGGGCGAGGAAGACCAAATCATGGCCGGAGAGCACGCTGGGGATTGTCGGCTGCAGCGTGAGCTTGCCGTAGGAGCGCAGGTGCGGCTGCACCTCGGACAGGGATTGCCCCGCGTTCTGGAAGGCCGTGACCGTTACCACCTCGAGCCCAGGATGCTGGGACAGCAGCCGAAGCAGCTCCCCGCCCGCGTAGCCGCTTGCACCGGCCACGGCAACGGAGTAGGTCATGGTTACACCTTATTGAGAGTGGATCGACGGGGCCTGGAGCGGCGGCGCTGGTGTCGGATCATGATGCCGGATTCGGCAGTCGATCAGACGGAGAGCGTCGCCTGCAGTCGCTGTCCGCGACGGTCCGAGCGCACACGGAGACCGCGGAGCACAGGCGTGCGGCGCTCGGTCGAACCGGCAATGCGAAGGATGTCCACCGTGCGAGCTTAGCGGACATCGGTCGGGCTCCCGCTGTCAGCGGATACTCGCGCCGAATCGTTCGGCGGCGACGGCGGCCCCGGCGAGCTTCGCCTCGGTGGCCTCCAGAGCGGTGAGGGTGCGGTTATCAGCCCGGAAGAGCAGTGCAAAGGTCAGTGACTTCGAACCTTCGGGGATGCCCTGGCCCCGGTAGTCGTCCACGAGGTGCACAACCTCCAGCAGCGGTCCGGCCCCGTCGACGAGCGACGACAGCACCTCGCCGGCCGGCACATTCGCGCCGAGCACGAGAGAGAGATCCTGCGTAGCCGCCGGGTAAGCGGCGATCGCAGCGGGCGACACCTCTGCGTCGGCCAACTCGATGAGCAGGCCGAGTTCGAGCTCGATCACCGCCGTGACCCGCGGAAGGTCGAGCTCGTCGGCGAGGGCGGGCAGCAGTTCGCCGGCGAATCCGACGCTGCGATCACCGAGGAACAGCTCGGCGGTGCGGCCCGGATGGAAGGAGTGGTGCGATCCTTGGACGACCGTGAGGGGGGCGGCGAGAGCGTGACCGACCTGGCGGGCCGCGTCGAGCGCATCCGCGATGCCATGTTGCACTGCGGGCTGGCCAGGCTGCTTGGAGACGGCCGCGCCGGTGAACAGCGCGGCGACGCGAAGGGGCTGCGGCGGGATGCTGCCGAGCAGGTCCGCGAGTTCGCTCGAGGTGGGCCGGATGATTCCGGACGGAAGATCGCTGCTGCCGTAGCGGGCACCGACCTCCGGTCGGAATACCGAACCGATCTCGTAGATCGCGAGGTTGACGAGTCCGCGGGAGAGGTTGCGGCGCGCGGTCTCGATGAGCCCGGGAAGCAGGGAGGTGCGCAGGAACGGCGCCTCGCCATCGAGCGCATTTGCCAGGCGGATGGCCGGGACGGCACCGGCGACGGATCCGCCGAAGGTGTCGTTGGCACTCTGCGAAACGAAGGGATAGGACAGCACTTCGGTGTGTCCGGTGGAGGCGAGGAGCCCGGCCACAGAACGTCGGAGTCGTTGCTCGCGGGTGAGTCCGCGTCCGGGTGGCGCCGTCGGCAGCACCGAGGGAATGCGGTCGTAGCCCACGATGCGGGCCACCTCCTCCGCCAGCGTCGCCTTGTCGGTGAGGTCGGGGCGCCAGCTCGGCGGAGTCACCGAAAGGGCACGGTCGATCGGCTCGATCGATCCGCCGATGTCAGTGAGTGAACGCAGGATCTCGACATCCGAATAATCGGCGCCCACGAGACCAACGATGTAGCCGTCCGGGAGCACGATCGGCTCGCGCGGGGCGACCGCGAACAGACGGGAGCCGAGGGGGTCGGCGTGTCCATCGGCCAACTGCACGAGGAGTTCGACGACGCGGGCTGCCGCGGCATCCGCGACCTCCGGGTCGACGCCGCGCTCGAAGCGGCGAGACGCCTCGCTCGGCAACCTGTGGCGGCGAGCGGTGCGGGCGATCGACACGGGATCGAAGTTTGCCGCCTCGATGAGCACGTTCGTGGTGTTCGCGCCGATCTCGGTGGAGGCTCCCCCCATCACGCCGGCGATGCCGATCGGCCCCGAGTCGTCGGTGATGAGGAGATCCTGCGGGTCGAGGGTGCGGGTCTGTTCGTCGAGGGTCCTGATCTTCTCTCCTGCCGTGGCGCGGCGCACGACCAGCCCGCCGCTGAGCCGGTCGAGATCGTAGCCGTGGATCGGCTGGCCGAGTTCCAGCATCACGTAGTTGGTGATATCGACGACGAGCGAGATCGAGCGGATGCCGGCGAGAGCGAGTCGCGTGATCATCCAGGGCGGGGTGGGCCGCCCGGAGTCGATGCCGCGGACGACGCGGGTGACGAACACGGAGGCGCCGATGCGGCCGCGGATGGGGGCGCGGTCGTCGATGAGTGGGGGTATCGATACGGGCGCGGAGCTCCCTACTCGACCACCGGATTCCTCGGGCGCAGAGCTCCCTACTCGACCAGGGGATTGGGCCGGGTCGCGGAAGGTGGCGCCGGTGGCATGCGCGTACTCTCGGGCGACGCCTCGGATGGAGAAGGCATAGCCACGGTCGGGGGTGACGTTGATCTCGACAGCCCAGTCGTCGAGACCGAGGAGTGCCGTGGCATCCGCTCCCACCTCGGGATCGAGACCGAGCGCGGCCAGGCGCAGGATGCCGTCGTGCTCCTCGCCGAGACCGAGCTCACGCGCCGACGCGATCATGCCGTCGGAGACATGTCCATAGGTGGTGCGCGCGGCAATCGGGAACGGCCCGGGCAGGACCGCTCCGGGCAGCGAGACGACGACCTTATCGCCGACAACGAAGTTGTGGGCACCGCAGACGATGCCTCGCGGCTCGGACTCTCCCACATCCACCTGGCACCAGTTGATCGTCTTGCCGTTGGACTGCGGCTCCGGAGTGAACTCGAGCACCTGGCCGACGACGATCGGACCGCTGAGACCGAAACCGTGAATGGTCTCTTCCTCGAACCCGACGCTCACGAGCGCGGCATGCACTTGCTCAGGAGTGACGTCGAGCGGCACATCGACGAACTCCCGGAGCCAGGAGATGGGAACGCGCATCAGACCACCATTCCGAACTGCTGCGAGAAGCGGATGTCGCCCTCGATCATGTCGCGCATATCGGCGAGCTCGTTGCGGAACATGAGGGTGCGCTCGATGCCCATGCCGAAGGCGAAGCCCTGGTATACCTCCGGGTCGATGCCCGCCGCACGCAGCACATTGCGGTTGACCATTCCACAGCCGCCCCACTCCACCCAGCGCGCTCCCCCCTTGGCATTCGGCTGCCAGACATCCATTTCGGCGCTCGGCTCGGTGAAGGGGAAGTAGTTGGGGCGCAGGCGGATCTTCGCGCCGTCGCCGAACATGATGCGGGCGAAGTGCTCGAGGGTGCCGCGCAGGTGCGCCATGGTGAGGCCCGTGTCGATCGCAATGCCTTCGACCTGGTGGAACACGGGAGTGTGGGTCGCATCGAGCTCGTCGGTGCGGAACACCCTGCCGGGCGAGATCACGTAGAGGGGCAACTCCCGGGTGAGCAGCGAGCGGATCTGCACGGGGCTCGTCTGGGTGCGCAGCACGAGGTGTTTCTCGACCGGGTCGACGAAGAAAGTGTCCTGCATCGCGCGGGCGGGATGGTCCTCGTCGAAGTTGAGTGCGTCGAAGTTGAACCACTCGTTCTCGAGCTCCGGCCCCTCGCCAACCTCCCAGCCCATGCCGACGAAGACGTCGGCGATGTATTCCTGCAGCAGGTTGAGCGGATGGCGCGCGCCCGGTGTCCAGCGGGAGGGTAGGGCCGTGACATCCACCGCCTCCGCGGCAAGACGACGGGTCTCCTCGGCCGTGAGGAGCTCGGCCTCACGCGCGACGAAGGCCTGGTTCGCGCGGCCACGGGCCTGGCCGACGAGCTTGCCGAAGGCAGCCTTGTCTGCCGGAGCGACATCCCGCAGCGTCGCGTTGAGCTTCGCAAGGGGAGAGGACTCCCCGAGGTGCTCGGTCTTCACGAGTGTGAGGCCGACGACATCTGAGGCAGCGGAGATCGCAACGATCGCGGCATCCAGCGCCCTGGACACTGTCGCCTCGGAGATCACGGGAGCGGGCTGAGCTGTGAGGTCTGACACGGGTCACAAGCTTATCGGCTGGGCGGGCGACGGATTGTGCCGGGAGCAGCTGACGAGCGAGCCGACTCAGGTTCGCTGGGCGAACGCGCTCTCGTAGAGGCAGACGGAGGCGGCGGTCGCGAGGTTCATCGACTCGGCGTGCCCGTAGATCGGTACGGTGATCGCGCGGTCCGCGAGGGCGAAATGCTCGTCCGAGAGTCCCCGGGCCTCATTTCCGAAAAGCCAGGCGGTTGGCTTGGCGAGGAGGCCGTCGACTCGGGCGGTGAGCAGATCGCCGCCCTTGATGTCGGCCGCGAGCACGGTGAGGCCCGACTGCTGCACCCTGAGCAGCACGGCCTCGAGCTCCAGTCCGACCGCCACGGGAAGGTGGAAGATCGAGCCGGTCGACGCGCGCACGACCTTGGGGTTGTAGAGGTCGACGCTGCGGCCGGTGAGGATGACGCCATCCGCTCCCGCAGCATCCGCGGCCCGGATGATCGTGCCGGCATTTCCGGGGTCACGCACCTCCTCGAGAATAGCGATGAGTCGTGGCCCGGCGCTGAGGATGTCTTTGAGCGAGGTGGGGAACTGGCGGCAGACCGCGATGATGCCCTGGGGCGTTACGGTGTCGGCCATGGTGTCGAGAACGTGCTCGGTGACGAACTCGACATCGATGCCGGCCTCCGCGGCCCTCTGGGCGATCTCGCTGTAGCGATCGAGAGCCGTCGGGGTCGCAAACAGTTCGACGACGAGTTCGGGACGGAAAGTGAGCGCCTCCGCGACGGACTGCGGACCCTCCAGCAGGAACTGGCCGCTGGAAGATCTGCCCTCGCGCCTCGCGAGTTTGGCAACGCCTCTGACTCGCGGCGAACGGGGATTGTCTAACACGGTAGAAGTCTATTCCTGCGAGCTGCATTCACCGTGGACCTTGGATTCCCCGGCGCGTATATGTTTCGGTCGCCACGTCTCACGGGGACGGCGCTCCCCGCTGCTGGCCCCGGGGGGGCGATTGTTCCCGTTCGCCGAAGGTCGAGCGGCACAGACAAAAGGTCCGCCCGCCCTGTGGCGACCGGACCCTTCGTGAAAATGTACTGCGGACTACGCGAGCACCTTCGGCGCCGAGGTGTCGGCCGGGAGAGCGGCCTTCGCTGTGGCAACGAGCGCCGCGAACGTCGCCGGCTCGGTGACGGCGAGGTCGGCGAGGATGCGACGGTCGACGCCGACTCCGGCCAGGTTCAATCCCTGGATGAGGCGGTTGTAGGTGAGGCCATTCGCGCGCGAGGCGGCGTTGATGCGCTGGATCCACAGGCGACGGAAGTCACCCTTGCGGGCACGACGGTCGCGGTATGCGTAGACGAGGGAGTGAGTGACCTGCTCCTTGGCCTTGCGGTACAGACGCGAGCGCTGGCCGCGGTAACCCTTGGCGCGCTCGAGGATTACCCGACGCTTCTTGTGGGCGTTGACGGCCCTCTTTACTCTTGCCATTTCCGTTTTCCTTAGTTCTGGTGCTCGGCGTTAGATGCCGAGAAGCTTCTTGATGGCCTTGACGTTTGCCGGAGCAATGACCTGGTCCTGGTTGAGGCGACGCTTGCGCTGCCCCGACTTCGATTCCAGATTGTGTCGCATGCCAGCCTGCTGCTTCATGATCTTTCCGCTGCCGGTGACCTTGAATCGCTTCTTGGTGCCGGAGTGCGTCTTCTGCTTGGGCATATCTCTCCTTTTTTGAGCCGTGAACTGGCCCGTCTACTCGTCGGAACTAGTCCGACGTCACATCTGCTGGTGCAGTCTTGGGCGGAACAGCGCGCGGCTTCGGCGCGTTTCCGGGGGTGGGAGCCGGTCGTGGGACCGGTTTGGAGGCCGTCGCCGGCGTCGGCTTAGAGGCAGCGGGCTTGGAAGCGGCGGGCTTTGAGGAAGCTGGCACAGAGGAAGCTGGCACAGAGGAAGCTGGCACTGAGGAAGCCGGCACTGAGGAAGCTGACACTGAGGCGGCGGCCTGAGAGGAAGCTGGCGCGGTGGCGACCGCGCGGGGAGCCGGGGTGGCCTTCGCGACAGGGGCCTCAGCAGCGGCCTGCGGCGCAGCAACCGGAGCGGCTGCGGCAGCAACCGCGACCGGCGCGGCCACAGCGGGCTCTGCAACAGGTTCTGCTATAGGCTTGACAACCGGCTTGGCAGCGGACGCCACGGTGCGCACAGGAGCATCAGTGCGCAACGGAGCCACCATCGGCTCGAAGTGCGCCTCAGGACGCTCTGCGCGGGGCTTCGGCGCCGGCTTCTTGGCGTCGTGTTCCGCCT
>Ga0209100_1000795_pt1 | contig 24446 bp, 24 predicted proteins | sample lystaG_FD_185480 | JGI IMG/M metagenome (GOLD analysis project Ga0209100, IMG submission 185480) | Glacier valley bacterial and archeal communities from Borup Fiord, Nunavut, Canada, to study Microbial Dark Matter (Phase II) -... | ecosystem: Environmental > Aquatic > Freshwater > Ice > Glacier ...
GAAAAGCCATCAGCCATCAGCAGTTAGTCATCAGCTTAAAAAGCTCATCACTCATTGCTCATCGCTCATCGCCCAATAGACTTTCCCGGACCTCCCTCGTGAGTGGAGCAGGAACAGAGGCTCGAGCGCAGGCTTGGGTGAAGTTGGGTGGTATCACGCTCGAGTTTAGGCGTCCCAGCATGGCTTTAGGCCGTGTTGGGATTTTTTTTGGAGGTTGGTATGAATAAGTGGCCATTGTTTTGCCTCGTACTTGGTGTAGTCTCATGTACTCCCACCACTACATCAAATACACCTTCTACGGTGGTTAGCAAGTCTAGCAGCTCTCAACTAGACTTTCTCGATTTGTTTGTCCTTGACGAAAACATAATACAACTTTTAAAAGGTGTAGGTCTTGATAAAGGTTTTATAGGTTTTCCAATCGCAATTGGAGACGTACCAGTAAAATTGCTATCAGCTTTGCGGAAGACAGGCGATTTAGCCTACTGCGAATATTTTACAAGCTATTCTAATATAAACACTACACTAACCTCAAAAGAATTCTTTTCGGCTTTTCAAACACAGATGACATTAAGAAAGATTGGTGTCTTCTCGCTTTACGGTGAAGATTTAAGTCTTAATAAAAACTCAAAAGTTATTGAATTAGGTCAGCCATTCGTAATTTTTAGTAGTGCAATAGGTCGAAATCTCAGTTTATATAGAAAGAACCGTTACCTTGTAGGAACAACCGATGAAAAACTGTCGTATCCCAACTTTACTGTTTGTATTCGTTAAAACTAAAGATAGAGCTAATTAACGTTTAAACCTGTAGATGCTAACTCCTGCCTTCACTCCCTCGAGCACGAACCAAGAGAAACCCTATGCAAATGAGTGAAATCCCCTTCGGAACGACAGATTGGAGCACGCTCGAGACCACTGAACACATGGGTGACAGCGGAAAAGCGTTCTGGAAAACTCAAAACTTTGGCACCATTCGGGTGCGAATGGTGGAATACACGCCCGGTTATCTGGCAGACCACTGGTGCAAAAAGGGCCATATTCTGCTGCTGCTCGAGGGAGATTTAAAAACTGAACTCGAGGATGGACGCACTTTTCAGATGATTCCCGGCATGAGCTATCAAGTGGCAGACGGCGCAGAAGCCCACCGCTCGAGCAGTGTGAACGGCGCAAAACTCTTCATTGTGGATTAAAAAGGCAAATTATGTTTAAACCTGTAGAACCCAACCCATCCTTCCCCGCCCTCGAGCAATCCGTCCTGGATTTCTGGCGCGAGCGTCAGGTGTTTCAGAAATCGCTCGAGAACTCTGCTGGTAAGCCACAATTCACCTTTTACGAGGGGCCGCCCACCGCCAACGGACGCCCCGGCATCCACCACGTTCAGGCCCGCACCTACAAGGATTTGTTCCCGCGTTTTCGGACCATGCAGGGCTACAATGTGCCGCGCAAGGCGGGCTGGGACACGCACGGCCTGCCCGTGGAAATTGGCGTCGAGAAGAAGCTGGGGTTATCCTCCAAGCGTGAGATTCTGGCGCTCGAGCCAACCGTGTTCGAGAGCATCAAACGCTTTAACCAGGAGTGCCGCGACAGCGTGTTCGAGTTCGAGACCGAGTGGCGGCGCTTCACCGAGCGCATGGGCTACTGGGTGGATTTGGACGACGCTTACCGCACCCTGGACCCCAACTACATCGAAAGCGTGTGGTGGAGCGTGGGCCAACTGCAAGAAAAGGGCCTGCTGCAAAAGGGTTTCCGCGTGGCCCCGTACTGCCCGAAGGATGGAACTACCCTCTCGAGCGCCGAGGTGTCAGAGGGCTATAAAGACATTCAGGACCCCAGCATCTACGTGATTTTTCCCCTGCTCGAGCCGGAATCTCTCGAGCTACCCGAGAAGAGCGCCTTTCTGGTGTGGACCACGACGCCGTGGACCATTCCGTACAACGTGGGCGTGGCCCTGAATCCGGGCTTTGAGTACGTTGCGGTGAAAGACCCCTCGAGCGAATGGACCTTCATCATTGCCGAAGCGCTGCGTGAAAAGCTCTTTCCAGACGGTGCGGAAGTGGTGAAGAGTTTTCATGCTCCCGAACTCGAGCGGGTGCATTACCAGCCACCATACCTCGAGCCGTATGAACTCGAGGGCAGCGGAAAAGATGCTCACTTTGCTGGACTCGATGCTTACGTATCCGACGCGGATGGAACCGGAATCGTCCACACCGCGCCTGCCTTTGGTGAGGACGATTTGCGCCTCGCTCGAGCGTATGGTTTCCCGGTCATCGTGGGCGTGGACGCCGAGGGTAAACACCGTTTTGGACCGTGGAAGGGAACCTTTTTCCGCGACGCAAACGGTGACATCCGCCGCGACCTCAAAGAGAAGGGTGTGATGTGGAAAGATAGCCAGTTTCTGCACTCCTACCCGCACTGCTGGCGCTGTGGCACGCCGCTGATGTACTACGCCACCGAGTCGTGGTTCATCCGCAACACCTCGAGAAAGGATGAACTCATCGCGCTCAACCAGACCATAAATTGGCATCCCGAGCACATTAAAAACGGGCGCTACGGCGGCTGGCTCGAGAATCTGGTGGATTGGAACCTCTCGAGAAATCGCTTTTGGGGTACACCTCTTCCCGTGTGGGAAAACGAATCCGGCAGCGTCTATCACGTCATCACCAGCTTTGCTGAACTTAAAGAACTGGCGCTCGAGCCTGAACTCATTGGTGACGGCTTCGACCCGCACCGCCCCTTTGTGGACGATATCCAGATTAGGCATCCGCAAACAGGGGAAATGCTCACTCGAGTGCCCTACGTGATGGACGTGTGGTACGACTCCGGCTCGATGCCGTTTGCCCAGCATCACTACCCCTTTGAAAATCTCGAGGTGTTCGAGAAATCTCACCCCGCCGACTTCATCTGTGAGGCGATTGACCAGACCAGGGGGTGGTTTAACAGCCTGCACCAACTGGGCACGATGGTGTTTGACAGCGTGGCTTATAAGAACGTCATTTGTCACGGACACGTTCTGGACAGCGTGGGTAAGAAGATGTCCAAAAGCGTGGGCAACATCGTGGACCCCTGGGAAATGTTCGACGTATACGGCGCGGATGCCTGCCGCTGGTACATGTGCGTGAGTGCGCCGCCCGAACTCTCGAGGCGCTTTGGTCCGCGTCTGCTCGAGGAAAGTTTCCGGGCCTACTTCATGACCCTGTGGAACACCTATAGCTTCTTCGTGATGTACGCCAATCTGGATAATCCCGACCTGAGCGCCGCGCCTGCCTCGCTCGAGCGCCCGGAAGTGGACCGCTGGCTGCTGGCCAAGCTTCAAACTGTGATTGGAACGGTCACGAACGCGCTCGAGAACTACGACCCAACGGGGGCCGCTCGAGCGATTCAGGAATTTGTGGTTGAGGACGTGAGCAACTGGTACGTGAGGCGTAACCGCAAGCGCTTCTGGAAGACCGAAAACCCGGATTTGAGCGCCTACGCCACGCTGCACACCGCCCTGGTCACGGTGGCCAAACTGAGCGCGCCCATCACCCCGTTCTTCTCGGAAACCCTGTATCAAAACCTCGAGCTGAGCGTGAATTCAAGCGCTCCAGAATCGGTTCACCTCTCGAGTTTTCCGGTTGTGGACGCCGCCCTCGAGAACCTCGAACTCGTCGAGCAGATGGAAGCGGTCATCCGCGTGGTGGGTCTGGGCCGCGCCATTCGGGGGCAGACTGGACTCAAAACTCGTCAGCCGCTGGCCAAAGTGCTGCTGCGGGCGCGTACCCCCGAGCAAACCGCCAGCCTGGGCCGCTTCCTCGAGCAGATTTCGGAAGAACTCAACGTGAAAAACATTGAACTGCTCGAGCAATACGCGGATTTGGTGCGCTACACGCTCAAACCCAACCTTCCGGTGGTGGGCAAAAAAGTGGGCAAGCAGGTGCCGCAGCTCAAGAAGGCGCTCGAGCAGGCCGACGCTTCGTTTGTGGCCCGCATGGTGCGTGAGGACCGCGCTTTTGAGGTCGAGGCCGATGGATTCCGCTTCGAGCTGCAACCCAATGAAGTGCTGGTGGACGCCCAATCGCCGGAGGGTTACGCGGCGCTCGAGGACGCGGGTTATTTGGTGGCCTTCGACACGGCCCTGACTCACGAACTCGAGCGAGAAGGCATCATGCGCGATTTGGTGCGGGCGGTGCAAGATGCCCGTAAGAGCGCAGGTCTCGAGGTTCAGGACCGCATCGAACTCTCTCTCACGCTCGAGGGTCAAACTCTCGAGGCCGCGCAGGAGTGGGCCGAGACCATTAAAGCGGAAACTCTGGCGCTCGAGTTGAGTTTTGGTGGAATGCTCGAGGGTGGGTTTAATGCGGATGTGGAAGGGGGACGGCTCGAGTTGAGGAAAGTGGAGGTCGCTCGAGCATGAAATATGACCAATAAGCCGCAGAGAAAGGAGCATCCCCGCTTCGAGGTTATCTTTTATAGCGATGAGAAGGGCTACTCGCAGATTCGAGACTGGTTTCAGTCCATACGGGCAAACAATCCCAAAGCTTTCATCAAGGCTCAGCAGATTGTTTGGAGACTTAGCCAAGAGGGTTTGGGGTTGCGCCGTCCCGAGGCGGACATGGTGGATAGTCCAATTCGAGAACTTCGTACCCAGTATGCAAACCTCACACTACGAATCTACTACTGGCAGCAGGGTGATACACTGTTTGTAGCTGCTGCTGCCGAGACGAAGAAGCAATCTCGAGCGGACCCGAGGCTTATTGAATTTGCCAAAAAGTGCTTTACCGAGTTTCAGCAGCAATTACAGGAGCAAGAAAATGCCCAGGAACTTTGAATCCGCTTTCGACTATTTCGAGGAAGCCAACAAAGACCCTCGAGTGCAAGCAGCAATGCGAGAACTCGAGCAGGAAGAAGCGCTCGAGGCTCTGGCCAAGGCGCTCGAGCTTTCCCCGCAGGTGCTCGAGCCACTCGTTCGGACCAGCCGTGAAAAGCACAAAAAGCTTTCTCTGACGCTCGAGGACGCTGACGGAAAGCAAGAGTTTGTTCTCTCGAGCTGAAAAAGAGTATGAAAAAAGGGCGCACTTCTGAGCGCCCTTTTTTCATTTGCCTCGAGCCTCAACCCTTCTTCTCGAGGTGGGCCTGCATATACTCGCGCAACAGGGCGTTCATCTCGGTTTGATAACCTTTACCCCGCGCCCGGAACCACTCGAGCACGTCCCTGTCCACCCGCAAGCTGACCAGTTCTTTGGGCGGCACCGCCACAAGACCGCGCTTGACCACCGCTCGAGCGAACATGCTGGGTGTGATTTTGGGACTGTCCGAAAAATCGATGTCCTCGTCGCGCATGGCTCCCACGCGCTCCCAATCGGTTTCAGAAACTTTGTCTGTAGAAGTTCTCTTCATCGCTGTCTGCCTTTCGCATGAAGATGATGCGGTAGATGTTTTCTCGAGGGGTATAGACCAATACGACCACCGTGAATCTCAGTAAACCCACCGCTATGTATCGAAATTCGCCATAGTCCTCGCGGTCATCTTCCACTTCGAGCGTATACCCCTCGAGCACTTGCACTGCGTCCCGAAAGTCCAAGCCGCGCTTTCGTAGATTGCTCTCGCGTTTGGCTTCATCCCACTCGAGTTCCACTCTAGAATTGTAGCTACATTCCGTAGAACGCGCAATGCTTGTGCGTCCGCCCTCGCACCCGCTCGAGCACCATTTGTAAATCCTGAGCTATTTGTCGGGCATTGTGAATATCTGACCTGTGCGGCGTCACGAAGATGCCATACTTCCTATGAGAGCGAAGGTTAGCTTTAGCCCATGAAAAATTTCTTGTTTCTGGGTGCGCTGCTCTCGAGCGTGGCCCTAGCTCAAATGGCTCCGACGACGCCCGTCCCGTCCACTCCACCTCAGCCCGCCGTCACGCCTGCTGTTCCCACCGCATCCGGCCCGGTGATTTACGCAGTGGGTCAAACCTGGAAGCTCGAGAGCCAGGACGAAAACGGCACCCTCAAAGAACTTGGAACCTTCGTGCTCGAGGCCAACCCAGACGCTAAGGCAGGGTCTACACTGCGGGCTGTTGCCGACAAAGACAACCGCTTTTTTCAGTACGTGGCCGCCAGTGAGCAGGTGGTCTTTGGCTTCTTTAATGCGGCAAACGGACAGTTGGGCAAAGACCCTGGCAAGTTCTGCGTGCTGCCCGACGGAGCGGCCTTTCAAGACCTGGACCCCCTCTCCGGGCTGTATTACGAGGGCGATGCTCAGGGTCTCGCGCCCGTGCTAGATGGCAGTAACCTCGAGAAAGCCGGTATCTGCCAACTTTCACGGGTGAAGTAGGATTTTCTCGCTGCTCGAGCGGACTTTTCTCCAGGCTCGAGAACACCGGGATAAAACAAAAGGGGCGTACTCGGATGCGCCCCTTTGTTATGCGCTCAAACCCTTGACGCCCCGATAAATGCCCTCGAGCGGAAGGGTCAAATCCACGCACTCGAGCGCAATCTGGTCACTCTCGAGGCTGTATTCGGCAAAGTGCCAGCCCAGAATTCCTCGAGTGAACACCTCGACATAGCGCCGCTCTACGCTGACAATCATGTACTGCTTCAAGGTGGCAGCGTGAAGTACGCCTGCTTTTTCTGGTTGTAGTCCTTGTAGGCGGTGCTGGGGGACAGCACCTCGACCAGCAGACAGGGATAAGGCTCGAGGTAGAGGTCTTCTTGGCCCTCGCAAGCCAGAATGATGTCGGGGTAATAGCCCTTGTCTTCGGCCCAGACCTTGATGTCAATAACGTGGATGCGACATCCCCGCTCCTCGGCAGGCAACAGCGTTTTCTCGATGTTGCCTGCCGATTTTGTTGTGTGGCGTGCTGCTGCCACTCATGACCCACAACTCACCATCCACCAACTCATGGCGCTCGTCGCTTTCCTGCTCGAGTGCAATCCACTCCTCGAGCGTGATGGGTAATTTCTTTGCGGCTTCGCCCATGCTTTGAAGTGTATCACTTCAGCTCAAGCACCAAAAAACCGCCCCTCTCGAGGCGGCCTTGACCAATTTGCTGATTTTACTTGGGTTAGGCCTTACTTGGGCTGAGACAGGCGCTCGAGCACACCCTTGCTGGCGGCCTTGAGCGTCTCAAAAACCCCGACCCCATCGTGAGCGGTGGACTCGTAATACGGGAATTTACGCTCCGGGTCAATGACGCGCAGAATCATTTCCACGGGCAGTGCGCCTTCCACGTCGCGCTTGTTGACCTGAATCACCAGCGGAATCTCGTTGATGTCGAGGTTGTATTCCTTGAGGTTCTCGCGCAGGTTTCGCATACTCTCGGCGTTGGCCCGCAGTCGGTTGGGGCTGCTGTCGGCCACAAATACGATGCCGTCCACACCGCGCAGAATCAGCTTGCGGCTGGCATTGTAAAAAACCTGTCCTGGCACGGTGTACAGGTGAAAACGGGTTTTAAAGCCCTGCACTGTGCCTAAATCGAGTGGTAAAAAGTCGAAGAACAGCGTGCGCTCGTCTTCTGTAGCCAAGGAAACCATATCGCCGCGCAGATTTCCCGGCATTTTGCCGAAGATGAATTTGAGGTTGGTGGTCTTTCCGCAGTAACCCGGCCCGTAATACACGATTTTGCAGTTGATTTCACGGGCTGCAAAGTTGATTGTGCTCATCTTTCCCCCATCGTAGTGGCCCCTTCGTTGTGACCTTGACTCTACTATCGTCTGTGTTATCAGTAGTCTAAAGACTTTCTAAAGACCCTACAAGTCTCGAGCACTAAAACCCACCCAGTGATTTGGCGGTTCCTTAGCCGAACAGGTCGTCTAGCAGGGCCGTTGCTCCGCTCGAGAAACCTTGGTCTAGCTTGAGTTCGGGGCGGGGCGCGTGTTTTTCACGCTCGAGGGTGTCGGCAATTTCGGCGGCGGTTTTCTTGGCGAACAGCTTGACCTTGCCCAGCGGCGCTTTCTTATCGAACAAGATGACCAGCAGGGCCAAATCTGAAGCAGATTCGACGTATAAGCTGATTTCCTTGCCTTCCTGAACCAGCGCGTCGAACTGACTTTCACCGAGAATTTTGGCCAGCGCGTTGGTGGCCGAACTCGAGCCGGCAATCAAGGTAGCGATGGAGTCGAGCGAAGGCGGACGCGGTGCCCAAAGTGCTTCCTTGTGAACCAACACAAAGCCCTTGCGGTCCACCAGCAGCGCGTAACGCGACTGGGTGGTCTTGAGCAGCTCCTCGAGAAGGGTTTCCACCTTGTCGAACGCGTCGCCGTAAAGGGCGATAGACGGTTCAATCATGAGGTCACTATAACACGTCGGGGCCGTAATGTGGGTGATGATGAGAATGTGTTAAATACCTCACGCGCAGGGGCTTTAACCGGGGTCCTCGAGTGTAAAAACACACATTTCCGGGGGTAAACTCGAGCGTTTGGGGGCGCTTGTGCCTCGGGCGCTCGAGGGCCTCGAATGCTCGAGTTCTGCATTCAAAATCACCAAGCTCTCGAGCGCTTACGGACTTTCGTGTTATCCAGCCTTCGGGAATCCGTATAAGATAAGAGCGCACAATGATGGAACCGACGGGATTTAGAAACTGGCTGGACGCGATTCTGGGGCGCTTGTATCGGCGCTCGAAATCGGAAGCGACCCTGATGATTGCTGCCTATAACGGTCATGGGACCCCCGAGGTGCAGTATCTGCGAGGTCGGGTGATGGTCAATAAAATCACCATCGCCCCCACGCCTCTCGACAGTGCGTGGCTCAATTTTCGCAACACCTGGCGGCGCTTTCGCAGCGAGGAGGTCGAGGGGGCCACGGTGCGGGCCACCTGTGCGGGGGTCTCGCTCGAGGCCGTGACCGACGACGAGGGCTACTTCGAGATGACCTTTGTACAAGACTCGCCGCTGTTGCTCGAGGGCTGGGTCGGGGTTCATCTCGAACTGCTCGAGCCTTATACCTTAGAGCCCGTCGTCACCGAGGGTCAGGTCTGGGTGGTGCAGCAGCCCGAATACGGGGTTATTTCGGACATTGACGACACGGTGCTGTCCACCAATGTCGCGTTGCGAATGCAGATGATTTTTGCGGTGCTGTTCAAAAATGCGTTCAGTCGCCTGCCCTTCGAGGGTGTGGCCGAGTTTTACCGCGCTCTGGTGCAGGGCTGTAAGGCGGGGTCACAAAATCCCATCTTTTACGTGTCCTCGAGTCCGTGGAACTTATACGACCTGCTCACCGACTTTCTGCGGCTCAACAGCATTCCGATGGGAACCCTGTTTCTGCGCGACTGGAGCATGAAAACCCTGCGGGCTGGACACGGCCCACACAAGCTCGAGACCATTTTTCACATCTTGGACACCCACCCCGGCCTCGACTTTGTGCTCATCGGGGATAGTGGCGAAAAGGACCCCGACATCTACCGCGAGGTGGCGCTGAGCGTGCAGCACCGGGGCCGTATTCGGGCCATCTACATCCGAGTGGTGCGCTCGAGAAACCGCCGCCGCTTTGAGCAGGTGGCCCAAATCGCGCTCGAGCTGGCTGCGGTGGGGGTGAAGATGGTGATGGTTCCCGACACGGCGGCAGCGGTGGAACACGCTCGAGCAAGAGGGCTAATCAAGTGATTTTTAGTGGCGAGTTTTGCGCCTGCGGCGGGTCTTTGGTAATTGGTTCTTGGTCGGTTTGATTTCGGGCGTTCAAGAGCAAACCAACCAAGAACCAAAAACCAAAAACCCGCGAGCAGGCCCGGAAGGTGCCGTTCTGCTCAAGACAGCCGGAGGCGCTCTTTTCACCCTCTAACCGTCTTGGACAAAGCGGCACTTGACCTTGCCTGTTCGCCTCCAACCCTCCCTCCTAACCCTTCACTCCATAAATCTCCGCCCTCGAAACCACCTCGAGCGCCCAGTTTTTATGCGTTGCTACCTCGCACATGTGGTCCTCGAGCAGAAAAACAGCGGGTGCGTCGTCTTTGAGCGTGGCTTGGGCCACTTTAAGCTCGAGCGGGTCTACCCGGTACTGAGTTTCAATGGGGATAATCTGGCTGGGGTGAATCGCGGTTTTGCCGAACAGGCCGTGCTCGAGGTCTAGCCGGGTCTCGAGGCTCAATGTCTCGGAGTCGTGAGCGATGTCGTACACCGGCGCACAGAGGTTGTAGCCGTGCGGCTTGAAGATGCTGACCAGCCTTGCCACCACGCTCGAGAGTGGAGTTTGGTACAGGGTTTTACCGCGCAGCCGCCGCAGGTTCAGTAAATTGAGCAGGTCGTTGCCGCCGATACGCAAACTGAGCACCTGATGTTTAACCCCCTCGAGTGCGGCTCGAAGTTCGAGCATCCGATTTTCCTCGAACACGTCGCGGGTCTCGAGCGTGGGCATCAGCCAGAATCCGCTGTGCTCGGGTAGAGCTAGCAGATAACTGCCCAGCGTGAGCGTGGAAATCTTGGGCAGTACGAAGCCGTCGAGCAGGTCCACGCCCTCCATGCCCAGCACCCAGCGCAGCACCTCAGGGTTGCGGACCCGCACAAAGCGCAAGCAGCCCGGTCTCGGCTCGAGCTGCCCCAGCACGCTCTCGAGCGCCTTGAGCGCCCGCTCGAGTTGAGTTTCGGACACCGAATCTTCCAAGCAAAAAATCAGCGAACGAACCCCCGGCAATTTTTCACCCCTGGCAATTTCGAGCAGGTTAGGATGGTCGCAGGGCACGTAAAGCGACGCACCGAGCTGCAAATGGGTCAGGTTTGGCGCGCTCGAGCGGGGTTTTTGCAGGGCGTGGGCCGGATAATCGTGACTAGGGTGCTCGAGCGAATTCATAGTGGCTCCACGGAAAGAGGGGAGAGGTGGGATTCAGAGGGTTCAGCTTTCAGAGGGTAGTAGTGGTCAAAATCAGACTGCTCGAGCAGCAGAAATTTTTCGCGTATCTCGTGTGGCACACAAAACTTTAAGGTTTCAGAAGCTTTGAGCAGTCTCGGAAACACCACTACCCAGAAGGTTCAGTTTTCAGAAGGTTCCAGGCGGGCAATCAGCGCCAGGGCCAAACAGGGCAAATCGGGGACGGTCTCGAGGGTCACACCTTTGTCCCGTGCCAGATGTACGAGGTGAGCCACCTCGGGGTTGCCCGGTTCCCGCAGCAGTAGGGTTTCAGGAACGCGGCGCAGCAGCGCGCGGGTACTTTCCCCGATGCCCGGTTTGAGGTGGTTCATCGGCAACTTGCGCTCGAGGGCTAACCGGACCAAATAATCTTTTGCAGGAGTGGGCGTGCTCGAGAAGGCTTCCCGAACAGGTTCCACTTTTAACATGCTGGCCCAAAGGGTGTCCACGAAAAAGCGCGAAAGGTCGTATGCTCTGAGGTGCTCGAGCCGCACACAGCCGTGGAAATCGTCGGGGCCAATCTGCTCGCTTAACACGCTGCGGCTGATTAAACCTGAAACGGTGGCGTTGAGCAAGCTCGAGGGAATCAAATAATCGTCTCGGGTGGCCGAGAACGCCGCGCCTCCAAACAAATCCGAGACCACGAAGAGTTCGGGTTTGGCCCCTGTACTGCGCTCGAGATTGCCGCGCTCGAGGTTGAATTTTTCCAGGCTCGAGCCGAGTTCGCGCCCGATGACCCCTTTGGCGCTCCAGCCGTCTACAAAGGTCCAGGTTTTTTCATGGAAACCCTGCTCGAGCAGGTGTGTCAGCGCCCGGTCATCGAGGCCCCGGTCCCGGATTATGGAGATGGAGAAGTGCCTGACGGACCGATGTGGACTCTCGGGAGCGCGCCGCTCGAGTTCGCGCCGCAGCAAAATGCCGATGGGGGTTCCACCCCGTGCCAGAGAAATCAGGGTGATGTCGCCGTCACGCTCCCGTTCAATCAGGTTCGCAAGAAGGTGCAGGTCTCGAGCCAGCCGCTCAGCACCACGCTCGAGGGCTTTATGAAACAGCTCGAGATAGGCGCTCGAGGGCGCGCTTTCGGGCGAGAGCATCTCGGAGTAATGCTTGGCCCCAGACTGAATGTAACGCTCTTTTTGCTCGAGTGGAGTGGGACTTAGCTCGAGCGGTTTGAGCAGAAAAGTCACGTCTTCTGGTGCGTAAGAGCCACTGAAAGGTATTTGAACGAGTAGCTCGAGCGGAGACATGGGCAGAGTGTAGAGGACCGCAGTCCAAAACTCGAGCGGCTTTTTCTCAGCGCTCGGCTCTGGACTGGCCCAGCCCCTGACCTCAGCCTTTATGATGTGCTCATATGGACACCATCAATGCCTTTCAGAGTGTTTTCGGCGTTGCACCAGGGCAACCCTGGCTGCTCATAACTAACCTGGGGTCTGACCTAGCCTATATCGCCACATTGGTGCTGTATTTCTGGCTGGGCAGTCCTCGAGAAGCCCGCACTCTGGGCCTCTTTTTTGCGCTCAGCGCCCTGCTCAACTCGGTGCTCAAGGATGCGTTCAAGGAGCCGCGCCCCTTTGTGCAAAACCCCGCCGTCGCCTCCAAAGCCGCGCAGGATACGGCAGGGGGTTACGCCTTTCCCAGCGGTCACGCGATGGTCACAGCCACCCTGTGGGTGCTGATGGCGCTGCAAAAGCGCTCGAGCCTGCTGTGGGGCGTTGCCCTGGTCCTCACTGTGCTGGTCGGACTCTCGAGGGTGATTCTGGGGGTTCACTACCTGTCCGATGTGTTGGTCGGGTTTTTGCTTGGGGTAGGGCTGGCCCTGTTGGCGGTGAGTTTAACCCCTGCGCTCGAGCGTCTGAACCAAACGTCCTTCTCGAGCATTGCGCGCTGGCTTCCTGCCGCTGTGCTGGGAGTGGGCAGCTTTTTTGTGGACGAGGAGTGGGGCCGCAGCCTGGGCATCGGGGCCGGCTTCTGGATTTCCAAGGCCGATTTTGAAACCCCTAAACCCTGGCCCACCCGCCTGCTCTACGCGGCGCTGGGTCTGGCGGTGGCCGTCGTCCTTTATCTGGCCTCGAGCGCGCTGCTTCCAGCGGGGTTCAAGCGCAGCGGCATCGGGGCTTTTGTGCGGTACACGCTGCTGGTGCTGCTCATTGTGGAAGGTGTGCCTCGGCTGTTTCGGCTGCCTGCGGTACGGCAAGCCTCGAGCGTTTGAGCGTTCCTTCCCTTCTCTGGTGCGTTCTCTGGTGCGTTCGAGAGTAAACTCTATGGAGGTAAAACAGACCTCGAGCACGACAAAAATAGGTCTGTCCGAGCGCATCTTCACCGTTCGTTAGGAAAGTGTCGGATTTCTCTCGTGAGAATTTTTAGTTTTTGCTTATGATTCAGGTACACTGGGTGAAGGTAAACAATGGCGAATCTGGTCTACAACATGGTATGCGATGCGTTCGCCGATCTCATCTCGAGACGGGCCGCTGAGAATTTGGTCAAGGAGGCGCTCAAGGACATCGGTAGCCATCCAGACCGCGTGACCGCGCTCGAGATGCAAGAACTGTTGCGAAAAGGCATCTTCAAGAGGTTGCAAAAAATTATTCCAGTCATGAAGGCTAAGGGCGAAATCAAGCGCCTGCTCAGGAATCTGGAAAAGACGCTGGCGCAACCCACCACCGGAACCGAAGACTCCGAAGACTGGGATGAACCCGATGCCGAGGCGGTGGACCTCAGCCCCTGGGAGGTTCAAACCGCGCTGGGTAGGAGCGGCGAGGTTTCGGTCGAGCAAAACCCACCTCAGACGGTTTCGGTGCCGACCAATCCTGTTCAGCCAACTTTTGCACAACCTATGTCTGCACAACCCATCCGGCTCGAGCCGCAACCCGTAGGTGTATCGGCATCATCAGGTTCAAATACCTCCGTTCCAAATGCGCCTGTGCCAAACACACCTGTTCCAAATGCGACGGGGGTAGATTTTCTGGCGGTTCCGCTCAATCCCGAACTTGCGCCTCCTGAACGCCCGGTTCCACTCAATTCTCCGACTCTCTCGAGTTCGCCCGCCGCCTCAGTGGCTCCTTCCGAACCTGCGCCGCCCCTTTTTACTGCGCCCGAAGTGTCTTCTGGCCCTGTCGCCCGCAAAGATGGTGAAGCCGAGATGTCCACAGAAGAACGATTGAGTGACCCCCTGATGACCCCAAACGAACCTCTGCGCTTCACCGAACCTCTTCCCAACCCGGTTTCTTTGGTGTACTCCGCTGCCGATGTAGTCGGGTCAGATACCTTGTCCACCCAATTGCCCACCCCCTTATCTGATAGCGCGCCCTCCGAGTCCGAACTCGTTCCGGCCACCGAAGACGCTGATGACGCTCCGCAAGATGGAGTCCTCGAGTTTGATGCCGACCTGTTTGCTGACGCCGATGACCTGTTCGAGTTCGAGGCGACCGACCTGGCCACGCTCAGCGGCCTCGCTGTTCCACTCGAGCCGAAACCTGCCCTGCGCGAGTACAAGCGCCAGGACGCTATTCTCAGCCGCATCGCGCTCGAGAACGGGGTCAGCAACGTGATGCTTTCCTTGCGCTCGGGTGAGGTGTTGCACGCTCGAGTGAACCGTACCGAGCCACGCAGTCTGGCCGTGGCCGTGGCTCACGCGGCGCGGTCCGTGGAGGGAGGGGTGGCACCGGGCCTGTTCTACGCCGACCTGGACGACAGTCTGATTCTGGTGGCTCCGCTCGACGACCAGGTGCTGCTCAGCATTCTGGCCGCCTCGAGCACCAACATTGGCAGGTTACTGGCGGAAATCATTGTGCTCAAGGAGGAGTTATGACCCGAAAACATAGCAAGGTGCTGCTCTTTGTCGCACTTGGTGCCGCTGTTCTGAACGCTTCACTTTTAACCTCCAGCGCTTTTGCACAACAAACTACCCTCGAGAGTTATAGCAAGGTGGTAGTGACACTCGACCGCGCGGTGGTCGCTCAGCAGGGCAACCCCGCCTCGAGCCTGGACCGCCTGGACGAAGCCAGCAACCTGTACCGCAGTTTTGCTTCCGAGGTTTCTTCTCCGGTGCTGTCTCAGGGCATCGCTGCGGCGCTGCTACGGGCGCGTCAGGCCGTAACCCGCTCGAGCACCGACCTCGCCGCTCAGGTGGGGCTGGTGCGCGGTCTGCTGCGCCGCTCCCTGCAAGACGAACTGCTCGACGCCACCGAGGGCCGTAGTCCCCTGGCCCCCCAGCTCGCCACCACACTGGCAGGCGACTTGGGCCTGGACCCGGCGGGACGCATGCGCTTACTGGCTTTTGTGAAAGCCGGGGACGCCGAGGGAACCCGCAAAATTGTGCAGCGTTACGCGGCCACCAAGATGACCACCTCGCTCGACGCGGCCAACTCCCCCGACAAGAACCGGGCTTATCTGGGCATGGCCGGAGCCAGCAGTTGGTTCATGAGCGTGCAGGGTTCGCCGGAAGCGGCCAACCTCAGCACCGACTCTTTTAACACCGCGCTCGGTGAACTCACCAAAGGCAACCGCGCGGTATTCGATAGCCAGAAAGCCGATTTGCGCTCGAGCAGCACAGGCTTGGCCGCTGCCCTGACCTCGAGCGCCGCACCCAACCCCAGCAGTGCCACCCAGCCTCAAACCCCGGTGGTGGTCCCGGTGACGCCGGACGCGACCCCGGTGGCTCCAGTGGCTAACCCGGCCACACCCACCGTAGCTCCCTCGGCCCTCTCGAGCGCGGATAAGGTGTATCCGCCGCTGGTCAGAGCACTGGCTGCGGCCTCGAGCACTGATGTCACCGCTGCGCGCACCCTGCTGGTCCAGGCGCAGCAAGCCTTCGAGTCCGGCCTGGGGAAATCGCTCGAGGCCAGTGACCCAGCGGCCCGTAGCCGCATTCTGGACCGCTTTGGGGCGCTCGAGAACGGCTCCTCGAGCGTGGGAATGCGCCCGGTGGACCTTCAGAACCTGATGAGTGACATCTCGAGTGCGGACTCGGCCATACAGGCCAAGACCGCCGTGCCCTCGAGCCTGAACAGCGCTGTAGGCGGGGTGTGGCAGGGCTGGTTGCGCTCCCTGTTGTTTATTATCATTGCGGCTCTGGCCTTTTTGCCGCTGCGCTACCTCAATCTGGCCTTCGGAGGCCGCAACCGATACTGGCGCTACATTGGGGTGGCGATGGTGCTGCTGTTCGTTCCGGCGCTGCTCGAGGGTCTAGCCCACCTGGGAAGCGTGCTGGCCGAGGTTTCTGGGGTCCGTTTCTTCGATTCACTCAGCAACCTGAGCATGTTGCAAAACTCCACCATGCAGTTCATCTGGGCGCTCACCCTGCTGGCTGCGGTGGGCTTTGCCATCGCCGGGTTCAGGGGTATCTGCATCCAGTTCGGCCTGATTCGGGTGCGCGGTCAGAACTTCACCACCACTCAGCTCGATACCAACGCCACCACTACCGGCGGTACCAATGCGGGCAGTGGCAAGAACACCTTCGAGTGGGACGAGGAATTCTGAAATTTCGAGTTTTGAGGGGTGTGGCTCGAGCGCCCTCCCCTCAAAACTCGGTCAGCACCACTCTCGAGCAGATACGCTCAACGTTCGATTCGTCCCTGATGCACGCGTGATGTTCCCCTCAATTGAAGGCGCATAGATTTTCGGAGATACTGAACACATGACGAACTCAGCCTGGGCTTTACGGTGTTTGCGTGAAAATAGGCTCGAGAACACGCTCGAGCTGAAATGGGCCAAAAGTTGGCCTATGAAACGGCCCATGAAACAGCTCACCAAGCATTCCATGAAACAAGCTGGGGAGGGTTGATGTCGGTTTATCAAACCACCGTCAAGCTGCTCTCCGACCTGATTCCGGCAAGGGCGCTGGAAAGCACCCTGCTCGAGGCCGCCAAGCAGGCCGGGAAAACGCCCGAGCAACTCGGCGTGCGCGATGTGGAGCGGGTGCTCAAGAGCACGGTGTACCGCCAGCTTCAGCTTAGCGTCCCGGCAGCGCTGGCTAAAAGCCGCATCCAGCAAACCATCAACGCGCTAGCTGACCTGGAAGGACCTTTGGGCAGTGAGGAGCGCCCTGGCAGCGACGACGGACTGCAAAAGCAAGCCGCCACCATCGGCACGCTCGAGGACACCCTGCGGAAGTTCGGGCTGTATTTCGACTGGCCCGAGTTTCAAAAGTTTCGCTCGACTATGGGGGTCATCCGCGACGAGCACGCCGGAGGACGGCTCATCGCCTCGCTGTTGCGCGAAGCGGGGGTGCTGCGCGACACGCTCGAGCGCAAGCTGGCCGAATTTCTGGTGGGGCAGGCCCGAGACCTCACCGAACTCAAGTCCGATTACGAGCGGGTTCGCACCCTGGGTGGTCCCAAAGTGCGCCGCCTGGACACCTTGATTGGACAAATCGGCATGGCTCAGGACAGCAACACCCTGGCCCCCGCCGAGATTGAGCGCGCCCGTAAACTGGCTTCCGAGCTGCGTAAACTGGTCGAATCTTCGGTGGTGGGCGCTCCACTTTCTCCGGTTCCTGTGGTGGAAAGTGGTCCACCCTCGAGTATCGATGCCGTCACCTCCTCCTCGAGCGAGTTCATCATGGATTTGGAGGTGGATGAGGAGCTGGTACTGGATTTGGGTCCACTCGAGGGCCTCACCGGACTTAGCGCCGAGGCCGGAATCAAGCTGCTCGACATCGACCTCGAAGAGCAGGCTCGAGTGCTGGACGCGCTGCGCCGCGATTTCGACGGCACGCTCATTCTCAGCCCAACTCAGGGCGCTCAGTTCGAGCGCCTGCACGCCCGCCACGAGAACCGCGAACTGGTGCGGAGTGAACTCGAGGCCCTGAGAAGCGACCTGCGCGGTAGGCTCGAAGTGTTGCGTGAAGAGCAGCGCGTTTCGCTCAGCGCCCTGGTCGAGCGGTTGCAAAAGCTCGAGGAAGCGGGGGTGGACTCGGCAGAGGCCATGCTCAGCGCCCACGTTGCCGACGGTACGCTCATCGCCGGAGCGCTCATCACCCAGGAACTGGGTGTGCTTGAGGAGATGACCGCCACGCTCGAGAAGCAGGCCAACGCCGCTACCCAGGCCAGAAGCGTGAGCGCCGCCCGCGACGAGCGATTGCTGGCCCGCCAGCGTGACGCGCTCGAGGAGTATTCGGTGTTGGGCAGCGCCACCCAGACCCCCGAACTCTCTATCCTGCGCGGTGAACTCGAGCAGGCCACCCAGGCCGGACTGGCCGCCGAGGAAACGCTGCGAGCCTTCCTCGAGACCCAGGCCAAAGTGATGGGCGAGCAGCAGGAAAAAGGCGTGCTGGCCCAGCTTCGCGCTTTGCGAAGCCGGCTCTCGGCCCTGCCCGAACTGCCCGACCTCGAGTTCAGAATCGCGCAGGCTAAGGCCGAGCTTCAGGAGGTGTTGCGGGCCAGCGAAGCGGGCGAGGAGCCGCAGGGTGTCACCGAGCTGCTGATTCAGGCCGCGATGGTGCTCTCCGACGCGTCTCAGGCCGTGTATGGTCGCCTGGACGCGCTCGAGGGCGAGGCCCGTTCCGCCGGGGCCAGAGTGCTGTCCGAGCGCATCGGGGGCTACAAGGGAGCCGAAACTTACCCTGACCTGCTGCTGCTCGAGGCCGAGGTGCGGGCCGCCCGCGAGAACTTGCAGCTCGAGACCCAACGCGAACTCCGCGAACTCGAGACCGACGCGGCTCAGTACCGCAGCAGCGAAGATTACCCCGCCTTCACCACCGCGCTGGCCCAGGTGCGCGCTCAACTGGCCGAGGGTCATATCGTGGACCTCTCCGAGCTGTGGTCTATGCTGGGCGGACTCTCGAGCGCCCAGGAAGACCAGCGGGCGGTACTCGACGCCCGCGCCGAGCACATTTCCCTGGAGTACAACCGCCTGCGTGGACTCGAGGGCGAAACCATCGGGTCGCTGGGTCGCTTATCGAGCCAGCTTCGCAACCTGCGCTCTCTGGGTCAGATGTCGCCGGACGCGCTCAAGACCTACATCGGCACGCTCGAGAAGGCCGAATCACTGCTCAATGAAGCCCAGGCCGAATACGAGGCCGCCAGAGAGGTGGTCTCCGGTTTTGGCGATGGTGGGGCGCTCGAGGGCCTGCTCGGTATCTTCGATTCGTTCACCTTTGGCGAGACTTTGGGGTCGGGCGGTCCGGCTCAGAAGGCCGCTGACGCGCCGCTGGTGCTCATTGACAAGGTGGAGGGGCCGCTCAAGGAGCGCCTGCAAGAGTTGACTGCCGACCCCGGCGTCGAGTCGGTGGCGCTGGTGCAGCGCGGCGAACTCAAGTTCGGACGCTTGGCCACCAAGGGTGCTACGGCTCTGCAAGATTTTGAGCACTACATTCACGAGGCCAGCGGTGAGATGAGTCGCCACACCCCGCGTCTGGTCACGCTCGAGCACGCTTCGGGCGCGGCCATCGTGCTGCTGTTCCCCGCACACGAGGTCCAACTTTTGGTCAACGCCTCGAGCGTGACCCAGAGCACCCGATTGCTGGGTGTGTTGCAGAAAAGTTACGACGATTTAGGCAAGCTTTTTTAGAGCTGCACATGTAAGTAAAGCTGCAAACGTCGAACGCCTGGGACGCACTGGACGTTCGACGTTTGACGTTTGCTCAGCATTTGACGTTTGCTCGGCATTTGACGTTTGCTAAGCTAAAGTCATGAACGTCGGAGAAACCCTCACCCTGCCCTCGAGCGAAGCCCAGCGCCAGTTTGGGCGTGAACTCGTTCCTCAGCTCCAGCCGGGAACCCTTCTCTTTCTCAGCGGTGAACTGGGTGCGGGCAAAACCACGCTGGTCGGGGGGCTGCTCGAGGGCCTGGGTTTCGCAGGCGAAGTCTCGAGTCCGACCTACGCGCTCATTCACGAATATCCCACCCCGCGCGGCTTGGTGCTGCATGTGGATGCCTACCGGGTGCGCCATAAGCAGGAGTTGCTCGAGATGGGACTGGAAGATTACCTCGAGCGCTGCGCTTTAAGCGTGCTCGAGTGGGGTGAAGCTTTTTATGACGACTTTCCGCAGGGTTGGATAATAAGGCTTGAGCATGTACCAGAGGGCAGAAAAATTGCTCGAGTGCGTTGACCCGAATTCGTTGGAAGGTGCTCGAGCAATTTAAGTGTGGGGGAGGTTTAGCCTGCTCGAGCGACGCTGTTCACCAGTACCCTTCTTGCGCCCAGATACTTGGTCGTCCAGTAGCTCGAGTTCAAATCGTCCAGCGCCACTTTTTCCTGGTAGCTGTTGGCGTTGATGAACTGTCCTTCGCCCAGATAGATGCCGACGTGTGACACGCCGCCTGAGCCACTCGTGTCGAAGAACACCAAATCCCCGGCCTGCAAATCTTCACGGGCCACCGCTTCGCCCAGGGCGTACTGGTCGCTCGAGCGGCGCGGCAGGGTGACACCTGCTGAGGCCATCACCTGAATCACAAAGCCGCTGCAATCGGTGCCTCGAGCACTTTTGCCGCCGTAAACGTAGGGCACGCCCAGCAGGCTCATGGCCTTGACCCGCCACGGGCTGTTCTCACCGGGTTGAACCTCGGTGGGGTTGACAGTCACCCCAGAATCGCTTGGGTTGGTTTGTGGCTCCAGTACGGCCTCGAGCGGCGCGGGAACGGTCAGGGTCAGGCCACCAGGGAGGTCGCTCGAAGCCAGCCCATTGGCTTCCTGAAGCGCGCTCACCGTGATGCCATAACGCCTCGAGATAGAAAAAAGCGTGTCGCCCTTTTGCACCCGGTAGGTCTGAACTGCCGAACTAGAGGCGCTCGAGGTCGGCCCACTTGAGGTCAGCCCACTCGAGGTCAGCTCGAGCGGGGCGGGTATTTTGTCTTCCCGCACCCGTAAAACCTGACCCGGATGCACCTGCGCGGAACTGAGAGTATTGAGGCCCAGCAGGCGCTCGAGCCGAAGTCCATAGCGCTTGGCAATCGAGTAGGCGGTGTCGCCTTTTTGCACCATATAGCTCGTATAGCTCGAGGTATTGGCATTCTGAATTGTGGGGGCGCTCGAGTCGGGTTTGGCAGCGTCGGTAGCGGGGGGAACGATGTGGGGCGCACTTTGCGCTACAGGTGCGCCTATTTCGCTCGAGGCACTGAGCACAGCGACCACGGGCAAACGCGGAGCCTGAACCCGAATCAGCGGCATCTTGAGCGTGGTGACGACCACGGCTATTGCGCTCGAGGCTGTATCTACACTGCTTTTGCTCGAGTCCTTGCTCGAATCTCGGGTTGTGTCTCTGACCGTCAAAACCTGTCCCAACTGCACGCTCGAGTCGGTCAAAGCATTGAGAGTCATGAGCTGCTCGAGGCTCAGATTGTAGCGCCTGGAAATCGAGAAGGCGGTATCGCCCTTCTGAACGGTGTATTGCGCGCCTTGTATCGCTTCGGTCTGGCTTGAATTGTTCTGGCTTGAGTTGTTCTGGGCCAGGGCACTCGAGCCAAGCAGCGTGCTTGAGCCGATGAGGCAGGCCGTCAAAACCCAACGAAATGCAATATTCACGCCTTCACCTATGGGGTTGGCACCGAAAGGACGGATGCACAGAAACCTTGAGTTGGGGGCTGCGGCAGGTGGAACAACGACGCTTTAAAAAGACGTCTGAGTATAACCAGTGTCACACTGTGAATGCAAGGTTTAGACCGTGTGAACTTTCTGACAAGATTAAAAATATACCGTTCCAAACGGTGTAAACGAAATCGGGTCTATGCCATTGATTAAGACCAACAGCCAGGATTCAGCGCACTCTCAGGATGGATGGGGACAAAATCTTCGAGAATGGGATGAGTATTGAGGATTTCTGGGACCAGAGGAGGCTCGAGGGTCGCGCCCAGAATGTCACTCGAGCGGGAACACCGTGCTCAAGGTGAGATTTGACAAGCTGAGCTTCAGCTCACGGGCTTACACTCGAGCCATGACCGGGTTTTCACTTTCTTTGCAGAGCTGGCAACAGCGAACGTTTTCTTCACTTAAATATCCGGCTTTCCGGCTTTACTGGACCTCGCAGATTCTGAGTCTGGTGGGCACCTGGATGCAGAACACCGCCCAGTCTTATCTGGTGCTCGAACTCACCGGCTCGAGCACCGCGCTGGGCTGGGTCAATGCAGTTTATTTCTTGCCCAGCCTGCTTTTTTCACTTTTGGCGGGTGCACTGCTCGACGTGCTGCACAAGGGAAAGGTGCTTCAGGCTACCCAGGGCGTGTTGCTGCTCACTGCGCTGCTCACCGGGGTCTTGATACAAACTGGATTTGTGAGCGTGCCCATCATCATGGTTATCGCTCTTGTCTCGGGTACGGCCAACGCCTTCAACATGCCCGCCCGTCAAACCATGGCCGCCACCTTCGTACCGCGTGAAGGTCTCACCAACGCGGTGGCGCTCAACAGCCTGTCGTTCAACCTGTCGCGCACCGTGGGGCAGGCGCTGTTCGGCTTGGTGGTGCCGCTGGGCATCTGGCTGCTGGCACACGGGAATGGCGAGTCGCTCTCGAGGCTGGCACTGCCGTTTTATCTCAATGCCGCCGCCTTCGTGCTGGCCATTTTCTTTCAGATGAAGTTGCCCTTTCCGGCCACCAGGGGCGAGGTTTCCGACCACAACCTACTCAGGGATACGCTCGAGGGGCTGCGTTACGTGCGCTCGCAACCCCGCATTCTGTATGTGATTGTGCTGGTGTGTGGGGTCAGCACCTTTTTACTCAACTTTCAGATTCTGATTCCCACCTACGCCAAACAGCTCTACTTTCTCAAAGAGTCGGGCTTCGGAATGCTCAGCGCAGTTTTTGGACTGGGTAGCACCTTCGGGGCGCTGTATCAGGCGTCTCAGCATGACCCTAGCCGCAGCCTACGCTCGAGCGCACTCATCGTGCCACTGACCCTGCTCGTTCTGCCGTGGATGCCCAATCTGGTCCTCTCGAGCGCCATGCTGATGGTATGCGGATTTTTTATGATGACTTTACTGATTTCGGCCAACAGCACGGTGCAGCTCTCGCTGGAGGAGTCTTTTCGGGGCCGGGTGATGGCGCTTTACAGCATGATGATTGTGGGGGTTGCGCCGATAGGGGCTTTGCTGGCGGGCGTGTTGCTCTCGAGCAGTGAAGGGTTTGGGCCGCGTTGGGGCACGGTGGCTCTGGCGCTGCTGGGCGCGGTGTGCGTGGGGCTGGTGTGGCGCAGGTTGCCGGGGAGATAGGGGAGTGGGGAGTGGGGAGTGGGGAGTGGGGAGTGGGAAAAGACGTTTGATGGGTTAAAGTTCTTTCGCTCGAGCAAATGGTTCAGGTCTTGTGCTGGGAACCTGTGCTCGAGGGTTCAAACCCGCCGCCAACCCTGTGTTACAGGGCATCATGCTCAATTGTTTAACCCTAAGAAAATATTCAACTTTAGATTAAAATTGATTGCTCGAGTCTGTCCTCAAATTAGTCATTTGTCTCGAGCAAGGGGCCTACTATCTTCTTCGGAGGCAAGACCATGAAAAAGATTTTGATTGTTCTGACCGCAATTATTAGCTCGAGCGCGTTCGCCGCAAGCTACGTGACGAGCGACGCCAAGACCAAAACCGCCACCCTGATTGTCAACGCTGCCGAAGGAAATGTGGGCGGTGGGCTGAACTTCAACGGGGTTCAACGTGGAACCAAGAGCTTCACCGTTCCGGCGGGCTGGAACGTGGTGGTCAAGTTCAAAAACCTGGGCATGATGGGCCACAGCGCCATCGTGACCAAGGGTAAAACGCCGCCCAACAGCATCACCGCTGCCGTCGCCGCTTTTCCTAACGCCTACACCCCCAAGCTGGCCGAGGGTCTGGCCATGAACGCCACCGCCGACCTCAAGTTTGCGGTCAAAACTGCGGGCGATTACAACATCGTCTGTGGCGTGCCCGGACACAACCTGGGTGGTCAGTGGATTGGTTTGGTCGTCTCTAGCAGCGCTAAAGCCGCCACTTACAAATAAATCTCTCGAGCACAGGAAAGAAGGGACGCACCGTGCGTCCCTTCTTTTGATTTCACCTGCTCGAGGCCGACTTGTTCATCCGTCTGCTTTCTGCTTTCCGCCTTCTGCTCCGAAATCTACAAATCGAACTCAGTCGGATTAAGTCCCGCTGCGAAACAGGCTTCCTTGACCATCTGACGCTCTTTGGTGTCGAAGTTCCCGTCGGCCCCCCCGATGATGATGCCGATTTGAATCACCGCTCGAGCCTGGTCGGGCTTGCTCCGCAGCTTGCTAATAACTTGAATCAGTCCCACCTTGCCGAAATCGTAGTCGGTGGTCAGCTTGTTGCAGTATTCGTCGAACTTGGTCTTGAGCTGGTCTGCCGGAAAGATTTTGAGGATGTCGTTGTTCACAATCAAAGCCGCCGTTTTAGAGCGCTCGGCAGGGTCTACGCTGCCGTCGGCGGCGGCAATCAGGGCGCTCATGGCCATACAGGCATCCGAGAAATCCTTGTTCTTGAACTGGCCTACCTTGGTTTTGAGGTCGTTCGAGGTGTTGCTGGCCCAGGTTTTAACGTTGTCCCAAATGCCCATAGTGGTAGTCTCCTTTTGAATCCGGTGAAGTGCTCTGAACGGTCCGATGATACCTTCCGCTCGAGCACCGTGCAAATTCAGGTTAAGAAATCATGCCCCGGCCTCGAGCCTGCGTCACCCATCCGGCGTATTCGCCCAGCATCAGGTCATAGAGTTCCTCGTCGGGAATGCCCTCG
>Ga0209100_1000799_pt1 | contig 24403 bp, 25 predicted proteins | sample lystaG_FD_185480 | JGI IMG/M metagenome (GOLD analysis project Ga0209100, IMG submission 185480) | Glacier valley bacterial and archeal communities from Borup Fiord, Nunavut, Canada, to study Microbial Dark Matter (Phase II) -... | ecosystem: Environmental > Aquatic > Freshwater > Ice > Glacier ...
CAACAGCAATAACAAAATTGGTGTGCAAGAGTATTTCGATAACTTAGGTCAGGAGTTTGTGCAACTGTACCATAAGTTGAATAAAAACCCGGAAATACAGTTTTGTGTGACAGACGAGCAGAATGAACAGTTCAATGAATTCTTTGAACAATTACAGGACAAATACATAGCTCTCAATGGAATGGGCTTCATGGCTACCATCCGCAGATTTGGTGTGATTGGAATTCGTATCGCCATGATATTTACCGCTTTGCGCATCATGGAAACAGGTGACATTTCTGAAACACAAATATGTTCGGATACCGATTTTCAGGCTGCTCTTTCAATGGTCAAGGTACTGGTCAAACATTCGAGTTATGTATTTTCTGAACTGCAACAGGAAGTGAAAGTTACCAAACCTAAAGACAGAAAGGAACAATTCCTGGATAGGCTGCCTGAGAGGTTTAACCATACAGCTTACATAGATCTGGCAAAAACCATGTCTATTGAGGTAAGGACAGCAAATAGATATATTGCAGGCTTTTGCGAAAAAGGATTGGCTTGTAGGGAACAATATGGAATGTATACCAAACTCATGCTCGCGGAGACAAAAAACGATGAATAAGAATTCGTAATTTGCATTAAGCTATTTCCAATAAAATGACACAAATGACACAAATGACACAAATGACAGTTGTCATTTTCAAACTGCAAAGCTTAAAAATGACAATTGTCATTTGTGTCATTTGTGTCATTTGTGTCATTTTCACTGTCCTGGTAGTCCTGTGTGTCTGCCCTCCTCTTGTGTGTCCGCTCTATCAAGAAATTATGAAGGCAGATAAAAGTAATTTCTTCCATTTTACATTAAATTTTTTCTACTTCAACGGTTTCAATTTAGACAATATATCATTTTGCAGTGGATAGCTTAGCTTTTACCACTGAGTTTGCAAAATCTTTCACGGAAGTTAATTCAACGGGAAACTTACATAGCACATTTCCCATGTCGATGTGATCACCATTTGCTACACACAACATCAATCCAGAAAAGGATTTCTGCATAGGATCTTCAGCTCCATCTAACTGAGCCTGGAGAGCATCCACAGGAATTTGCGCCACATCAATTTTCAGATCCAGAACTTCTTCGAAAATTTTAACGGCATCCAATTGAGAAAGGTTCTGTGGTCCTCCAAGTTCAAGGACTTCGTTCTTTGCAGCAGGGTTGGAGATACTCTCTACAGCAAACTTAGCGACATCTTTGTACGAAATGTAGGCCAGATGATTTGCTCCTGATCCACAGGTGTTTACTTTCCCGTTGGGGGCATCAAATCCTACAGCAGCCGAAAGCCAAAGTTCCATAAAACAACCTGGGCGCAGTATAGTATAGGTGAGACCACTTTTCTGAAGGTGCCTTTCTACCTTTCTTTTGGCATTGCGCAATGGGAAATCCAGATCCAGGTTTTTGGAGAAGGAAGTATAGATGAAATGGTTTACTCCAGCCGATTTTGATGCAATAATCAGGTTGATCATTCCATCTTCATCCACCGATTTAATATCATTTTCGCCGGGCCTGTATGAAAATGGCATGGATGAAACACTGGTGATAACTGTTTTTACGCCCTGAAGCGACTTGACTAAGGTCTCCTTGTTTCGGAGATCAGCATGAACAAGCTGAACACCTAATTTAGAAAGTTCATCGGTTTTAACCGGATCAGAGGTTGTTCTGACCATTGCTTTAACGGATAGATTTTTTGCCCTAAGCAAGCGGCAAATTTCATTGCCTAATAATCCTGTAGCTCCTGCTACCAAAATAGTTGATGTTTCCATTTTGAATGTGATTAAGTTTAGAAAATGATATTTAGAAAATCAAATTATATTCACGTATTTTTTGACATAACAATTCAACACTCATGATTTGAGTACTTTGGGAATGGGTTAAAATTTCCCTTTAAAACCTACTTGTTTGAGTAATCTGAAGCGTTAAAGACTTACTATCCATAAATATTTATCAACACTCCATTATTGGGTTACACCCAATTGTTCCATTAATGCAACCTGATCTGCAATCATCCAATGATCCACAATTATTCCCTTATCCATGATATAGCCTATGGCAAAGGGAAAATCGACCATTTTATACGTAGGGGGAATTCCGTTCATTTCACCTTCGTGTTTTCCCCTTAGCCGGGCTAAAACGATAACACGGTTTCCCTCGGCAGTTACTTCATCTGCCAATAATTCATAATTGGGAAAAATGGTGTCGAAAAATAAGATATGATTTTTGAGTTCATCGTCATTCGTATACTGGTCAATTAACTCTCCGGTCTTCTTTACTCCGCTTAAAGCATTAAAATATTCCAGAACGAATTGTTTATTCTTTTGAAGTGCGTCCATGATTTTTTATTGTAAAGATATGATTAAATGACTCTTATGTGTTAGCCTCTTTATACCAAAAATTTGATCCTACGTTCCATTTTCATGATTATCTTTTTTAAGAAATGACGGATTGAAACCAAACTGATCGTGAAATGCACGGGTAAAATGGCTATGACTTGCAAATCCTACTTTCAGCACTACTTCTCCAACATTAAATTCATTGTTCTGAAGATATTCCTTCGCCTTCTGTAATCGGACATATTGAATATATTGTGCCGGTGGTTTATGAGTTAAAGCTTTTAGTTTTCTATATAATTGCGTTCTGCTGAGTGCCATACCTTTGCATAAACAATCCAGATCAAAACCTTCCCGTTCAAGATTAGACATGATAAGCGCATTAATTTTTTGAATAAAAACTCCATCAGCCTGATTCCTATATGCGGCTGCTCTTTCAAGATTTTCGGGATTGGCAAAATGTGAACGAAGTTTCTTGCTTATTTGTGCATAATATGCCGGAATACCATGATGATCTATTTTTGATAAATCATTGTTTAATTCAGGCAATTCAAGTGTTGAGTATGAAATATATAGTTGATATAGTGTTCCATCTTGTTTTAGAGAAGTTACTTCAACTTTGTAATTTATATGAGCAGTGATTTCAGTAATTCTGGCCAAATTGGCTCCATCGTTTTTAATCCCAATTTCCAAATAAGTTTTATCATCTTTAATTACCTCATTTAAATTCATCTCTACATTGTATGTTTGGGGAGTAAAAGCAATTATATTACATAAAAGTTGAGTGACATCGTGAATTACTATTTCAGGATCATATTCGACTATCAACTCAGTAATCGCAGGCTTAAATGTTAAACTTACTTGGTTTGATTTGGCGTATGGTTGGATTGCATCTACAACACCTTTAAACAATGGAATAATATTTGAACAGGTCAGAAATTTCATACCGTTTCTTGATTGATAAAGTATAAATTGATAGGATTCCTCCTTTAAAGATACAAATAATCCTTTGAGAAACAATATAGTATAGAGTGCAATATATTTTACCCTATGTTTTTTTCTAAATCAAAGCGTTCCAACGAAGGTTTCGTTAAATGTTATGAAGGATTTTCAAGCTGTTCAATTGCTGAAGGAATCTAGAACTAGCCTAAAATAAAAAAGAGCTACGAATCGTCTTCGTAACTCTTTGATCTTTAAGTGTGCCCACCTGGGCGTGAACCAGAGACCACCTGATTATGTCCCTATTGCAAACGGTAATCTCAAATCTTAGGCTATTTTTAAGTATTATTTTTGAATAATAAAAAGCGCCCCTATTGTTTTCATAGGTAAAAACATTCTATTGCTATTGGGAAGTAAAATAAAACCATATTTTGAATAAAACCTTTCTGCGCTTACAGAAAGAATTTCAATGGGATCCATTATCTGGAACGCATTTCTTTATATTGCTTTGCTGCAGACATTAAGGCTTCATTTGGCATTGGAGGATTTATCAAAGCATTAAAGAAAATCTCATTGTCTCTATGGGATGTAAGGAAAGTTTCAGATTGTTGAATGATCAATTGTGCTTTTTCATAAACTGTTGATACAACAAAGTCCGAAAGGTTCTTATAACCACCCAATAGTGCAGCTTTTTCAATAATTAATTTCTTTTCTTTTGATAGCCTTGTATCAAATCGAGCCGTTTCTTCTTGATCAATACTTGTTCCCATCGTATTTATTTTTAACAAATGTACAAAAATATACTATACTCAACAAATAGTTATATGGAATTTTATACGTGCTTTTATCAGTAAAAGTGCGTTTTTGGAGCCTATTTTCTCATTTTCTCCCTATCTCGTCTTCACAATCCTCTACTTCCTTTATTTATTTTTAGCCTTTACTCATCTTCTCTAATTCCAAATTTTATGAATCTACCCCTACGACATCTCCGACAATATCGACAATATCGTCGGAAATAAAGCAGGAGTGTTTGTACAGTAGCTATGATTAAATCCCGATTGTGAAATATAATTGCTTTATTTACAATCATTTATAATTCAAAGAATTAGTATTTGTAACTTACAACATTGAAGGAACATTCAAAAATAGATAATCATCACGAGTAATCGGGATCAGTTTAACCCTCTGTATTTATCTTTACAAATAAGCATTATAGTAACAGTTCACAAAACGAACACTAAACTCTCATTCTTGGGGTAGAATCCTGTATAGCATTATAATGATCATATCAATTCTTTGAACTTACCCATTATCCCAACTCGTGTTCTCCGAATGGCTGATAATTCCACCATTATTACACATTGAACAATGCCAACTGATAACATCGGTCTCTTCTAAAATCTCACAACTGATGGTTCCTTCACATTTCTTTTTGAAGCACCTGATAATGGTATGCATTAGTGGAGACGACGATTGATTCATTGCCTCATCAATAACCAAATACATAAAACCGGATATTTCTCTTGCTGCTTTGGGTATCTTTTCAGGTACGTACTCTGAATCGTCTAAGTTGCGGCCCATGTTGGAGATTTAAATTACTCTTGTTGATTTGACTTATAATAGGTTCAAAAATAATTGAAATAAATGTTTATTTGATGACTTACACAATGGTAATAAAATTAAACTGTAAGATAAAGAAATAAAAAAAGCAGCTACAACTTAATGTAACTGCTTGATTTTGAAGGGTGGGCCCACCTGGGCTTGAACCAGGGACCACCTGATTATGAGTCAGGTGCTCTAACCAACTGAGCTATAGGCCCTGAAATATCGTGTGGATGATTTGATTATTCAGGTTGGAAATCCAATACTTGGAGAACGTTTTTTTCGGAGTGCAAGTGTACTGAATTATACCGATATTAACAAGTAAAATTATTAAATATCTTTGGATTCCTTTTCAGGGATGATATTCTGCTCTTCAGCGAGGACTGTTTCATCACTTAAAGGTTCACCTTCTTTGGAGGTGAGCTCGCTGAACTCTTTACGGTAGAAGATAATGATGGCAAAAATACCTATTGAAATAGAAGAATCTGCTACATTGAATACCGGACGGAAGAACTGAAAATCGCTGCCCCCTAAAAAAGGGAGCCAATTGGGATAATTACCAGAGAGGATTGGAAAATAGAACATATCAACTACCCTGCCATGTAAAAAGGTAGCATATCCGCCTCCGGGGGGAAATAAACTGGCCACCTGACCATAGCTGTCACTAAAGATGAGACCGTAAACAGCGCTATCGATAATATTGCCGATGGCTCCTGCAAAGATGAGTGAAGCACAGGCGATGAAACCCATGGGAATGTCTTTTTTGACCAATTTGAGGATGTAATAACCGATACCAAACACGGCGACTACTCGAAACAAGCTCAGAAATATCTTTCCATATTCGCCTCCAAATTCGAAACCAAAGGCCATTCCATTGTTTTCGACAAAATGAATGATAAACCATCTGCCCAATACAGCAAACTCATCGCCAATTGACATGTGTGTTTTAATCCATACCTTGAGGATTTGATCGACCAGCAGGACTACAACAACTATGAGTGCTGACTTTTGTAATTTTGACATGGTTAACAGTTATAAAAAAATGATTGAAAGAATTGCTCCTTCAATCATTTTATATTCTATTTAAACAATTTTACTTTTGATTGTTTTTGGCATCAATGCTAAGTGTAGCATGAGGTACAGCACGCAAACGTTCCTTGGAAATAAGCTTTCCTGTTTCGCGGCATATTCCATACGTCTTGTTCTCAATACGAATCAGGGCAGCCTGCAAATATTGAATAAACTTTTGCTGACGCTGTGCCAGTTTGCCAGCTTCCTCTTTAGACAAAGTTGCTGCACCTTCTTCCAAAACTTTGAAAGTAGGAGACGTATCTTGTGTGTCATTTCCATCGCTCTGCGTAATTGAACTTTTGTACATGACAAAGTCCTTTTGAGCCTTTTCGAGCTTATCAAGAATTATTAATTTAAATTCCAATAACTCGTCATCAGAATATCTATTTTTTTCACTCATAGCTAAATCTTTAATTTTGAGGATTGCAAAAGTAATCATTGCACTTCTCAGATCCTAAAAGTATGAAAATATTTTTAATTTAAGCTTGTAATTTCTAATTGCAACCAAATATTTTCCATTATGCGTATTTTTCAACCAAAACAACAGCTTCCAGATCGGTGTCAATATCAACAGTATGCGATGAGGCATGATTGATAAAGTCGACCATAACCAACTCACTTGCAAGTGTTTGATTACTTATATAATCACGAAAGTTCTCAACTGCCAGATTGAATTTCTCGTTTTTCTGTATTTTCAAAACGATACGGTCAGTGACTTCAAAATCACTTTCTTTTCTGATGTTTTGAATTTTATTGATGAACTCACGTGCAATTCCTTCCTGTTTGAGTTCTTCAGTCAGATTAATATCGAGCGCAATGGTCAAACCACCTTCACTTGCAACCAACCATCCCGGTACATCTTCAGTCTGTATTTCAACATCTTCAAGACTCAATTTTATTGATTCGCCGTTGATAGTCAAATCATAGCTTCCTGAACGTTCCAGTCTTGCAATATCTTCTTGTGTGAATCCTGCAACCTCGCCGGCAATCAGTTTCATCTGTTTACCATATTTAGGTCCCAGTGTTTTAAAGTTCGCCTTGATCTTTTTACTGATGATCCCTGCTGCATCGGTCAGGTATTCAACCTCTTTTACATTTACCTCAGAAAGAATAATACTTTTTACAGCATCAAATTTATCCTGAAACTCCTTGTTCAATACAGGTATCATTATTCTGGCCAACGGTTGACGTACCTTCAGTTTTTCCTTGCGGCGTAAACTCAATATCATGGACGACGCTTTTTGTGCAATGGCCATTCTCTCTTCCAGATCAGGATCAATAAGGGATTCATCAGCTACCGGGAAATCAGCAAGGTGAACACTTTGATCAGGCTCCTGACCTGTAATTGCATTCAGGTCGGTATAGAGCATATCAGCATAGAAAGGTATCATGGGAGCCGACAGCTTGGCAATAGTGTTCAAACAGGTATATAGTGTCTGATAGGCAGATATCTTGTCTTTATCGTACGAACCTCCCCAATAACGACGGCGACTAAGGCGAACAAACCAGTTGCTCAGGTTCTCAGATACAAACTCTGAAATGGCACGGCCTGCCTTTGTTGGCTCATAAGTCTCATAACATTCCGCCACATTTTTGATCAGTGAATTGAGCAATGAGATCACCCAGCGATCCAATTCAGATCTTTCAGCCACCGGAATTTCCTCTTCAGAGTATGTAAACCCATCGATATTGGCATACATGGCGAAGAAATTATAGGTATTGTACAAGGTGCCGAAGAATTTACGTTTCACCTCATCGACACCATTGATATCGAATTTCAGGTTGTCCCAAGGCTGTGAATTGGTCAACATATACCAACGCAACGAATCGGAACCGTGTTCTTCAATGGCAGCAAATGGTTCAACTGCATTTCCCAAACGCTTCGACATCTTGTTCCCGCTCTTGTCGAGTACCAGTCCGTTTGAAATGATATTCTTAAATGCCACTGACTCATCAATCATGGTAGCAATAGCGTGCAAAGTAAAGAACCATCCACGTGTTTGATCAACCCCTTCAGCAATAAAATCTGCCGGGAAAAGCTTGCTGAATTTATCTTTGGACTCAAACGGATAGTGATGTTGAGCATAAGGCATAGAACCCGAATCGAACCAAACATCAATCAGATCGGGTTCGCGGAACATCTTTTTGCCATTTGCTGAAACAAGAAATATATCATCCACAAAGGGACGGTGTAAATCAATCTTTTCGTAGTTTTCTTTTGAATTGTTGCCAATTTCAAATCCCTCAAAAAGATTTTTATCCATTACACCAGCCGCAACTGCCGCATCAATCTCATTCATCAGGTCTTCAACCGAACCGATACATTTGGTTTCAGAACCATCTTCGGTTCGCCATATTGGAAGCGGTGTTCCCCAGAAACGTGAACGGCTCAGGTTCCAGTCAACCAGGTTTTCAAGCCAGTTTCCAAAACGTCCTGTACCTGTAGATGCAGGTTTCCAATTGATTGTATTGTTGAGGGCAATCATTTTATCTTTTACCGCCGTTGTCTTTATAAACCATGAATCAAGCGGATAATAAAGGATCGGCTTGTCGGTTCTCCAGCAATGAGGATAGCTATGTACGTGTTTTTCAACCTTAAAGGCTTTATTTTCCCTTTTGAGCATCACCGAAATGTCGATATCCACAGTGGCATCGTCTTCAGTAAGCGTATCGTCGTACTCATTTTTCACATACCGGCCTGCAAATTCAGAATATGCTTTTAGATTTACCTGTTCAGCAACGAACTTTGGGTCCATATTTTCAACAAGGAAGAAACGACCATTACGATCGACTAATGGCTGACGTTTACCCTCAAGATCATTTACAATCAATGAGGCAATACCATTCTGTTTGGCAACGCGATCATCGTCGGCACCAAATGTAGGTGCTATATGAACAATACCTGTACCATCTTCGGTAGTTACAAAATCACCAGTGATTACTCTGAAAGCATCTCCCATTGGTTTTACCCATTTGATCAGCTGTTCGTAATTCACACCTTGAAGATCCGTTCCAATAGTTTCACCCAACACACGGTAAGGCAATTTCTTGTCACCCTGGGCATAATCTTCTAAAGCAAGCGTTTCATTCTTCGGATCAAAATGAGCCGACAGAAGGTTTTTGGCCAATATCACTGTTACAGCATCACCCGTATATGGATTGAAAGTACGAACCTTTACATAAGTTATTTTAGGCCCTACACACAATGCAGTGTTCGAGGGCAAGGTCCAAGGAGTAGTAGTCCAGGCGATGAAATACAAATCAGTTTCCACATTTTTGAATAGGAAGGCTGATTTTTCATCCAGTATAACTTTAAACTGAGCGATGGCCGTGGTATCTTTCACATCGCGGTAACAACCTGGCTGGTTGAGCTCGTGGGAACTTAAACCTGTACCTGCAGCAGGTGAAAATGGCTGTATGGAATAACCCTTATAGATTAAATTTTTTTCAAAAAGTTGTTTCAGCAACCACCACACCGTCTCGATATAACGACTGTCGTAAGTGATATAGGGATGGTCCATATTCACCCAGTAGCCCATTTGACGGGTCAGTTCTTCCCATTCTCGGGTATATTTCATCACCTCGGTACGGCAGGCTGCGTTGTATTCTTCAATGCTGATTTTTTTACCGATGTCGTCTTTGGTAATTCCCAATGATTTTTCAACGCTAAGTTCAACAGGCAGTCCATGAGTGTCCCATCCAGCTTTGCGGTGAACGCGAAAACCTTTCATGGTCTTGTATCTGCAAAAAGTATCTTTAATGGCACGTGCCATAACATGGTGAATGCCAGGCATTCCATTGGCTGACGGAGGTCCTTCGTAAAAAACAAAAGTAGGTTGCCCCTCACGGGTAGTTATACTTTTGTGAAATGTATCATCATCCTCCCATCTTTTCAATACTTCCTTATTGATTTTTGAGAGGTCTAACTGTTTGTATACCTGAAATTTATTGCTCATCGAAAACTATTTTACAACCGTATTTTATAAGAGGCACAAATATAGTAAAAATTAACATCCAATATTCAAAAGGTTTTATAATGAAGATGACTATCCTATGATTCTGGATATCAGTATACCAATATTTAAAATATTCAATATAAATTTGCTTAATATAATTGGATTATCAATATAGTAGTATACCTTTGGTGAAAGTTATTTATTAGCCACCATATTAGATGACACCATAAATGAAAGAAATCGACATTAAGGAAGCAACAGACAAGTTACTTCAAATTGCAAGAGACCTTTGTTGGAATAAAATATCTGACAAATGTTCGTATGTCCTTTCTGAAATTAGAAATACAGAGCCTGACAATTTTTTTGAACTCAGAAAACTCAGAAAACTTGAAAATAAAAAGAAAATCCCCAAGACTCTGAGACAAATTACCTCTGATCTTAAGTCTTTAAATTCAAACTTTTATGATGTGAATTTCTATATTTATAAATCAATGAGAGAACAAACAATTATAGAGATTCAGTATTTTTTGAAATCATCCTTAGAAAAGGAATTCTTTGAAAAGGTCAAGGATAATGACCCAATGTTACATTGTAAAGTTCCTACGCCTCCATATTCTAATGGAAAAGAAGAAAAATTTGATATTAATTGGGAATTAGGAGGTTTGAGACATAAATGGAAAATGTTTTGGTGGAGACAGAGCATTAAAAAAAAATAATAATGATACAAAAAAACGGTTGCTACTGCAATATACCTGTAAGTCAAGTTTCATTGCTTCTTTGAATGGAAAGTAATAAATTGAAAAGCAGTACTTCATAAGAAGATCATCGGCTAACTCCCTCCATGCATGTATTTGGAACGTTAGCTACAAGTTTATGAGATGCACAATAGACATTAATACACAAGTATATGAGACGTACATTATTGACATTAATACTTTTAGGAATTATACCTTTTGCTTGTCATCAGGTTGACGGTTATTTTAAAATTGACAACTTGACTTGTGAAGTTTATAAAGACGATGAGTTATCCTTAATTCTTCAACCTGTTGACACTATTTCAAATAATCAGGTCTTTTTTAAATTAAATATGACCTATGATTTCATTAGCTATAATAATACAAGACAACCATTTGACTTATCAACACCAACATATGCAACTTATAGGAGACCTGGTTATGACGGATTAAAAGATAAACTAAGAGAAATAAAAATATTTAGTTCCAATAATTTCAATGGACAGAATGCTGGAATAGATTTAAAAGAATTATTTAAGTGGCATGACGTTCAATGGGACGGAGAACAAAAATCAATAGATTCATTAGTAATTGCTATAAATAAAGGTTCGTTCTTAATTGGCGGAAATCCGTATTTTTTAAAACTCATTCTAAAGGAAAGACCGAATGAAAATTTACAGCAAACATTTGACTTTGACTTTATTTACGAAAACGGTAATCATCAATTAGTTAGTTCGACAACAATTAATTGGAGAAAATAAAACCTGTTGGTAATGACAAAATACCCAGCAAGTCGTATTTGGTTGCTTCGTTGACAGGAAATTAGTCCCGAGTGTGTTCCATTAACTGTATGAGAAAAAATTACATCTAAAGAATCCAATTAATTCATGTTAAATTTGCAACTTTATACCAGATTTAAAGACTACAATCATGAATACCATTCAGTTGAAACAAGAACTGATTTATAAGATATCAAGCATTGAAGACATTGACTTTCTGAATGCCCTTAAAACCATTTTGGATTACAAGAAAAAAGGTAACCTTATTGAATTAGGAAATTCTTGAATTCTTCACCCAAAGAAACAAATAAATAAGTTTAATATAATCGAATAATCAAAAAACAATATACCTTTGGTGATAGTTATAAGTTAGCAACCATTTCATGAAGCGCTACATAGTAATTTTAGTAATCATTTTATCAGGACTCTTTTTTACAGCTTTCAATCGTCAAAATAATGCTGTAAATAATAAATATTGCAATTTGACAATTGTTTGCGATAGCAGTTTTAGATATGATTTATTTTCAGCAGTTTTTCTAACCAATACTGATGGCACACTGAAATTTAAAAAAATGGACCATAATTCTGCATTGGGTATAACTTATTTTCAATGGGACAGCATAAAAGTAGGAGAATATAATTTTCAGATGCAGTCAATTTTTAGCTACAAACAAAATGAGCAATTTACTTTGACAAAGGATACGACTTTGATATTCAGCAATAATATACAATATAAAACAGTTGATTTTATTACTCTTAAAGATCTAACTAAGGTTGACTCATTAGAATTTGCTTATCGAAGTACAGGTTGCTCATTCCATTTTGAAAACTATTTATTAGTAAGGGACAAGTTAGTTTATTCACTTACAGGAATTTATAAAAATAATGGGACTCCTATAATAATAAATAAAAAGATCTCTCCATTAATTGTCAAGAGTTTATTTACTCTTCAAATGAAATCAAGTAAATATGTAAAGAAAGCCCTAATTAATGATTCAGGCGGTAGTACAATGAGACATGAACTTTATTTATTAGCTGGAAGGAAGCTTTTTTTATGTGATGACAAATCTACCAGCTGTCCCTATTATGACATTTTTAAAGAAAAATTTATTGAAACGACAATTAAATAACGATTTATAACAGCAAAATAACCAGCAAGTTGGGCACCTAGATTCGTACGAAATACTTTTCACTGTCTCCTACCTTTACCAAATAATTGTTTCTAATTTTAGAAACTTTAAGTATATTTGTAATGTTGAACAAATGTCAATTCAATAATCAGATGGCAACTAAAGAAATCAAGACTTATTCGCTTGCCGAGATGAAAGACAAGTACATCGGGACAGTTGGAACTCCAGAAAGAGATGAATACGAACATGAACTTCGCATGGACCTTTTGGGGAAAATGATTAAATCGGTAAGAAAAGAACGACACTTGACACAAGAAGAACTTGGTAAACTTGTCGGGGTACAGAAAGCTCAAATTTCCAAACTTGAAAGTAGCGCCAACAGTGCAACAATAGACACTATTTTGAAAGTTTTCAAAGCATTAAAAGCAGAAATAAACTTTAACGTAAAACTTGAAGGTAACTTTATAGAACTCGCATAAAGAAAAAACTGAATGCCAGGCCTATCTTGAAAAATCAAGTAATACCTAGGAAAGAACTTTATCAACAAAGAAAAAAAGGCGGAACATTAAGCCCTGAACTTCTCTTCGCGATGAAAACAAATGCCTGATTTAATTATAATACCATACCTCGGGTGAATGTTACCTGTTACTGCAAATTTTAAAGGCAACTCATCTATCTAATGACTATTACAAACTTTTTACAACAAATACTTCTTTAAGATTGTTTTATATACTTAAAGTGTGTATTTTTACGAAAAATACGAAATATCAAAAACTTTAGGTATGATTTTAGAATTTTCAATATCGAATTATCGATCTATATGCAAAAAACAATCATTTTCAATGATTGCCAGCAGTGCTAGAAGCAAATCTGAAAATACATTTGATATAGATTTGTCCAATGGCAGCTCAGTAAAATTATTGAAGGCTGTTGGAATTTATGGAGCAAATGCGTCCGGCAAATCCAATATAATTCGTGCATTATTTGAAATACGAAGATTCATTGTTGATTCAAATGAAATTACCATTGATAAGCCTATTCCTGCCTATAATCCTTTTTTATTTAATACAAATTCATCAAATGAGCCAACCGAATTTGAGATTATTTTTATAACCAAGGATAAAAATAAATACCAATACAGAATCGCTTTTAACAAAGATGAAATAGTTGAAGAGTCATTGTGCCATTTTCCGAATAAAAAGTCTCAGGAAATATTTAAAAGAGGAAATGAAAAAAAAGAGGAAGATGAAAATATCCATATTATTAAACTAGGTAAAAATTTTAATTACAAAAAATATGAGATTTATAAGAAAATACCACTTCTCTCAATTTTTGGAAAAGCAGAAAATTATCACACCAATATATCTCCGGCAACTACTTATTTTAATGAACTCGAAATATGGAATGTAACCGAAAGTAATTGGGTTAGACGTTTATCTGATTATATAAAAGAAGAATTACAAAAAACAGAAAATAAGCATTTAATAAAACAAATTGAGAAATTAATTAGTGAGGCTGATACACAGATTCAATCTCTGATAGTTGATTCCAATATACAAATCAAAGAAATTGAGACTAGTACAGTTGATGACAAAAAATCAATAAATAGTTTAAAGAAAATCGAGGTTTTGTATGGTGAACACAACGTATATAAGAACCAAAAGGTTGTGTCAACGCACGCTTTACCATTTATCAATGAGTCTTTTGGTACAAACAAACTATTTGCGTTAGGAGGTTTAATAGTAAAAACCCTTAATAAGGGAGGAGTTGTAATTTTTGATGAATTAGATAGTAGTTTGCATCCTTTTTTAGTTAGTTTATTAATTCGTTTTTTTCAGGATAATCATCCCTTTAATGCACAGTTAATATTTACGACTCACGAAACCTTCTTGTTAAACAAAGAATTTCGTTCAGACCAAATTTGGTTTACTCAAAAAAACACTTACGGCGAAACAGAATTGTTCTCTGCTCAAGATTTTGAAGGAGTTAGAGAAGATATCCCTTTTGAAAAATGGTATTTAGGTGGTAAGTTTGGAGCAATTCCTTATGTCAATAATTTAAAGGAAATTATATATTATGACAAAAAGGAAGTTGAATAGAAGTATTCTCATTGTTTGTGAGGGGACTAAAACTGAGCATGATTATTTTCAATATATTGCAGAAAACATTTCAAAAAAGAAAAATATCTGGGATAATGTTGTCGTTTCTGACAACAACACCATTCCTAATGACATCCCAATTTCTGCTCCTACAAAGCTTGAAAATAGACCAAAAAGGAATTTCATAAATCCAAATAAACATATAATAAGTGAACGAAATGTATTGAAAGAATTGTGCAAATATTTGTATGGTGAATTAAGAGGTCAAAAAGAATACGAGACAGTTAAGGCTGTACCTTTACGTTTCGTTGCTCAAGCGCAATTAATAGAAAAAGAGCAAGAAATGTACGAAGAACTCTGGGCCGTCTTTGACAAGGATGGCCATTCTCATCATAAAGAGGCTTATAAAAAAGCTGAAGAAATGATAAACAATAAAAAAGTACAAATTGGATTGTCCAGCCGTTCATTTGAACATTGGATAATATTACATTTTGAAGCGAATAAAAATGAATTCTTGTGCACCGAATGTAAAGACAAAAAGGGTCAACCAATAGAATGTAATGAGCATACCGGTTGCAAAGGAATTGATTGTCTATCTGGCTATATCCGGGTCAATACTCCTTTGAAGAACTATAAAAAAAGTAATACCAAAGAAGAACTTGCAAATTTGATGAACGTATTGCTACGTCCCGAAAATCTAAACAGAGCTTTTAAAAACGCCCAATGGCTGCGAGATGAAATTAATAAAGATCCAGTATTAAATAAAAAGGAATATTATGAATTGAATCCATATACAGACGTTGATTTTTTAGTAAAGAAGCTGATTGGATAAAAATACAATCGAATAAATTTGTATTTTTGTGCTATGTCCAAAGAGATATTGATAACAGGCGTTAAAGTTACTCAGCAGATGAGTAAAGCCAGGGCTATCTTGAAAAATCAAGTAATTCCCAGGGAAGAACTTTATCAACAAAGAAAAAAAAGCGGAACATTAAGCCCTGAACTACTCATCGCTATGAAAACTAATGCCTGATTTAATTATTGGATTATATTTATTATCAGGTATATATACATACAAGTAAAAAATTTATCTTTGTATATATTTTACAATTATGAAGGCTGAAAAAACAAGAAATGAAATAGAAGAAAATAATTGGGCTCTTCCAGAAGCAAATCATACTCCTAAGGAATTTGCAGATAGTATTCATTTAGCAGAAGAAGGACCATTCTACACTCTTGAAGAGGTGCAAATACTACGAAATCAATGGAGGAATTCAAAGAAAGACAAGTAGTATTTTCTTTGCAATATGCAATAGACACTCATAATATCTATCCCGAGTACTCGGGACGGTAAAGAAATTTTTGGGGAAAATCAAGCCCAAAAGTATGAGTCCATTATTGATAAAATATCAGTCCCGAGTACTCGGGACTATAAGTTACTGGATGTATCCCGAATGCAGATTTCTCCCAACAAAAGGCCATCAATACAGAAATGTGATCCTTGAATCTCATTTAATTATTTATCGGGTCAAAACTGAAAGAATTGAAATACTCAGATTAATTCATTCGCATTCAAGCATAAGCCGTATCCGGAGTGTCCGTAAAATTAAAATCTAAAATTAGAGCATTGATAGAAATTTATCCTGTAACTGGTATAATTTGAGATAATCTTTTTTGGACAAATTCATAGTTCTGACGTAAGGAGGATGATCTGAGCTTGCTGATAGTTTTGTCGGTCAATAAATCTTGTATCTCGTTTGGATTAAACATTTTTATGATTGTAAACCAAGAGTAGGATTCAATTAATTTTTGAAAAATAATCTCACGGGAATAATGTCCTGCAAGCTTTATTTCACCCTTTAAAACGGCTTCAATATCTTCGGTGGAGATGTTATAATCCCAAAGAATCTGATTTAGGATTTTATTTCTCTCTGCTGTGTCCATGTCTTGTGGTCGTGAATATTATTAAACAAATATAGCAAAATTAAATGCGAATTACAAGAGAACCAAGCAACTTCTACCAAAAGGATGGAAATATGGAAAATATCGTCCAACGAGGTCCGATCCTGGATTTCGCCCCTGTATCTATGGAATGGGTAGGTGTTTGAGTGTTATCATCTGTAACCCATCTGTAACTCATCTGTAACCTTTCTGTAACCATATATTACAGAAAGGTATCAGATGAGTATCAGAAAGGTATCAGAAGATAAGGTTTTAACCCTAGCATCATAGCCTTTTAAACTACCTGTAATTTATCCAGATATTAGTTTCTACAACCTTGGGGAATATAGCGGTACCGGATTTGGAGTAACCGGACCTGTCGCGGAAAACAAAAAAAAGCCAGGCAGCTTTCCGTTTTCGGATTGCTTGCCTGGCTTTTTAGCTAATATATTGAAGTGATATAGTTAGTTACTTTGAGGGATGTCTACAAATTTGTAACCGATGCCTTTAAGGGTTTTGATATGATCGTTGCCTATTTTCTCACGCAGTTTACGGATATGTACATCGATAGTACGGTCGCCCACTACCACATTGTCGCCCCATACTGAATAATAAATTTCTTCACGGGTAAATACCTTGCCGGGTTTAGAAACCAGCAGCGACAACAATTCAAATTCCTTGCGAGGTAAAACCATTTCCTGACCATCTTGTACAATCAGGTAACGTTCCTTATCGATAACCAGATTTCCAACCGTGATCGTATGTCCGCTTTCAATGACAGTTACCGGAGCGGCTCCAACGCCAGAAATACGTTTCAGGAGTGCTTTAACCCTGCTAACCAACACTTTAGGTCTCACAGGTTTGGTGATGTAATCATCCGCACCAGCTTCAAAACCAGCGATTTGTGAATAATCTTCACCACGTGCTGTAAGGAAGGCAATCATGGTATGCTGAAGGGCCGGAATACGCCTTATTTCTTCGCAGGCAGCAATTCCATCCATCTCGGGCATCATTACGTCGAGAATAATGAGGTCGGGCAGCGTTTTTTCGGCAAGCTTAATTGCTTCTGCACCATTCTTGGCAGTATAAACTTTATAGCCTTCTTTCTCCAGGTTATAGCTGATAAACTCCAGTATATCAACTTCATCGTCCACCAGTAAGATCTTATATTGTGGGTCGCTCATAGATTGTTTTTTATAGAATTTAAAAGTATAGGTTTCTTTTTATCAGTTGCTGCTTTTGTTTTTAAAATCGCCTGAAAATTAGTAAAAGCATTTGAAACTGATAGTTAGTTTTCAATTTTATTTACAAAATACTATATAAGAACGCATTTGAGGGATGAAAACAGTTATTTACTTTGCCTTTTCGAGGGTAAAAGTAAAAGTTGTTCCCTTTTCAGCAATGCTTTTTACATTAATTGTCTGATCGTGTGCTTCAATAATGTGTTTGACGATCGACAATCCCAACCCTGTTCCTCCCTGCTCGCGTGACCTGGATTTATCGACACGGTAGAATCGTTCAAATACGCGGGGCAGATCATTTTTATCCATGCCTATACCATTGTCACTCACCTCAATAAGAATGGTTTCGTGCAAATCGTAGAAACCTATTTTAACATGACCTTTTTTCTTTCCGTATTTGATTCCATTGCCTACCAGATTATTCAGCACTTCCATAATGCGTTTACGGTCAGCACAAATCATAACGGGCTTGTCACTCTTGGTGGCAAACTCCAGAGAAATATTGCGCTCATGGGCAAGCATTTGAGCCAGTTCAAAGACCTCTTCGGTAAGCTTTACCAAATCAAAATTCACGAGATTCAATTTCAACTCGCCCGACTCCAATTTGGTAATCGACTCCAGGTCTTCCACAATCGAGATCATTCGGTCGATACTTTTCTCTGTTCGTTGAAGATAGAGCACATTGATTTTTGGATCGTCAATACCTCCTTCAAGCAAAGTTAGAACATAACCCTGGATATTAAATATAGGTGTTTTCAATTCATGGGATACATTGCCTACGAATTCTTTGCGATAACGTTCAAGATCCTTCAAACGGGTAATTTCCAGTGTCTGATTTTTAGCCCATTCCTCTACTTCTTTTTGGACATCAGATATATTGGTGGATCTGTATTTCTCCAAAAGCTTTCCTTTTATTCCACTAATCGGAACCTCCCGAATGGTTTTATAGATGGGTTTTATTTTCTCATTGATGTATCTGTTCAGGATAAAAAGAACAAGAAAATAAAAAATTGTACCGAAGAGGAATATAAAAAGGATATAATAAACGGTTTGGAAATCCTTGATTGATAAGATCAGTAAAAATCCGAGGTTAAAAATCAGTAAAAATACCGAGATAGATAGCGACAACCGTTTTGCTGAATAAGTCTTCATAACCTAATATAATCTTAATTGGCAGATACAAAAGTAGCTGAATTTATTTATTTTGAGTAATATATATTTCACGGATTTAAACGGATTCCACGGATTGTTTCACATTTATCAAAATTGGATATTTGAGGCAACTCCGAAAATCCAATAAATAAAAATTGCCACTAAGACTCAAAGACTCAAAGGTACACAAAGTATTGAATATCTTCCATATACTCTTAGTGAATCTTTGAGCCTTTGAGCCTTTGTGGCAGAATTAGACTTTCGGAGTGAACTCATATTTATTAAATATATTCAGCAAAAAAATCCGAATCAGTAACGATTCGGATTTATATGATATTGAATTGAAATTAAATTCCAAAGGCACTTTTAATCCTGTCGACGTAGTCTAATTTTTCCCAGGTAAACAGTTCCACATAAATTTCAATGCGGCCATTGTAGGGCGATTCGAACACTTTGGTAACAGTTTTTGGTTTGCGGCCCATGTGACCATAAGCAGCTGTTTCACGATAAATCGGGTTACGCAGTTTGAGCCTTTCCTCAATGGCGGCAGGGCGTAAGTCGAAGAGTTGTTGTATTTTATCTGATATCACAGAGTCTGTTAATCCAGGTAGTGCTGTGCCGCTGGTTTCAACATACACACCAACAGGTTTGGCCACTCCAATGGCATAAGAAATCTGGACCAGCATTTCGCGTGCTACACCAGCTGCAACCATATTCTTGGCAATATGACGAGCCGCATAAGCAGCTGAACGATCCACTTTCGAAGGATCTTTTCCTGAAAATGCACCACCACCATGGGCACCTCGGCCTCCATAAGTATCAACAATAATTTTACGTCCTGTAAGACCGGTATCTCCGTGAGGACCACCAATAACGAATTTGCCTGTTGGATTGACATGATAGACGATCTCTCCGTCAAACAATTTCTGAACACGCTCAGGCAAATGAGCCTTAACCCGTGGAATCAGAATTTCGATAACATCACTTTTAATTTTTGCCAACATGGGTTCGTCAGCATCAAAATCGTCGTGCTGCGTTGATACAACAATGGTATGAACCCTTTTAGGAGAATTGTCATCATTGTACTCGATAGTTACCTGTGATTTTGAATCTGGACGTAAATACTTCATCACCTTCTGTTCACGCCTGATAGCGGCCAGTTCGATTAGAATATAATGCGACAATTCGAGTGGCAGAGGCATGTAATTGTCGGTTTCAGAACAGGCAAAACCGAACATCATTCCTTGATCACCGGCCCCTTGATCCATTTTATCCAATTTGTCAACACCGCGGTTGATATCTGGACTTTGTTCATGGATGGCACTAAAAACGCCGCATGAGTCGCCGTCAAAACGGTATTCAGCCTTGGTGTAGCCAATTTCGTTGATCACTCTACGTGCAGTTTCCTGCACATCAACATAAGTTTTCGATTTTACCTCTCCGGCAAGAACAACCTGTCCGGTAGTAACAAGGGTTTCGATGGCAACTTTGGAGTTGGCATCGAAGGCGAGAAATTCGTCCAGAAGTGCGTCTGATATCTGATCGGATACTTTATCCGGATGGCCTTCTGAAACTGATTCGCTAGTGAAAAAATAACTCATAGTTTGATCAATTTTAATTGCACAAAAAGGATTCATGATATATTGAATCAATTCATGTACAATAGATTATACAAAAATGCGTTGTGGAATAATTGATCGAAAAGCAAGATAATAATCGGATCGTTTTAGCATTTTTTTCCGTGGTTGCAATCAGTACAAATTTATCCACATAACGGATGCAAATATAGATCTTTTTTAAGACAAATGGAGTTTTATTCTTTATTTATTTTGTCAATTCCTGAAATACATTCTCCAGACTTTGCTGTTGTTCCTTCAATGTCAGCAATATAAGGTGGTTTGAAACAGCAAATTGAAACAGTAAAGGACGTAGGTCAAGGTTGTGGTCTGATTCAGCCAGGAAAGTTGAATTGCCTGTCTGTTCTATATTTAGAAGGCCAGGAATATTTCTCAATGCTTCCAATTCAGGAGTTCTGTCAAATTCAACCCAAACGGTTTGCTTTTGGGCAAACTGACCTCCTTTAAGCTGATCAATAGATCCATCTGCTACTAGTTTACCTTTATTAATAATGATTACACGGTTGCAAACGGCCTCTACTTCCTGCATAATATGGGTTGAAAGCATAACTGTCTTGTTCTTACTGATATTGCTGATCAGTTGCCTTATTTCTTCCAGCTGATTGGGGTCCAGACCAGTAGTAGGTTCGTCGAGAATCAATACAGCAGGGTCGTGTATCAAAGCCTGAGCCAATCCAACCCTTTGCCTGTAACCTTTTGATAGTGCCCCTATTTTTTTGTGTTGCTCACTTTTCAGTCCCGTAAGTTCAACCATCTTCAATACCTTTTCCTTTTTATTCTGAAGATGATAAAATCCCGCTACCATTTCAAGGTATTCACGCACGTACAAATCTGTATAGAGTGGATTGTTCTCAGGTAAGTATCCAATTTGCGAACGAATGTTACTATTTTTAGTCTCAACCAAGTCACCATTTATTTCAACTGATCCACTATCAGCGGCCAGATAACCTGTGATAATTTTCATCAAGGTTGATTTTCCGGCACCGTTTGGTCCCAGAAATCCGACTACTTCACCGGTTCCTATTTCGAAAGAAACCTGATCAAGAACTTTTTGGCTCCCGTAAAGTTTACTGATATGTGATACCCTGATGGTCATTTGTGCCTGATTTTAAGTCCATCAAAAGTAAGAAATTCCTCTGAATCCCCTATCCACATTTATTTTAATTTATGCCTTTAAGCCTTTCATTTTTATTAACTTTAAATTAACTTTGTCGCCCAACTATGGGGGACAAAATGAAGGATCAGAACTTTAATTACATCGAAGATTTGACAAAGTACCAGCGACAGAAAACTTCGTTGGTAAGAATAGGTGGAGTATTGCTTGGTGCAGAAAATCCAATCCGCATTCAATCAATGACTGATACCGATACCAGTAACACCGAAGCTACGGTTGAGCAGATCATCCGTATCATCAAGTGTGGGGCTGATATGGTTCGCGTTGCAGTGAGAGGAGTCAGTGATGCCGAGAACCTGCAAAATATTAAGCGTGAACTGGTTGCAATGGGATTTGATCATCCTTTGGTGGCAGATATCCATTTCAATCCTCATTTGGCTGAAATTGCTGCAAAGTATGTATTCAAAATACGTATCAATCCGGGTAATTTTTACGACAAACGCGCCACGTTTGAGCACCATCTTTATACTGATGAAGAATACAAACACGAACTTCAGAAGATTGAAGAACAGTTTATTCCATTTCTTCAGATATTAAAAGATACCAATACAGCGCTGCGAATTGGCGCCAATCAAGGTTCATTATCCGATCGTATCATGAGCCGTTATGGCGATACACCTGCCGGAATTGTGGAGTCAGTGATGGAGTTTCTGCGTATTTGCCAAAAACAGGATTTTGTAAACGTTGTTATATCTATCAAGTCGAGCAACACCCGCACAATGGTTTATACCGTGCGTTTGCTGAGTTATAAGATGCGGCTTGAAGATATGTATTATCCTCTTCATCTGGGTGTTACAGAAGCTGGTGAGGGTGAAGATGGCCGCATTAAATCTGCCGTTGGTATTGGTGCCTTGCTCGCAGATGGCCTTGGTGATACAATTCGCGTTTCACTCACAGAAGCGCCTGAAAATGAGATCACAGTAGCCCGGAAACTGATCAACCATATTGATACTTACAAAGGTCATAAGCCTATCAAAGCCCCATTATTTGCACAAATTAACCCTTTTGAATATGAAAGGCGGTCGGTGAGGCCTGTATTGAAAATGGGCGATAAATTCTTGCCCGTTGTCATGGCAGATCTTCGTGGCCGTTCACTTTCTGAAATTCTTCCATTAAGAGGGAAACAAGTTCCTGAATACTTTTTCAACGTTAACGAAGTGCTTGATTTAGAGGGAAATTCATACCCTGTTCTTACCCTTGAAGAATACCTGTTTGGTGGATCACATTGGGGACAAACCAAATTTATCAGAACCAATAAAGAAGAGTTTGACCATTTCATGGAAGAAAATCCTGAAATTATTACCAAACTAAAACAAACCAGGAAGACCATTTTGATTCTTGAAAGCTTAAATAAGAATCCATTTGCCGAGTTGCGTGCCTTCTTTATGACCCTTGAATCACATATTTGGAAGGTGCCTGTAGTGATATTCAGAAAATACAATGAACGATATCTTGAGAATCTTCAGATAAAAGCTGCTGCTGATCTTGGGGGCTTACTCATTGATGGATACGGCGATGGAATATGTATCACCAACGAATCGGAACAGGTTACATTTACCGACTTGAAAGACCTCAGCTTTTCAATCCTTCAGGCAAGTAGGATGAGATTGACCAAAACAGAATTCATCTCATGCCCCGGTTGCGGACGTACATTGTTCGACTTACATGAGACAACCGTCAAAATAAAAGCGCATTTCAACCATTTGGATCACCTTAAAATTGCAATAATGGGATGCGTAGTCAACGGACCTGGAGAAATGGGTGACGTAGATTACGGATTCGTTGGATCGGGTACCGGAAATGTAAATCTCTATAAACAACAGAAATTAATTAAAAAGAACATTCCCTTTGAACATGCCGTTGAAGAACTTGAAGCCCTTATGCGCGAAAACGGCGATTGGAAAGAACGGGAAGCATAGCTATTAAATTATTATTGTAGAAACTTATTGACTCATGAAGATAAATATATTGGGGGATTCGAATTCTGTTTTTAATCAGTTCATGGCAGAAATCAGAGACGAGATTATTCAGGAAGATTCTATGCGGTTTAGAAGAAATCTCCAACGATTAGGCGAAATTTTTGCTTATGAAATCAGTAAAGAGATGGATTATCAAACTACCGAAGTAAAAACTCAGCTAGGAGTAGCCAGGGTAGAAACTTTTGTTCAGCACCCTGTTTTAGCTACTATATTACGTGCCGGACTGCCACTCCAGCAAGGCTTACACAACATTTTCGACCATGCTGAAAATGCGTTTATCTCAGCCTACCGTAAATATGACGATAAAGGTGAATTTCACATCGAATTTGAATATCTGGCCTCCCCATCCCTAAACGGCAAAGATGTTATCCTTTCAGACCCAATGTTGGCTTCAGGAGCATCAATGGAAATCGGGTACCAGGCTTTACTGGAAAAAGGAGCTCCGAAACATGTTCACCTAGTGGTAGTGATAGCCAGTGCGCAAGGAGTAGAATTTATAAAAAAGCACATTACTGCTGACAATGTAACCCTTTGGATTGGAGCTGTTGACCCTGATATGACCGCAATGTCGTACATCGTTCCAGGATTAGGTGATGCGGGCG
>Ga0209100_1000801_pt1 | contig 24383 bp, 20 predicted proteins | sample lystaG_FD_185480 | JGI IMG/M metagenome (GOLD analysis project Ga0209100, IMG submission 185480) | Glacier valley bacterial and archeal communities from Borup Fiord, Nunavut, Canada, to study Microbial Dark Matter (Phase II) -... | ecosystem: Environmental > Aquatic > Freshwater > Ice > Glacier ...
ACTTATGCACTCCAGCGATAAACCTCAATAGCTCCCTGGCGCTGAGTTTCCCATACAAATAGGGACGGTCTGGGATGTAGCCAATCTGAGCTTTGGCCTTGACCGGCTCTTTCCATACGTCAATACCGTTAACCAGCACCTGTCCGCTCGAGGGCCGTGTCAAGCCCGTAATAGCCCGGATGGTGGTGGTCTTCCCCGCCCCGTTGTGACCGAGTAAGGCGAACACCTCACCCGTCCTCACCTCGAGCGAGAGACTCTGTACCGCCTGATATTTCCCGTAACTCTTGGCGTAAGCCCACAGTTCTATCATTTAAAACGCTCCAGGCTGAGGAAGTTGCTCAGCACCAAACAAATATTTTTTACATTAACTCGAGCTAAAGAAAAAGTCTGGTAGAAAATCACGACTTGGCTGAAAAGAGTGGACGCAACTCAGGAATGCGAGTTTAGCTCGAGCGGGCTGGAAGGACCCCCCCTTGCGTAGTCACGCAAGACCCGTCCCGTCTTGGGCAGAGCGGCACCTACCGGGCCTGCCCGCTCCGGGAAGCTGCGCGAACCTGTTTTACAGGTGGGTACTTTAAAACCTCGAGCTGGAAAGGCTTTTAGTTCCCCCCTATAAAATAGGGGGATATTCTCGAGAGCGGGCAGGCCCCACGGGGCGGTGAGGCCCGGTAGGTGCCGTTCTCACCAAGACAGTGCCGTTCTCTCAAGACAGTGAAACGCTCGAGAGAAGGGTTCTTCCAGGTCGAATGAACGCCACCCCCCACCGTCGCCCAGTGCACCGTAAAACTTAGCAAAGAGCGTAAAATAAAACGATGCTGCTCGAGCAACTTCCTCCCCTGCCGCAACTGAGCGGCGTCTACCTTTTTCGCGCCGCTTCGGGTGGCCCCATCTACATCGGAAAGGCCAAAAACCTGAGAAGCCGGGTGCAGCAACACTTCAAGGCGGGCGGCAAATCGGGCAGGTTCACGCGTGAAGCCGTACTCCTCGAGTTCATCACCACCAATACCGAGGTCGAGGCGCTGATTCTCGAGGCCAATTTAATCAAGCAGCACAGGCCGCACTACAACGTGCTGCTCAAGGACGACAAGCACTACCCGTTTCTCAAGATTACGTCCGAGACGTGGCCGATGCTGATTGTCACCCGGCGAGTCATCAAGGACGGCGGCACCTACTACGGCCCCTACCCGGACGGCAACGCGGTGCGGCGGGTCAAAAACCTGATGGACACCATGCTGCCGTTGCGTAAAAACAGCGGAATTCCCTTCCAGAAACGCTCGAGACCGTGTTTGAACTATCACATGGGCCGCTGCCTCGCGCCCTGCGTGGACCGGGCCGACCCCGCCGAGTACGCCAGCGCGGTGACGCAGGTCAAGGATTTGCTCGAGGGACGCATTGCCAACGTGGTGGATAGCCTGCAAGCCAGTATGCGCGTGGCGGCCAAAAGTCAGGATTTCGAGCAGGCCGCGCGGGTGCGAGACCGCATTGACGCGGTGAACAAGCTCTTTGGCGTCGAGCAGAGCGTGATGTCGCTCAAGGGCGACGACCTCGATTTCCTGGGTTTCTCGAGCGCCGGAGAATTTGCAATGGTGCAACTGTTCCGAATGCGGGCGGGCCGGGTGGTGGGCCGCGACAAGCGCTTTCTGACCGGAACCGAGGAGGCCACGCCCAGCGAAATCATCGGGGCCTTCGTGCAGGATTATTACACCCAGGTGACGCACGTTCCGGGTCTGGTGCTGGTGCCCGAGGAACTCGAGGACGCGCCCCTCTGGAGCCAGTATTTGAGCAGTAAGTCGGGCCACAAGGTCGAGCTGAGAACGCCCCAGCGCGGCGACAAGGTGGACCTGCTCGAGATGGCGGGTAAGAACGCGGTCAACTCGCTCGAGAGTGAGTTGCTGGCGCTCGAGAAGCGCGGCGACCATCCCGGTTTGGAAGCGCTGCGCGAGGTGCTGGCCCTGCCAGGGCGTCCGTGGCGCATTGAGGGTTACGACAACTCGAACCTGTTTGGCACCCACATCGTTTCAGGTATGGTCGTCTTCGAGGGCGGGCGGGCGCGGCGCGGTGAGCACCGCCGCTTCAAGGTGCAAGGTTTAGATAAGCCCGACGACTACCTCAGCATGAAACAAACGGTTTACAGGCGCTTCACCGGCAGCCTTTCCGAGAAACTGCCACTGCCCGATTTGATTTTGATTGACGGCGGGCGCGGGCAACTGAACGCCGCCCTTGACGCCATGAAAGAAGCCGGGGTCATGATTCCGGTGATTGGCCTAGCTAAGCGCGAGGAGCGCATCATTCTTCCGTCCATCTACGGGGCGCAGTGGTGGCTCGAGGGCGGCACCGAAATCGGGCGCAACCGTGAACTGCTGCTGCTCGAGACCCATCCAGCGCTGCGAACTTTAATTGGGGTGCGCGACGAGGTTCACAACTACGCCGTCACCTACCACCGCAAACTGCGCGGCGAAGGCATGTTCTCGAGCGTGTTCGACAGCCTGCCCGCCATCGGCCCCAAGCGCAAGGAAGCGCTGCTCGAGCACTTCACCTCGCTCGAGGACATCGGAGCGGCGAGTGTGGAACAGATTGCTCGAGTGCCGGGAATGAATTTGAGCGCAGCCAGAGCAGTGAAGGACTTTTTGGTTGCTCGAGCGGGTGCGGAGGTGGGGTGATAGGGCATCTGTTCAAAGACCGTCTAAACCTATATCGTTGAATACACCCGAATTCATCGTGCTTAAGGCTTGGGTCGAGCATCATGGAGCAAAGTCATGAACGAACTACCAAAGGAAATTTGGGGCGCAAGTGAAGCGTATGAGCGCTACGTGGGGCGGTGGAGTCGGCCTGTTTCAGGCGAGTTCCTGAACTGGCTTGCCCTTCCCGCCAGACTCTCGTGGGCCGATATTGGCTGTGGGACTGGGGCGCTGGTCGAGGGTATTCTGGCGTGCTGTGCTCCCCAGGCGGTTTTGGGCATTGACCGCTCGGAGGGCTTCGTGTCCGAGGCGAGGGGACGCATCTCTGACACGCAGGTGCTGTTTCAAGTAGGCGATGCCCTGCGCTTGCCTCTTGAAAACATTTGCCAGGACGTCACCGTTTCGGGGCTGGTACTCAACTTTGTGGCGGACCCAGAGCAGATGGTGCGTGAAATGATGCGTGTGACGAGAGTGGGCGGCACAGTAGCAGCTTACGTCTGGGATTATGCCAGTGGCATGGCCATGATGCGCCACTTCTGGGATGCCGCACTCGCGGTTTGTCCACACGACGCTATGCTCGATGAGGCCGAGCGGTTTCCGCTATGCCAGCCTGAGCCTCTGACGCAGCTCTGGAAGGAATTGGGCCTCGCGGCGGTCCAAGTGCGTTCTATCGAAATTTCCACCGTGTTCCAAGACTTTGACGACTTCTGGACCCCCTTTCTGGGGGGACAGGGGGCAGCTCCAACCTATCTGGCCTCACTCGAGGCCCAAACGCAAGAAGAGATACGATCAGTCCTGCAATCCCGTCTCGTGTCCGCGCCAAACGGCACGATTGCCCTCAGCGCTCGAGCGTGGGCAGTTCAGGGAAAAGCCTGAGAGAAGTGAGGCGGTTTAAGGATTCGGGGACGGCGTTCATCCGGGAAGCACCAGACCATTGAGCGCATCATTTTAGGCCCAATGCCGGAGGATAGGACCCCAATTCCTCGAGCGTAATCGGCATCTCTCCGACCTGCAAATTACAGTTTCTGCGGTCCACCCGAATCCATAAGTCCTCGAGCGGCGCATCCAGGAAATGCAGTTCTACTCGAGTACCCAGAGCTTCGGCTCGAGCGCGGTAGGCGGCGCGTTCCCAGCGGCCCCACAGGCCGTAGTCGAGCATCACGTTCAGGCCCAGCTCTAGGGTGCGGGCGGCCACGTTCCACAGCAAACCCTCGAGAATTTCGCGCTTGTTCTCAAATTCGCCCCAGCCGAACAGCGGCATCATCCACTCGTCGGGTGTGAGGCGCAGAGCATGGTGGTGCTGCTCGAGTTGCTTGGCCAGGGTGGTTTTGCCGGAACCTGGCAGGCCAACCATGACGAAAAGAATGGGTCTCACGGGGACACTTTAATGGGTTTCACCACCACGCGAGAAACGCAAACCCAACTCGTGCTCGAGGCCCGCCGCACCCGCCACGGTCAGGCGAAGCGTCCAGGGTTGCCCCGCCGAAACCAGCCAGCCGCGCTCACGCAACCGCTCGAGCAGAGCCGCACCCAGAGCGCCGCCCAGGTGCGGACGGCGCTCGGACCAGTCCAGGCAGCGGCGGGCAAACACCCTTCTCGAGCGCCAAACCGCGCCCAGGTCCACCTCCAGGTCTGCGAACCACGTCTCACCGACAGGGGTCAGATAGAAATCTCGAGCGTCTTCCCGCAAAATGTCCCGCTCGAGCAAGGCGTCCGTGAGCGCCACACCCAGTTCACCCGCCAGATGGTCGTAGCAGGTACGGGCAAATCTCAGCTCGAGCGGAACCCTGGACGCCCTTGGGCTGGGGAGCGGTTGGGCAAGGGTCAGCGCGGACAGCACCTCGAGCGCCTGAGCCACTTCGCGCCCGCTGAGACGGTAATAACGGTGACGCCCCTGCACCTCGAGCGTCAGCAGGCCCCCGTTTCGCAGGCGGGCCAGTTGGTTGCTAGCGACCTGTGGCGAGATGCCCGCGCCCAGCGCCAGTTCTCCAGCGGTTCTGGCTGCACCGTCGAAAAGCTGGATGAGCAGTGCGGAGCGCGTCGGGTCGCCAATGAGCGCGGCCACCGTGCTCAAATCGGGGCCGAGGTCGGGTAAAGTTTCCATGTACCCAGCCTAGAGGCTGCGGCGCGGCCATGTTTCACGGTGGGCTGAAACGTCTGCTCGAGGAGCGGGGTACCGTGGGGCCATGCTCTCCCCTCCCAAGACACCGCTCGAGGCCGTCACACACCCCGACCCTGGCCCTTACTACGCCCATTTGGCGACCGATACCCCGTTTTACTTTGACACGAAGCTCCAGAGCTGGGTCGCCTCGAGCGCCGCAGCCGTGACCGAGGTCCTGGGCAGCGACCTCTGCCGGGTACGCCCACCCAGCGAGCCAATTCCTGCCGCACTGTTCGGCTCGAGCGCGGCCACACTTTTTGGCACTCTGGTCCGCATGACCGACGAGGCAAGCCACGCCGTTCTGAAGAAAAGCGTGTCCAGGGCGCTCGAGGGCAGGGATTCGAGTCGTTGGAGCGCACACTGGGCAGGGGTGCTCCTGCCGCTCGAGGGCTGGCAAACCCTGCCCTGGACCCTGCCGAGCTACGTGATGGGCAGCCTGCTGGGCGTGGCCGAGACGGACCTCGCCCAGATGCCCAAACTGTTGAAGAAGCTGGCCTACTGTTTCTCGCCGCGCTCTGGGCCAAATGAACTCGAGCGGGGTAAACAGGCCGCAGCCGAGCTTCTCACCCGATTAGAGGTACTTTTACTCGAGCCGCAAGGTTTGCTGGCCTCGCTCGAGCGGGAACTGGCCGCGCAGGGTCGCGCCGTTTTGGTTGCTAACGCCGTGGGTCTGCTGTGGCAAGCTTTTGAAGCCACGGCGGGCCTGCTGGCCAGCGGGCTGCTGCGACTCAGCCAGAACCCCGAGTTACGGACCACGCTCAAAACCAACCCCACGCAGATAACGGACTTTTCGCTCGAGGTGCTTAGAACCCATTCCCCGATTCAGAACACCCGGCGCTATGTGGCTCGAGCGGGCGTTCTGGCTGGACAACGCGTGCAGGCTGGGGACGCCGTGCTGCTGCTGCTGGCCGCCGCCAATCTGGACTCGAGGGTGAATCCCGACCCACTGTGCTTTGAATTGGGGCGCAGGAACCGCACCCTCTTCACCTTCGGGATAGGGCCACACACCTGTCCAGGGCAGGTTCTGGCCCTGAGCATCGCAGGAGCGGGTCTACTCGAGTGCCTGCGCTCGAGGATTGATTTTTTGGAAGTGCAGCAGGGCCTGACATACCGCACATCGGTCAACGCTCGCCTACCCGTCTGGACTGAGGTTTCCTCATGATTGCGGTGATTTTTGAAGTCTGGCCCGCTGAGGGTGAGCGCGAGCACTACCTCGACCTCGCCGCCGAGCTGCGGCCCTTGTTGAACGACATTGACGGCTTCCTGTCCATCGAGCGCTTCGATAGCCTGTCCAAACCGGGCAAACTGCTCTCGCTCTCCTTCTGGCGCGACGAGGCGGTGGTGGCGCAGTGGCGGCAGCTCGAGGCGCACCGTTCTACCCAGAAAAAAGGCCGCGCCGGGGTGTTTCGGGATTACCGACTACGGGTGGCGGAAGTGATGCGGGATTACAGCCTGCTCGAGCGCGAACAGGCTCCAGCGGACAGCCGTGCTCGACACGGTTAAATCCATGACGGGCGCATTTTTAGGGCTGTCCACTTTCCCATCCAGCGTTTGTCAAGCGCCACACCCGACGCGCTCGAGTGTGTAATTAAAGCATTTTGCAGAAGTATTGAGCCAATTTTGCTCAATACTTCCGACCAAAGGGAGTGGCAACAGGAAGGCGTTTTCCACGAAAATGGAGCCAGCCGAAACGCAGTGTAGGTGGTGCAATGGTAGTGAAAAATGCTTTAGAAGTTAGGGGGGCTGACGATGCTGACCAGCACGCCGCTGAGGTCCCGTACCCTCGAGACGGTCTGGCCCCAGGGCATCCGCTTTGGCTGGACCACTTCGCTGGCTCCGGCCCGAACCGCTCGAGCAAAGTCTCGCTTGACATCCTCGCTCAGAAACGAGATTTGAATTCCTGCGGGGGTAGTGGTATTTCCGAGACTGCTCAAAGCTTCTGAAACCTTAAAGTTTTGTGTGCCACACGAGATACGCGAAAAATTTCTGCTGCTCGAGCAGTCTGATTTTGACCACTACCCAAAGGTCATGTCCACCGCCTCGAGCGCGAGTTTCAGGTTCTCGAAGGCTTGCACGGCTTGCGCTTCAAAGCCCTCGAGAAGCTGTCCGCTCGAGTCGAGGCCCAGTTGACCAGAAATGTAGGCGGTGTGCCCACCCTGTACCAGAACGACGTGTGAATAGCCGTTGGCGGGCGGCGTGGACAGGGTGGATGGGTTGAGAAAGCGAGTGGACATACCCTAAATCTAGCGCGTCCTGACGGGCCAGATTATCGTGCTCGAGCCTCGCTTTGAACGCAGGCTAGGCCAGATGGCTTAACCCTCGCAGCAGGCTCTACCCTGAAGCCATGACCGCCAAACTCGTTCCCGAACTGAACTGCACCGATTTTGAGCGCAGCCTCACGTTTTATACCGATGTGCTGGGCTTCAAGGTGCGCTACGCCCGCCCCGAGCAAAAGTTCGCCTACCTCGAGCGCGAAGGCGCTGAACTCATGCTCGAGGGGCTGGCCGAGGTCGAGGACCCAGGACGGACCTATCACGCAGGGCTGCTCGAGTACCCCTTTGGACGTGGAATGCACCTACAAATCGAAGTCTCGGATTTAGGCCCCTTGCATCAAAAAGTTCTGAAAAGTGGGGCCAGAATTCAGATTCCGCTCGAGGAACGCTGGTACCGGGCCGACGACCTCGAGCTGGGCAACCGTCAGTTCGTGCTGCTCGACCCGGACGGCTTTGTGCTGCGGTTTTTTGAGAGCCTGGGGAGCCGCCCTTTCGTGGAAGGTCGCTCGAGCTAAAATGTGCTTATGACCCTCCAAGACCGCGTGCGCGTCGAGAAAGTCGAAACCCTCTCAAACGATTACTACCTGCTCGAGAAGACCACCCTCGCCTTTCAGCGCTCGGACGGCTCTTGGCAAACCCAGACTCGAGAAACCTATGACCGGGGCCACGGGGCCACCATTTTGCTTTACAACCTTGAATACCGAACGGTGGTTCTGGTGCGCCAGTTTCGCTTTCCAGCCTTCAAGGCGGGCTACCCCGATTTGCTGCTCGAGACGCCGGCGGGCCTGCTCGATGGCGCGGACCCGGCGCACAAGATTCTCGAGGAGGTCGAGGAGGAGACCGGGTTTCGGGTCTCGGGCGCGGTCAAGCTGTTCGAGGCGTTCATGAGTCCCGGCTCGGTGACGGAGAAGTTGCACTTTTTTGCCGCGCAGTACGACTCGAATTCTCGAGTGAGCCAGGGCGGGGGCCTCGAGCATGAAGGCGAGGACATAGAGACCCTCGAGCTGAACATAGACGACGCTGTGGCGAAAATCTCGAGCGGAGAGATTCAGGATGGCAAGACGATTATGCTGTTGCAGTACGCCCAGTTGCATTTGTTTGCTCGAGACAGAACTTGAGACCCACTTGTTTGACCACGCTCACCCGGTGCTTGATAAGTGTCTCCCGGTTGAACGATAGAGAAACTTCGCTATGCGAGTAGGGAAGAAAGTGCGTCCTGGCGGTAATGGAACGTTTTTGCGCTTTCTGCAAAAACGTTGAATGTTAGCCGGGAGGTACTTAACACGGTGTGGAACATCAAATCAAGGTTCTTCCACCACGTTCTGGGCCAACCTCTCGGCCTGCTCGAGCACGGTTTGGCTGGCTTTTTCCTGCTTGTCCGGTGGATAGCCGAATTCGCGCAAAACCCTTTTGACCATCCGGCGCAAATTGGCTCTGGCCTGTTCGCGCAGGTTCCAGTCAATGGTGGCGTTTTCGCGCACGGTTTGGGCAATCTTACGGGCGATTTCGCGCAGTTGCTCGTCACCCAGAATTTGCACCGCGCTGTCGTTGACCTCGAGCGCGTCATAAAAGGCGATTTCATCCTCCGAAAGATTCATTTCATCGCCGCGAGCTTGTGCTGCCCGCATTTCTCTGGCGAGGTCGAGCAGCTCCTCAATGACCTGGGCAGTCTCGATGCTACGGCTCTGATAGCGCAAAATGGCAGCCTCGAGCTTTTCCGAGAACTTACGCGACTGCACCACGTTTTTGCGCGACTGGGTTCGCACCTCGTCGCGCAGCAATTTGTCGAGCAATTCCACCGCCAAGTTCTTATGCTTCATGCCCTGAACGTCGGCCAGAAAACCCTCGGAGAGAATCGAGAGGTCGGGTTTTTTGAGGCCCGCCGCTGCGAACACGTCCATCACCCCACCGGGGGCCACCGCTTCCTCGACCAGTTGTTGAATAGCCGCGTTGATGTCGTGCTTTACCTGCATAGTCCGGGTGGTTTCCTGCTTGCTCAGCGCGGCCCGCACGGTTTGTAAAAAGACCATCTCCTCGCGCACGGCCACCGCCTCGGGGTGCGGCATGGCCAGCGCATACGCTTTGCCCAGTTGCAGCACCTCACGGATAAAGCGCTCCTTCATGCGCCCATCGCGGCGGGCCAGAATGAACTCTTGCGCTTCCACAATCAGGGCCACCCGGTCGGTGGGCTTGCTGCCCTCGAATTCGCTGTAATCCAGGCCGTGCAACATGCCGCGCACCACGTCCAGTTTCTCGAGCATGAACTCGAGAGCCTGCTCGAGGTCGCGGGTGGGTTCTCCCTCTCCGCCGCTCTGGGTGTATATGCCCAGCGCTTCCTTGAGGCTATTGGCCAGCCCCAGATAATCCACCACCAGTCCGCCCGGTTTATCTCGGAACACCCGGTTGACCCGTGCGATGGCCTGCATCAGGGCCGCCCCCTGCATGGGTTTGTCGAGGTACATGGTGTGCAGACTGGGCACGTCGAAGCCGGTGAGCCACATGTCGCGCACGATGACCAGCTTGAGACCGGAGGCCGGGTCGCGGAAGTGGTCGGCGATGGTCTTGTTGCGGGCCTTGCTGCGGATATGGTCTTGCCAGTGCGCTTCTTTGGTGGCGTCTCCGGTCATCACCACCTTTATGGCCCCCTCGGTGTCGCCCGCTCCGGCCCACTCTGGGCGCAGACGCACCAGAGCGTCGTACAAATCCACGCAGATGCGACGCGACATGCCCACAATCATGCCCTTACCCTCGAGCACGTCCTGGCGGGCCTCAAAGTGCGCGACCAAATCTTCGGCCACCGCCTCTATGCGGGCCGGAGCGCCCACCAACGCCTCGAGCGCGGCCCACTTGCTCTTGAGCTTTTCGCGGCTGGCGACCTCCTCGTTCTCGGTGATGTCCTCGAAATCCTGGTCCAGCGAGGCTTTGGCTTCCTCGTCCAGCTCGAGCTTGACCCGGCGGGCCTCGTAATAAATCGGCACGGTTGCGCCGTCTTCCACCGCCCTGGCGATGTCGTACACGTCTATGTAGTCGCCAAAGATGGCCCTGGTGTCGGCGTCCCGCGTCTCGATGGGGGTTCCGGTGAAGCCCAGAAAGGTGGCCCTGGGCAGCGCGTCGCGGATGTTTTTGGCGAAACCGTAGCCGATGCGCCCCTGGTCGTCCATCTTGGCCCTCAACCCGTACTGGCTGCGGTGCGCTTCGTCGGCGATGACCACAATGTTTCGGCGCTCGGAGAGCTGCTCGAAAGCATCACCCTTTTCTTCGGGCAGGAACTTCTGAATGGTGGTGAAAACTACCCCACCCGCCGCTCGAGCGCCCAGTTTTTCGCGCAACTGTGAGCGCCCCTGCACCTGCTCGGGCTTTTGGCGCAGCAGGTTTGAACACTTTGAAAAGGTGCTGAACAACTGGTCGTCGAGGTCGTTGCGGTCTGTTAAAACCACCACCGTGGGGTTCTCGAGCGCCGGATGCACCACCAGCTTTCCGGTGTAAAACACCATGGTCAGACTTTTACCGCTGCCTTGGGTGTGCCAGACCACACCACCCTTGCGGTCTCCCGCTGTTGCGCTGGCCCGCACGGTGTGCTCCACGGCCTTGAGTACCGCGTGGTACTGATGATAGGCGGCCACCTTCTTCTCGAGCTTTACCCCGTCGGCCTCGAACACGGTGAAGTGCCGCACCAGGTCAAGCAGCACCGCCGGGGCCAGTGCGCCCGCAATCAGCGTGCCCAGGCTCTCGGGCAGGACCTCGCGCCCGGTTACGGTCTTCCAGGGCAGGAAGCGCTCGAAGGCCGCACCCAGCACCCCAATTCTGGCCTGGGTGCCGTCCGAGATGACCAGCAGCGCGTTATAAGCGCACAGGCGGCCCAACTGCTTCTGGTAGGTCTGGAGTTGCTTGTACGCTTTTTCGATGGTGGCCTTTTCGTCGGCGGTGTTCTTGAACTCGAGCAGGACCAGCGGCAACCCATTGACAAACAGCACCACATCCGGGCGGCGCTCCACCTGACCCTCGAGCACGGTGAACTGGTTGACCGCCAGAAAGCTGTTGTTACCGGGGTTCTCGAAGTCCAGCACCCGCAGGTGTTCGGCCTTCACCCCACCCAGACCGTCGGGCAGCTCGAGGCGCACCCCTTCCGAGAGCAGGGTGTGCATGGCCCGGTTGACCCCAAGCGGGTTTCCTCCCAGCGGCTCGAGCAGTTGGCGCTGGGCTTCCTCGAGCGCCTCAGTGGGCGCGCCGGGGTTCAGGCGCTCGAGGGCGGTCCGCAAACGTGAAACCAGCACCACCTCATGGAAAGAGGCCCGCTCTGCATAGGGTGTATTCGGGGCGATGTCTGGGCCGTAGACCACCTCGTAGCCCTGCTGAGAAAGCCACTCGAGCGCGGCCTGTTCGACGGTATTTTCGTTGTAAGACGATGGCATAGGACCTCGAGCGTGCGGATGTAGAAAAGAGTTTTGGAATTCGATAGGGGTAAATTTTTGATTTTTTTGCCCACATTTTAAAAACGTGGGCACGGCGTGCCCATATTCAAGGCTAATGACTCAAAGCTAGTGACTCAAAATCTCGAGAAAGCGGGTGTTGACAAAAACCTGTTCGCGTCCGCGTTGCTGTGCTGTGAGCCAGCCGCGCCCCTCGAGCGCTTTGAGGTAGCGGGACGCGGTTTTGCGCCCCGCGATTCCGGCCCCTTCCACGTTGACGATGCGGCAGTAAGGCTGCTCAAAGATGAGGTCTACCAGTTCTCGAGAGTATATTTTCGGCAGGTGTTGGCGAATATCTTCGGTGGCTTGCGTCAGCACATCTCGAATGCGGAGCACCCGGTCTCGTGTGTCGCGGGCAGTGTGTTCAACCGCCTCGAGCATGTAAAGAATCCAGGCTTCCCAATCTCCGTTCTGGGTGACACCCCTGAGCAAGCGGTAATAGTCGCTTTTGCGCTCGATGATGTACTGGGACAGGTACAAGGTCGGCTGCTCGAGCAACTTTTCCTCGATGAGGTACAGAATATTGAGAATGCGCCCGGTTCGTCCGTTGCCGTCCGAGAAGGGATGAATGGCCTCGAACTGATAGTGCATCACCGCCATTTTGATGAGTGGGTCCAGCTCGGAAGAGCCGTACAGAAAGCGCTCGAGGTCGGCCAGCTTGTCTCGAATAACCTGTTCACCCTCGAGCGGGGTATAGATGGTGTGGCCCGCTGCATCGGCAATGCGGGTTCCAGGAATCCGCCGCACCCCTTCGGTGCGCCCCTTAATCATCTGGAAGAGTTCGATGAACAGATTGGTGCTCAGCGCCCCCCCGCCTCGCAACTTACCAAAGCCATACCAGAGGGCTGCCTGATAGCTCTGCACTTCTTTTATGGCAGGGTCGCTCGAGGGTTCAGGCTGGCCCACCGCTCCATAAAGTGCGTCATCGGTGGTGAAGATGTTCTCGATTTCCGAGCTAATCTTGGCTTCGCGCAGGGTGGCCCAGCGCAGCAAGACATCGGAGTTGGGAATCTGGTCACTAATCCCTTTGAGTTCGGCCAGCGCCCTTGCCGCAGCCACCGCCCCTCGGAGCACCGCTTTAGTCTCGAGGTCCACCCCTGGCGGGGGCAGGGGCGGCAAATCGTTGTAAGGCTGTTCCGGGTCAAACGCCATTTCATCTCCTCGAGCGCAGTAAGCACAGTGGCTATCAACGGTACATTCACCACACCGAATCACAACCCTATAATTATGTTATATACAAAATATATCTAGAATACAAGACCAATGGAGTATTGCCCACGAATACCCACAAGCAGGGTACCCACAAGGGGCACCCCTACGGTTGGATGGGGTTTTCATGGTCCCAGAGCCAATTTTCAGGATTCTGTTCAATGTATCCTTGCGCTCGAGCGAGCTGTTCTTCGTTTCGCAAAATGCGCTCAAAATAGTTGCTTTGCCACACGCGTTTCTCAAAAGCCGACCATCCTTGTTCCCGCACCCCTCGGGTGTAATTCACCGTGGATTGCGACTTGAACGCACCTACAACATCGCTTAACGCGGTGCTCGAGGGTTCGATACCGCCGAGCACCAGAAGTCCATGCACATGGTTAGGCATCACCACAAAAGCATCCAGGCTCACTCGAGGAAAGCGTTCTGGAAGCTGGGTCCAGACCTGCTCCACCATTTCTCCGGCTGGGCTGAGGATAACCTCGCCCTCACACACGTCTGCCCATAGCAAAGCGCGGCCCTGCGTGACGATGGTCACAAAATACACCCCGCTCGAGCGGTAGTCGTAGCCTTTCAGCCGGATGGAACGCCGTTTATGTTTGTTTGGGTCAAAAGGCATGGTCGTCACATCCTCGCGCATTCCCACGTAGGGGCATCCCCTTGTGGGTGCCCTGGTCCGTTTTCGGTGGAACACCCGTCCGTTTGTACCGCAAAATTCCCATCCATTTTCGGCGCAATATTTCCCCGTTTGTTTTCGGCGCAACACCACAGGATACCCACAAGGGGCATCCCTACGCATAAACCCCGTATTTCGGGTTCTCTTTCTCCACCCAACCTGAAACGTCCAACTCCCCCGAAAGCAGCCGGGGCAAAAGCTCATCCCGCATCCGCTCGAGCATCTTATTCTGATAAATATTATCTTCAATACCTTTACGGATTGGCCGAACAATATTATCAAACTTATGAATCAACTCTATACCCGGTAACATTACGGAAAGTTTCGGTATATTTTTAACATTTAAAGCGTTTAGAATTGTTCCCGCATCAGTCTTTGAATTTATCTCTTTTTTCATAAAATCAGAGAGCAGTATTTCAATTAGAAATATAGGATAATCACATTCTTTTTTCATACGTATAGCTGTAATATTTCTACCAATAGCACCCTTGAAACCTTGCGGAATTCGACATATTGCACCTACACGGCCCACATTTGTTATTATACAATCACCTTCTCCAACTTCAATACGAGAAGTCCATTTAGAATAATCTTCCTCACTGATTTTATATATCTCTGATAAATCTAAAGTCCCACAGTTAGAAATGTTGTTCAGTTGAATATATGGACGACCATTGTCTACTTGATTAGGTTTTTTTGAGTGCAAACAATCAATTACATGTGCAATGTCGCCAACCGTCCCCCATCTCCACCCCACCGGGATTTCCCGTCCCTCCACCTCCTCGAGCGCGTCTGGGAAAAGCGCCGCAGTTTCTGGGTCCATTCCCTCCGGCATTTCCCCCCGCATCTTGGCCCGCACCGGGTCAAAATCCACGAACCAGCTCTGAAACAACGCCCTGGCCATCTGCTCGAGCGTGCGGTTCATGCGGCGGTTTAGTTCGATTTTGTCATCCAGGCTCGAGAGGATATTTATAATCTGACGTTGAGCTGAAAGTGGGGGAAGGGGCATCTCGATATTTCGTAAAGACGTTAATGGTGTACCAATTCCAGGTGTCCCTACTGTAGAGGCATTTTTTAATAACTCGTACCTTCCTAAATACGATTTAAAAAAATGGTAGACGTACTCTGGGTAAACTATTTCTTTATTGACTGTTAGTTTCATCAAACTCGTTGAGATGATATACCTGTCTTTATCATCGGGTACTATGCCAACATGTCCGATTGCTCCACGATGTGGAAATACTAAATCGTCTTTATATACTAAACAACCCGGCATTGTATCGGCAAAACTATCGGGAACATAGACAAAATCACCTTCAAACTCTCGCCCACCCGACAAGTTATTGCCTCTAATCACAGGTGTTCCAGTTTCAGAATAGTTATCTGCTTTCATCCTCGAGCCAAACGGACCTATGGCAATTGAAGAATTCGATTTTGCTTTGATATCATCAATCTTCACCTTCGGCCAATCACTGCTCACGCTCGAGCCTCCCAGAAATGCGGTTTGTGGTGGGTTGTTGGGGTAGGGGTGCCCCTTGTGGGTACCCTGTGGTGTTGCGCCAAAAACGGATACGGGCACCCACAAGGGGATGCCCCTACACAATGCCGCAACGTTCGTTTTTGGTCGGCACTCGAGGCGAAAGCGGTTTGGCTGGCGTCACTCATCGGCGGTCCCCCAGTTGTCAAGGGACGCTTCTGGGTCTAGTTTGATTCGCTTTCCGCACACTGGGCAGGCAAAGTGGTTTTCCTCGAGTTTCTCAAAATGCAGTCCCAAATCGGCGGGGGCTTGCCCCTGCAAAGGAAGGTGGAAATCAGCGAGAGCAGCGGGCCGGAAGTACGTGACCAAATGCCCATCCATCATCACGTCTTCCATCAGGGTGCAGTTGTCACACTCGAGCAAATCTCGCTCACCAACGAACACGCCTTTCGACTCCAACTGCTTGTGCAATTCCGCCATTCTCGAGGCCAGTTGCATAAGGTCTTGTAAGGCTTTTTTGGGCAGTTCTGGTTCACTCGCCATAACCCAGCCTCCGCAAATTCTCTTCAATCTGGGCTTGTAGCCGCGCACTCTCGGTAAAATGTCCGCGCAGCTCGAGGGTCAACCTTGCCATCTTTTCTCCGAAGGGTTCGGTGTCGGCTTCCCGCGCCTCCACCCCCACGTAGCGCCCCGGCGTGAGCACCCAACCGCTTTTTCCAATGTCCTCGAGCGTGGCACTTTTACAAAAACCGGGCACGTCGGCGTATTCGGTGTCTTCGTCGCCGCGCCACGCGTGGTAAGCCCCCACAATGCGGGCGCGGTCCTCGAGTGAGAGGTCGCGCTCGGTGCGGGTTCGCATGTAGCCCAGGCTGCGGGCATCAATGAACAGCACCTGCCCGGTTCGGTCCCGCAACGGCTTGCCTTCCTGCCCCTTTCCGCTGCGTTTGTTGGCCGCCAGAAACCATAGACTCACCGGAATCTGGGTGGTGTAAAACAGTTGCCCCGGCATGGCCACAATACAGTCCACCACGTCGGCCCTCAGCATGTTTTGGCGGATGGTTCCCTCGCCGCTCTGGTTGCTGCTCAGGCTGCCGTTGGCCAGCACCACCCCGGCGGTTCCGTTGGGAGCAAGGTGGTGCAGGATGTGTTGCAGCCACGCATAATTGGCGTTGCTCGAGGGCGGGGTGCCGTAGGTCCAGCGCTTATCACTGTTCAAACGCTCACCGCCCCAGTTGCTGATGTTGAACGGTGGGTTGGCCAACACGTAGTCGGCCCGCAGGTCGGGGTGCAAATCCTGGTGAAAAGTGTCGGCGTTCTGCGCCCCCAAATCGGCGTCAATGCGCCGAATGGCCAGATTCATACGGGCCAGCTTCCAGGTGGTGTAGTTGCTTTCCTGCCCGTAAATCGAGATGTCGCCCAGCTTGCCTTTGTGGCCCTCCACAAACTTCTCGCTCTGCACGAACATCCCACCCGAACCGCAGGCAGGGTCGTACACCCGGCCCTTGTAAGGAGCCAGCATCTCGACCAGGGTCAATACCACGCTGTCCGGGGTATAAAACTCGCCACCCAGCTTGCCTTCAGCGGCGGCAAAGCGCGACAGCGAATATTGGTAGACCTTGCCCAGCACATCGGTCTCGGCTTTCTGCGCGGGTTGGGTGTCGGTGAACAGCCCCACCTCACCCGCGTCCCCGCTCGAGTCCGCCAGCGTTCCCCCCGCGCCGTATTTACTGATTTCGTCAATCAGGCCGCTCAGCACGTAAGGCGGCAGGTTGGGGCGGGCGTATCCTTTGGGCAGCACATCGCGCAGTTGCTTGGAATTTTCACGCTCGAGCGCGCTCATGGCCTCGTCTATTCGCTTGCCGATGTCGCTCTGCTTGGCGCTGGCCTTCAGACTGTCCCAGCGAGCCTCACGCGGGACCCAGAACACCCCGTCGGCCACGTACTCGTCGCGGTCCTCGGCTCCGTCCTCGCCGTATTGGGCCAACACTTTGCTGTACTGAATCGCAAACGCATCGCTGATGTACTTGAGGAAAATCAGACCGAGCACCACATGTTTGTACTCGGCGGCGTCCATATGGCCGCGCAACTGGTCAGCGGTGTTCCACAGAACTTCTTCAATGGCAGGAGAAGACACGACTCGGGCGGGCTTGCTCATAGGGCTACAGTGTAGGCAAAAAGCGCTAAAGTCGTTTCACCTGTCCTCTTAACACTTCACCGTGCTCACTTCGCCCTGCTCACTTCGCCCTGCTCACTTCACCATCGGCGCTCGAGCGATGGCCTCCGAAGCACGGGCAGCCAGTCGGTTCATGGTCAGACCCTGCACCACAATCGAGAACACCACGCCCACGTAGGTCATCACCAAGAATGTTTCGCGGATGGGTCCGGCCTCCGGGGGAATGGCCAGGGCCAGGGCCAGCGCAATACCGCCGCGCAGCCCTCCCCACACCAGCAGGCGCAAACTGTACGGCTCGAGCTTGCTGGGTTTTCGTAAAACCTGAATGGGTAGTCCCACACTCACCGCTCGAGCGAGTAAAGCAATAGGAATGGCGATTATTCCGAGTAGCAGCGCCTGACCACTGAAGCTCACAATCAGCACCTCGAGACCGACCAGCACAAACAGCAGCGCGTTGAGCATCTCCTCGGTGAGGTGCCAGAAGCCCTCGAAGAGTTCCTTGTTTTTGGGCGAAACCGCGCGGTTAGGGGCAATCAGGCCCGCAATCACCATCGCCAGCGGCCCGGATACGCCCAGTCGGGTGGCCAGCGCGTAACCCCCCGTCACCACCGCCAGCGTGACCAGCACCTCCACGGTGTAATCGTCCACCTTGCTCAGCAAAAAATAGGCCACCAGACCCACCAGCGCCCCGAAGAGCACCCCACCCCCCGCCTCGAGCGCGAACAGTTGCAGCGCACCCAGAAAGTCGGTGGCGTGGTGCTCTGCTCCCCCTAACCCCGCCACGCTGAGCAGCACCACGAACAGCACCACACCCACCCCGTCGTTGAGCAGCGATTCGCCGGCCACCAGGGTTTGTACCCGCTCGGGCAGACCAGCCTTCTTGAGCAGCGCCAGCACCGCCACCGGGTCCGTCGGGCTGATGATGGCCCCGAACAGCAGCGCCAGCGGCAGGGAAATCTCGAGACCAAAAGCCCCCAGCAGCAGGTAGGTGAGGCCTCCCACAATCAGGGTGGAGAGCACGGTAGAGAGCAGCGCCAGGGTTAGAACCAGGGTACGCTGTCGCCACAGCGCCACACTATCCAGGCTCAGCGCCCCCGCAAACAGCAAAAAGCTGAGCAGGCCCTGGAACAGCACCTGGTCAAAGGGCAACTGGCCCAGCGTGGCTCGAGCGTCCTGCGCCCCGCTCCAGCCGAGTGCGCCCAGCAGCAACACCCCCAGCCCTACCATCATCGCCACCAGCATCACCCCGATGCTGGCCTCGAGCCGCAGAAATCGGCGGTTGAGGTAGCTGCACAGCGCGGTCAGCGTGACCAGCACGCTGACCAGCTCAAAGGCGGACATGGGGACCTGTAGAGTTCTGGCTCGAGCGCAGGAAACCGATAAAGTTCATGCCCAGATTATAGAAGGCTCGAGCACGGGTTTAACCAGTAGCAAAGCCGGAGAATTTGCGCTTGAACGGCATTTGGAAGCCCAGCACGATGTCCTCTTTAGGCACACCCAGCTCGAGCGGAAATACAGAGCTTACCTGCGCCCCCGCTTGGCTCGCACCTTCTGCCCCGGCACGGTGGGCTGCTTGAACTCTTTCCCATTGAGCTTGGCCTCGAGCGCCCGAATCTGGTCGCGGGTTCCGGCAGCCTTCTCGAAATCGAGTTCTTCAGAGGCGTTCCACATCTCGAGTTCGAGTTCGGTTATCTGCTCGAGCAGCGCTTCTTTGGTGTCGGCGGCCTCGAGCATCTCGGGTTCGTCACTCACCCCTTCCTCGCCGCGAATAATGCCGCGTATGCCCTTTTTGACCGTGGTCGGGGTAATGCCGTGCAGTTCGTTGTACTCGAGCTGAATGGTTCGGCGGCGGTTGGTTTCACCCATGGCAAATTCCATCGCGGGAGTCATGTTGTCGGCGTACAAAATCACCTCGCCGTTCACGTTGCGGGCGGCCCGTCCGATGGTCTGAATCAGCGAGCGCTCTGAACGTAAAAACCCCGGTTTATCGGCGTCCAGAATGGCGACTAAGGACACCTCGGGCAGGTCCAGGCCCTCGCGCAGCAAGTTGATGCCCACAATCACGTCGTAGTGACCCAGCCTCAAGTCGCGGATGATGACCTGGCGCTCCACCGTGTCGATGTCGGAGTGAAGATAGCGCGCCCGCACACCCTTCTCGAGCATGTATTCGGTCAGGTCCTCGGACATCTTCTTGGTCAGGGTGGTGACCAGTACCCGCTCGTCCTTCGCGGCGCGCTCACGGATACGGCCTAGCAAGTCCTCGACCTGCCCCTGAATGGGCCGAATGTTCACCTGCGGGTCCACCAGTCCGGTGGGGCGAATAATCTGCTCGGCCACGTTCTCGCCGTGCTCGCGCTCCCACGGTCCCGGTGTGGCACTCACGAACACCATCTGCCCCAGCTTGCCCAGGAACTCGTCGAAATTCAGGGGGCGGTTGTCCAGCGCGCTGGGCAGGCGAAACCCGTAATCCACCAGGGTCTGCTTCCTCGAGCGGTCCCCGCTGCTCATGCCGCCGACCTGTGGCACGGTGACGTGTGACTCGTCAATGAAGGCGATGAAATTGCTGGGAAAGTAGTCCAGCATGGTGTACGGCGTCGCGCCCACCGCCCGCCCGTCCATGTGCCTTGAGTAATTCTCGATGCCGTTGCAGTACCCCAGGACTTTAAGCATCTCGAGGTCGTAAAGCGTGCGCTCCTTGATGCGCTGGGCCTCGAGCAGCTTGCCCACGCTGCTAAAATATTCGACCCGCTCCCACAGCTCCTGCTCGATGGTCACGATGGCCCGCTCGATGTTGCCCGCGCTCGAGACGTAGTGCTTGGCCGGATACACCACCGCCGACTTGAGTTCGGCGGTCATATTTCCGGTCACAGGGTGGTAAAGCACGATGCGCTCGAGTTCCTCACCCCACAGCTCGAGCCGCATGGGGGCTTCGTCGTAGGAGGGCCAGATTTCGATGACGTCGCCCTTGGCCCTGAACCGTCCGGCCAGAATCTCCACGTCGTTGCGGTCGTATTGCAGCTCGATGAGGCGGTCAATGATGCCGTCGCGACCAATCTTTTGACCGAGGTTCAACACCAGGTTCAGGGCGCGGTACTCCTCCGGGTCGCCCAAGCCGTAGATGGCGCTGACCGAGGCCACCACGATGGTGTCGGGGCGGGTCAGCAGGCTGCGGGTGGTGGAGTGGCGCAAGCGCTCGAGTTCGGAGTTTACGGCGGCGTCCTTGTCAATGAACAGGTCGCGCCCCGGCACGTAGGCTTCGGGCTGGTAATAGTCGTAGTAAGACACGAAGAATTCGACGGCAGCGCCGGGGAAGAACTCGCGGAACTCACTCGCTAACTGGGCGGTCAAAACTTTGTTGGGAGCCATGATGAGCGCGGGTCGTCCGGTGGCCTCGATGACTTTTGCCATCGAGTAGGTTTTGCCGGTTCCCGTCGCGCCCAACAGCGTTTGGAACCGCAGGCCGTCGCTCAGGCCCTCCACCAGACTCGAGATGGCGGTGGGCTGGTCTCCACTGGGCGTAAATTCCGATTTAATCTCGAGCATCCGGGCCTCCGAAGCGAAAGGGTAGCGAAAGGATTTTCTGGCTCGAGCGCCGCGCTCGAGCTTCTAATTGAACACACCATTTTACGCTAGGGACAGACTGCTCGAGGGGGTAAAAGGCACAGTTTTGAAAGGGTCCTAATAGGTCCTCAAGCATGGCTTTGAACGAAGAGTAGAGAGGCTGAATTTCAAGCTGTACTCGAGCGCGGTTCCATTCGTATTCCTCGAGACCAGACATAAATTCGTGGTCAATCCAAACCAATGGGCAATCCCCATCGGCTGCTCGGGACTCGAGGTCAAAACAAACGGGACCGTAAGCGTCATCGTAGGAGCCAAAGGGTAGCAAGCCCAATGTTACACAAGAGGGGTCTGCGTGTAAGCTCAAACCCTTTAGAGGCAAGCCAGGTGGAAAGTCAGGCAACAAAAAACGGTGGTCTAGTCCATGAAATTCTACAAAAAAGTGGCATCGGCTCAAAGCATAGGCACGGAATAATGGCGGAAATTCTGCACCCACATCTTGCTCGAGTTGCGCTAAATCCCCTTCTCGAGCGGTGCTTTTCATCGGTTGCCAAACAGGATGTCCAAAGGCATCCACCCTGTTCGTTTGCATCGAAGCGACTAAATCTGCGTCAGTGCTGATACGGATGAGTGCAAAAATATCTTCAGTGTCTGCAATTTTTGCGTAGTATCGGTCTATCAGAGTGCCCACACGTTCAATATCTTCTACAAGTCCCATTGCTCGAGCATAACTCAAACCAAGTCGCTTCTCGAGCGCCAACGCAACCTCTAACCAACGTTTAGCCACTTTCGCGCTGACCCTGGCCCTGTACTGCCCATTTCAGTTTCTTGTGAGACGGAAAGTTTAAAATGAGTACACTAAAGCCTCGAGCTTGAACTAAATCTAAACCCTCCATGTTGCCCTTTTCCTCGCTCACCGACTTGTCGCCGCCCCCCGAACTGCTCCCTCTGCTCGAGGGGGTGCTGGCTCAGGTGGCTCAGGTGTGCCATACCCCGCACGCCTACCTCTACACCTTGAGCCGCGAAGGAGACGCGCTCGAGACGGTGGTGGTGCAGGGCCTGTTTACAGACCAGCTCGGTTTTCGTGTCCGGCGCGGTCAGGGCCTGGGCGGGCAGGTCTGGGAAAGTGGCCAGAGCCAGAGTGTGCTCGAGTACGACCGCTGGGAGGGACGCATTCCCAACTACCCCACGGGGGTGCTCGGCGCGGTGTTGGCCATTCCGCTCAAGGTCCACGGTCAGGTGGTGGGGGTGCTGGGGATGGCTCACCCACCCGGTACAGGTCGCTTCGAGCAGGGCGACCTCGAGCGCTTGCGCCCTTTCGCCGAACTGGCTTCGTTGGCGCTCGAGAACGCTGGACTCCGCAGCGACCTGATACGCGAGTGGGGTGAGCACCGCCGCGCCGCGCAGCAGCTCAAACTGTCCCGTAACCGTCTGGATTGGCATATCAATCTGGTGCCGCTGCCGCTTATCGAACTCGATTTAGAGGGGCGGGTGCGGCGCTGGAACCGAGTCGCCGAACAAACCTTTGGCTTTCTCGAGGGTGAAGTGCTGGGCTGCGTGCTTTCCGAGCTGATGCTCAAAGGCGAGGATTTCAAACGGGCCAAGGCGTACTGGTCCCATCTGCTCGAGCTGAGTGTGGACAGCAAACTGGTGCTCGAGTGCCACATCCGAGGCGGTCAGACCTTGATGTGCGAGTGGTTCAGCACCCCACTGCTCGACGAAGACGGCCAACTAGGTGGGGTCGCCTGCATCGTGCAAGACATCTCGCACTCCAGGCGAGCCGAGGAGCGGGTCTGGGTGCTCGAGGCCGCCATGCTGGCCCAGGACGCGGTGGTCATCACCCGCTATTTTGAGGGGGAGCACCGCATGGTGTACGCCAACGCCGCTTTCAGTCAGCTCACCGGGTATTCCTTTGCCGAGGTGAGCGGTTTGAATCCGCGCTTCCTGCACACCGGGGAAAGCGATGCTGGAACCCTGCGTTCGCTCGAGCACTCGATTTTAGAGCACCACACTTCGCGCACCGAGTTGCTCGAGACTCGTAAAGACGGTAGCCATTACTGGTGCGAAATCAGCTTGCAGCCCATCTCGGACGAACTTAGGAAACCCGACGAACGGGGCAAACCTGAAGAACTCGAGCCTGGGGAACTCGAGCCTGGGGAACTCAGGCAGGTGGAGTATTGGGTGTCGTGGCGGCGCGACATCAGCGCTCGCAAGCGGGCCGAGGCCCTGGCTCAGGCCCGAGGTCGGCTGCTCGAGATGCTGCTGCGCGGTGCGGGCGTGGACGCCACCTTGCTCGAGTGCGCTCGGCTGCTCGAGGGTCAGTGGGACGCCAAAATTGTGCTGACCCGTCTGATTGGGGGCCGCTTTCAGGCGGTGGCCGCCTGCGGTTTTCCCAACGGCTTTCTCGAGACTCTGGGCGGCATGAACCTGGGAGGGTCGCGCAGTTCCTGGAACCGTCAGGCCATCGAGCGTGGACTGGTGGTATCCGAGAACATCGGCAACGACCCGAAGTGGAGCCTGTTTCATCCTTACGCCAAGATTTTGGGCATCGTCAGCGTGTGGAACTGGCCCATCAGAGACGGCAGTGGACAGCTTCTGGGCAGCATCTCGGTGGCCTTTCCCGAGCGCCGCCTACCCGTAGAAAGCGACCTTGCGCTGTTCTCGAGCGGACAGCAACTGGCGGCGCTGTGCATCGAGCACGGCGAACTCGAAGAAAAGCTCGAGCAGCAAACCTACCTCGACGCGCTGACCGGACTGCCCAACCGCGCCGCCTTCGAGCGCGAGTTCGTCTGGACGCTCGAGCACCTCTCGAACCAGGCTCCGCTGGCCCTATTACTGCTTGATTTAGACGGCTTTAAGGCCATCAACGATGCCTGCGGACACGAAGTCGGCGACGCGCTGCTGCGCCTGGTGGCCGAGGCGTTGCGCCCCGAGGTGGGACCCCACTCGCTGTTTCGTATGGGCGGCGACGAGTATTCGCTGCTGGTGCGCGCGCTAGGCGAAGCCGAACTCCAGCAGTTGGCCGAGCGGCTGCACCGGGCGCTGGACCGTCCCTTTTTTGTCGGCGACCTCGAGCTGTTTGTGAGCGTTTCGCTAGGCTTGGTGCAGCGCTCGGAAGCACTCCAGACCCGCTCGAGCCTGCTGCGAGCCGCCGATACCGCGCTTTACCGGGCCAAAGCCTCGGGGCGCAATTTGTACGTGCTCTACCAGCCGGGAATGGACGTCAGCCAGGGGCGGCTCGAGCTGGCGGTGGCGCTGCGTCGGGCGCTCGAGAAAAGAGAATTCGAGCTGTATTATCAGGTACAGGTTGCGCCCGGTGGCGCTGTGGTGGGCGTGGAAGCCCTTCTACGCTGGCACCGCCTTGAGGGCACGGTACCGCCCGCGCAGTTCATTCCCATCGCCGAGGAAACCGGCCTGATTTCGCCGCTGGGTCAATGGGTGCTCGAAACCGCCTGCGCCCAGGCCATGCGCTGGCGCGAAAGTGGCCTGAACGTGGGCATGGCGGTCAACGTCAGTGCGCTACACTTTGCCCGCCCCGACTTCATGGGGACCGTTCAGGGCGTGCTCGAGCGCACCGGTCTGCCCGCCAGTGCATTGGAACTCGGGTAGTGGCTCAGGATAGAATGGAGACCTGATGCCTATCGTTGTGACGCTCACACTCACCTGTCCCTCTTGCGCTAGCGAAGCACTCGTCAAATACGGCTTCACTTCC
>Ga0209100_1000802_pt1 | contig 24343 bp, 24 predicted proteins | sample lystaG_FD_185480 | JGI IMG/M metagenome (GOLD analysis project Ga0209100, IMG submission 185480) | Glacier valley bacterial and archeal communities from Borup Fiord, Nunavut, Canada, to study Microbial Dark Matter (Phase II) -... | ecosystem: Environmental > Aquatic > Freshwater > Ice > Glacier ...
CGTTTCAACTGGCATGCGAATCTTTGTTCTTTCTCTTTTCCGTTGTGACAGCTATTCGTGTTTGTTGACACAATGGAGTTCCCTGTACTAATTCCAACACATTGTAGTATACCATCTTAAAACGCAGCAATTTAATACTGAAAATTCAAACTGCCTTTTGAAGTGATTCGGGGGTGGGGGTTGCTTAGCAAGCATTTTATATGTATTTGGTAGGATAGACCTAAGACCTGGTGATGTTGCAGGATATATACAATTAGTTGCAATAAAATGAATCATGTTGTAAACACGAAAAAAATCATATCATATTTATATTATGCATCAAGGCGGGCAAAAATTATGCCAAGAATAACATATACTGATTTCTGCAATATTTCAGGAGATCAGAGAACTATTATCATACAGGTTATGAATCTTCCATTTGCAACAGACCCTTCTTCAAATACATTGAAGCTTGATTTTGAATGTGACAAATATTTGTATGGGTATTGTCCAAGTTCAAAAACATGTCCTCTGTTTAAAAAAGCGTAAGCGATATGGTGCCAACTCGTTATCAAAAGTGCTTGTGAAAATTGATAAGAGAAGGCATGTAACTGGCCGCTAATTATAGTGTGATTTGGTGTTTTTTGATGGCCTTAATTTCCCGAATTATACCTAAATGTGAAAAAGCATGTTATGGAACGCCTTTTTCTTTATAAATAGAAAACATCGTTATCCTGTTTACTTCGGCCGGTGCCTATCTTAAGCTTAGCGCTTTTCCGCCGATCTATTTTGCATGGCTGACCTTGATTCTAGTCGGTTATTTTCTGTTGACCCAGTTATCAAAACCTTAAATATTTGGATCAATAAGAGCTGGTTGTTAAGATTTTTTAGGGGTCATTCTTCGAAGTAACTTGAATTGAATGTTGTAACAAAAGTGATTATGAGGTAATATTGTAAATTATTATATACCTTATATAATAAAATGAAAATTATGTTCAATAATATTTTTTTGACACAGATTCGCTTATTTTCCCGCCTTTTTCTGTCTACAACAACTTGACATGATCAATCCTAAAGAAACAATTGCATTTATTATAGAAAAGAGTAAAAATGGATTTGTATTAGCAAGTTTTTTAATTTAACGCAATAGGAGGACTCCATGAAGAGAATATGCCATGGAATTTTAGTTATCTGCATCATTCTGTCCATGTTGACAACCGCATGCGCCAATGTTGACAATAATTCTTTACTTAAAGAGACGTCTTTCTCCAGGTTATCGACCACAAGCATCGATAAGAAATTTCAGATCGCCCTTGTGATGAAGACGCTGACAAATCCTTTTTTTGTCGATATGGAAAAAGGAGCAAGACAAGCCGAAAATGAACTGAATATCAAACTCCTTGTTAAAACCGGTGCGCAGGAGACCTCCATCGAACAGCAGATCCAGATTGTTGAAGAACTCATTCTGCAGAAAGTCGATGCGATTGTCATTGCACCCGGCAGTTCGGTAGACCTCGTGAAGGTTTTAAAGAAAGCGCAGGATGCCGGCATTGTAATCGTCAATATCGATAATCGATTGGATGCAGCCGAGTGTGTAAAACAGGGAATGACTGGCGTTCCTTTTATAAGTGTCAAGAATGACGATGCCGCTTATCTGTCTGCCCAAACAATTGCATCCCTTGTCACTGGCCCGGGCCAGGCGATCATCATCGAGGGGATCCGTGATGCTGAGAACGCCGAATTGCGTAGACAAGGCGCTGTCAAGGCGTTTGCCGAGAACAGCAATATTACGATCGTTGCCAGTGAAAGTGCCAACTGGAAAATCGATGAGGCACATGACCTGGTGAAGACCCTGTTAACGGCGAATCCGGACGTAAAGCTGATTTTCTGTGCCAATGACATGATGGCACTTGGTGTTGTCGAATATCTCAAGGAAATCAATAGAAAGGATATTCTTGTGGCCGGGTTCGACAATCTGGAAGATATGAGAACTGAGATTCTGGCAGGATGGGCTTATGTCACCATCGACCAGCAGGCAGACAAGCAAGGTTATATGGGAATAGTCACGGCAGTTAACATGCTCAAAGGCGTTTCAGTCGATGAAGTGACATACGTTGATGCAAAGGTGATTATCAAGAAAGATATAGTCGGATGAGAAATGTTTTTAAAAGAAGCTTACTTCTGCGGATTGTTGCATTTCAACTAATTATAGGTATTGTACCCCTATTGTTTTTAGGATTTACCTCGATGTTCAGTGTTGAAAACGTATTGAAAAACGAAGCGATCAATTATCAGGAAGACTATATCAGGCAAGGCACCATCAATATCAACGAGATGATGGGCAATGTGGAGAGTCTCATCGCCAATCTTTCAGGAAATGATGAAGTCAACAATGCTATCAGCAGCAACACCCCGGAATCCTCTTATGACAAACTGACAACACAGGCGAAAATCGGGTATATCCTTTCAGGGTATTCGAGCATGAGGGGTCTGATATCGATCGACCTGTTCACTTCGGGCGTCACTCATTACCATGTAGGTGAAACGCTGAAGAATATCAATATCAAAAAAAACATCCTCGATGAATTGAGCGCCGGAGCTCAAAACTCTGAGGATTTTATCTATTGGAGCGGGATAGAACCGAATATCAATCTGGACTCCGAGTTTTCATCCGTCATTACAGTAGCGAAAATACTCCATACCAAAGGCGATTCGTCCAATTCTGAAGATTCAAGCGGTCTTCTTGTTGTAAGTTACGATCCTGCTATTTTCAACCAGGTTTTCGGGGAAACATCCGAACCGACAAGCTATACCATTATTCTTGATTCGAAAAGCAGGATCGTGTACCACCCCAATTCACAGTACATTGGACAAGCATTGTCAGACGATCTTTCATCCCAATTCAAAGCAAAGACAAAAGGCAATTTCATTCAGATGATCGACGGAAAGAACATGCTGGTCATTTTTAGCAGCACACAAAAGAGCGGTTGGATTGTTGCGAAATTTATACCAATAAAAAGCATCCTGTCCAATGGAAATTTAATCACTATTATGTTCATTATACTGATTATTCTGAGCATTGCTATCACTAGCATGTTTGCATGGATCATGTCAAAACAGATCATCCAACCCATCAAAAAAGTGACAGACACATTTCGTCTTCTGAAGTCCGGCGATTTTACCAAGGAATCCAAACTGACACTGGTCAATCAAGATGAAATCGGGGAACTGGGAAACCTTTTCAACAGTTTCATCGATGCCCGTGAAGATATCACAATGCAAAAGAAACTCGAGCGGCAGCTCAGCAAGCAGAATCAGGAGCTTCAGGAAGCTTTAAAGGTATTGACAGCCGCACAGGATCAGCTGATCCAGCAGGAGAAAATGGCCGGCATCGGTCTTTTAGCTTCCGGTGTTGCTCATGAGATTAACAATCCTATTAATGGAATCATCAATTATGCCGACTTAATGACGGAAGATCCGACCTTGAATGAACAATTGAAAGAATATGCTTTAGGCATTATGCACGAAGGGCGAAGAATAGCAGAAATTGTTAAAAGCCTATTAAGTTTTTCGAGGCAGGAAAAACAGGAAAGCAGCCCTGCTCAGATTAGGGATATAATTATTCAGACAATCTCAATTGTTCGGACAGCGATGTATCGCGATCAAATTGAATTTGATATCAATGTCCCAGAGGGACTCCCTGATATTAATTGCCGAAGTCAGCAAATACAGCAGGTATTGATGAACCTGCTGACAAATGCGAGAGATTCATTAAATTCAAAATATAAGGGACTCAGTGAAAACAAAAAAATAATTATAAATTGTGAGATGTTCGAAAAAGAGGGACACCGATGGCTTAAAATTATAATCGAGGATAATGGAATAGGTATACCCAAGGATATTTTGGACAAAGTTTTCGATCCTTTCTTTACAACAAAATCGCGGGAAATGGGGACCGGACTTGGACTATCCATCAGTCATGGAATTGTAAAGAGCCATCATGGGGAACTGTATTTTGAAACGGAGCAGGGAGAATATACAAGGGCAATTTTGGAGCTGCCGATTGATGACGATAGGCTGTAAATTGAACTTTAAATGGAGGTAAAGAATGTCTAAGGTATTGATTGTTGATGATGAGGCTAGTTTACGCATAACGCTCAGTGAGTTTTTAAAAAGAGAAGGTTATGAAGTAAAATCTGCTGAAAATGTAGAAAGTGCTATATTGTTGCTTCAAGAAAACGAATATGATGTTGTTTTATCGGATATTATAATGCCTGAGCAAACCGGAGTATCCTTGCTTAAGTATATTCGAGAAACAAAACCAGACATACAAGTGATTATGATGACAGGTCAACCTACCGTGGATACTGCGGTTGAAGCAATTCATTTTGGAGCCAGAGACTATTTATTTAAACCGGTTTTAAAAAATGACTTGATTCGCGTAGTCAATCAAGCAGTCAGGTTTAAACAGTTATTAGACGATAAGCAAAGATTAGAGATTGAACGGGATATACTAAAAAAATCAATTGAGAGAGCCGAACAGAATCTGAATAACTTTTTTAATACAATCAATGATTTGCTTTTCGTACTTGATATGGAGGGCAATATTATTCATACAAACGAGACTGTTATCAAGCGGCTTGGCTTTTCACAGGAAGAACTTATCGGGCAATCGGTTTTGTGTGTCCATTCTGAAAATAGAAGGGCGGAAGCAGGACAGATCATACAGAAAATGCTGGAAGGTAAAGAGGTGCTCAGTCGGGTACCGGTTTTTACAAAGCAGGGTATGGAGATTCCTGTTGAAACCCGTGTGGTTCTTGGTCAATGGGACGGTAAGCCTGCCTTGTTCGGTGTTACAAAAGACATTACCGATCTTAAAAAATCAGAAGAAAAGTTTGCAAAAGCATTCCATTCTCAAAGTGTCCTTATGGCAATTTCAACAGTCGAAGACGGGATCTATATAGATGTAAATGATACATTTTTGAACACACTCGGGTATACGCGGGAAGAACTGATCGGGAAGAGCTCAAATGAATTAAATGTATTTGCTGATATAAATATGCACGAGAATTTGAAAAGAGACTTTCTTGCCGGATGTCTTGTACAGAACGAAGAAATAAAAATAAAAGGCAAAGATGATTCGATCTTGACAGGGATTTTTAATGTTGAATTGATTTCTGTTGATAATACACCCTGTTTTTTGAAGAACATTGTTAATATTACCGCACGTAAAATGGTCGAGGACGAAAGGCTGCATAAGGTAATGGCGTCGGTAATTGACGTCCTGGTATCAACAGTCGAATCCAGGGATCCCTATACTTCGGGGCATCAGAAAAGGGTAAGTGATCTGTCCCGTGCGATTGCCTCTGAACTTGGGATGTCTCCAAGCCGTGTTGAAGAGATACGAATCGCTGGAGCGGTTCATGATTTGGGAAAAGTATCCATTCCTGCAGATATTCTCAGTATGCCTCGAAAACTAAAAAAGCAGGAGTTTGAACTTATCATGACACACAGCCAGAACGGTTATGAAATTCTGAAGGATATCGACTTTGACTGGCCCATTGCAGAAATCGTATATCAGCACCATGAGCGACTGGACGGTACCGGTTATCCCAGGGGATTGAAAGGTGATGAGATATGCATGGATGCCAGAATCATCTGTGTTGCGGATGTAGTAGAGGCCATGTCATCTCACCGTCCTTACCGGCCTGCACTTGGAATTGAGCCTGCCCTCAGTGAAATATCACAGGGTCGAGGTACCAAATATGATTCTCAGGTCGTCGATGCCTGTATTCGAATATTCCGCGATCATCACTATCAGTTTATCAGTGAATAGATAAGTAAGTTATATAATCCTGAAAATCGAAGAACTATTCAGACTTTTGGAGCAATTTTATAGCACCACTGGATTATCCATTTTTATCGTGGATTTTAAATGGAATATAACAAACAAAGATGATGCAATGGATCAAAACCTATAACGTTATCCCGCACACAAAAACTATGTGAAAGAGACTACTTAAAATGGCCATAGGAGATGCGGAGGAATACAAGTGAGCTTCGATATTAAAACACTTATGATGTTGTATGTTTTGATTAATATAATTGGTGTTGGTGCAATTGCAATTATCTGGAGTCAAAACCATAAGCGCTTTGGGGGAATAACCTATTGGCTGGCAGATATGATCTGTCAGACGGTTGGAATATTACTGATTATTATGCACGGGGCTATACCGGACATTGTGTTAATCTTAGGCTCAAATTCTTTGATTCTGATTGGTGATGTCGTTTTGCTAATTGGTCTGGAAATATTTGTCGGGAAAAAGATAGCAAGAGTTTTCAAATCCCTTTTGATTATTGCAGCTGTTTGCGTGCTTACCTACTTTACTGTAGTACTGCCTAACATTACAAACAGAGAAATTCTTATTTCGTCCGTTCTGATAATTATTTCTTTTCGGGGATCATGGCTTCTGCTTCACACCGTATCTCCCGCGTTCATAAAATTTACTCGTATAACCGGCATTGTTCGGCAATGAAAAATGCATTTTATCAAGCATCAGTGATATTACCGAAATAAGTCAGATGAAAAAACTGCTGCAGGAAAGAGCCTCTCACGATAATTTGACCGGACTGCCGAACGGGATACTTTTTTGCGACCGCTTTGAAACGGTGTTGGAAAACGCCAGGCGATATGACAAAAGATTTGCCGTTATGTCACTCGATATTGATGGGTCTAAGGCAATCAACGACAGGCTGGGTCATTCTGTCGGAGATATGGCTCTGGTTGCTGTGGCGGAAAAACTCTCGGGCTCTCTGCGTAAAATGGATACGGTTGCACGGTTCGGAGGCGATGAATTTGTAATTCTGTTGTGGGTAATAGAAAACAGAGATGATGCGAAATGTATCGTGCAAAAGATTCTCGACGAATTCCGCAAGCCATTGACCGTTGGAAAGGATACGCTGACACTTACGCTCAGTATTGGCGCAGCGATTTATCCTGAGGATGGGAGAAGTATTGAGTATTCCGGTCGATCAAGACAGGGTATCCGGAGTTTGTAAGACACCCCAATCCGGCGTTAGTAAGACAGTCAAATCCAGCCGAATGGGGACAGCCTAAAGCGATAAGAAAAAAGTATCACAAATCAAGGTAAAGTAACACCCCCTTTCTCCGCTTTGGAGGCTCGACGCGAAGCGCCGGATGAATCGATCCGGTATGCGGAATGGACGAGTCTGTCCAGGATCGCGTCAGCGATCGTGGAGTCCTGAAAGATGTCATACCAGGAGGAGACCGGAAGCTGACTTGCAATCAATGTAGACCTTTCTTCGTATCGGTCCTCAGCGACTTCCAACAAATCCCGGCAAGCCAGTGGATCCAATGTGTTTAGGCCCCAGTCATCGAGTATCAAAAGCTCAATCTTTTTCAGTTCTTTCATTAATTTGTTGTAGCTTCCGTCACCTCGAGCAATCGCCAGATCAGTAAGCAGGCGGGGTACTCTAAAATATCGCGTCTTTATTCCCTGACGGCAGGCAGAGTTTCCAAAGGCGCAAGCACAGAAACTTTTTCCCGTGCCGGTTGCCCCGGTCAGAATCAAATGGGAACTTGCAACGTTGATTGTCGTTATGCTGCTAGGCCACTGGATTGAGATGCGTTCCGTTATGGGTGCTTCTCGAGCGCTTGATGAACTGGTGAAGCTGATGCCAGAAGAGGCGCATGTTATCCAGGCGGATCATTCAACCAAGGCTCATCCGGTATCCGATATGAAAAAGGGTGAGCAGATTCTGGTCAAACCAGGCGAGAAGATACCAATCGATGGCTTGGTCTTTGAAGGCAGTTCTTCCGTCAATGAAGCGATGGTAACCGGTGAAGTAACGCCAGTAGATAAGGCACCCGGTGATGATATAATCGGCGGTTCGATCAATGGCGATGGTATTTTGAAATTCACAGTCAGCAAGACAGGTGATGATACATTCATCTCTCAGGTGATTAAGCTGGTTCGAGAAGCACAGGAGTCTAAATCAAAGACACAGCGATTAGCGGATATCGCGGCCAAATGGCTGTTTTACATTGCCTTACTGGCTGGAACGATCACATTTACCGCCTGGATGATTTTCAAAGGGGATCTTGGGTTTGCCATGAAACGGGCTGTCACGGTCGTGATTATATCCTGCCCACATGCGCTTGGTCTGGCCATTCCGCTGGTCACTGCCATGTCAACGGGAATTGGTGCTAAACAAGGTCTTCTAATTCGAAATCGGGCCGCCTTTGAAAATGCCCGTAAAATAAATGTGGTCATTTTTGACAAAACAGGGACGTTGACGGAGGGTCTGTTCGGAGTAACAGATATATCAGCGATCGGTATTTCTGAAGAGGAGCTTTTAGCAATTGATTTTGCTGTAGAGTCCAATTCAGAACATCCCATTGCCAAGGGCATCGTTAAGGAAGCAAAGAAACGGGGCATTGCGCTTAAGACAGTAACAAATTTTGAGAATGTGACAGGTCATGGACTTAAAGCAAAAATTGATGGACGGGAAATCCTGGTTGGCAGTCCTGGCTATATGAGATCAGAGCATATCAGTATAAACGAGACTGAGTTTGAGAGATTGTCCGGTGAAGGAAAAACAGTAACCTATATACTGGCAGACGGAATTTTGCTTGGGTCAATTGCGTTGTCTGATATTGTTCGGAAAAGCGCAAGGCCCGCGGTCGATGCTTTGCGCGCGATGGACATCGAGTCGTATTTGGTTACGGGTGACAACCAGAAAGCAGCATCCTTTGTTGCAGGCAAGTTGGGGATTGAACATGTCTTTGCCGAGGTTTTACCTAAGGAGAAGGTTTTGAAAGTTGATGAGATCCATCAGCTTGGTAAAAAGGTCGCTATGACCGGAGACGGTATCAATGACGCGCCAGCCCTGGCCAAGGCAGACCTTGGCATCGCCATTGGCGCGGGGACAGATGTCGCTATTGAAACAGCTGACGTTATTCTGGTTAAGAGCAACCCCAAGACGTTGTCAATCTAATCAAGCTGTCTCGCACAACGTACCGTAAAATGATCCAAAACCTGATCTGGGCGACTGCGTATAATATCATTGCCTTACCGTTGGCTGCTGGTATTCTCTATAACCAAGGGATTGTGATAACGCCTGCACTGGGTGCTTTGCTGATGTCCATGAGCACCGTAATTGTGTCGATTAACGCAAGACTACTGAAGATATGATAGCCGTTTGGGGGTATCTTCATCGGATCAACACCTGTATATGGCATGCTTACATTACAGAGCGGAGTTGCTTTTGGGTATTGTGCCAATGTTGGCAATTGCGAAGATTGGAATGAATGCTATGAACAAACCTAATAAAAAAGTCTCATTACTTATACTCGCGCTGATCATTTCGGTCCTCGCACTAGTAGCAATTGTATACTTTTTGGTATCCAGCCTGTTTATTCCACGAGGTCAAAATGAGAATAGAAATGGGAACGAACTAAAAATTCCAGCCCTGTTGCAGGACCAGAACCCTGATCCCAATATTGCAGAATTTACTCTGGACGCGCAGTATGGAGAAACCAATTTTTTTGACAGCAAGCAGACTCAAATACTTGGCTATAACGGGTCCTATCTCGGTCCAGTCCTTCGAATTAGACAAGGCGAGAAGGTCAATATAAAGGTCAACAATCAACTCAGTTTCACGACGACCCTACATTGGCACGGTTTGGTGGTCGATGGTGAACAAGATGGCGGCCCTCACCAGGGAATTCAACCTGGGGAAAGCTGGACTCCAACTTTTACTGTTGACCAGCCAGCGGCTACACTATGGTATCACCCGCATCTAATGGGTGATTCTGCAAACCAGGTTTATTATGGTTTAGCAGGCCTGATTTATATTGATAACGAAAATTCTGAAAATCTAAATCTGCCAAAGGATTACGGAATCGATGATATTCCGTTGATTGTCCAGGACAGGAGTTTTAATAGTGATGGCAGCTTCGACTACCGCACAACAATGATGGGCGTGGTGGAAGGTGATACGATCTTGATTAACGGGACCGTCAACCCTTATCTCAACGTAAATAAGGGCAATGTTCGGTTCCGCATTCTTAATGCTTCGAATTCGCAGAACTTTGAATTCAGTATGAGCAATGGGATCGATTTTCAGCAAATCGCACGGATGGCGGCTTTCTGGAAGCCCCACTAACCAGAAAATCAATTTTTCTTGCACCGGGTGAACGAGCAGAAGTTATTGTTGAATTTTCAAAAACCAATCGTAACACAGTCTCGCTCATGTTAGGAGGTCAGTCTATTATGAATATCAATCTGATTAATACAAATGAAGACACGACAGAGATTCCTGAATCCCTGGCTGTTGTTACACCAATTCCGGAAGGCAACAATCCCAAAACAAGAGTCTTTGAGCTTCAAAGCATGGGCATTAGTGGGACGATCAACGGCAAATCCTTTGATATGAATCGCATTGATGAGGAGGTTAATCTCAATGAGAGCGAAATCTGGATTATCAGAAACAGCGGCGGCATGATGCAGACAGGCGGTCACCCCTTCCATGTGCACGGCACCCAGTTTCAGGTCATATCCAGGAACGGGAAAACTCCGCCACTTCAGGAAAGAGGCTTTAAGGATACGGTTTTCGTTAACATAGGGGAAGAAGTCGTAATCCGTGTTCGGTTCACTCACCCTGGTATTTTCATGTACCATTGCCACATTCTCGAGCATGAAGACAGTGGGATGATGGGACAGTTCAGGGTTTCGTGATAAGTGTAAATTGAAAAGTTTACTAACTAAATAGGAATATATCCTGCATTCCCGTTATTTCATAACGAGGAAGTGACGGAAAAGCACCGCAATGCGAAACTGTGAAGTGATCAGCCCTGAAAGTTATATAGAGTAGAAGACGATGTTTTTCCTTATGAAGAAATAACTGTATTCCTGAATTCTACATCATATCTACACAATTTAATGACATGATTCTAGTTGTTAGGGATGACCCTTAACATAAATAAATGAAACAGAGGTGATGTAAGTGATTGGTTTAGAACTTGCCAAGTGCATTCATATGTGCGGCATGAGAGGACAGGAACTAGCAGACTGCATTTTAATGATGCTAAGGGGCTAATAAAAAATTCAATGCTACAGCATGTCTGAGGATAAGAGACGCCGCTTTGATGGATACGTCAGAGCGGTGTTGATTTTGAGAAACTTGTACCATCGTCATAACCAAGTATGATAAACATATAAGCTGTTATAAGTGACTGGAACGGTCTCGCGCGGCATAAATGGAAAGGATCTGATTAATAATGATGAGATTTGGAGTTGGTAGTTTATTCAGCCACATGGGCTGAATTGGAGGTATAGCAATGGTTATTGGGTTAATTTTAATTGCAATAGTGATTTATTGGCTATTTACAATGACGCAAAAGAAACAGTCCGGCGTTTATTCTCCAAACAGCAACAACACTACTTTAGCAAATGCGATAATTATTTTAAATGAGCAGTATGCTCGCGGTGAAGTTGGTGACGATGAATATCAGCATAAAAAGGCCGAATTAAGAAATTCATAATTTTTGATAATAATGATTGAAAGTAGCTTGATCTAGTGAAATTGCTAGGTCTGGCTATTTTCATTTTCAAAAAATCTAACTCAACACTACCTAAATAATTAATTGGCAATACTATTTGTCGAGTTATTAAAAATTCGGAAACAACAAAAGCAGAACCCAAAACAGTGGTATTATCACTTATCAATGGAATCAGGTAATCCAAGTCATTTGAGCCATCGTCTGAAAATACTCAATGAATGGACAGCTTTATAACTATTATTTCTGATTGTGTTATTAAAAAATTAACATATTTTTACAAGGGCCTGCGCGCTACAACAAAATTAGCTGCCCAGAATGAGGAGACGCATGAGCGCCTGACAACTTTCCCGTTCGAAGAAGATGCATCAATCATTTCGCCGTTGCCAATGTATATCCCGGCATGTCCGATTTTTTTACCATTTGTACTAAAAAACAGCAGATCACCTTTCTGCAGATTATCCATCGATGTAATTTTCTCCCAATCATCCACTTGAGAATATCCGGCAGCATTATAACGACTGAGCGAAGACCCCGCCTGTTTTAAGCAGTAATAGATGAGACCTGAGCAATCAAATGAGTCGGGACCGACATTGCCAAAAATATATGGATCACCGATTTGAGATTCAACAACATCCAAAAAAGTGGCTATATTGGCACTTCGGGCTTCGGCTTGTACCTTTGTAGTACTTTCTTTGGCATTGGGCGAATAAATAAGGGAAAGCGTTTGCTCCCCGGTCTTACCATCAACGGAAAGGCCGTTTCGTTCCTGGAAAGCCGTTACTGCAGCAATGGTCTCTGTACCATAATACCCCGTTGCATTATCCAGATATCCCAGATCAATCAGCTGTCTTTGCAGGCTGTCGACATCCGATCCATAGGTGCCTTTAAGAAGAGTATATTTTTTTGCACCATCAGAATAAATCAGGTCCAATGTAGATGGACCCGCAATACCATCCTGTGTCAGTTCGTGCTGACGCTGGAAGAGTTCCACTGCATACACGGTTGCGGGACCATAAAGCTGTGTAGACTCATCCAAATCCAGATAATTGAGATCCATCAATCTTTCCTGCAGCTTCTGAACCCGTTCATTATCATCGCCCTTTTGCAGGGTGAGGTCTGGCGTAGGTGTGGGTGTAGGTGTAGGAATTGGCGTTGGTGTTGGTGTAATCGTAATAATTTGTCCGGCGGTTTGGATTGCTGCTGCTATAGGCGCATCTGGCTCGGCTATATTATTATTGGGACTGCCTTGGGCTGCAATAGCTGCTGCAGTCAGTGCAGTATCAGCTGATTGCGGAGCTGCTTCTGTACTAGTATTTGGCAGTGTGGCAAAAAGCACTGTCGAAATGACAAACACCGCAATAGCTGCTATCAAAAAATGATGGGGTTTTGCTTGCTTCAGCTTAAATGCTCCAGCATCTCGATAGCCTTTTTGTCGGTGTTGGCTGTTTAGAATTTTCCGCATTTGTTTTTTCATCATAACCTTCCTTGGTTTTGTTTTATTAATTTTGTATTATGCAAAACTTATGTGAAGATTTTATGTAGAGACAAATAATATTATAAATAATCAAAAATATATACATACCTTAGATAATTTAAAAATTAAACAAAAAATTCATCTACATCGAATCTTCATAAGTTCGCATTAAAATCACCACAATGTCAGAAAGCAATTCTGAAAGGTGGTGTTGCGATTTTGAATATTTTAGTTTGTGTTAAACAAGTGCCGGATACAACGGAGATCAAAATGGACTCCCGGACAAATACATTAGACAGATCCAGCGGCAATTATTCTCAACCCATATGATGCCCACGCTGTGGAGGAGGCCGTAAATCTGAAATGAATTGGATGCAGATATAAATCGGTTGGGACTAGATTCGAAATCGAAGAAAAATCACTGCGAACAAGAGTCATATATATAATTAAAGAAACAGCCGAGAATGTAAAACTTGAGAACGCAGGCATTATCGTGAGCGGCGGCAGAGGCGTTTAAAATTTCCGGCTCCTAAATGAACTTTCAGGTGTGCTTGGCGGTGTAGTTGCCGGCAGCCGTGCCGCCCAAAAAATATTGAGGAGGTATACTATGAAATTTATCAAAATTCTTATTCTTATCGGGGCTATGGCCATCATTTTTGCTGGATCAGCATATTTGTATAATCAGCTTTTGAGTAAAAATGCGGCGGCAGAAGGCAACAGCACTTCAGAGAATTCACCAATATTAGCAGGTACAGAAACTGCAGCGGCTTCCGGGACTTTAATCAAGCAGGACACTACTACCTTAAGTAACCCCGTACAAGAAGGAGTAGAGGTCGGAAATATAGCCTATGATTTTACTTTGACAAACTACGCCGGTGAGAAAGTTTCTCTTTCCGACTTGCGCGGCAAAATTGTCATCCTCAACTTTTGGGCATCCTGGTGCGGTCCATGCCAGCTTGAAATGCCCGGCTTCCAGGCGATGCAGGACAAGTTTACCGCTCAGGGACAGGATTCCGATACGGTCTTCCTTGCTGTGGACCTTGCTGACGGTATCAGGGAGACCAGGGATACTGCACAGACTTTTCTTGATGAAAAGGGCTACAACTTCCCGGTAGTATTTGATAAGGGCGAAGTAGCTGCTTTGTACAAGATATACAGTATTCCCAGTACGTTTGTGCTGGATATGAATGGGACAATTGTACAGAAATTCTTAGGTTCAACGAGCCAAAAGGATTTGGAAAATGCTGTGGAGACTGCGCGCTCATGAGCGGTGCAACCATTATTCTCATCTTTCTTGAAGGCCTTCTGGCATTTGTTTCACCTTGCATTTTGCCTATGCTGCCGGTTTATTTTCTATATCTCTCCGGGGAAAGCGCTGAAGAATCATCAGGCACAACGGATATAAAATACCAGGCATCCCAGAAACAGCCGCGCAGAAGACGTCTTGTTCTAAACACGCTTTTTTTTATTCTGGGATTTACGATAGTATTTCTGGTGTTGGGTGCAACATCCACAGTTATAGGTCAAGCGCTGTCAAGCCATAGGGCTATCCTTGAAAAAGTCTCCGGCACAGTGATAATTCTTCTTGGAATACATATGACCGGTCTGATAAAAATTCGGTTTTTGAATCAGGATCACAGACTGGATTTTGGGAAAAGAAAAGTTAGTCTTCTTTCCTCCCTCTTTTTGGGAATTGCGTTCAGCTTTGGCTGGTCTCCGTGCCTGGGACCCTTTCTTGGATCGGCACTGCTTCTCTCGGGGCAGTCATCAACCATTCTCCAGGGTATGGCGTTACTTCTTGTCTTTTCGTTGGGGCTTGCAATTCCATTTCTTTTGGCAAGCTTTCTATTCGAAGAACTTACAGCGGTTTTTGTGTGGTTTAAAAAGCATATGAAACCCGTTAAAATAGTAAGTGGGTCACTTCTTATCATACTCGGCCTGCTGATGCTTTTGGGTTGGTTCGGTTACTATGCAAGGCTATTCAATTAGAATCAATGAGGAGTAAAATATGAAGAAACAAACAAAATACAGCCTGCAATTTAAACTGACATCAGCATTTCAATCCTTTACACTGCTCCTATTTTCGCTTTTGGGTATCTTCGTTAATTTTCTTTTGGATTTGATTCTCGAAAAAAAGACATTTGATCTTTCCAAACTTAGGTTGTGATATCGGTAAAAGATTCCGGCTAAGGATAGTATCTTTGTAATAAGATGGTGGAATTACTACGAGGGGGAATAATGAAAAACAATTATTTGATTCGGACTTTTACTCTTTATAGCCTAATAGCTTTTGCATTAATGGGAATCGTGCTGTCTTATGTTATATATAACCATATAAAAGATGATAAACTCACAAATATTGAAGAGGCTGCGCAGGTTACAATTAATGCGGTTATTAACAACAACCTTCAAAGATCAGATTTTTCAACACAAATAACAAACACAAAAAGCACGCAGATTCGTGCTAGTGTGATTGAGGCTCTGTCGTTGTATAACATTACATCCATTATCTTAGTCAATAATAATAAAGAAGTAATTATGTCAGATAATTCAGATTTTTTCGTGGATCAAGTGCAGGACAGTAATCATTTGAATAAAGTACTTAATACCGAATTGCCTTTCGCATTTTCGGATTCATACAAATTAAAAAATATGAGTGGATCATCTAACGGCGATATTTTTATCAATTTGTATGAGCCAATTGTTATTGATGGCACAGTGGAGGGAGTGTGCATACTGCAAATTCCTTATCAATCCGTTGTTGCTCATTCAAATATGCTTCTTCAGATCATTGCGCTGACCATATCCGGTGGCTTACTTATTCTCTTTCTATTGCTCATAGGAATTTTATACAAAACGTCAATAACGATGCTTACGCAAAATGATGAACTTATAGAACAGAAAAAGGAGATAGAAATATCTTACAAAAAATTGGATGATTCATATAAATGTACGGTATTAGCGCTGTCTAATGCTGTGGATGCGCGAGATCCTTACACGGCAGGTCATTCGATGCGAGTGTCGAAAATATCGCTGCTTATAAGCGGAGAATTGAAGATGGCCGATGAGGATACTCAAATTCTTGAATATGCAGCGCTCTTCCATGATATTGGAAAAATTGGCATACCAGACGATATATTGAATAAAAAGGGGAAACTAACTGACGACGAATATAAATCAGTTAAAAATCATCCGGATATAGGTGTAAATATACTTGGTGAAATTACTTTTCTTTTGAATGCCTTACCGTTGATAAAACATCATCACGAAAGATTCGACGGAAAAGGCTATCCATGCGGTATTGAAGGAGAGGAAATACCACTATGCTCAAGAATCATAGCTATCGCTGATACCTATGATGCGATGACATCTGATCGTCCATACCGAAGGGGATTCAGCCATTCTGCAGCCGTGCAGGAGATACTCGAAAACAAAGGCACTCAATTTGACGGCATGTTAGTTGATATGTTTATGAAAATTGAAGGAAGAATTAAAGACTTAGCTTAGAACCTTAGTTATGAAAATTGGAGATCAACATGGGGAAAAAATCTGCGACTATCATATTTGTATTTATGACGGCACTGGGAGCCTTTTGGGGACTCCTGTTTTGTTGGGTCATTATGTCATTGACTGGAAATTTACTTGTGCCCTGCATAATAATGGGAGGCATTCTCGGTCTGATCTACTCGTGTATTACACTGTTCGTTTTAAGACTTTACTCTGCTGAGAAATTTAGAAACCAAAAACTGGATAGTGAAATACGAAAAGACACGCTAACTGGATTATATAATAGAAATGCCTTTGATAATGATATAATACGAATGAACCCAGAAGCAGTATACTCAATGATATTTTTAGATGCAGATAACTTCAAAGATTACAATGATATTTACGGACACCAGGCAGGGGATAAAATTCTTGTAAATTGTGCAGGCATTATTAAGAGCAGCATTAGAGTTGTTGATTTTGCATATCGCTATGGCGGTGAGGAATTTGTTGTAATTTTATCCGGCTGCAGTAAAAAGGAAGCAGAAAAAATAGCCCAAAATATTGTCGAAAATGTAAGTGAAAATGATATCAGCCCATACCCATCAATGACTATATCAGCTGGTGTTGCAGCAATGCCCGAAGATGTTCATTCTTTTGACCAACTCACCAATGCAAGTGACTTAGCGTTATTACAGGCAAAAAAGAATGGGAAAAATCAAGTGGTGGTATTTGATAAAAAATAAAATATATCCAGGGAGGCGCTGCTGTCTCCCTGGATATTAAATCAAATTGAATATTTCGTATATCAAAGAAATTATGAAAAATTTATTGGTAATTACCGGAATCCGAATGGTTGTTGCTGTCTTCAATGTTATGCGATTTATTCTGATCGTTCTTACGTTCTCTTAGCATACTAATCATCATAGGAAGCATCAAAAGCGGACAAAGAAACGGCGCGATCAAGACAAGAACACCATATGAATCTGGAATCAATTTGCTGATGAACGGAAGCAACAAAAAGAGTAAGATGGGAGCACCGCAGCAAAAGGCCATCATTATTATATGAGGCATATGCCCTTTTTTGTGTTCGTATTTTTCGCCGTTATCATCTTTATTATTCTTGCAGCAATTCATTTTACTTATCTCCTTTTTATATTAGATTTCTTTGTTTTATTTTGCTTAAATATATCGTTTTCGTGTGAAGAATTTATGTAGACCAAAATGAAATTTTAAGTAGTTTATACCTTTTGCCCAATATAAAAAACCCGAAGCAAAATGGACGCCAGGACATCAAGTTCAGCAGGGCTCTCGCGTATGTCTGAACATACTGCAGGCATGGATTAACAAGGGGCACTTGAGATAAATGATTATATTCGCTTAAAAATATGACTTCTACATAAAATCTCCACATATCAAACGTAAACTCTGCGATAGAACTTGACTCACGTATGAAATCTGAAATGTGATAACGAAACTTCAGTCATCTGAAGTTTTTATTTACAGACAAGATACTCTACAGGGGTATGGTACATAAAAGTCTGGGAAATAGAGGAGGGTTATTCAAAATGCAGCAAAAGACTAAACCAGATTTCCTCTATTCAAGCTGTATTGTCGAGAGATTAAAATCAGCTGACAAAGATGTTGTAAATAATTAATGACAACGATTAAAAAAATAATTAAATAATTGGAGTGAAAATATGAAAAAGTTTGGACTAATTTTGGTGACAGTAATAGCACTTAGCCAAGTGCTTGCAGGCTGTAGCCGCCCGATAACTGGCAATGAAACTGCCGATAAAGCACTTGTTGCCTTTAATGATATTGTTAAACGTAACCTTGATAATAAAGTTTATCACGAACCTATGCTACACTGGGGACTTGCACTACCAACAGGTGATAAGCTTGAGTGGGTAAAAAACACCAATAAAAGCACAGCAGATATTGTAATGGAAATGGATGTTGTGCCGTTTATCAAAGCAGGGTTAGATGCTAAGAAGTTAGACGAAAATAAATATGTTGTAAAACCATCGTCTAAAATAAACAACCAGCCTGTGCGTGATTTGCTATTTCACCGTTTTAATGTAAGTGACAAAAACGAAATGGCGCAAGGTAGTGACGATGCTATGCGTAGACTTCTTAAACAAAAACCAGAACTCGTGAAATTTGACCAAATAGAAAAAAAGTTCGTGCTAACGCTTGACGGTGGGTTTGAAGTGCGTTGGACTGAATCGTTAGGATTAAATGATACTGACTTTGAGTTTATTATCGAAGCCGCTCCACTAATCGCAGCAGGTGTTGAACCTTATAAACTAAAAGGAAGCGGCTGGGAACTTAAAGGCGACACATTCATCAAATCGTATACATTAAAATAGGGAGATAATTATGACAACAAAAACTTTTCAAATACAGGGTATGACATGTGCCGCCTGTACAAAAGCAGTTGAGCGTGTTACACGCAAACTCGCAGGCGTAACCGAATCTACTGTAAATCTTGCAACAGAAAAGCTTGTAATAAGTTTTGATGAAAATATTATTCTAGCAGAACAAATACAAGCAACTATTGAAAAAGCGGGTTACAAAGCTATTGTGCCGACCGCTGACAAAACATTTAAAATCGAGGGTATGACTTGCGCTGCTTGCTCTAAAGCAGTCGAGCGTGTTACCCGTAAATTAGAGGGTGTAATATCATCCGATGTCAACCTTGCAACAGAAAAATTAGCGATCAAATTCGACCCAGAAATATTGACCACTGCACAAATAAAAAGCGTTATCACAAAAGCTGGTTACAAAGCAGTCGAGCATATCGAAGGCGCATCTGACGACCATGGTAACCAAAAGCAAGCTGAAATTGACGCACTTAAAAAGCGTTTTATCTGGTCCGCAATTTTTTCGGCACCACTGCTCATAATTGCAATGGTTCCGATGCTTTTGATGTCTATCGGTATTGAACTTCCATATTACCTAAACCCAATGACTTATCCTGAAGAGTTTGCTATCGCTCAATTTGTGCTTTGTTTACCTGTTATAATAATTGGGCGCAAATATTTTACAGGTGGTTTTCGTAATTTAATAAAATTAAGCCCTAATATGGATTCACTAATTGCAATTGGCACATCATCAGCATTCTTGTTCAGTTTTTATGGTGTTTACCAAATCTTTGTTGAGAAAAATGTCGACTTCCAGCTATATTTTGAATCAGCTGCTGTTATCTTAACATTGATAACACTCGGCAAATACATGGAGATCGTTTCAAAAGGAAAAACTTCCGAAGCAATTAAAGCACTCATGGGACTTGCACCAAAGCAAGCAACAGTTATTCGTGAAAGTGTTGAAATGTTAATTCCGGTTGACGAAGTTGAAGTTGGAGATATTATTCTTGTGAAACCCGGCGAGAGGTTTTCTGTTGACGGTGTGATGATCGAAGGAAACACAGCCGTTGATGAATCTATGCTCACAGGTGAAAGTATGCCCGTCGAAAAAAAAGCTGGCGACAACGTAATTGGCGCAAGTATCAACAAAAACGGATTTGTTAAGTATCGTGCAACCAAAGTTGGTGCAGACACTGCACTTGCTCAGATTGTAAAACTCGTTGAAGACGCACAAGGATCAAAAGCACCAATCGCACGTCTTGCAGACATTATTTCTGGCTATTTCGTTCCCGCAGTTATTGTGATAGCTCTGCTTGGTGCAAGTGCTTGGTATTTATCTGGTGAAACAGTTGCATTTAGTGCGACAATTCTAATCGCAGTTCTCGTTATCGCTTGTCCATGCGCACTTGGCTTGGCAACTCCTACAGCGATTATGGTCGGTACTGGCAAGGGCGCACAATATGGTGTTCTTATAAAAAGTGGTGGCGCACTTGAAACAGCCCATAAAATTAAAATGGTAGTGCTAGATAAGACCGGTACAATCACCGAGGGTAAACCGAAAGTAACAGATATACTACCACATGGTGAACTTACAGAAATGCAACTTCTAGCTTATGCGGCATCTTGCGAAAAAGGAAGCGAGCATCCACTAGGTGAAGCTATTGTTAATGCAGCAAAAGAGCAAGAATATGAACTTTACCAAATAGAAAGCTTTGAAGCTATTCCTGGACATGGAATTTCCGCAGAAATCGAAGGTAAAAGAATACTGCTAGGTAATCTTAAATTGATGCGAGAACGCACAATTGATTTAGGACAAGTTGAAGAACTTGCAAAGGAATTGTCTAATCAAGGTAAAACTCCGATGTATATTGCTATTGATTACAAATTCGCAGGAATTATCGCTGTTGCAGATACTATCAAAGAATCGAGTAACGAAGCAGTCAAGTTACTTCACAAATTAGGTATTAAAGTTGCAATGGTCACAGGCGACAACAGACGAACCGCTGAAGCTATTGCAAAACAAGTCGGTATTGACACAGTTCTTGCAGACGTGTTGCCAGAAGATAAAGCAAATGAGATCAAGAAACTTCAACAGCAATACAAAGTCGCAATGGTCGGTGACGGAATTAACGATGCGCCAGCACTAGCACAAGCAGATGTAGGTATGGCAATCGGTTCTGGCACTGATGTTGCAATGGAATCAGCAGACATTGTTCTTATTAAAAGTGACTTGCGTGATGTTGCGACTGCGATTGAGCTTTCAAGAAAAACTATCGCAAATATAAAGCAAAATCTATTCTTTGCGTTTGTGTATAATATTTTAGGTATTCCTGTTGCTCTTGGTGTGCTATATCTGTTTGGTGGACCACTGCTTAACCCAATTATTGCGGCACTTGCTATGAGTTTGTCATCAGTTTCAGTCGTAAGTAACGCACTTAGACTTCGTGATTTTGTTCCATCGCATGTACCAGATTTATTTACTGAAAAAGGTCTAGTTAAAAAGTTGATTTACAATTATTTGGTTTATGTAATATATTTCGTAGGAACTGGTATGGTTTCGAGTGGTATTGTACTCATGCCGTTTAACGCAGCACGATATACGATTATTTTTATAGTAGGTTTAATGCTCTTTGCAACAGGTTCGATATTTAATGAGCTTGTAATCAATAAAACCCGTCTATCGTTTAAACAAATCATGAAATTAGTTATAACTTCTCTCACGCTTTCGATTGGTATTGGTATGATTAGTGGTGGTATTTCTCACTTCAAAGAGGCCACAGTTTATGTAACTTACCTTATGCCAATTGGCATACTTTTCTCTATCACTAGTTTTGGCATTAAGAACAGTTATAAACTTAAAGTAGGTCAAATAATCATTCTCGCAATTGTGCTAATTATATTTGCTACTGGGTTGCATTATGCACTTCAAGCACTTGCAATCAATTTGTTCCCTGATGTTAAATTTGGTGGTGATATTTTTGGTAATATGTCGGGTTCTGGTCACTAAAAATACAAACTTGTTGTTGCACCATGCATAATCCGATAAGCCGCTAACGCGACACTGTTGGATGCATTTCATCCAGTATTCATCTTTTTGAGCTTTTGTCATATGATAAAAATCCTCCAAAAAAGTTTGGAGTAAAACGATCCTAATCTTATGGAAAAATTATCAAGTAGCACGACGGCAGATTATGTCGAGCTTACGTTCAATTAGCTACATAGGCAAAGTTGAAGCAGCACAGATAGAAAATGGCGTACAACTTATTACGACACAGTTAACCAGCGGAAACTACACTCCGATCACAGTAAATGCCGGCGTTCCCGTGAAATGGACGATCCAAGCCGCAGAAGGTACGATCAACGGCTGCAACAGAAAACTTATCATTCCTGCATATGGTGTCGAGAAAGAACTCGAAATAGGAGATAATGTCATTGAATTCACTCCAGCCGAAAGCGGTACGTTCCCCTATAGCTGCTGGATGGGTATGATCCGCAGTCAAATTACTGTTGTTGACGGGCCTGAATCCGTCAATTCAGCAGCAAACGGCAACACTGCAAGTAGTGCTGATACAAACGCAAATCTTAACACTCCTACACCTTCTGCTGTTGCAGGAATAGTTAATACATCGGGCAGCCTCACAGGCGATGCAGGTGCCGGCGGCAGCTGCTGTGGTTAAATAAATACGAAAATAAAAGGAGAAGCAACTATGGAAAAGATTGTAATGAATGTTATGGGAATGTCTTGTTCACACTGCGAAAATGCTGTAAAAAAAGCGGTGTTGTCGCTTGGAGGCGTAGTAAAAGTAGATGTCGATATACCTACTAAAAAAGTCGTTATCGAGTATCAGGCTGAAAAAATTACACCTGCTGATTTTAAAGCAGCTATCGAAGACCAAGGTTATGATGTCGTCTGAAAATCGAGATGTTTTCAAGATGGCTGGATCAAAATGAATTCAGCAAGAGGTAGCCGAAAAGTATCCGTTAAAGCAATTATAAAATCGCTTTAGCGGATACTTTTTTTGAGTGGGAAAACTAAATCTGGTAGTTGTAGTCCGGTGTGATCTGACGCAAAAACAATTTTGTGCGTTCTTGTACCGGAAAATTAAAAAATTGCTGTGGTGTCGACTGCTCTACAATTCTACCTTCGTCCATAAAAACCACTTCCGTAGCAACTTCACGGGCAAATCCGATTTCATGGGTCACCACAATCATCGTTATGCCCTCGAGGGATATTTTCTTCATTACAGCCAAAACTTCCTGCACGAGTTCCGGATCCAGCGCACTGGTCGGCTCATCAAAAAGAATGACTTTTGGATTCATCGCAAGGGCACGAGCAATAGCAACGCGCTGCTGCTGACCACCGGACATTTGTGACGGGAAGTAATCTGCGCGGTCGGTAAGGCCAACATTTTCCAGATATTGCATTGCAGCGGCAAGTGCAGTTTTCCTGGGTATTTTTTTTACGACAATCAGACCCTCGGCAACATTTTCCAGAGCTGTTTTGTGGGCAAACAGGTTATATGACTGGAAGACCATTGCGGTGTCCTGACGGAGACGAAGAATATCTGTTTTGTGCGCCGATGAAAAGTCAACTTTGAGTTGATCCAGACGAATCGTACCGGACTGGGGTCTTTCAAGCATGTTTATGCAGCGGAGCAATGTGGATTTTCCAGAGCCGCTGGGACCCAGGACAGCTGTCACGCTGCCTTGCGGCACCGTTAAGTTTATGCCATGTAATACTTCGTTTTTACCGAATGATTTGTGGAGATCCGTTATTTCAATCATGATACATTTCCCTTTCATGCTTTCGTAATTGCCTTTCTCCAATAGAAAAGAGGCGTTCAAACAGAACACAGATTAACCAATAAAGTGCAGCCGCAACGATATAGGCTTCGAAAAAATTCGACGTGCGGGCGGCTGTTATTTTGGCCTGTCCAATGATCTCCGGAACAGATGCGGCAAACGCAAGGGAAGTGTCCTTTAGTAAGGCAATAAAGGAATTGCCCAGATTGGGAATTGCCACAACTGCCGCTTGAGGCAGTATGATCCGCCTCATAGCCTGCGTCGCGGTCATACCCAAAGACTGCGCGGCCTCCACCTGGCCTTTTCCAACCGACAGGATAGCTGCACGGATGGTTTCCGATAAATAGGCACCAACATTAAGTGAAAAGGAAACATACATGAATACGATGGCGGGTATCTGCGAGATGTCAGTCTGCCAGTTATATTTTGTGCTGAAGTAGCGTAAAACAAGCGGTATGCCATAGTAGGAAAGGAAAATTTGAACTAATAGCGGTGTCCCTCGCATGAAAGATACATAAACGGATGTTATCCGCCGAAGATAAGGAATCTGGTAGATTTTTACCAATGCTATGCCGAAACCGATGATTGCTCCAAACACAAAAGCAATCAAGGCAATTGACAGGGAAACAGGTATGCCTGCCGCCACTT
>Ga0209100_1000805_pt1 | contig 24224 bp, 22 predicted proteins | sample lystaG_FD_185480 | JGI IMG/M metagenome (GOLD analysis project Ga0209100, IMG submission 185480) | Glacier valley bacterial and archeal communities from Borup Fiord, Nunavut, Canada, to study Microbial Dark Matter (Phase II) -... | ecosystem: Environmental > Aquatic > Freshwater > Ice > Glacier ...
AAGCGCTTTGGCGCATTCGGATTTCGACTTTGGTCGGCACCAGTTCTACACGTAATGGCCAGAGCCTGATCCGGCAAAGGCGGTGTGTAATCATGAAAACCAATATTTGTCGCACTTACATTTTGCTTATGCTCTTTTTGTTATCTGTCATTTTATCCGCCTGCGGATCTAACGGCGATCCTCAGGCATCAGGATCGATTAATCAGGAAATTTCATCAGATCAAACAACAGAAGGCACAGATAATTCAGAAGCTGCTCAAACAGAGCAGACCAAAGAGACAGCAGCTTCAACTTCAGCTGAGACGCCTCTTTTAAGCGTACTCAATTATTTTCCGATGACGCCGGATGTTTTTTTTGATTATGCTGGGACCGGCAACGAGTTTGTCCCGATGACGGTATATGTCGAATTTGTCGGGGCAGATAAAATTCAGAAGGTGTATGACAATGGAGGGACACAGACCCACACATTGTACTCTGCTGCCAACGGGCAGGTGCAGGTGATCAACACGGTATCTGAACTATATGTAAGAGAAGATCTATCAAGGCTTGATCCGCAGAAGGACGGGGAAATTCTTCTGATGGAACCAATTGAAATAGGTACGAGCTGGGACGCAGCGGGAGATACACGGACCATTACAGGCCTTGATGAACCTGTCACAACTCCGGCCGGATCCTTTCTGGCACTTGTAGTAACAACCGCAGGAGACACAACCACAACAAGACAGTATTACGCCGCCGGGATTGGTCTGGTCAAGATGACGGTAGAAGGTGAATATGAGATTACACAGGAACTAAAAACACTGACAACAAATGCCCCGAGTGTCATGAATCTGACGGTCTATTATCCCCGTATGACTGATACGGATATTGAGATCGTGTACAAGGAGATTCCTGTATACATGAAGACCAATGATACTTTCAGTGACATTCTGACTACTTATTTCCGGACGCCTGTCGAAAGCGGCCTTCAGCCGATCATGAGCCAGAACGGCCTTATCAATGAAATATCGCTTGATCAGGGGACCGGCATCGTAACAATTGACCTTTCGGCAAATTATGTGCCTTCCATGAATGTCGGATCATCTATGGAAGGGGCAGTTCTTCAATGCCTGACTAATACAGTCGGACACGCTTATGGCGTTGAGGAAGTGATTGTAACGTTGGATGGACAGCCATATGAGTCGGGACATATCGCCCTTGCTCCCGGAGACACTTTCAAAGTCGACTATCAGGATGCGGCTGAACTTTCCTGAACATTTAACATTTAGAAGAAGCGGCCCGGCTGATTATCAGCCGGGCCGTATTCATTATCTGTGGAAAATCTGCCGCAGAGCTTCATCAATAACAGCTGCATTACCACTGGAATCCTCAAAGGAGATCAGGGGACTTTCTTCCCCGTTGATAACACTTCCGAACTGTTCGATCTCCAGCATATAATTATCTGGACAATAGACTTCCATTTCTTCCGTTTGGCCGGAAATGGTGATTATGATTTTGGCCATTCCCTTCGAATTGAACTCAGTCGGAACCTTGAGCACTCCTTTTTCTCCGATAACCGTATATTGGCAGGCGGGAGCTGTGACAAGACTGCAATAAGAAAAAGCTTCGAGATTATCCTTGAATTCCATCAGGATGCTGCTTCCTTCATCAACGCTGTGGCGCGGCGAGATTTTGCCTGATGCGCTGATTTTGAGCGGCTCTGATCCTGCCAGGTAACGAATCAGATTCAGATTGTAGCATCCGACATCGTATGTGGCACCGCCATAAAGCGCAGCTGAGAATCTGACATCATCTTCATTCTCCAGAAAATAGCAGTAGTAGGATTCTATGAATTTGATTTTGCCAAGCACTTCAGAATCAATGATACTTTTTACTTTCTTTGTTAATGGACTGTGACGGTAGGCAAAAGCCTCCATTAAATAGACGTTATTTGATTCACAGACGTCTTTCATCTGTTTGACCTGCTGTTTGGATACGCCAAGAGGCTTCTCGCAGAGAATATGCTTCTTTTTGGCAGCGGCTTTAAGTACCCATTCATAATGGAGCCCGTTGGGAAGCGGAATATAGACTGCATCGACTTTCGGATCGTCAAGAAGCTCCTCATAACTTTCATAGACGACGTCCGGATTGAATTTCTCTTTGAATCGCTGGAGTTTCTCACTGCTGCCACGGCTGGATATGGCATAGAGCCTGGCGTTGGAAGCATGCAGCAGACCTGGCAGGACCCTGCCCTCTGCGATGCCTGCGCATCCGATAACGCCCCAGTTAATAATTCTTTCTTCCATTTGTCCAATCCTCCTGCACCATATAGTTGCGTGCGGCTGGTACTGAAGTATATGTAGTACTTCGGCACACAAACGCGGCTTGCCAATCCACATAAACATTATATAAAATACTAGCACAGACAGGTTTGATCTGCAAACATCAGCCTATGCTTATCTGGATATATTATTTTTTTAAGATTATAATTAAACGATGTTGAAGAACGGTATGGAATACTATGAAGGAGGCTCAAAGCATGCTTCTGATTGGTGAGGGAACTGTTTTTACAAGAGATTCGAATTGTCCGATGATAACCCGCGGCGGTGTTCTTCTTGAGGGAAGCACCATATTTGCTGTCGGTGATTATAAGGCCCTCGCAGAAAAATATCCGGAGGCAGAGCGTATTAATGCGCATGGCGGCCTGATCATGCCCGGACTGATTAATACACACCACCATATCTATTCTGCCCTGGCCCGCGGCATTTCGCTTAAAGATTACGATCCGCATAGCTTTACTGATATTCTGGCCGGTTTATGGTGGCGTATCGACAGCCATCTAAACCTGCTTGATACAAAGGCGTCCGCAGAAGCGACCTACATGAGCTGCGTCGAAAATGGCGTTACTACAATATTTGATCATCATGCAAGTTACGGACAGACGGAAGGCAGCCTTGAAGTTATATCGGAACAGGCTCGAAGATTCGGCGTGCGTTCCTGCCTGTGTTATGAAATCAGCGACCGCAAAGGACAGGACGAGATGGAAAAGGCTGTTGCCGAGAACATGCGTTTTCTTAATGCCGCCCAAAAGGATCCCGACCATCTCGCAGGTATGATCGGCCTGCATGCGTCATTTACCTTAAGTGACGCATCGATGCAGTACATTATCAGCCGAAATAAGTCCGGTGCAGGATATCATGTGCATGTTGCTGAAGGTGTTGATGATGTCACTGACTGCCTGGACGCATATGGCATCAGACCGGTCGAACGCTGGAACAGACTTGGTATTCTGGGGAATAAAACAATAGCTGCGCATTGCATTCATATTAATGAAAAAGAGATGGATCTACTCAAAGAAACGGACACAATTGTTGTACATAATCCTGAAAGCAACATGGGTAATGCAGTCGGCGCGCCGGATGTTCTGACGCTTTATAAGAAAGGCATTTTGCTGGGACTGGGAACAGACGGCTATACGAGCGATATGCTGGAAAGTTATAAAGCTGCGAACTGTCTGGTCAAACACACGAACCGGAGCTGCCGTGTCGGATGGACTGAGATTCCCGCGATGCTTTTTAATAATAACCGGCGTATTGCCGAACGCTTTTTCCCGAAGCCTGTCGGGATACTTAAAGAAGGGGCATACGGTGACGTAATTATTGTGGACTATGATCCGATCACTCCGCTGGACGTATCCAACTTAAATGGACACGTACTGTTTGGTATGAGCGGACTCAATGTGATAACTACAATCAGCGACGGCGCTGTAAGGATGCTTGATCGTGAACTCGTTGGCATCGGGCTGAACAAGTCGACACTTGTATCCGGTATCAGGGAACAGGCCGCCGATCTCTGGCGGCGCCTGGACACTTGACAGTATGAAACCTGAAAGTACGAACACTTGAAAGTACAAACTACCTGACAAGAAATATGCATCAGAAGAATCATGGAGAACGACTATGAGCGATTTGATGAAACCACTGGCTTTTGCGGAACTGATGAGACATATTCTGATGGAATACAAGCTCCGTCAGACAATTTTTAATGTTAAGAAGATATATCGCTCAAGTGAGCGCTACCTTTCCATATTCGGCGGGCATCTTGATAATCCTCTCGGTCCTGCTGCGGGACCGCATACACAGCTTGCTCAGAATATTGTGGCCGCATATGCAGCCGGAGGCCGTTTTATCGAATTGAAGACGGTTCAAAAGCTGGAGGGACCGGAGCTTCATATTTCCAAGCCCTGCATCAGCTCGCACGACGAGTGTTATAACGTAGAATGGTCGACAGAATTAACGCTTTCTGATGCCTTTGAGGAATATGTGAAGGCATGGTATGCGCTCAAGTTGATAAGCAGGGAATTTGAACTCGGTGCAGCAGATGGATTCATCTTCAATATGAGTGTCGGATATGATCTCGAAGGAATTTCGAGCCCTTCCGTCGATGCTTTTATTGAAGGTCTAAAAGACGCAGCCCGGAGCGAGGTGTGGAATGAATGTGAGGAATGGGCGACACGGCATGCTTCTGATTTTGCAAATATTGATGAAGACTACATACGCTCAATCTCGCCAAAGATATCGACATCAATAACCCTGTCAACCATGCATGGCTGTCCAGCGGAGGATATCGAGAAAATCGCCGCCTATCTTATGACTGTCAAACAGCTTCATACATACATAAAATGTAATCCAACTCTTTTAGGTTACGAATTCACCCGAAAAACACTGGACGAAATGGGCTATGACTATCTTGTCTTTGATGAACAGCATTTTCAGGACGATCTGCATGCTGATGAAGCAGTGCCCATGCTTCGGCGCCTCCTTAATCTGGCCGCCGCCGAAAAACGGACACTTGGCATCAAGCTTTCCAATACATTTCCGGTTAAAATCAGAAAGGGCGAGCTCCCCGGCGAAGAGATGTACATGTCCGGTAAGAGTCTCTATCCACTTACGATTGCACTTTCTGCGATGCTTTCAGCATCATTTGAGGGAAAACTGCCGATCTCTTACAGCGGCGGCGCTGACAAAAATAATATTGAAGCGATCTTTGCTGCAGGCATCTGGCCGGTTACACTATGCTCTGTGCTTCTAAAACCGATAGGAGTGGAAGTAATGAAGTCTTTGGCGGACAAGGTAACCGCTATGCCGTATCCAGAGAGGCAGGAACCGGATGAATCGAAGCTTATTATTCTTGCGGAACAGGCACGCTCAGACAATAATTACAGAAAGTCAGAAATAACGCGTCAAAAGATGGAAGAAGATGCGAAAAAGGGCATAATTCATGATTCAGGTTTTGTCTGCCGCGTGCTCTGCGGCAACTGTGTAGCAGTCTGCCCTAACCGGAGCAACGAAATTATTCTCACAGACAATGGAAAACGGATCGTCCATATTGACCGCTCATGCAATGAATGCGGCAATTGCGGAATTCATTGTGTACAGCCGTGCCTTCCCTACAAGGATCGAATCACTTTGTTTGCTAATTCAGACGACATGAATGATAGTGAAAACAATGGCTTTGCTCAGGTGGGTGAACAGTATGTTATCCGCTGGGAGGGCAGGACTTCAGAAGTGTCTGAAGCCGATCTGCCCAAAGAACTGAAAGGAGTGGTGGATGCTATGAAAAAGCAGCATCCATATTACTTCATATGATTATCATCAAAAATGGAATTCTAGTCAGGGACACTCAATTTCAGGCGGATCTTGCGATTGAAGGCCAGGTGATTATAAAAATCGCAGATACAATAGAGCCAGGTCCGGATGATACTGTAATTGATGCAGCCGGATGCTTTGTGTTTCCCGGATTCATTGACGCGCATACTCATTTTCAGATGACAAATTCGATAACTACGACTGCCGATTCTTTTGAGACAGGCACCAAAGCTGCTGTCATAGGGGGAACGACTACGATCATCAATTTTGCTTCGCCTGTCAAAGGTGGTTCCCTGCGCACGGCTTATGACCAGTCCATGCAAAAAGCTGAAGGGAATTGTTCCTGCAATTATCGTTTTCACATGGAGATCATTGAATTTTCTGACAGTATAGCAAAGGAGATTCCTCTGATGCCGTCACTGGGTGTTACATCGTTCAAGGTCTATATGGCATATGATATCAGGGTAGATGATGAGACGATCTATAAGTGCCTCAGGGAGATCAAAAAAATTAACGGACTTTTGGGCGCCCACTGCGAGAATGGAGATTTTCTGAAAGCCAGGACATCTGAACTTAAGGCTTTGGGAGACCTGACGCCGGCAGCCCACCCTAAAGCGCACCCGCCAGAAGCGGAAGCGGAAGCTATCTCACGACTGGCCTATATTGGAAAGCTTGCAGGATACCGTGTCCATGTTGTTCATGTGAGCAGCGCAGCCGGTCTTGCGGAGATTCGCAAAGCCCGGTCGATGGGAATCAGGATAACCGCTGAGACCTGTCCGCAGTATCTTCTTTTGGATGAATCCAAATATCAGCTTCCCGGCTTTGAAAGTGCGAAGTTCGTGATGTCTCCGCCGCTCAGAAGCAAAGCAGATCAGGCGGCTCTTCTTGATGCAGTCAGAAAGGGAGAGATCCAGACAATCGCAACAGACCACTGCAGCTACAATTTCGATACACAGAAATCCCTGGGCCGGGACGATTTCACACGGATTCCCAATGGTGCGCCCGGCGTTGAACACCGCGTGCCTCTTATGTATACCAGGCTTGTCGAAAGCGGGCTGATCCCGACAACCCGTTTTGTCGAACTGATGTCAGTGAATCCAGCCAAAATGTATCATATTTATCCACAGAAAGGACTTCTGGCCGAAGGCAGCGACGCTGATATCGTTATCTATGAAAAAGATGGTTCGCATCAGGTCGAGGCTAAGACCCAGACGCAGCATGTCGACTATACTCCATATGAGGGCATGACGGTTCAAGGGGCTGTGAAGCACGTGCTGCTCGGCGGTATTCAAGTGGTAAAGAACGGTATTCTTATTGAACCGTATAAAGGCCGGTATGTCCGCTGACACATTAATAAAACGATAAAAAATCGAAATGGAAAGCAATAAAAAAACAGGAGGAGTAACTATGTACAAATTTGAAGTTAACGGCAGGCTCTGCCAAACCGATAAGGATATCCGACTATTAGACTATCTGAGGGATGAGCTCCGGATTACCGGCACAAAAGACGGCTGCAGTTCAGGCGCATGCGGTACGTGTACTGTGATTGTTGACGGAAGCAAGAAGAAAGCATGTATGATCAGGACATCAAAGCTTGAGGGCAAATCCGTCATAACAATCGAAGGTCTCAGTGACCGGGAAAAAGCCGTATACGTATACGCCTTTGGTGAATCGGGAGCAGTACAGTGCGGATTTTGTATTCCCGGTATGGTGATAAGCGCCAAAAGCCTGATTGACAGTAACATGAATCCAACAAGTGTAGATGTCAAAAAGGCTATCAACGGCAATATCTGCCGTTGTACAGGTTATGTCAAGATTGAAGAGGCAATACTTCTGGCGGCCAGAATGCTGCGTGAAAATCTGCCGGTTCCGGAAGTATCACGGACGGCTCGCGTCGGGGAGCATTTTCACCGCGTTGATACCGCCGAAAAAGTCCTGGGTACCGGCGAATATGTTGACGACATTGTTGTACCCGGAATGATTTATGCAAAAGCCCTTCGTACCACATATCCGCGTGCGCGGGTCGATAATATCAATATAGATAAAGCCAGATCTCACCCTGACTGCATCGAAATACTGACTGCCGCCGATGTTCCTTTTAATAAAACAGGCCATATCAAAAAGGATTGGGATGTAATGATTGCCAAAGGAGATATTACCCGCTATATCGGAGATGCGGTTGCCCTGGTTGCTACAAACCGCCAGGAGACTCTCGATGAAGTCCTGAAATTAATTGAAGTGGATTACACAGTTCTCGAGCCTGTCACCACGCCGGCCCAGGCGCTGGCAGACGGCGCACCCGAGCTCCATCCGGGCGGAAACCTTATGGCGCACGAAAAAGTCGAGCGCGGTCATGTTGACGAGGCGATCGCAAATTCTGCTTATTCGGTTACTATGCATTATTCAACCCCGATGATCGATCATGCTTTTATGGAGCCGGAATGTGCAATTGCGATACCTGACGGCGAAGATAAGCTGCTTCTTTTTACTGCTGCTCAGTCTGTTTATGATGAACAGCGTGAGATTGCGGCCATGCTCAAAATTCCCAACGAAAATATCCGGAGCCAGTCCAAACTGGTCGGCGGCGGTTTCGGAGGAAAAGAAGACATGAGTGTACAGCATCACGCTGCGCTGATGGCGTGGAAGACCGGAAGACCAGTCAAAGTCAAATTCTCCCGTCAGGAGAGTCTGGATATTCATGTCAAACGCCATGCGATGGAAATCGATATCACAACAGCCTGTGACGCAAAGGGAAAGCTCACGGCTACAAAGGCCGTAATTGTCTCTGACTGCGGAGCGTACGCATCGCTTGGCGGTCCGGTCCTGCAGAGGGCGTGTACACATGCCGGCGGTCCTTATCAGTTTGACAACTTCAAAATCGATGGTTACTGTGTCTATACCAATAATGTTCCGGGCGGCGCATTCAGAGGTTTCGGCGTAAGTCAGAGCTGTTTTGCGCAGGAGGTAAACATCAACCTCCTGGCAGAAAAAGTCGGAATAGATCCATGGGATTTCCGATACAAAAATGGCATTCGTCCGGGCGAATCCCTGCCTAACGGACAGATTGCTTCGGAGGAAACCGCTTTTATCGAATGTCTGGAGGCCGTTAAGGATGCCTATCAGAGCAGTCCGTACGCTGGTCTTGCCTGCAGTATGAAAAACAGCGGAATAGGGGTGGGCCTTACCGATATCGGCCGCTGCAAGCTTGTTGTGATTGACGGAATCGTGCATATCCGTACTTCTGCCGCTGACATGGGTCAGGGTATTGGTACTGTCGCTACACAAATAACCTGTGAGACCACAGGTCTTTGCGCTGACAAGCTTTTCCTTGAAAGGCCGGACACGCTCCTGACTCCCAACAGCGGTACATCGACGGCATCAAGACAGACTTTGTTCTGCGGGGAAGCGACCCGTGTTGCGGCTGAGAAATTACGTGAAGCACTTTCATCCAGGACCCTCGATGAATTAAACGGAGAAGAGTTCTATGGGGAGTATAGCGGCGTGACAGATCCGATGAATTCGGATAAACCGCACCCGGTCAGTCATATTGCATACGGCTACGGAGCGCAGGTCGTTATTATGGACGCTGACAAAAGAGTCGTCAAAGTAGTTGCCGCACATGACGTGGGGCAGGTCATCAATCCCAAAGCCTGCGAAGGTCAGGTTGAGGGTGGTATATTGATGGGCCTTGGATACGGACTTTCCGAGCAATTTGTGATGAAGGATGGATATGTTGTAAGTAAATATAGTGATCTGGGGCTTCTCAGGGCGACACAGGCTCCCGAAATTGAAGTCAAAATTATCGGTAAAGCCAACAAAAAAGGCCTTGCATACGGGGCTAAAGGGATTGGAGAAATAGGAAGTGTTGACGCCGCGCCGGCAGCAGCAACCGCTGCCTATTATGTCGACGGCGTTGTACGGACAAAGCTTCCGATCGAGAATACCGCATATACCAAAAGGTAACCGGTTTTTTCCCCCGGTTTTCCCGAAACATGAAAAAAAGGATGCCCCAGCCTGATTCTCAGTCTGGGGCATCCTTTTTGTAAAATTACTATATTAGTCCTGCCATTGTGACAGCAGATTTTCCATCCATTTATAGACATCCATTGAATAGATTTTTTCCAGATTACTGCGTGTCAGGACATCGTCAATTTCCCCGAAGGATACTGCATTGCCGTGATCAAGAAGCAGAGCATGTGTTCCGTAAGCTTTGGCCAGACTTAGATCGTGTACTACGGATATCACTGCACGTCCGGAATTCCTGATCCAATCCCTGATCAGCCCGAACATCTGCTTCTGGTAAACAAGATCCAGATGATTAGTCGGCTCATCAAGCAGAAGAAGTCGGGGATTCTGCGCGAATACCTGCGCCAGAAAGGTCCGCTGGAGTTCTCCGCCGGAAAGCGTAAGTACATTTTGATGCCTGATGGGCAACATGCCTGTAAGTTCAAGGGAGGATAGAATCTTTTGTTCATCTTCATCGTTGATTGTTGAAAATATGCCCGGTGAATAGGCGTACCTGCCGAGCTTGACGATATCTTCGACGGTAAATGAATAGCTGACATTGTGATGCTGGGTGAGAACACCGAGGTTTCTTGCCAACTCGGCCGGCTTATGTCCGGATATATCCGTACCATCAAAATACACGCTGCCGGTATAAGAAACTCCTTGAGAGACAGCATTGACAATCGTACTTTTGCCGGCTCCGTTGGGGCCGACAACCATAAGCCATTGACCCGCTTTCAGGGAAAAACTGACGCCTTTTAAAATTTCTGTTTTTCCGTATCGGACAGCAAGATTCTGCACATCCAGAAGGGTTTCACGGGTGGATAAAGATTGGTTTTTCTGTTTGTCAGTCATATTCATCCCGCCTTTCTGGAGTTATAGAAAATAAATACAAAGGTTATAGAGCCGATAAAGGAAGTAACGACGCCGATCGGGAGTTCCAGCGGATTTAAGAGTACGCGTCCGAGGAGATCGGCCAGCATCAGAAAGGTGGCTCCCGTAAACATTGACATGGGCAGAAGTCTCCTGTGATTAGGACCGACGATCATACGGGTCATGTGCGGAATGACCAGACCGACAAAGCCGATAGTTCCGCCGATTGACACACACACGCCAATGAGCGCCGATACGGAGATCAGCGTAACCAGCTTTACCTTTTTGACGTTGACGCCGACATGCCTCGCGTTGTCTTCGCCTATTGCAAAAGCATTGAGTTCCCGTGAATAGCGCAGAATCAGCATGCCGAAGATAACCAGCGCCGAAAACAGTATGAGTGCATTTTGAAAACTGCTGCCGGCCAGGGATCCCATAGTCCAGAACATGATGGATTTGATCTTGTCGCCTGAAAATGTGATGATCAGACTGATCAGGCTATGAGCAAACATAGTGAAAATTACACCCATCAAAATGATGGTATTGGTTGATAAGGAAAAGTCCACTTTGTACGACAAAGTCAAAATGAGCACAAGGGAAAGGAAAGCAAAAAGCATTGCCATGATGACCGTTCCGGCTATCGGTATGCCTGGTATGCTGATACCGAATGCTATTGCGAGGACCGCTCCGAGCGATGCGCCGGAGGATACGCCAAGAGTCGAACCATCGGCGAGCGGATTGCGAAGAAGACCTTGCATGGCGCCTCCGCACAGTGATAATGAAGCGCCGACCAATGCGACGCAGATGACACGCGGCAGGCGCACAAAAACAATAATTGACTGTGAAATTCCAGTTGGTATGGGAAGACCGAAAAGAGTATTCCAGATGGCTGTAAGGGTATCCTTTATTGGAATGCTGACGCTGCCGGCACATACGCACAGCACCATTACGGCCATCATGATAATGGCGAACAGCACGTATTCTAAAAATATAAACCCTTCATGTCGTTTGATCACAAGTTCACCTTACGGATCATATCCGGGGGCGGACAGAAAGTCCGCCCCCCTTACAATTAGTTTCTGTTTAAGCAACGGTCTCATTTGTTTCGTAGATAAAGGAATAGAGTGTGCCGACAGCTTCAATAAGGCGCGGTCCGGGTCTGGATATCTCATTTGAGTCGGCGTTAAGGATGGCATTGTTTTTAATTGCAGTCATATCCTGCCAGCCGTCGCGTCCGAGAATTTCATCAACGGGTGTAGCGCCTTCGCCAAAGTACATGGCTATGGTAACAATATAGTCAGGATCACGTTCTATTACTTGCTCCTGTGAGATCTCACCCCAGCCTTCAACATCGGCAAAAGCGTTGGTCAGTCCAAGCATGGAAGCAAGTTCATCCATAAATGTGCCGCTGCCGGCAGTCCACAGACCATACTCGAGCGGTGACACTTCAAAATATACTGTCTTTTCACCATTTCCGGCAGCTTTTGCGGAGATCTCGTCGAAAGCAGTCTTCATCTGATCCACAACGCCGGCAGCTTCTTCGTTTTTGCCTGTAATAGCGCCGACGAGCTGCGTGGCAGTGTATACACCCTCAATATCAACAGCATTACTTACAACTACAGTGATTCCCGCACTCTCAAGAGCCGCGATCTGTTCTGTCGTCTGAGCCATTTCTGCCATTAACACAACCTGAGGCTTGAGTGCGATGATCTGTTCAATATTTGTATCTGAACCTGACTGAACAGATGGAATATCAATTACTTCTGCAGGATAATCACAATATTCACCCCGGCCGACAAGTGTATCCCCCGCGCCGATTGCATAGAGAATTTCACAGTCAGATGCAGTAAGTGCGACGATTTTGTCGGCAGGCGCATCCAATGTGATTTCGCGGCCGGTCATATCTGTTACTGTGATGGCGGATGATACCGGTTCGGTCTCTTGCGGAGCGGAAGTCTCTGCGGCAGCAGTGACCGTCCCAACTGTTGTTTCTGCCGCTGCTGAAGTCGTTTTTACTTCAGACGCTGTGCATCCGGTGATAAGGGAAAGTGTGATAAGGGCTGCAACTAGAATAGAAATTTGTCTTTTTTTGAGCATACATATTCCTCCTTCAAAATAGGTAAATGAATAGTTTGAGAAGGAGCAAACAAAAAATGCCCCCCTTTGACAGAGGAGCAACTCAATAAAGATAGGCGCAAAAATGCCTAACGATACAAATTCTCATCCCCAGGAGTTAAAAACGTATAAACAGGTCTCCCGACTTAGCTTCATTCTAATCTGGCGTCTTCCCGCTATTACACAGTGACAATATGCCATTTCGTCAGCTTCACGGTTACTGGGATAGTCCGGAAATTTCATCCGCGTTCCCTTGGCGCCTTTCGGTGCCAGCACGTTTAGTGCACTTACACAAGCTATTCATTTAGGTAAATATATCATAACTGCCAGTCAGGTGCAACGTCTTGTCATCGAAATTTATAGAATTCATCATTGTTTTCTGTTTCTGCGCTGGAAATCCTCTTCGATCTGCGCTTTCCAGTTTGGATCTATTTCTTTGCGAGCACGAACATTACTGACAGTCTGGCTGACTACCTGATAATTAAGCAGCGTTCCTTCGCTGTCCGCATGATAGGTTACAGCCCTGTCTTCATTAATTCCAAATCTGGCCGCAGTTGCAACAGCGTCAATATTGGCACCCAGAAAGATAAATTCCCATCCGTATTTTGACTTTTGGCGCTCAATCAGGTATTTGATCTTCTGATAGGAATACTCATGACTGGCGTTTTCCATGCCATCAGTCGTAATGACAAACACGACCTTGCCGGCACGTTCCTCTTCGCTTGTATGCTGCTGCGCACTGCCGATTTTTTGAATGGTCCTGCCGACAGCGTCAAGGAGCGCGGTGGATCCGCCGACGGCATATTCCTTATCAGTAATGGGAGTGACGCCGAGAATATTGATTCTGTCATGCAGCAGTTCATACTCATCATCAAAAAGAACGGTCGTGATGACAGCCTGCCCGGGGTCCTTCTTCTGTTTGGCGAGCATGGCGTTATAGCCCCCGATGGTGTCATCTTCAAGTCCTGACATGGAACCGCTTTTGTCCAGAATAAATACCAGTTCTGTAAGATCTGTTTTCATAATGTTATCCTCCATTTCTTTGTTAGCTAAATGATAACAATTTGGAATGAAGGTTTGGTCGCTTAAAAAGCGACATTAAGCGCCGAGCAGATTTTGTTCAAAAGCAAATAGATATTGATTGATTAAATAAATATCGTATATTTCCTCCTGTATAAAATACTCTACGATCAGATCGAATTTGCTGCAGTCAGACAGCGCGAATCCTGCTTTTGCGAGAAGATCCTTTGTCTCGTCAAGATTCAGCCTGAGCGCTAGCGCAAGAGCAATAACAGTATTTTTTCCTGGCTTGTAGCCTTTGTCGCTGCGGATTTTGGAAAAAAGCTTACGGTCAATGTTGGCTCTCTTATATGTTTCAACGTCCGTAAGACCCTTTTGATCAATCAGCCGGATCAGCATCCTGGAAAAAGATTCTTCCAGCTGTCCAATGATGTCTTCAAGACTTCTTTTGCTTTTGGAAGGCAAAGGGGCGTTCAGTTCTTTGTACAATTCCTCATCTAAATGTGAGGGAAAAAGCATGAATTGTGTGAGATTCTGCTGATTAAGCTCGTCGGACTCAAGTCTCCGGTAACGAAGATTAGCCCGATGTTCTTCGATGTAATTATCATCGATGAAGTTACTGACGCCGGTAAAGAGTCTCTCGCTCAGTTCAAAAGAACTGCTGTCATATACAACCAGATAGACCATGATTTCGTGCGTAACCAGAAATGCGGCAATAGCTGCGACGGCAATCTGCAGAGCCTGATCCCTGGGATACCCATAAATACCGGACGATATAAGTGGGACAGCAATGGACTTGCATTTATTTTTGACAGCGAGCGTTAAAGAATTGGTATAGCAGGCAGTAAGCTGCTGGGCCTCGCCGAAGCCTCCGCCGCGCCAGATCGGGCCGGCGGTATGGATGATGAACCGGGCTTTCAGATTATACCCGCCTGTAATTACAGCCTGACCTGTCCCGCAGCCGCCGATAAGATCACATTCTGCCTGTAGTTTGTCGATTCCGGCTGCTGTAAAGACAGCGCCGCATTCACCGCCGCCCATTTGGAGAGCTGTGTTTGCGGCGTTGACAATTGCATCGACAGACATTTTCGTAATATCATTTCTGACGATTTCCAGTGGCATGCACAGCTCCTCCGCATTAATACGATTCTAAATGAAATTGACTCAGATGATGCTCGTCAACGATGTTGATTCCTGCATCCAATAACTTTTCAACAGTAACACCATTCCCTGTAATCAGGTGTCCGGAAAAGGTCCCGTCGTGAATGATTCCGCATCCGCAGGAAGGACTTCTGGATTTCAGGACAGCGTGGGTGCAGCCGGAGAGTCCGGCTATTTTTAGAACTTCTTCTGCGCCTTTTTTCATGGCTTCAGTATAATCCGTTCCTTCATTATCAGTCACATGTGCACCGACACGCTCAAGTGGATTTCTTGGCGTAGGAAGACCTCCCATCTGTTCCGGACACACCGGAATGAGCGTGTGATCCTTAGATAACTCCGAGATATTTTCAGAGTAACAACTGTCGCCCGAATATCTGCAGTTGAGGCCGAGAAGACAAGAACTTACAAGAATATTCATAATAGTAACTCCCTGTGAGCAAAAAAACTTTGAGCAGCAAACGCCGGATTATAGAGATATCAATGTATGCTTTTTCCCAATTCCCGCGCTTCGGCTAAAGATTTTTTTCTTTTGATTTCTCCCGGGCTTTTTACTCCGGCCTGTGTGACAATGCCTTTATTTTCCCATCCCATGTAAAAGGATATGGCTTCAAAGTGAGCGATCGCAGGTGCGGCAACTTTGTTGTCGGTATCTCCGTAAACAAGGAGTAAAGCCATTGATGTAAGAGGGTACGGCTTCACAGAACTGGCAAACATCCTGTCGATCATGGCTTTGATCTGTGAGGTAAGTCCATACCAATACACGGGACTTGCCAGTACCAGCATATCAGCTTTATGGAGCGCCTTATCTATTATCTGCATATCATCTTTTCGGAAGCACTCGCCGTCATGCGCAAAACAGAACTTGCAGTCAAGGCAGCCTTGGATGTTCATTCGTCCCGCGTTGAATTTGGTAACGGTATTACCGCTTTCTTTAGCTCCCTCAATAAAAGCATCAGCCAGCATTTCCGAATTTCCGTTTGCGCGGGGACTTCCTGTTACAACAACAATATTCTGCGGCATTTTTGATAACCTCCTTCATACAAAGTCAAAAATCTACTTTATAGTCATTCTCAGTATGGAATCCCGGTGACGCCGGCATATAGAAAATTGAGAATTGTCAGATTTGACAGTACCGTATTCATGGTTGAAGTGCGGGGAAACCAGCTTCCGCTGCCGGATGCCGGGAGGGAGATACATATAGAATGCGGTTATTTATAATTACTTCCGTTCAGTCAGGTGTTCAACATGATCTTCCATCATTTTCTTTGATAAATGCTGTGACAATACGGCAAGGGAAGCCGCCATGTTCTCATTCTTGACAAGAATTCCATCAGGTACATTTAAGTGAGTTGGCGCAAAATTCCAGATTGCCAGGATTCCGCTCTGGACCAGTTTGTCACAGATCTCCTGTGCACAGTTGGCCGGTACGGTAATAATTCCGATACGAACCTGAAGTCTCCGGCAAAGGTCCTCCATCTTATCGATGGATAAAATAATATTATCAGAGTCGCTGCTGTCATCCTCGGGCGCATCTGTGTCAAATGCGGCAATTATGTTCAGTCCATACTCTTTAAAGCCTACATATGAGAGAAGTGCTTTTCCTAACTTGCCGGCCCCGACAAGAACAGCGTCGTGGCTGTCATTGTAACCGAGATATAATTCAAGATCTTTGATTAAATCGTCAGTAACATATCCGACTTTAGGTTTGCCGCCGGAACTGACCGACGCCAGATCTTTCCTGACCTGAATCTCGCCAAGACCTAATGTTTCGGCTACTGTTTTGGCAGACACTGTAGCCATACCTTTTGCCTGCAAAGACTTAAGACAGTTCAGGTAATCCGGTAATCGTAATAAAGTTTGTCTTGACACTGCCTGCACCATGATCTTTTCACCTCACATCTGACAGTAGGGCATTTTTAAAACTGATTTTCATTTCTTCTATCTTAACATTTATTGGTATAAAAAAACGGCATACCGATATATAAATATCGGTATGCCGTTCATTATTTTAAAGTATCAATTAGAAATTTACTTCCGTATCGTAATAACAGCACATCAGAAGCTGCTCCATCTGTGAAGGATTGATACTTCTCGGGTTTGTTCCCGTACAGGCATCACCGACAGCGAGTTCTGCAACTTTCGGGAGCTTCTCTAGGAATTCCTTTTCGTCAATGATTCCACCCTCGTAATCCCTGATTGAAGAAGGGATACCGAGTGCTGTGTTCATCGATTTAATATGGGCGATGAGGGCGTCGGTCAATTCTTCATCACTGCTGCCGGAAAGGCCGAGGAACTTCGCGATGTCAGCATATCTTGCAGCGGCCGAGGCTTCTCTGGCATTAAATTTAATTACTTTAGGAAGATACATGGCATTGGCGCAGCCGTGTACAATGTGACCGCCTGAGTAGGCAGCACCGGTCTTATGTGCCATGGAATGGATAATTCCCAGAAGTGCATTTGAGAAAGCCATCCCTGCGAGGCACTGTGCATTATGCATTCTTTCGCGGGCTTCGAGGTCGCCGCCGAAGGAAGCAAGAAGATATTCACTTACCATCTTTATGGCATGCAGGGCAAGCGGGTCGGTATAATCGCAGTGCATTGTAGATACATATGCTTCAATTGCATGGGTCATAGCATCCATACCCGTGTGGGCTGTCAGTTTCGGAGGCATTGTCTCTGCAAGATCCGGATCAACAATAGCTACGTCCGGAGTAATGTTGAAATCAGCTAACGGATACTTAATCCCCTTCTGATAATCGGTAATTACTGAAAAAGCAGTGACCTCCGTGGCTGTTCCTGAGGTGGATGGGATGGCGCAGAAGTGTGCTTTGGTACGAAGTTCCGGAAAATTAAAGGGGATACAGAGATCCTCGAAGGTTGTTTTTGGATATTCATAGAAAGCCCACATGGCCTTGGCCGCATCAATAGGAGATCCGCCGCCGATTGCTACAATCCAGTCAGGCTCAAATTCACGCATGACTGCGGCACCTTTCATGACAGTCTCTACGGAAGGATCCGGCTCCACTCCTTCATAGAGAAGAACTTCCATACCCGCTTCTTTTAGATTATTAACGGTCGTATCTAAAAATCCGAAACGGCGCATACTGCTGCCGCCGCTTACGACAATTGCTTTTTTACCTTTTAATGTTTTAAGAGCATCGATTGAGCCTTTACCATGGAATAAATCTCTCGGAAGTGTAAATCTGGACATAATGTATCCTCCTGCTGTAACCCTTTTAGGGTGATCTTTTGTCTGAGTTAAGAATAACCCTGCAGCAAAAAGTCTGGAAGACACAAATATGGCATAACGATATAACTTTATCGATATGCCGTTATCTTTATCGTCGGGGCAAAGGGACAAGTTGGGATACGGTTGGGATACGGTTGGGATACGGTTGGGATATGGTTGGGATATGGTGACAATTGAAATACGGCAGGGCGGCAGCGTATTTCCTATCTTATTGAAACCATATCAACGCTCTTTTTCAGGATTTCGATAAAAAGGCTGTCTTCTGTGCTGAAGTGATACCCTTTGCGGAAGATGAGAACATCTTTGAAGCGGTTTTTGGACATGCTGCATTCCTTCTGCACAAGTGAGAAGCATTCCAGCACATCCCTGGGCATAGGCGATACCCACATATAGGTAGAAGAGAGGCGGTTCAGAAGTTCCATCTGGCTTCCTCGTTCATATACTGCGATTTTCTTCTTGCGGCTGTCAGCCTTTTCGATTTGTCTTGCTTCAGAGAGCGGCAGGGCAGGGATGGTAAGATCCCCGTGGATGATTTCTGTGTAATTGCGTAATTCGGTATATTGGATGACTTCATTATTCGCCAACGGGTGATTTTTGGACATTAGAACAAGGTAATTGAATTCCGATACCGGCAAATACGCCAGATCCCGTTCATCAAGGGAGTTCAGGAAGTACTTTTCATATATTTCCTGATATCTTATAATCGCGATATTATTCGTATTATCTGCGACATTTTTGATGGCTCGCATTGAATTAGTTTCACGATAATTCAAATCAATTTCGCTCTCGTTCTCAAGCTGTCTGGCAAATTCAGAAAAAGCATAGGAGACGTAACTGGCTCGCGGTACAGAAATATCAAACCGATGGACGGATTCAACAGTTGGCCTGTAGAGCGATTCCATTTCTTCAATCTGTGCGAGTATGCTCTTTGCGTATCGCAGAAATTCAGCTCCCTTTATTGTGGGAACAACCCCTTGCGGAGTGCGGTTAAAAACAGATATGCCAAGAGACTCCTCCAACTCCTTTATTGCCTTACTGAGATGCGGCTGCCCCATATATAAGTTTTTGGCCGCTTTGGAGATGGACCCTGTCTTCTCAACCTCAACGGCATATTTTAAGTGTTGGATATTATTCATTTTTCACCTCTGAAAAAAGTGGTTCTCTACAAATTATATCATCTTCGCTGCTATGTATAAATCTATTACAGTATCGCTTTTCAAAAGCGAAAAATGATCCGTTTCTTTACACGATTTGTATCTTGTAAACGTGTATAATGACAGTAATAAAGTAAATATAATTTGACAATAAAGGATTATGAAAGAGATGAAGCGCGTCTGGCCATAATGTAGCGCGTCATTCGAAGGCGACGGTGCTTCTCATTCCTGCCGGGAATTGAGCGTTCTAATACTCGTCGGCTGTGCTTTGTACATCTGCTGCGAACTCATCCCAAATGACCTGTGTATAGGAAGAATGTTTGAGAGTGTATCCCGAATCAAAAAGCATTCCGAGAGTTGAGTCATCCTTATCGATGATGAGCTGCACGGTAGTAGAAACCGATTCAAAATTCATGATAAACAGATCAACATAGGATGCGTCGCCCAAATCCTGAAGGTAGGCGTCAACCTGCATCTTACTATCTTCTGATGAAAGCGAAGAACTCTCAACCCAGTCGAGAATAGAACCGGAAAGCGCAGCGCGTTTAATACTTGCTCCAGCCGTGCCTTCTTCCATATTGGTAATTTGATCCAGCAGATCACTGAGATTCTCTTCCGGAGTAAGCGTGACTGACGGCGTCGGGGTGGGACTTGGAACAGTAAGGGCAGGCGCTGTCGAATCGGTTTCCGTCACAAACGTATTTGCAGGAGCTTCTGTTGCAGCTGTTTCGACTGATTCTGTCAACAAAGCGGCAGAAGAAGTCTCACCGATTGATGTCGGGGCGCTGCTTTCATTCAAAGAATTATCGATACCCTGACTGCATGCGGCTGTAAGAAGCATGAGTCCAAGTAATATGGAAATTAATAGTTCGTTCTTTCGCATTAATTTTTCCTCCAAAGATACAAGTAGATCCTGGTCAGATAAGAATCATTATAATGAATACATACCAAAAAGGAAAGTCGCCCGGTTACGGCCGTTCATGGTCATAAAGGGCAGCACAGACGGGAGGGCATAATCATATGGATGAGAAGGACTTATACGAATTGGTTTTTGGATTTTTTGGATATAAATGCAGGATGCTTACTCTTGAGTCGGAACGTCCGGAAGTAGGGTGTATTCTTTATGACACATTTCTTTTTAAATGTCATGTGAATGCGCGCAATGAAATATTTTCCTGCGGTATTATCGTGGGACATGGCGAGGCCACAATTACAGAATACCTTGGGAAACACTGTTCACCTAAAAGTGATGTGGAATCCATAAAAAACAGTCTGAAAATGATTGATGATTATTGCCGGCTGCGATTGCCGGAGAAATTTATTGAAGCATATTTTCAAGTCTATTCAGCTAGTCAATATAAGGACCAGTAGAGATGCTGTTTCAAGCAAATTGAAATGAGAAATCCGGCACGGCTTTTGTTCATTACATATCCTGTCTGGATGAAAAAAGAGCCGAAGTAAATTCTTCGACTCTTTTTATTACTGTTATGTATTCGCATGTGGATTCCACCCGTTACATGTTCAGAAGTTCTCTCTTTTTCTGATCAAATTCAACCTGCGTAATAGCACCCATGTCCAGGAGATCTTTGAATTTTTTCAGTTCATCGGCTACGGAGAAGGGCGCAGCTGCTGAACGGGGTGCTGCTGTATTCTGTGAAGCCGGTGAAACCGGGAAGAAGGAAAAAAGCGCATCTGTAAATTCCCTGACTTCCACAAGCTTGTTCTGATAATCTACATAGAAGCGACGCATATCATTGTCAAATAGGCCGGGCGCGGAAAAGGATATGCTAAGGTCCTTCCAATAGATATTGCTGACGTCTACATCAAGTACGATGTTGCGGACCGGAGGCTCAAGCCGCACCTCAGCAGGACGATTGCCGGCAGCCGCGTTGGTCCTGATCTGCGGATTCACATGCTGTGTCGAATTACCGAACCTCTGTGCGGACATAGAGTCTGCAAGGTCAAACATCATACGCGTATCAATAATACCGGGGAATGTATTCTTTTCGCCGGCATTGGCACGTTCGATCGGAATGTTGTCCTCTCTCAGTACGTAGGATTTTAAATCGGAAAAATGAAAGATCGGCGCATTCTCGCCGCTGGCTATAAACCATTGCTTCTTCTCGTCGTCAATGCTGATTGCACTTCCGAAAAACCCGGTGCTTACTTTTCTCGTTTCAGTAAAAGCGGTATGCATTTCGGCATTATTCGCGCGGTACGCAAGGTGCTCGCGAAGGCCGTCAAGCGTCAGGGCATCCTTGCTTTTTTCTTCCATGGAGATCTTATTGTCACACTCTTTGCAAATTGGCATATCCTGTATCTTGGTCGGGAAAAGCTTGGGCGTCGGGCTCTGGCAGATCGGACAGGGCTTCTTATCATTTTTGAATAAAGACATATTTTCCCCCCCTGAATTTGTATTTGTTACTGTAGTAGAATACCAGAATAGATACCGTTCTAACAACGTAATTTTGACTGTTTACGCTTTTGTGATTCAAATAAATTGTGAAATTTCAGAAAATGAATGCAAATTAATGCATGATGGTTTCTATTTAGCCAAATTTCTAAATAGGTGTTGTTATTCGCTGGAAAAGCAGGTATAATCTATTTCGATAAACATCTAAATAAAGAGGTGATGCTGATGGGTTTTCCAGAAACATTCAAAGCTTTATCCGATCCGGTCCGCCGTGAAATCCTTGTTATTCTCAGAGACGGGAAAATGTCTGCCGGTAAGATCGGAGAGCATTTTGATATGTCCGGAGCTACAATTTCTTATCATCTGTCACAGCTTAAGAAAGCCGGACTGGTATTCGAGACAAAATACAAAAACTTCATCTACTACGAGTTGAATGCATCCGTGTTTGAGGAAGTGATGCTTTGGTTTTCACAATTTGGAGGAGAAGATCGAGTCGCAGCAGACAATGGTGGAGGAACAGATCCTGGAGGAGCAATCAATCATGAAAAAGAAGAGCACGGAGGAGAAAACAATCATGAAAAAGAAGACAAATAAGACTCTCGTAATTACAACTGTAATTTGTTTGCTTCCTGTTATTCTTGCCGTTCTGCTTTACAACAGGCTGCCTGAGCAGATAGCTGTCCATTTTGATGCTTCCGGAAAACCTGATAATTATCTTCCCAAGGCTCTGTCTGTCTTCGGTCTGCCGGTCCTATTGGCTGCCATTAACCTGTATACTCATTTCAGAATCGATAATGATCCGAAAAGCGAGAATGCATCTTCCGAGTTAAAGCAGCTGGGCAAGTGGGCAGTCCCCCTTCTGTCCGTAATCGTGATGCCGATTACGATATTTATTGCCCTGGGTGCCCAAATTCCCATTGTTCTTATCATAACGGCAATAGTTGGTATTGTGATCATTGTATGCGGAAATTACCTGCCCAAATGCAGGCGCAATTATACAGTTGGGATAAAGCTGCCATGGACACTCGATAGTGAGGACAATTGGAATAAGACGCACCGTTTTGCGGGATTCATATGGGTAATAGGCGGACTTGCCTTTACATCCACTGCCTTTTTTTCGACAGTGTATGCTATGTATATTATGCTGGGAATCATTATACTGCTCGTCGCTCTGCCGCCGGTCTATTCTTATGCTTTTTACAGGAAACAGCAGAGGAAGTAATTGTGTTGTTCTGGTTTATCTGCTTGATTTGAATGAACAATTCTGAAAGGTGAAAATAAAAATGGATAAACCAGTACTCATCATAATGTGCTCCTTTTTCGTGATCGGAGGGTTGGATTACATTTTCGGCAGCCCTCTCAAACTTGGTAATAAGTTCGAGGAAGGCATCAAGGCGATGGGCACCCTCGCTCTTGGAATAATTGGTATTTATTCGCTGTCCCCCTTTCTTTTGACGTATCTGACTCCGGTGACAGAGACGGTATCAGAATTCCTGCATATCGATCCTTCCATTCTTCCTGCCTGCATTTTCCCGGTTGATATGGGTGGCTACGCCATTTCCCGGAGTCTGGCCAACAGCACCGAATTTGGCCTCTTTTCAGGTATAATTATCGCGTCTACTTTCGGCGCGACTATCAGTTTCAGTATCCCGGCAGCCTGCAGATTTATTAGAAAGGAAGATAATAAGTTCTTTGCCGAAGGTCTTGTAATTGGTATTATTTCGATTGTACCCGGGTGCTTTTTGGCAGGTATCTTAAGCGGCATTGACGCATGGCTTTTGTTCCGGAACATGTTTCCGTTATTTGTTATCATTGCGCTCTTAAGCCTCAGCCTGATTAAGGCGCCAATCGGGACTTTGAAGGGTTTTATTATTTTTGGGAAAATCATATCGGCAATGGGCATCTTGGGGCTTCTTTTTCAGGGTCTCGATGTACTGCTCGGTCTGCAGATCATCCCGGATATTGTTCCTTTTGCCGATACAGTTGTACTTGTCGGGAAGATCGCTCTGATTCTGGGAGGAGCCTATCCGATGATGGAAATGCTGAACAGGATATTGAAGAGAGGTTTTGCAAAGACCGGTCGTACGCTGGGTGTGAATTCAAATGCAATCGGAGCCATCATCGGCAATCTTGCCAGCAACATTCTTGTTTGGGGCAGCATGAAAGATCTTGACAACCGGGGCAAGGTGCTGTGTACATCACTCGCAGTAAGTGCGGCATTTGTTTTTGGCGGGCAATTTGCCTTTGTAGCGAGTGTCGAGCCATCTATGGTCGGACCGTTTTTTCTTGCCAAAGTTTCATCCGGCGTGATAAGTATTATACTTACCTTATATTATTTAGGCAGAAACAGGAATTCCGGAATGACACTTGATTCTTCTGATAATCAGGCGAGTCCAATCTGAATGCGCACAACAAAACAAGGAGACAAAATATGAATACGAATGAAAAAATCTTCAAATTGAGAGAGCTGATGGCAAAAGAAGGCATTGACGCCTGCTTTGTGCCAACTTGTGATGCTCATCTGAGCGAATATGTAGGAGAACATTGGAAAAAAAGGGCCTGGATTTCCGGATTTTCCGGGTCAGCCGGAACGGCAGTTATTACCA
>Ga0209100_1000808_pt1 | contig 24185 bp, 15 predicted proteins | sample lystaG_FD_185480 | JGI IMG/M metagenome (GOLD analysis project Ga0209100, IMG submission 185480) | Glacier valley bacterial and archeal communities from Borup Fiord, Nunavut, Canada, to study Microbial Dark Matter (Phase II) -... | ecosystem: Environmental > Aquatic > Freshwater > Ice > Glacier ...
CCTAACCCCAATTGTTGTTCGAATCTTTTTCTCATGGTTGAATCTTTTTTAGTCTGACTGTCTGAATTTGCTATCCTCATGTAATAATACCCTGAATTACTGCATTTTAATTGACTTATCAAAATAAATAACCTAAAAGTTTCAAAAAAGTTATCAACACCATGTTGTTGACCTATAATTAATTGCAAGTTTTCTTAGAGACACTATATAAATGATGCATGATTTATCCTTGAGCGAAATAAAAACGATAGATACCACAATGTATGCAAAGTGGGATTCCATTCTTAACCCAATGCTTCATTAAATCAAAAATAAAGTTTAAACAGTACTTTGGTTTCATAAGAAAAGTATAGCTTTGCAGTGCATTTAAGAAGTACTGTTTAATTGCACTGAATAATTATTCAGAAAAGGTATTTTGTTCTAAAAAAGATACGGGGTGTAGCGCAGCTTGGTAGCGCGCGTCGTTCGGGACGACGAGGTCGTCGGTTCAAATCCGGCTACCCCGACAATAAGTGTCTTATTATCAAGTATTAACAGAGATAAAAAGTCATTTTGTGTACAAAAAAAAGGAAAAGAAATCAAAATTGTTGATAACTTTTTCTTTTTTCTTTTCATAATTATGAGAAGTTACATTAAGGTTATACCCCCTTTTACGCTGTAAAATATTCCCCTTGAAAGACATTTATTTTCATCTGTTAGCAAATATACTTTTCCCCTTCGCAAAATTCAACTCCTATTACCAACTCTCAGATTTAAATCTTAGAAAAAAACCACAGATAAACGATCATGCAATAAATATATCTACTTTTTACCACACGTATGAATAGCCAGTAGTTGTCTTTGTATCCTACTATTTTATCCAACTATACTAGGCATGTAGTGAGAGACGGAAATAATTGTAAATAAATTTGCTTAATATAACTGAATAATCAAAAAAAACTATAACTTTGGTGATAGATATTAGTTAACGCCAATAATACTTGGGACACCGTTAATGTTCAAAATAAATTATAGCTGCTATAGAAACACAATTTGACTTAAACCTAAATGCAAAAAAATGAAAACGACTATTGTTTTAACTTTATTATTTCTTTGTATTTTAAACACTTATGCAGATATCCGACCAAACCCGATAAAGGCAAAAGGGATAATTGCTGGCAAAAATACTTCAATTAGAATGGATTCGGAACTTGTGGTTGTTGACTTATATAAAGACAGCGCAATTGTAGAATGCCATTTTTACATGCAAAATGACAGTGATGCTCAAAAATTAACGATCGGTTTTCCGGAAATGAATTTTCATTATTTCAGAAGTAATAATGGAGCTGAGACTGGTAATTTTTGTGCGTTTGAGAATGGAGAGCGAGTCAAATTAATCAGCTTTCACCAAGCCGAGGCAGCGTCCCTGAAAGAACAGTTCCCATTCTCTGATTTAGTGAATCAGCAGGGTGATAACCAGCCTTGGTTTTTGTGGAATTCGGAGTTTGATAAAGCTGAGATGAAAACCATTGTGATTCGTTACAGCTTACCTAATGGGGCTATGAAAGCTGGGAGTCGATATTTTACCTATTTCCTTAATACAGGTTCGGGTTGGAAGGGAACTATTGGCAAAGCAGAGATTATCGTGAATTTGAAGGATATTACACCTGATTTGATATTAAAAGCAATGCCAGAGAATCACAAAATCAACACGAACCAGTTAATTTGGACTTTCACAGATTTTGAGCCAACAACCAAAGACGACATAAAAATTTATTACGAACAATCGAAAGGGTATTATAGCCAAAAAAACAAAGACAATGTACAAATGATTGTGGTTGATGATAAGGTTTTGCCTAAAATCGATCCACTGGAAATGGAAACAATGGATATCGAACGTTTCGCAGAGTTACTCAATGTAAAAGCTTCGGAAATTGAAACAGTAGAGGTACTGAAAGATAAGGAAACACTAAGCAAATACAATACTCCAAATGGTGTGTTAATTGTTTATACGAAAGACTATTTGAAAAACAAACTGAAGGATAAATAAAGTACGAAAGCATAACATCAGCTACCTACAAATATGGCAGTAATACGGGGTTCAAATCTAAAGTACCCGACTATAAAAAAAGCCACTGCAAAGTATATTTTTGCAGTGGCTTTTATATGATCTGGAAAATCTAGAATAAATTATTTCCTAATTAAAAGTGAACGATAACAAATTAAGTTAATCATATACTGGATCTGAACCCATTTATTCATATTTAAATACAATTTCGTCATTGTCGACATCCACCATTACTTTGGTTCGGCCTTCCATTCGACCTGAAAGAATTTCTTTAGACAAATCGTTGATCAGGTACTTTTGCAACATTCGTTTTACAGGACGTGCGCCGTAGGTGGGGTCGTATCCAATTATTGCCATCCAGTCGATGGCTGCTTCAGACACTTCAATGGTAAATTGTTTATTCGGTATACGCTTTAAAATCAGGTCGATCTGCAACTTTACAATCTCACGAACATCTTTCCTTGTCAGGGGTGTAAACATGATCACCTCATCAATACGATTCAGAAATTCAGGCGAAATGGTCTTCCGCAGCAGTTCGAATAAATCAGTACGGGTTTGTTCTTCAACCTGTACATGATTTTTTTCATTCATTTGCTCAAACCGATCCTGTATCAGATGTGAACCAATATTGGACGTCATAATGATGATTGTATTCTTAAAATTGGCTACACGACCTTTGTTATCGGTCAATCGACCATCGTCCAATACCTGAAGCAATACATTGAATACATCTGGATGGGCCTTTTCAATTTCATCAAAAAGAACCACCGAATAAGGTTTACGTCGAACAGCTTCTGTTAACTGACCCCCTTCGTCATAACCGATGTATCCGGGAGGCGAACCGATAAGTCGTGTTACAGAAAACTTTTCTTGATATTCTGACATGTCGATACGTGTCAACATATTTTCATCATCAAAAAGAAATTCAGCCAAAGCCTTTGCCAGTTCTGTCTTTCCGACACCTGTGGAACCAAGAAAAATGAACGACCCAATTGGACGTTTTTCATCCTGAAGCCCTGCCCTACTGCGTCTTACAGCATCAGCCACAGCACGGATTGCTTCCTGTTGACCAATCACACGATGATGTAATTCATCCTCAAGGTGAAGCAGTTTTTCACGTTCGCTTTGTAACATCCGCGACACCGGGATACCCGTCCACTTCGAAACAATTTGCGAAATATCTTCGGCATCTACTTCTTCCTTTATCAAATGTTCAGCCGAATGACTCTTTAATTCAACTTTCAATCGTTCGATTTCCTTTTCAGCTTCCTGAATTTTACCATATCTAATTTCAGCAACCTTACCAAAGTCACCCGCACGTTCAGCCTGTTCGGCTTCAAATTTCAGTGATTCAATCTCTTGTTTCTTTTGCTGAACACCATCGATAAGTCCTTTTTCAAGTTGCCACTGTGCCCTGAATTTTGATTGTTCCTGCTTTAGATTGGCAATTTCTTCATTCAAAATAGAAAGTTTCTTTTCATCTTTCTCACGTTTGATGGCTTCTCTTTCAATTTCAAACTGCATTATTTTACGTTCTATTTCATCCAATTGCTGAGGCACAGAATCCATTTCGAGACGCAGACGGGCAGCTGCCTCATCCATCAGGTCAATGGCCTTGTCGGGTAAATAGCGTTCTGTAATATACCGTTGCGACAATTCTACGGCAGCAATGATGGCCTCATCTTTGATCCTTACCTTGTGGTGATTTTCATAACGTTCTTTCAATCCCCGCAATATAGCGATGGCGCTCAGGGTATCCGGTTCATCCACATTCACAAGCTGGAAACGACGTTCCAAAGCCTTATCCTTTTCGAAATATTTCTGATATTCACTCAAAGTGGTAGCACCGATAGCACGCAGTTCACCACGAGCCAGAGCGGGTTTTAAAATATTGGCTGCATCCATGGCCCCCTCGCTTTTACCCGCACCGACGAGGGTATGAATTTCATCAATGAAAAGTACAATTTCTCCATTCGCAGCGATCACTTCGTTGACCACAGCCTTCAGACGTTCCTCGAATTCACCTTTATACTTTGCACCTGCAATTAAAGCCCCCATATCAAGCGAGAAAAGCTGTTTTGTTTTCAGGTTCTCCGGAACATCACCACGAACAATACGTTGCGCCAATCCTTCTGCAATGGCCGTTTTACCTACACCGGGCTCACCAATTAATATTGGATTGTTTTTGGTACGGCGTGATAATATCTGAAGGATACGACGGATCTCATCATCACGACCAATAACAGGATCGAGCTTCCCATCGCGGGCGCGCTGATTGAGGTTGACAGCAAAACGGTTGAGCGAATCAAATTTATCTTCGGCGCTCTGGCTATCCACTTTGGCGCCTTTGCGGAGTTCTTTTACAGCCAACTCCAGGTCTTTTTTACTGACTCCCGCATCTTTCAGCAATCGGCTAATGGTATCGCCCGTTTCCAGAAGTCCCATCAGGATATGCTCTACAGAGACAAACTGATCATTCATTTCCTGCATGATGGCGATAGATTTCTGCAACGACTTATTGGCATCTGACGACAAATAGGGTTCGCCGCCGGTCACTTTAGGATACGATTCAACAATTCGATCAAGTGCTTGTTGTATTACAACAGGATTGGCACCGAGCTTTTTCAAAAGAAACCCTACAACATTTTCAGCTTCATGAAAAAGCCCTTTCAGTATGTGCCCGGTTTCAATGGCTTGCTGATTATTTCCCTTTGCAACTTCAAAGGCATGTTGAACAGCTTCCTGAGACTTAATGGTAAAATTATTGAAGTTCATATATTTTGTATTAATTTTTTTCTAACCAAAGGTAATAAATGCAATCCATCAAATTGTTTGCCATAAGTCTTTTATTAAAATTTAAGTCAAATTGGCTGATAAGACGACTATTTACTGAAAATATTTCAGGTATGATACAAATTATGACATAACATATAACTTTCCGAAGTCCAAATTGAACCTGTATTGGAATTTCGGATGAATAAAATAGAACAATTGCTCCTTCTATCATCGAATTAAAATATTCTTGAAATAATTTTCCTAAAATTAGGTATAATAAAATGAAATTCACTAACTTAGATAAATTATTTAAGTTTAAAGTGAATATGATATTATTAACATTGGAGGCGAGCGTGCATCCTTAAAATAAAATACTATGATGAAATACAATGAACTTGGAAAAACAGGCGTATTGGTTTCGGAATTGTGCCTGGGAACAATTAAAACTCATGCGTTTCCTCCATTTGAGATTGACGAATATGCACACATGATTCATCTATCTCGGTTTTAAATGTTTCGAAATCCACCTGAAGACCATTAATATAGGTACTCCATCCTGCACTTGATTTGGCAAAATGAACTGCATCCTCAATTTCGGCTTCAGTGGCTCCATATAATTTGGCAATTTCAGTGTGATAATATGAACAGTATCTGCATTTCATGACAGCAGCCACTCCCACTCCAATGAGCTCACGGTACTTGTTTGGAATAACAGTTTCCTCAATCTGCACTTTTTTAAAAAGCTCCCATTCCAGTTCAATAGATGAGTCGGGTAACGATTTGAACATTGTTGGAACCAACCCCATCATTTCTTCAATTTCCTGATAGACTTCGTGACGTTTCTTCATAACTTAGGATTTTAAAAAGTTAAAATTCAGAAAAATAGTAAGTTAATAACAATTCCAAAATCAAATAGATTTTCAATTAACAATATTTAACGTCAGAAGGATGAATGAGTTGCATTGATTTTGAAGCCTTTTACATCTATAACAAAACGATATTATAAATAATATTTGATAGGGTACTAAACGGAAATAAAAAATTGGAATTGAAATAAAGTCATCAGCTAAAATAAAATAAGAAAAGGATGAATCAATTCAACCTTTTCTTACAAAACCAAACTTTATTTTTCTATGAAAAAAGTAAACCTTATATTCTTATTGCATGCATCAAATTTAAAAAGAAAATTAGTTAACACAACTCAATCAACGTTAAAGAATCTTAAATCCATTCTTTATTAAATTTGAAAACAATTAACAGAAGTCGGCAGGCTAAAGTAAAAAAAAAGAAAAGGATGGCCCCAACCATCCTTTTCAAAATCTAACCAAACCTAATTCTATGAATCTATGAAAAAAACCTAATCTCTTATTTATTTCTGATCACTTATAACACTACAAATATAAGTGGTTAATTAGTTAACTTCCTTGAATGATCGTTAAGTATTGTTAAGAATTTCAATTTTAACTATTTAATACAAAAGAATGAATCTACCGTGAAAAATACTAAAGTTTACAATACTTGTGCCTAAAGGTAATGATTTACAATATGATGACTCTATATTTCTGAAAATTCACAACCCTTTATTACCTTATCTTTTAAATTGAAATATTTTTGGACCATAAATTCTATCACTTAATCTGATGTTCTTTTCAACAACATATATTTTGAAAATTTTGAAAATTCACCTTTCGAATGCATTCGTTCTCAGAGTTTAACCTCACTCGTCGAAAATAAAATAAAAACACATTCGTTGAATCTTTTGAGATCAACAACACCAAATATAAATCAAAAGATTATATAATTCCAGTAAATAAAACTATTTTTACGCATATTATTTTTACCGCAAAGATTAAATATCAATCATCTATAAATTATCACTCTATGACAAAGTACGTTTACTCGTTTGGAAATGGCTCAGCTGAGGGAAAAGCTGACATGAAGAACTTGCTTGGCGGTAAAGGCGCCAACCTTGCAGAAATGAATCTTATTGGCGTTCCCGTTCCTCCAGGGTTCACCATTACTACTGAAGTTTGTACCGTATACAACCAGGAAGGCAAGGATGCAGCCGTTAAATTGATTAAAGCTGAAGTTGAAAAAGCAGTTTCATCTGTAGAAGCTTTAACCAATACTAAATTCGGTGACAAAATCAACCCCAGCTTGTTATCTGTGCGTTCTGGAGCACGCGTTTCGATGCCTGGAATGATGGATACAGTTTTAAACCTTGGCTTAAATGATGAGGCTGTTTTGGCTATTGCCAACAAATCAGGAAATGCACGTTTTGCATGGGATTCATACCGCAGGTTCGTTCAAATGTATGGTGATGTAGTTTTGGGAATGAAACCCGACAATAAAGAGGACATTGATCCTTTCGAAGAAATCATGGAGCACCTGAAAGAGGAAAAAGGAATCACTCTTGATTCTGACTTCACTCCCGAAGATCTTCAAATATTAGTTAAAAGCTTCAAGGAAGCAGTACTGCGCAAAACGGGTAAAAGCTTCCCTGATGATCCATGGGAGCAACTTTGGGGTGCTGTTTGTGCCGTTTTCGATAGCTGGATGACTCCACGTGCTATCTATTACCGTAAACTCAACAGCTATCCAGAAGATTGGGGAACAGCAGTTACTGTTCAATCAATGGTATTTGGAAATATGGGTCTCAATTCGGCAACCGGTGTAGCCTTTTCACGCGATGCAGCAACGGGTGAAGATGCATTCAACGGAGAATACCTGATCAATGCCCAAGGTGAAGATGTTGTAGCTGGTACACGTACCCCTCAGCAAATAACTCTGGAAGGAAGTAAACGTTGGGCCATATTGGCTGGTGTTTCTGAAGATCAACGCGCCAGTAATTATCCTTCTCTTGAAGAAACGATGCCAACTCTGTATCACCAGTTAAACGATGTTCAGCAAAAGCTTGAAAATCATTATACTGACATGCAGGATATCGAATTTACTATTCAAGAAGGTAAATTGTGGATGTTACAAACCCGTAATGGAAAACGCACGGGCGCTGCAATGGTAAAAATTGCCGTCGACATGCTCGCACAAGGTATGATTGATGAAAAAACAGCGTTGAATCGTATTGATGCAAATAAACTGGATGAATTATTGCATCCTATTTTTGATACTGAAGCTTTAAAAAGTACCATCGTTTTGGCACAAGGCTTGCCTGCTTCACCTGGAGCTGCTACAGGGCAAATTGTTTTCTTTGCAGATGAAGCTATGAAATTTGAAAAATCATTGTTGATTCGAATGGAAACTTCTCCGGAAGATCTGGAAGGCATGAACATTGCCCAGGGCATCTTAACTGCCCGTGGAGGAATGACTTCTCATGCTGCTGTTGTAGCCCGCGGAATGGGAAAATGCTGCGTCTCAGGTGCAGGATCAATTAAAATTGATTACAAAGCCCGTACCATGACCATGGGTGAAAAATCATTTATGGAAGGTGACTGGATTTCACTCAATGGTTCAACTGGTGAAGTGTACGAAGGTAAAGTACAGACCATGAATCCGGGAGTGGGTGGTGACTTCGGTAAGGTGATGGAAATTGCTGATCATTTTACCCGCATGACTGTACGTACCAATGCTGATACACCAAATGATGCACGTATTGCACGCGAATTTGGTGCCCAGGGAATTGGTCTATGCCGCACAGAACACATGTTTTTTGAAGGCGAAAGAATCAAAGCCATGCGCGAAATGATTTTGTCGTCTGATACAGTCGGTCGCGAAAAAGCGCTTCTCAAATTATTGCCTTACCAACGCTCCGATTTCGAAGGGATCTTTGAAGCAATGGAAGGTTTTGGCGTAACAGTTCGTTTGCTTGATCCGCCATTGCATGAATTTGTACCTCACCAACAAGCTACTCAGAAGGAATTGGCCCTTGAAATGGGAATTTCACTTGATATGGTTAAGAATAAAATTGCAGACCTCGAAGAGTTCAACCCAATGTTGGGTCACCGTGGCTGCCGATTAGGAATTACCTATCCTGAAATTACTGCCATGCAGGCAAGGGCAATCATTGAAGCTGCCCTGAACCTAAAAGCAAAAGGAATTGATGCCCGTCCTGAGATTATGGTTCCATTGGTTGGAACAGTTGCAGAACTCAGAAATCAAGCCAAGATTATTCGCGATACCATTGATAAAGTGTTTGCTGAAAGAGGCGATCGTATCGACTATCTGGTAGGTACCATGATTGAAATTCCACGTGCTGCGTTGACTGCTGACCACATTGCTGCGGAAGCTGATTTCTTTTCATTTGGAACCAATGATCTAACCCAGATGACCTTGGGTTACTCGCGTGATGATGCAGGTAAATTCCTTCCAGATTATTTAGCGAAAGGCATCTTAAAACAAGATCCATTCCAGGTAATTGACCAAAATGGTGTAGGCCAACTGATTGAAATGGGTGTAACCAAAGGACGCTCGGTAAAACCAGGTTTGAAAGTAGGAATTTGTGGTGAACATGGCGGAGAACCAAGTTCTATTGAATTCTGCGACAAGCTAGGTTTGAACTATGTAAGCTGTTCACCTTTCCGTGTACCAATTGCCCGTATTGCTGCTGCTCAGGCCAACCTGAAACACAGAAAATAACTGATCCCAAATTGCTGACTTTCAGCAATTCACTGATACTAAAAAAGAGAATAATCCGAAGGGGTTATTCTCTTTTTCTTTTAGATTGAAATCCAAAACTATATACCCAACGCAAAGCACTTTGAATTTTTAGAGCAAATGAAATCGCATTATCCATTTAATAAAATGTAATCGTTTATCTTCAAGACATCTCAGATTAACAAATTAAATTGCTTCAATCAGTTGGATTTCATTCCAAACCTTTCATCTATAATCCTCAAATACCTTAAATATCTTATTTCTTTGCCATGGTGATTTATTTATAAATGGGGTAGTTTCGCTGTACATTATTCGAAGGCTATTCGAAGACTATTCGAAGACTATTCGAAGGTGGTTCGAAGGTGGTTCGAATAGGTATGTAAGATCATCGAATAACCTTCAAATAATCTTCAAATAATTTTCGAATAATTTTAAACTGAAACAGTTGATAGGACCATGTACTATCTGGCCATATAGCCTGTGGTATGTTAATCAAAAAATGACACTTTGGATATCTTTAACTCAGAAATACACTTCCCATCCTATGATGGGTTAGCTGATAGGGAAATAAGATATTAGGAGAAAAAATTTTAAAGGATTAATTATCAACTAATTATCCAATGGTTCGACAATAGCTCTTAGTAGAATAGTTTAATACATGTATACATTTCTATACTTTAAACATTTCTTTCTATTCAACATTTAGTTAGAATTAAACAGCTCTTTCAGATTTTTTTAAATTGAACTGACATTCAATTCAACAAGCAGCTCAATTAAACAATTTCTACTGCTTCCACCGGGCAAACCTGTCGGCAGGCATCACATTTTATACATAAATCTGTAATCACTTCATGTTTTTCGTGTGGCTTGAATAAAATTGCACTGGTAGGACATTTCTGGGCACATTTGGTGCATCCAATACATAAATCGTTGATCTGGTATTTGATCAGACTTTGGCATTTGCCTGAAGGACAATTACCGTTGATGTGAGCAATGTATTCATCACGGAAATACTTTAAAGTAGACAAAACAGGGTTCGGTGCCGATTTCCCCAATCCACATAAGCTTCCTTTTTTAGTCCAGCTGGCAAGGTATTCCAGTTCATCCAAATCTTTCAAAGCACCTTTGCCTGTTGTAATTTTGGTCAAAATATCGAGCATTCGTTTGGTTCCAATGCGACAGAAGGTACATTTGCCGCAGGATTCATTTTGTGTGAAAGATAAAAAATAACGTGCAATATCGACCATGCAATCATCTTCATCCAAAACGACCAGGCCACCTGAACCCATCATTGCGCCCACACCCAGAAGTGATTCGTAGTCGATTGGCGTATCGTATAATTGGGCTGGGATGCAACCTCCTGAAGGACCTCCAATCTGAACAGCCTTGAATTTTTTTCCATTCTGAACTCCACCGCCAATTTCTTCAACAATCTGTCGAACGGTAATACCCATGGGCACTTCAATCAATCCGCCACGGTTTATTTTACCGGCTAAAGCAAAAACCTTAGTTCCTTTGCTGGTAATGCTACCTATGGAAGAAAATTTTGCTGCCCCTTCGCGAATGATGTATGGAACCTGGGCAAATGTTTCTGTATTGTTGATAAGAGTTGGTTTTTTCCACAATCCGCTGGTTGCAGGAAACGGAGGACGGATACGCGGGAACCCACGTTCTCCCTCGATAGATGCCATCAATGCAGACTCTTCGCCACAGACAAAAGCGCCGGCACCTTCATAAATATCTACATCGAATGAAAAGCCAGAACCCATAATGTTTTCACCAATCAGGTTGTGCTCGCGACAATAAATGAGCGCCTGACGAATACGTGTCACTGCCAAAGGATATTCAGCCCTGATATAAAAGTATCCGTGTGTTGCACCAACAGCTTTGGCTCCGATCACCATTCCTTCGATCACCCTGTAAGGATACGATTCGAGCAGCATACGGTCCATAAATGCGCCTGGATCACCTTCATCACCATTCACAATCAAGTATTTAACATCTGAATGATTAGCTGAGACCATCCCCCATTTAACACCAGTTGGAAAACCAGCTCCACCCCTACCCCTTAAACCACTGTCCTTTATGGTTTGAATAATGGATTCTGGAGACAAATTGAACAAAACGTTTTTCATGGCAGTAAAACCTTCATGAGCCTTGTATTCTGCTAAGTCGAGCGGATTAATAATACCACGATATTGGGTAGCAATGGGAATTTGTTTATCCAGAAAATCAGATACCTGCTTCTCGCGGGCATCAATAGAATATTGTTTTACGCCCTCCCAGACGGTATCGGTTTGAACACTTTCGAAGAACTTATAGACACTGTTTTTCAACATTCCAAAAGTACTTTGAGGTTTAAAATGATGGGCAATAATCCCTCGTATTTCCTCTGGCTTCACTTTTGCATATAAAGTAGGTTTTTCATTGAAAGGAATAACTTCTACCAACGGAACCTGATGGCACATACCCACACATCCTACATTTTTGAGACTGATTTGGATACCTGTATCAGCAATTGTATCTTCTACCGCTTTCTTAACTTCCTCACTTCCAGAAGCAACACAACACGACCCAAGCCCAATTCGAATTTCACCTTGTATTTCGGATCCGTCAACATTACGAAACAATCCTTTTTTAGTGCCAGAAATTCCGGCATGTTTCATAAAATCGGTTACCACATTTCCAACCTTATCGGAAGCCACATGACCATAAGTAATTCCATCAATCTGAACGACAGGAGCCAATGTACAACAGCCCAAGCATGATACTTTTTCGATGGTAAACTTTTTGGAAGCATCAGTTTCTTCTTTTCCAGTCAGGTTAAAATATCTCCTGAATGCATCGTAAACTTGTCCCGCACCTTTCACATGGCAAGCCGTACCGACGCATACTTTGATAATATGTTCACCCACGGGATGCATTCTGAATTGAGAATAAAAAGAGGCCACTCCAACAATCTGCTCAGGAGTAATATCTGTTTTTTCACAAACATATTTCAGTGCTTCCTCAGGAAGGTAATTGAATGTATTTTGTATCGACTGCAAAATTGGGATGACTGATTTAGCCTCCCTGCCTTTTTGTCCGATGATCTGATCAACAACTTGTTGTATATTATTTTCTTCGTTCACTTCGTAATCTCCAATTTATTTCGTTCCCAGACAATACAATTGATTCATGCCTCGCAAATACACCCTACCATTAGCAAATACAGGCGAGCAAACAGCTTTTTCGCCTAACTCAGGCGTACCGATCAACTGATATTCTTTGGTCGCTTTTACAATATGGGTTTTACCCGACATATCGGTTATATATACTTTTCCATCAGCATAAACAGGAGAAGAATAAAAGGCATCACCATATTCCTGACTCCATTGCTTAGTTCCGGTCTTGGCATCAAAACAAGCAAATACACCATAGGATGTAGCGACAAATACCAAGCCATTTATAGCCAGCGGACTAGAAACTTCAGGTAAAAATTCATCAGATTCCCAAGCAATTTCAGGTGTAGCGCCAAGCTTTATTCCCACTAATTTAGCATATTCGTTTCCTGCAAAAACCATTCCATCGTCATAACCTGCCGATGGACCTACTTCTCCTGAAAGACAAGCTACAGACCAAAGTTCTTTTCCTGTTTCAGGATTATATGCATTTACATTCGGATTAGTGGTCAGTATCAACTCCATACGGTTTCCGGTATTGACTAACACAGGCGAAGACCATGATATTTTAGAACTTCGGACAGTTTCCCAAGCGGGTTCTCCTGAAGTCGTATTGAGTGCAATCAGCTTTCCAGACTTGTTGGTGTCGTATTGAATGAGTAATTTATCTTTGTAGATGATCAGTGAAGAGGCATGTCCATAATGGTTATCAGGATTGCCCAGATTGCGCGCCCACAAACGTTTCCCAGACATATCGAGTGCAATTACATCGCCGGTTGCAAAAATGGCAAATACCCCACGGCCATTGGTAGCCATAGTTGGAGCCGCCAAACCCGTGTCAGTGGTCACTTTGGGCATTTTTGAAGGAGAACCCTGGATATTATCTGCACTTGCTTCCCAAAGCAATTTTCCTGAGTTTTTATCATAGCAGAATACCATTCTGGCCTGTGCATCGGCACCGGTAACAAACAATTGGTCACCCCATATAATCGGAGAACTGAACCCTGCTTTTGGCACTTTGACTTTCCAGATAACGTTTTTACCACCAGCGCCATTCCAATCGGTTGGAGTATTTTTTTGTGTAGCTACACCCCTTCCTTCAGGTCCTCTAAAGAATGGATAGTTCGCTTTTAATTCGGCAGAAGTTGGGAAACCGGTAGGGGCAGCGGCCACTGGAGTTAAAGTTACCGAACCATCCACAGCACTTGTTGGTGGAACATTAGTCGCAACAGTATTTTCAGGAGGCGTACCATTATTTGTTGAAGCAGCTGAATCGGCAGGTATAGCTGTCTGAGTCTGAATGACCTGTGCCACAGCCTCAACAGGGGTATCAACCTGAGCAACCAAATTTTCATTAACCATGTATTTTTTAAGCGAATTGGATGATAAAAATCCAGAGGAAAGAGCGATTAATATTAAGCCTGAACCAGTAAATATTACCCATTTCTGTGCTATCAAATGATCGAGTCCATTGACTTTTTCAATACTATCAATATCGTTTAGTTTCGATTTGGACGATAAAATAAACCGTACTGAAAGAATAACTATAATTACCCCTAAAACCAATAAGTAACTACCTGTTCGTAACTGCCATTGACTAGTAAAATAGGCTTTACGAGCCATTAAATCGAAGGCACGGATTTCGACTTTTAAAGCTTCATCAGCAGGATCCTGACTCAATCGTTTTACCAGTGCTGGAATGGTTTTATTGTCAATTGGATCATTCAATTTAGTCTGAACGAAATTGGCAATCAGCAAAATAGCCACTATCAATGAAAATCCTGCAGCTATCCAGGCAATCCAGCGTGCTACTTTAATTTTATCTATTGTTGAAGTATTCATATTTTTAGTATTCAATATTCAGTGTTAAGTATTTAGTATTCAGTATCCAAATTAACGATGAACGATTTTTGATTTCAGATCATTATGGCGATTACCCAAATCTGCCCCAACCGGACAATATTCAATACATCTTGCACAACTTAAACAATTTGTTCTGTTAGGTTCCCAATCTTCCCGTTTCCTGAAAGTAGACAAGCCAATCAGGCTGGTACCAATTACCAGTCCCATAAAACCACCAAGCAACCAACCTCCCAAATAAAATTTGTGTCTAATGGCATCAGCTTCAAGCACTATCTGTTCAGTTGATTTGCCGGAACTCATAAATGTACGTACATCAATATTATTGGGATCATTTTTTACTTCTGGATGATCTATTATTTGTTCGGCCAAGTATACCGTTTGATTAAATCGTGAAAGAGGTACATGCACCATTGAACCTGCAAATCCGGCAATGCCAATCCACAATGGAAGGATAATAAAATAAGTCATCAAGCGATTCACATTGCTCCGTCGTTTACCAGTTTCAACTATCGGTTCGTCAATAGCTCCAAAGGGGCATGAGTTGGAACAAAGTTTACATTGGATACACACAGTTGGGGTAATGGTTATATGGCGGGAAGAAAACTTCGACATCCAACCCAATAATACACCATAAGGACAAAAGAATCTGCAATATGGACGGGCAACAAAGATACCGATTACCAAGAACAATACTCCTAAAATCAACATATTGTATGGAGCATCCAATCTGAAAAATCCTACAAATGGATCGTACCTGCAGATGATAAATTCTGATTTGGTAGCCACATACAAAGCAGCAAGCCCAAGATAAAGGTATGGAATTAAACCAAGGACTTTCTGAATCCATTTTGGTAATTCAATTGGTTTTATAGCTACAATATCCTGTAATGCACCCAGCGGACAAGCACCTCCACAGAATACCCGTCCAAAGAAAAGGGCAAATAGTAATGGTAAAAGGAAGAACAGTAAGGCTGTCAGGGGTATAGCATACGTTGGATCAACGATTCCGAGTATCACATTCTGAATGGATCCTATGGAGCAGATACAACCTTCACGATAAAAACCAAAATAGAGCAATGAGAAAACTGAAGTCCAAAAGACTCCTTTTCTGGAGCGCTTTTTTAGTACAAAATATGTCACCAATGAAAGAACTAACAACAATACCAAAACATCTATGTATTCCAAAAATAATAGACGTGCTGAAGGAGCGGTAGTCTGGGGATGAGTATATCCTGTATCAAATTCCGGCTTCGGAAACCGCTGCTTTGCATCGGCAGCAAAGGATTGGAATGCACCGAAAAGCATTATCGAAATTAGAAAAATATATCGTTTAATTTGTCTCATCATTTTTATAACCTATTCGTTTACGAATTTTTTGCTCTGTCTTTGAGGTTTCAATATGGAACCTCAAACTCTTCCACTCAGAATGTCTTATACATCCTCTTCCTTTGAGGTCCTAATATTGCACCTCAAAGATTTCATTATTGTTTTATCAATGCGAACATATTTTCCAATGTTTCCTAATATTCATTTTCAAGTATGTCATCACAAATCGTGATGAGATGGTATATTATCCTTTTCTTGTTTCTAAGGTCACAAATTGTGACCTTTGAAACGTATCTTTTAACCTTTTTTCAATTTCCCGTTACTTGCTGCGTCTTTGGTGAAACCTCCTTTAATCAGGTAAGGTGTATTTGCAGACACTCTCTGAATTGCATCTGCAGGGCACACCCTTGCTATGGCACAGTCATTGCAGTTTTTACATCGGTCATGACGAATTTGTAGGTGCAGTGATCCATTTCCGAAAGAGGTACAACCAGCCACACATTTTGCACAACCAATGCACAAATCTTCATCGATCACATATTCGAAATACGGGTCTTCAATATATTTTCGCTTAATGGCTGCAGTTGGACAAAGCTGATTTTCAGCAGCTGTACTCCGTGCATTAGAATCGGGTTTCAGATATCCACCGCATAAATCGCAATAACCACATAAATCATAGGCATGTACACATTTAACTGCCGATGGAGACATAACACAAACATCTGCACATCGACCACACTGAACACATTTAAAGGGATCAATTTGCCAGACCATGTTCTTAGAGGAAGATTTCAATAATGAAATACCAGCCACACCTCCCAATGAAACGGCCAATGCCATTTGCATTCCGCTTCGGATAAACCGACGTCTCTCCATGCTTTTTGGCTCAGCCTTATTGCTCATCTTCTTTTTCTTTGTATGTTATTGCCTGATCAAGTGAACAGGATGATAATTTCTGACATTTACTGCAAAAATGATTCGTGGTGCAACCTTCCAGTTGAACTCTGTCTTCAGCCAATAAATAAGCTGAACCGCCTATCATTGCAGAAAGAAAAGTAAGTTGACCAGCCTTTCTAAAAAAGTCTCTTCTATTTGTTTCCATCGTCATTCCTTTCAAAAATACGTACCTGTTTCCGTTCAAAATCGAGGGCAACAACCCGTTGTTCAGTATCGATTGCAATATCGGGAGCCAGATAACTATTATCATTAAACATTTCAGGAGAGGCAACCACTCCCAAAAAATCTCCATGCTGCCCGTACAACTTAATACGAGGCATTCCTTTTTCGCTGGTTATAAATGAGTTATCAGCCATAATTGCAATATGTGCGGGGTTACAGCATCCAGTAAACCCTTCAATCTTAAAACTGGCTACTCCCCAGCTTGTTCTAATCGTTCCATCTGGATTGTAATTTTCTAAACTATGTCGACCTGGATTTACTACCCATAAAAAGTTATTGTCATCCATAGCGAGATCAAAATATGGGCTTGGAATAATGAATCCCGGTACTCCTTTCGATTCATCCTTCTCCCCTATTTTAGCTAGAATCTGTCCATTTTTATTGCACTGATAGACTATTCGGTTTCCGGCATCAGCCACATAAACCGTCTCGCCTGTAACTTTCAATGAAGTGATCACTGATCTGTTGCCAAATGATTTCCACTGTTTAAGTAGATTACCCCCCTGATCATACAAAACCACTGAATGAAGCATTCCAACCCAAATATCATTATTTGCATCTACAGTAACACAATTGGCGGTATCTGGAAGTTCCTTGCGGAGGAATTCTTTTCCTGAATAATCATATTTAATAAGCAATTTTTCGGCCACTACAATAATTTGTTTTCCTGAAACTGTAATTCCCTTTGGCTCATCAACAATTACAGGAAAAGTAACCGTTTCGTGAAACAAAATGGCGGTTGAATCCACTTTACGGAACTCAGTTACATCATATTTATAGGGGTTTCCGATGTTCTTACCAGCTTTCTTACCAATGAAATCTTTGCCAATAATGACAACAATGGCCAATGCCAGAATGATCAAAATGATATTTATCAGTTTTCGGTTCATCGTTTTATTGACTTACATTTACACAATACATAGTTTTCGAATCACGCAAGAGTAAACGTCCATCTGCAAGAGCCATTGGAGCCCATGCGTCAGCTCCGTCAAACAGCTTCTTCTGAGCAATTTGCACGTATCTTTTACTGTCAGGTTTAATCATAGTCAGTGTGCCATCATCGCTTAACACAAACATCTTGTTGTCCGCAATCAGATATGGACCAAGGCCAAAACGTCCTTGATTGCCTGAAGTCCATATTATTTTAGTCACATCGTCAGGACTCACGCAAACTAATTGATTGCGCAACGGTCCGGCATCTTTAGGTTGAATTCCAAACAACATCCCCTCCCAAATCACAGGAGTCTGCTGTTCGCAGGCCATACCACCCTTCGGCGTATATTCTTTCAATACATCAACTTTATATTCAGCTCCTGAAGGGGTTACTTTAATCATCATACTACCGGCGCCATATCCTGCGGTTAAAAGTACTTTGCCATCAGGGAAACAAACAGGAGCAGGAGCTACCACAGCATGATTCCATGCAGTTGATTGCCATAAAATTTTACCTTCATCTGTACCTTCAGCCGAAACACCAACGATGCCACCCACAGCACTGTAGACATACATTTTTTTACCATTAAACGTCCATGGAACAATTGACGAGTGTGACATTTTTAATTTAGACGGGTTAGGCGTTTCCCATAAAACTTTACCTGTGGCCATATCAACTGCAATCATCAGAGCACTTCCACCAGGAGCTAAAATAGCTTTATTATTATCAATCATTGGACACTGGCCTGTAAACCATAGAGGCACTTCTGTTTGGTATTGCTTCACCATATCAATTCCCCATAGAAAATCGCCAGATTCGCGTTTAACGGCCATTACATGACAATTAGGGCCGATGGAAAGTATATAATCGGGAGTTACAGAAGGGACAGTACGCGACATCCCATGATTTCTTTTTAGGCTTACTTTATAGGATCGACGCCATTGTTCTTTCCCATCTTCGAGAGAGAAACACCGCAAAGCATCTTCTCGTTTGACTTCATCATAATCCATCACATACACTTTTCCTTCGTAAACAGCTGGTCCCGCATGGCCTTCACCGAGTTCAACGGACCAAAGAATCTCTGGTTGATTTCCAGACCAACTGTTTTTCAAAGGCAGTGAATTCTTAACGATATTGTCGTAATCGGCTCCTCTGAAATTGGTCCATGTAGCCTTGAAATTGGAAGTCGAATTGCCAAAAAGCTGAAAGTTCTCACCAATTTTCACATCTTGGGTTACCCTTGTTGAATCAGCTCCACGGTTATCTTCACCTGGTACACTTTCAGCAAATTGACTGGTAGGATCTTTTAAAATCCACCAGAAAAATAAGATCAACGTCAGAGTTGCGAGCGACCACAATGCATATTTTATTTTTTTATCCAAAATCGTACTATTAATGTTGCTTCAATTGTGAAGCGAAACTATTCTTTTTGAATCAAGGAATCCAATTTGCTAAATGGATTACCGATGAATATTATTTGTATTATTTAAAATTTGCATCCGTTCACTAAAGTGAACGGCAATTAATACTGGTTCAATCAAATTTTATTAATTTTTCAGATTGTATACCATTAGATTTTCTCCATGTCTCACCAATAAATTACCATTATAGATGGCAGGATGAGCCCAATGTGGGCCTTCAACTTTATCTACTTTAAACGAACTAATAACTTCGAACTTCTCTGGATTTGGTTTTACAAGTCCCAGATTACCATCCTTTTCTTCGTAACAATATAGCAGACCATCAGCCGTAATAATAGGTCCTTTATTGAACCATTTTGTTTCATACATGGTTTTCCCAGATTTCCAATCTACACATATCCAATTGCCTTTGCCATTGTTAATCCAGTTTGAGCCAAATATATAATCACCCATTTTTACCACACCACCCAGATGATTGTCAAAATCAGGATTGGTCCATTTAAGTGAAACAGAACGCCCATCAGCAACAAGGCTTAACATGATTGCCGGATGATCGTATCCGCTGGTCACAAATATTTCATTGTTGTAAAATAGAGGAGTATTTGTATTTCCACCCTTTCCCATTTCACCGGTTTGATGCTGTTTAAGATCATACACCCAGATAATCTCACCGTTTTCAATGTTCACTGCCATAAGGTCATTGGCTGTTTGAGCCAACAATAATTTCATGCCGGCTTTTTCAATAATAACCGAAGATGCATAAGAACTTGGTCCACCCAAACTTTTTGTTTTCCAAATCAGTTTACCATTTATTTTATCCAATGCGATTACTGAAGTTTCTTCTCCACCAGTCACATAAAACACTGCTTTATCTGAAATTGCAAGCGATTCAGCAATTCCCCATTTATGTGGTTCACCTTTATATTCAGTATTTGCATCCACTGTCCAGATCAGTTTTCCCGATACAGCATCAACACAACCGACCTGCCCCATACCACTTAACAAGTATATGAAATTATTCTCAATGGTGGGTGTACAGCGGGTTTCAGGAAATGTGCGTGCCCAGGCATGACCATAAGATGTTTCCCACTTTTTATTTCCATTCATTTCATAAGCAGAAATAAAATCTAGTGTATCTCTCCTCCCGGTAACATAAATGATGTTTTTATATACTACTGGAGACGAGTATCCATTCCCTATATCTTTTAATTGAAGAAGAAGTTGTGGACCCTTTTCAGGCCAGCTTTTTAGTAAATTCTGATCAGGATAGTTTCCACTTCTATTCAATCCTCTCCATTCAACTAAATCCTGTGAAAGCAGATTTCCTGAAATTAGAAACGTCATCATTAAAATAGTTAATATCCTCATCATCTTCAAGCTTATATTAAATTATGCTTTTATGTTGTAAACAAACAAAACATCACCATGTCGCAGGTACAATTTTCCATTTGCAATAAATGGGTGAGACCAATATGGACCGCTACCACCATTTAATTTAAAAGAACTCACAACTTCAAAATCTTTCGAATTAGGTTTCACTAAACCAACAGTACCGGTTTTTTCTTCAAGAATATAAAATAACCCGTCGGCATATATCAAAGCTCCTTTATTGATCCAGTCGGTTTCATAATCCACTTCGCCTGTTTCCCAATTCATGCAAACCCATTTGCCTTTGGTGTTGCTTTCCCAGTTCGATCCGTAAATAAAACCGTCCAATTCAATGAGTCCGTGATGATGGTTATCAAGTGTCAGATTGCTCCATTTTTCGGTAGCTGCAGTGCCCTCTTCATTCATTTCAATCATTACATTGTGATAATCGTATCCCATAGAAATAAATATATCCCGTCCTTTAACAGTTGGAGTATTTGTCCATATTAATCCAGGTTGGTCCCATTTGGTGCCATCATAATATTTGTAGGTCCATGCAACCTTTCCTGTTGCAGGCTCAAGGGCAATTAAATTTGTAGCTGTTACAGCCAGAATAAACCTGAATTTTCCATAATTATAAATCGTTGGTGAAGCATAGGAACGCTGACCACCAACAGATTCACTTTGCCAAATCAACTTTCCAGTCATTTTATCCAAAGCTACCACTGATGTTTTGGAGCCGCCTGGAGTACAAATCACTTTATCATCAACAATCAGCGGCGATTCTGAAACGCCCCATATATGCCATTCAGCGCTATAATCCTTGTCAACATTCACTTTCCAGCGAATGGCACCGTCAGAAACATTCAGGCAAACCAATTCACCGGTTCCGCTGATAATATACACCCGATCGTCCTCAATGGTAGGTGTACTGCGGGTTTCAGGAAATGATTTGGTCCATGAACGGCCATAAGCTACTTTCCATTTGATAGTGCCTTCTGGAGTTATACACGATAGATAATCAAGCGTGTCAATCATTCCTGAAGCAAATATAAATTTGTCGGTAGCCACAACAGAGGAATATCCTTTGCCGATTCCTTCAACTTTCAACATCAATTCAGGTCCAGTAACCGGCCATTTTTTCAGCAGTCCTGTATCTGTAAATTTACCATCACGCTGAGGTCCACGCCATTGAATAGGCTGAGCAAAAACCATGACAACTAATAGAAAAAATGATATCGCAAGGCTTATTCGTTTCATATCTAAGTATTTAATCAATGAATTCTTTAATGTATTTTAATTAATGGATGACAATTTATATTTATTCTTTTTCTTCAGTTTGAAAAAATCTCACTGATTATTCCGAAATTTTATATGCGATCAATGTATTTCCATGACGTACATACAATATTCCATTATTTACTACAGGTTGAGCCCAATGTTGCTCAGATCCCAGAGTGACTTTGGTTTTACTGATTACCTTGAATGCGGAAGGATCAGCATCGGCCATAAATAATTCACCTTTCTCAGAATAACCAATCAGCTTTTTGTTAACTGCAATCGTAACCCCTTTTGCAACATCAGTTGATGAATATTTTTGTGCTCCTGATTTCCAATCAATACACTGCCAGCTTCGTCCATTATCACCTGATCCGTACAAGTAACCATCAATCAAAACGGCTCCACCAATGCGGCTATCAAAACTTTTGATTTCCCATTCTTTGGTAATTGAACTTCCATCGGTACTCAGTTTAAGCTTTTCGCCGCCTTGACCGTATCCGCTGAAAACGAATAATCCCCCATCAGAATAAATCGGAGTATTTGGATGTACTGCCCATGCATTGGGGTGTTCCGAATTCCATAAAAGTTTCCCTGTACCAGCATCAATTCCCAATACATGATTTGCTGTATGAGTTACAAGTAACTGACGGGTAGCTAATTTGATAAGTAGAGGTGAGCAATAGGCTGATAATTCGCCCAATCCAGCACAATTCCAAATAGTTTCACCAGTCATGCGATTGAGAGCCATTACGTTATTTACTTTACCTCCTGGAGTACAAAATAATTTATCGCCATCAATGAGTAATGATTCAGTATAACCCCATGTAATGTTGCTCCCATCCATTTGAGTCAGAAAATCTTTCTCCCAGACAGGTTTACCAGTTGTAAGATTAAGGCAAGTTAAAAGTCCATTTCCGGTTAACATATAAGCCAAATCGCCTGCAATCGTCGGTGTTGAACGTGTTCCAGGATAACTGGCATCAAACTCTTTACCGTATTTGAATTGCTGAAGTAGTTTTCCATTTTGATCAAGAACAAACAATACAGCCTGCCCATCAGCCATTCCGTTGAGATATATTTTATTGTTTGCAAATGCTGGAGATGAATAACCCAAGCCAAACCCATTAGCCGACCATACAATTTGTGGACCTTCTGCAGGCCAGCTTGCCAATAATTTATCGGCAGTATAAACTCCAGAAGAATTATTACCACGCCATTTGGTAGCCTCCTGGGCATTTGAAACAACCAATAGGCAAATAGAAAGTATGACAAATAAAAAAAATGGTTTCATTGTTTCAGTATTAATTATTTTTTGTAAATGTATTAAGGATCAATCAGTATTCCAACCAAATATGGAATTTAATATGGTTCTAAATAATAAGATTCATTAACAAATCTGAAGTAAAAAATTTATCGCATCACACTGAATAATAGCATCTTAATAGCATATAACATTTTAATGGACATTTATCATATCTTAAATTCAAACTATGTTTAATTATATTATTTTGCACATAGTGTTTTTGACATGGCAAATGTACAAAGTATAATCGCAAAAGTAAAAGATAGGAAGTATGAAAATCTTTTAATAAATTTGTTGGGTAACTTTTATTAACATATTTAAATCAGTTAAATTTCTTTGATAATAATATCCTCAAATCACTTTCCTTAAATGGTTTTTCCATGAAATCGTCCATGCCTGCCGAAATACAATCTTCTTTCATTTCGGACATTACATTGGCAGTTAAAGCAACGATATAAACATGTTGAAGGCTACCAGATTCTTTTTCGAAAATTCGGATTTGCCGGCTAGCTTCCAGTCCATCCATAACCGGCATCTGTAAGTCCATGATAATCAAATCATATTTATTTTGACGATACATCTCCAATGCGTCCTGACCGTTAGATGCAATATCGATCGAAAGGCTCATCTGACGAAAGGTAAGTATCGCAATGCGTTGATTAATCCAATTATCTTCAGCAAGAAGTATTTTCATTTTTTTTATTTCTTCCATTAAGTTTCTATTAGTTCACAAGTTTTCAGGTTCAATCATCCAAAGAATGAAATGAAGGTTCTGCAAATATAATATTCACTAACATTTCGGAGGACCTAAATGCTTGATAATCAGTTGTTATATATTATAATTAAATAACATTAAATAACTGATATTTAATGAATTAAGTTTACTTTAAAATTGCACATTTCGACATAAATCACT
>Ga0209100_1000810_pt1 | contig 24136 bp, 22 predicted proteins | sample lystaG_FD_185480 | JGI IMG/M metagenome (GOLD analysis project Ga0209100, IMG submission 185480) | Glacier valley bacterial and archeal communities from Borup Fiord, Nunavut, Canada, to study Microbial Dark Matter (Phase II) -... | ecosystem: Environmental > Aquatic > Freshwater > Ice > Glacier ...
GCGCCTGAATTTGATTTGAACCTCCGCGCCGTAGAGGTCGCCCTCGAAGTCGAAAATATGCACCTCGAGCCGCAAATCTGGGGCATCGTTCTCCACAGTGGGTCGGTAGCCCACGTTGGCAAAGCCAGGATAGGTGCGCCCGCCCTCGAGCAGATGTACCGCGAACACGCCCAGCGGCAGCGCCTTGCCACTCGGAACTGCCACGTTGGCGGTGGGATAGCCGATGGTGCGGCCCCGCGCGTCGCCGTGGACCACCACGCCGATGGCGTCGTAGGAGCGGCCCAGAAAGCGGGCGGCTTCCTCGACATCGCCGTGCTCGAGGCAGGCGCGAATATGGGTGGACTTGATGGCTTTTCCCTCGAGCGTTTGCAGCGGCACCCGCACCAGTTCTCCGGCAATCGGCTCGAGGTCGAGCGTGGTCCCGGCCCGACCCTTACCGAAGCCAAAGTCCTCACCCACGATGATGGCACAGGGACGCATCACCTTCAAATCCTCGAGAAAGGCGTCTTTGGGCCGCTTGGCGTACATCAGGTCAAAAGGGATGGCAATCACTTCATCCACTTTATAGCGCTCGAGCACCGCCACTTTTTCGGGCAGGGTGCAGAGGTATTTGACCCCCTGAAACAGCACCCGGGTCGGCGGGTCGAAGGTGACGACCACGGCGGGCACGCTGTAAAACCGGGACCGCTCGAGCAGGGCGGTCATCAGGGCTTGATGGCCCAGGTGAACCCCGTCAAAGGAACCGATGGCCAGCACGGTCTCGGTGTTGGGTCGCTGGTGGGGGCTGGCGTAAACGCGCATGGGTTTAGGATAGCGCACTCGAGGTTGAGGCGTTGGGGTGAGGTTAGGCTTTCTCGAGATTGCGCCTGCGGCGGGTTTTTGGTCGTTGGTCGTTAGTCTCGAGTGGGCCTGAGTCCCAATTGGGAAGCTATGAATCTGAACAAGACCGGGTAGAACATAATTCTTTTGGCTCGAGCAGATTCGATATTTAAGCAAGAATCGCAAACCCGACCAATAACCAACAACTAATTACCCGCGTCCTGGCCCGGAAGGCGAGCAGGCCCGATAGGTGCCGTTCTGCTCAAGACAGTGCCGTTCAGGACAAGACAGCCGCAGGCGCAAAACCTTTTAACTTAAACGCCCATTAACCCCTCAATCTCCTCGAGCGAAGGCGCATACGCCCCGGCTTTTGTACACGCCGCCGCGCCCGCTGCCACCGCAAACTCGAGCGCCCGGTCCCAGCCTGCGTCTGGATAGGTGAGCCAGTGAAAAGCCAGCCCGCCCATACAGGCGTCCCCCGCGCCCACGGTGTCCACCACCTCTACCTTCACGCCAGAAGCACTGAGGGTTTCATGCGGAAGCATCAAATCGGCCCCATTGGCCCCTTTGGTCAGCATGATGGGCGCGTTTGGGTTCCAGAGTCTCAACTGCTTGAGGCCCACTTTAGGGTCACTCGTTCGGAACAGGCCGCACAAATCCTCGTCCGAAACCTTGATGAAATCGGCGAGTTTGGTCATCCGCTCGAGGGTCGTGTCGTAATCGGCGGTGAAGCTTTGACGGAAGTTGGGGTCGTAGCTGATGAGCTTCCCCGCCGCCTTGACCCGAGTTGCCAGCTCGAGCAGGCGCGCCCGCAGCGGGTCTTTGAGCAGGCTCAAACAGCTAAAATGCACCAACTGGGCCGCCTCGAGCCAGCCTTTTGGTAAGTTGGCCGGGTCAAACGCCAAATCGGCGCTGTCGTCGCGGATGAAAAAATAGTGCGGCGGGTGGCTCTGCGTGACCATCGCCAGTGGGGGAGACTTGGAAAAGCGCTGAATGTACCCGGCCTCGAGTCCGGCCTCCACGCTGAGCCTGTAGAGTTCGTCTCCAAAAAGGTCGTTGGACAGCCCCACCGCCGAGGCTGAGGGCAGCCCCAGGTTGGCCACCACTCGAGCCACGTTCCAGCCCGCGCCCCCGGCTTTGGCTATCCAGCCGTCTCCCTGCCTCAAAAAATCGGTGAGCGCCTCTCCGGTGCTGATAAAGCATGCAAGCATGAGGGGAAGTGTAGCATGAGCGTTCGGCTCGAGTGGGCGCTACGGGCTATCATCGGGGGATGTCCGAATCAAAATCTCCCGACCCGCTGCACGGCGTCACCCTCGAGAAACTTCTTATTGCGCTCGAGCAACATTACGGTTGGCCCGAACTGGCCCGAAGGGTTCCCATCCGCTGCTTCGAGAGCAAACCCAGCGTGAACTCGAGCCTGAAGTTTTTACGCAAAACCCCGTGGGCGCGAACTAAAGTCGAGGAGATTTACCTGGAGATGGTGCGCTCGAGTTCGTGATAGTGAAATCACCCTTGAGTACGCAAAATGGCCTAAACCAGCCACTGTGGTTTTACACTCGAGTGCATGAACCCCCAACTTTTCGTGGACGAATTCCGCCTGGTGCTCTCTGAAGCGCTCGAGGGCGGCATTCCTGGTCAACCCACCACTTTCCTCGACGGCACAAAAGCCGATGGCAGTGATAACCACGGCCTGTTTGCCACGCTCGAGGGTCTGAGCGCCGCGCAAGCCTCCGACCCTACCGCGCTGGGCCTGAGCATAGCGGCCCACACCGCGCACCTGGCCTTTCACCTCGAGGTGGTGGTGCGCTGGGAAGCGGGAGACCACGGCCCTTTTGACTGGAAGGGCAGCTTTTCGCCCTCGAGCGTGGTTGAACCCGAGTGGGACGCGCTCCGTGCTCGAGTGCGTAAAGCGTATGCCGACGTGCTCGAGCAAATCGAGAAGACAGACGATTGGAGCGGGGACGCGCCAGGATTGCTATTTGGGCCGCTGGCGCACGCAACCTACCACCTGGGCGCGATTCGTCAGACGGTGAAATTGCTGAAATGACAAAAGGGCGAGTGTTTCTCGCCCTTTTCGCTTTGCTCGAGCCTAACGGTTCTGGGGAAAGCCCAAATCTACGCTCGAGGTCGCCGGGTCGGGCCATCTCGAGGTGACGACTTTGGTGCGGGTAAAGAACTGAATTCCGTCGGGGCCGTACATGTGCAGGTCGCCAAACAAGCTGGCCTTCCAGCCGCCGAAGCTGTAGTACGACACCGGAACCGGAATCGGCACGTTGATGCCCACCATGCCCACGTTGACCTCGAACTGAAACTGCCGCGCCGCGCCGCCGTCGCGCGTAAAAATCGCGGTGCCGTTGCCGTAAGGGTGGTCGTTGATGAGCTTGAGACCCTCTTCGTAGCTGTCCACCCGCACCACGCACAGCACCGGACCAAAGATTTCTTCGTCGTAGACCTTCATGCCGGGTTTCACATGGTCAATGAGGGATACGCCCAGAAAGAAACCCTCGCCCTCGAACTCGGCGTCGCGCCCGTCCACCAGCACGCTGGCCCCCTCGAGCGCGGCCCCCTCGAGATATCCGGCCACCTTGTTGCGGTGCTCGAGGGTAATCAGTGGTCCCATCTCGTTACTCGAGTCGCTGCCGGGACCCACTTTAATTTTGGGCAAACGCTCTTTTACGGCCTCGATGAAGGGGTCAGCGCTCGAGCCAACCGCCACCACCACGCTGATGGACATGCAGCGCTCACCTGCCGACCCAAATGCTGCCGAAACCGCCGCGTCCGCTGCCATGCCGATGTCGGCGTCGGGCAGCATCAGCATGTGGTTCTTGGCCCCACCCAGCGCCTGCACCCGCTTGCCATTCTTGGTTCCAGTCTCGTAAATGTACTTGGCAATCGGCGTGGACCCCACAAACGAAACGGCAGCAATGTCCGGGTGCTCGAGCAACCGGTCCACTACCAGCTTGTCGCCCTGAACCACCGTGAACACGCCGTCGGGCAGGCCCGCTTGCTTGAGCAAATCGGCCATGAACAGCGCTGCCGACGGGTCCTTCTCGGACGGTTTGAGCACAAAGCAATTTCCACAGGCAATCGCGCCCGCAAACATCCACATCGGCACCATCGCCGGAAAGTTGAACGGGGTGATGCCCGCCACCACGCCCAGCGGCTGGCGAATGCTGTACACGTCTACCCCTCTCGAGGCCCCCTCCGAGAAGCCGCCTTTGAGCAGATTGGGAATACCGCAGGCGAACTCGATGTTCTCGAGACCCCGCGAAATTTCGCCCAGCGCGTCGCTATGCACCTTGCCGTGCTCGAGGGTCAAAATCCGCGCCAAGTCGCCCTTGTGCTCATCTACCAGCGCCCGCATTTTGAACAGGATTTCCGAGCGCTTTGAAAGCGGCACCAAACGCCAGGACTTGTGCGCTTCTTTAGCCACTTCAATGGCGTGATTCACTTCCTCGAGCGAGGCGAAATCTACGTTAGCACGGTGCTGCCCGGTGGCGGGGTTGAACACTTTGCCACTTCTACCACTGCTCGAGCGGGTCACTTTTCCGCCGATGAAATGTCCGATGTGCTCGAGGGCGGTCTGGGGTTCTGCGGTGGTCATGGTGTGTCTCCTTGGGAGACGTCGAACGTCTAACGTCAAACGTCTGGATTGTGTTCGAAAAGCTAATGTTCACGAATCTAGTTAGCGTGGCTCTAACGTCGAACGTTAACAACGTCCTGGACGTTCGACGTTAGACGTTTGCGCGAGCGTGAAACGCGAGCCTCAGTCGTCCGCCGCCGCCATCTGCGGCTCGGTCCCGGAGGAGTGCGAAGCAAGCATGGAATCCACAATCTTCAACCCTTCCTCGATAATGTTCAGGCCGTGCTCGAGGTCCTCGCGCCCAATAATTAAGGGGGGGCAAACCCACAGCATGTTGAAGCGCGAAAAGGCGTACAAGCCCCTGGACTTGAGGTGCTTGGCTAGGGCCTGCATCTCCGGTGAGGTGCCGTTGAACGGGGCTAACGGCTCTTTAGTAGCCTTATCTTTCACCAGCTCGAGCACGCTAAAAAGTCCGATGTGGCGCACATCGCCCACGCAGGGGTGCAAAGCTCTCATCTGCTCGAGCCGGGTCGCCAAATATTCACCCTGCTGCTCGACGTTTTCAAAGACGTGCTCCTCCTCGTAGACCGCCAGATTGGCCACGCCCGCCGCGCAAGAAACCGGGTGGCTCGAGTAGGTCAGGCCGCCGTAGAGCATGTGGGTCTCGAAGTAGTCGGCAATCTCAGCGCTGACAATGACTGCGCCCAGCGGCATGTAGCCACTCGTGAGGCCCTTAGCGCAAGTGACCATATCGGGCTTGACGCCGTAATGCTGAGTGGCCAGCCACTTCCCGGTGCGCCCGAAACCGCTCATCACCTCGTCGGTAATCAGCAGGATGCCGTACTTGTCGCACAGCGCGCGCAGCTTGGGGTAATAGTCGTCGGGCGGGACCAGCAGGCCGTTGCTGCCGGTGATGCCTTCCACCAGAATGGCGGCGATGGTGTGCGGCCCCTCCATCTGAATAATTTCTTCGATGTGGCTGACACACTCGCGCTGGCACGAATCCGGCGTTTTACCGAACGGACAGCGGTAGCAGTAGGGGTCAAAAGCCCGCACGATGCCGGGGATGCCCGGTTCCACAGGCCAGCGGCGCGGGTCGCCACTGGCGCTCATGCTGCCCATGGTCGCGCCGTGGTAGCTGCGGTAGCGGGTGATAATCTTGTCACGCCCGGTGAAGAGTTTAGCCATTTTGATGGCGTTCTCGTTGGCCTCACTGCCGCCGAGCGTGAAGAACGACTTTTGTAGCCCCGTGACCTCGGCCAGCTTTTTGCCCAGTTGCCCCCTGGGTTCGGTGGCCATGCTCGGCCCCGCGAAGCACATCTCGTCCACTTGCTTTTTGATGGCCTCGAGCACTTTGGGGTGCTGATGGCCCACGTTCAGGTTGATGAGCTGTGAGGAAAAATCGAGGTAGCGGGTGCCGTCGGCGGTCCAGAACCAGCAGCCTTTGCCACCCGCCATATCTATGGGGTTGGCGGCGTTTTGCACCGACCAGCTAAACAGGGTGTAGTCGCGGTTTTCGTTGACGATTTCGCTCGAGGAACGCATAAAAGACCTCCAGGGTAGAGAGGGCGAAAAAAATTAGCTCGAGCCGGAGTTGAGAAGCGGTTAAAACCCGGCTCGAGCGCCCAATTTTGGTGTGTTCATGGTACGTCTGTTGCGCGCTGGGCACAACGGACAAGGTGTCCAGGGGTGGACTTTGGATAAGTACGCCTTATCCCTTCACCGTCAACAGTGGGCGCAACTCGACCACCGCCCTGGCCATCCCCGCCTGCTCGAGCGTGTCCACCACCGGACCAATTCCTTTGTAGGCAAACGGAGCTTCCTGCTTGAGTTCCTCGAGCTTTTTACCTCGCACATCGGCCCTGGCGCGTTTCCAGTCCAGCGGTGTGACCACCCGAAAGTCCTGTAAAAACTGCTCGAACTCGAGGTCATGGCCGCGCATGGCGTCACCCCGTGTTTTTTGCCGCCCTGCGCCGTGGCTGGCGCTCGAGAGCGATTCCATCAAGCCGCGTCCCGCCAGTACGAAACTGCTCGCGCCCATCGAGCCGGGAACCAGCACCGGTTCGCCAGTGTAGGCAAAAGGCGTGCCCTGCATGGCCTCAAATCCTCGAGCGGGGGTCGCGCCTTTACGGTGCAGAAACGTGCGCCCGTTCCCCTCGAGCAAAGTGGACCAGGTGAAGTTGTGCGGTGCGTCGTACAGCAGAGGAAAGTCGAGTTCACCCAGCAGGCCCTCGAGCGCGTGCTGGACCATTAGCGCCAGAAACAGGCGGTTCACAAAGGCAAAGTTGCCTGCACTGTTCAGGGCGCTCACTATGCCCTCGAGTGCAGCCTCGTTGTGTTCGCACAAGGTCAGTGGGTAAAAGCCGTTCTCCGGGCGAGTCAGACCTGCCGGGTACGCCCGTTTGGCCGCGTCTCGAGCGAGGTTTCCGCTCAGATGACCTACCCCGAGGGACCCGCTGTGAACCATCACCGTCACCTGACCTACTTTCAGGCCCCAGGCGTGCGCCGTCCCCGGCTCGAGCAGCTTGTGAACGTATTGCAGCTCCACAAAGTGGTTGCCGCCCCCGATGGAGCCAATTTGACTGTCGCGGCTGCTGTGCTCGAGCGAGCCAATCCAGTCGTCCAACCCGCTGAGCTGCGCTGCGGGCAGGCTCCCGCCTGAATCCATGCGCTCGAGGTCGCCGCGCACATCCTGGGCCTGAAACTGTCGCCACAGCCCCCCACTTTGAGCCTGTGGAACGCTCTCGAGCAAGCCGGAAACGCCACCGTGTAACAGGGCGCGGCGCTGCCGCCCAGTCAGCGCGATGTCGCGTCCACCCTCGAAAAACATGTGGCGCAAACGACCCTCGAGCCGGTCCAGGTGTGGCTCGAGCTGGTCTCTGGAAAGCGAGGTGGGGTGCAGACGCATTCCACAGCCGATATCGTTACCCACCGCCTGCGGCAAAATGAAATTCTCGCCCTCGAGCACGGTCCCCACCGGGATTCCCGCCCCCTTGTGGAAGTCGGGGGTCAAGGCCACCCGCCTGATGTGAGCTTCGGCGTCGTAGTCGTGTGGGGCGTGCTGGTACAGGCGCTCAAGGGTGTTTTCCAGCTCGAGCAGGTGCAGCAGTTCATCCACCGCGCCCCGCTCGAGTTGCACTTCGGTGGTAGCGAAGAGAAAAGCCGGAAAGTCGTAAGGGTGGTCCAGGCGGCTCTGGGTCGCGCTGGTGCGGGTCAGTTGTTTATGAAACACAGGAAATTCCTCGGAGGTGCGTACGAAAAAAGAGTCAAGCGGCATATCTCGAGAGACTGCCGTACCGTGACCCACCGCAGCAGCGCCGATTGGGACGAGATGAGTTTACAGGGTTGCAAATGCTTTGAGATGCGCGAATCGGCTTACTTCTGCCGACACCCGCCGCACTCGTATAGCGTTTCCCGCTAACACTCCGACTTTTCCGCTATGCTGTCTTGAGCAAAACGGCACCTAGTGGGCCTGCTCGTTCCAAAGTCTACGTTACCGCGAGAAACACTACCTTTTTCCATTCGCTCCGCTGTCTTGAGCAGAACGGCACCTACCGGGCCTGCTCGTTCACCATAGATACCTGAAACAGACCAGGTATCTATGGGAAAGGCTATAGGCAATCTACACCGCATTTCTGAACGCGATTTATATCTTTTGCTCCGCGAGGATTTCGCTCTCCTTGGCCTTGCGGCCCATCAGCTCGAGCGCCAAAAGTAAAACGATCTGCCGCTCGAGCGCGCCAAAGTCTGCTCCCAGATAAGCCCGTAACTGCTCGAGTCGGTAATAGATGGTTTGACGGCGAATGCTCAGGCGGCGTGCGGCCTCGGCCATGTTGAACTGGGTTCGCAAAATCGCCTCGAGCGTGGCCAGCAAAATGCGCTGTGGACGGGCTTTGAGCCTTAGCAGCGGTCCCAGATTTTCAGCGATGAACCTCTCGGCCTGCCCACTGCGCTCGAGCGCCTCGAGAACCCCCTCGAGCGTGGCTTGCGGAGGTTCCGACTTATCCGAGGCCAGAATGCGCTCAATTGCGGCCCTGGACAGTTCGGCAAACTTGACCTCGGTCTTGAACACAAGCAGTGGAAACTCAAGCCGACGGGCTTCCTCGAGCATCTCGCGGGGAACCTCGCTAAAAGACTGCACCAGCTCGAGCGCGAGGCCCACCGCTCCGGCTTCCTCGAGCGAACGCACGAACTCGGTGCGCTCCTCGGGCGTGGCCCTGGCCAGTGCGACCCCAGTGGATAGCAGCAGTTCGCCGCCGGACAGAAAGCGGGCCGCATCGAGCACCTCGCTCACATGGACCCAGCTCACCGCCTCCTCGAGCGCCTCAACGCCACTGAGCACCTCGACCCCGTGGGCAACACTGTGAAACGCAGGCAGCTCGAGCAGCTCACTTAAGGTGGGAAGGGACATGGGCAATAGGTTACAGGTTATGGGTTACAGGTGACAGGGGTGAGGGACGCTCGAGCGGAAACGGAGTGCGCCTCCGGCTGTCTTGAGCAGAACGGCACCTAGCGGGCCTGCTCGCGGGTCTTTAGTTTTTGGTCATTGGTTGGTCTGCCCTCGAGCGGTCTGGCCTGGAAGGCGAGCAGGCTTTGATTCCCGATAGGTGCCGCTTTCGCCAAGACGCCCGATAGGTGCCGTTCTGCTCAAGAGGTGCCGCTTAGACCAAGCGGCCCAGCCCGGTAGGTGCTGAAGTTGGGCCAAGACAGACAGCGCCCAAAATCAAACCAACCAAAAACCAATGACTAATAACCCGCGAGCAGGCCCGCTAGGTGCTGTAGTTGGGCCAAGACAGCCGGAGGCGCATCCGTTTCCGCTCGAGCGCCAACAAAAAAGGGTAGGCACAAGGCCCACCCCGACAAAGAATCTTTTCCCTACACCCTGCAATCTACTGCGCTTTCTTACCCGTAGCCGCTTCCCAGATGCTGTAATCCACCGCAGCCGCTACCGGAGCACTTTTCAAAATACCCAAGTCGCTCAGCAGTTTGACGTTGGCCGCGTAAGTGGCCTTGTCCAGCAGTCCGGCGTTGCCTTTGAGGGTGGGTCCCGCGCTGTAGAGTTTGGCAATCTCGTTCATTTGCCAGGTCTGGTGGCCTTTGGCGTCGGCCCTCGTACCCGACCCCTTACAGGTATTTCCACACAGCGGCAGCACGATGTTGACCGCCTCGACCTTGTTCTTGACCGCGTAATTCCAGCCTTTGAGCGAGGCCCGCACCAGTTTGGCCGCAACCTCGCGCCCCGAAAGTCCCGAACCACCAAAGTTTTTCTCGGCCAGGACCTTTTCGGTGGTGAACATCAGGTCCTCGAGCAAGTTGATGCCCAAATCGGACATCTTGAACACCTTGAGCTTGTCCTGAGCAAAGCCCAGGCCCTGAATCTGGTCGAGTTCGTTGTAGGTCATGGCGCTCACCAAATCCACCTTGTCCGGGAACACCAAACTGGGGTCGAAGGGGTAAGTCACCGCCTGCACGTCGGGACTCGAGGCGGTGGCGTCGAGCGAACTGGTCAGCTTGTTCTTTTTGAGCAGCGCTACCGCCGGATACTCGTTGCCCGAGGGCCACACCCCGAGGCGCTTGCCCTTGAAATCGGCCACTTTGTTGATATTGCTGCTTTTAAGCGCGACTAAAGTGTAGCCACTCTTCTGAAAAATCTGGGCGATGTGAACCACCGGAACCCCCTGCTGGCGCGAGGTCAGCAGGTCGGTAATCCAGGTGGTGCCGAAGTCGGCGGCACCACTCACCACGGTTTGAATCGGACTTTGGTCGCCAGCAGGAAGCAGGGTTACGTCTAGACCCTCGTCCTTAAAGTAGCCCTTGGCCTGGGCCACGAAAAAGCCCGCAAACTGGGCCTGCGGAAACCACTTGAGCTGAAGCTTGACCGGAATGAGCTTGGTCTGGGCACTTGCGCTCGAGAGTGTACCGCTCGAGACGAGAATGGCGGCGGTCAGGGCGGCTAGGGTGGTGAGTTTCTTCATGGTGATGCCTCCAGGGTGAGCTTTGCTCGAGAGTGGGAAAGTGAGAAAAGCGCCTCCGGCTGTCTTGTCCCAACTACAGCACCTTCCGGGCTGGGCCGTGGGTTATTGGTAGTTGGTTCTTGGTCGGTTTGATTTTGGGCGCTGTCTGTCTTGGCCCAACTTCAGCACCTACCGGGCTGGGCCGCTTGGTCTAAGCGGCACCTACCGGGCCAGACCGCTCGAGTGCAGACTAACCAATGACCAAAAACCAACAACCCGCCGGAGGCGTAAAACTTAGAATTTAGGACTGATACGCACACCTCCACCACCCCGAGAACTGAAAACCGAGAACTGAAAACCAACTCCAGGCGCACAAAAAAGGCTACGGACTCATGCGCCCTCCCTCATGCTCGAGTGCCAGTTTAAAAACCTCCGCTCGAGCAGGGAAACCAGGCCAAAGAACAGCAAACTGATGACGCTGGCTATCACAATAGCCGCCCAGGCCACGTCGTATTCAAAGCGGCCCACCGAGATGCCAATTCTAAAGCCCAGCCCCGAACCCGCTGCCCCAAAGGTTTCGCCCACGATGGCCCCAATTAAGGCCAGCGGAACGGCAATCTTGAGCGCGTTGAACAAAAAGGGAAGTGCGGTGGGAACCCGCAGCAGCGAAAAGACCTGACCCCCGCTCGAGCCGTAGGAGCGCATCAAATCCAGTTGCAGCGAACCCACGCTTTGAAGACCGCGCACCACGTTGACCACCACCGGAAAGAACACCGTAATGCCCACGATGACCGCTTTACTGGGCCACTCGAGGCCAATCATCTTGACCAAGATGGGCGCGAGGGCCACGATGGGCACGCTCGAGAGCACGCTGGCATACGGTAGTAACCCCCGCTCGAGGAAACGGGAACGCACGATGCTCAGCGCGAACAGTAGACCCGCCAGCGTGCCCCCGATGAAGCCGAACAACGCCTCGAGCACGAAGGTGGTGAAAGCGTCGCGCAGCAACACCTGTTGGGTGCTCAGCAGCGCGGTCCACACTCTCGAGGGGGTGGGAATCAGGCCGGGGGGAACTTTATACACTCTCAGCAGAGCTTCGGTGAAGAGGAGCGCCAGTATGAAGGTGAGCAGTGCGGGTAAAAAATTACGGGTGGTGCGAGCCACCTGACTGATTCCGAGAGCCGCCATCAAACCGAAAATCCAGATAACCCAAACTTGTGCGTTCGAGGTGTTGTCTGGAGCGGTTGCAAGGGCATTGATGGTCCTCAATAGTTCTACAAAGCAAATGGTGATTCCTGCATAGAAGGTAAATGCAAACAAGGTTTGATGGGGGATTTTGCTTTCTGGACCTTTGCGGCGCTCGAGGGCCATCAGTTCACCTCCCGTTTCCAGGGGGTAATGAACCGCTCGAGCACACCGACCAGCGCCACCAATCCGATTCCCAGTAAACCGCTGTACAGCATGATGACCCACAGCGCCACCGAATCCGCCGCCCTCGAGTTCTCCGAGAGCATCTTGCCGATGCCCTGAAAGCTGACCGTCGCGCCCTCGGCCACGATTGCGCCAATTAACGCGGCGGCCACCGCCACTTTATAAGCGGTGAACAGGTACGGCAGCGAGGCCGGAAAGCGCAGCTTGAAGAAGATGGACGCGTTGCGGGCGTGGTAAGTTCGCATCAAATCCAGGCTCAGCGGGTCGGGGCTACGCAGGCCCTTGAGCAGCCCCACGCAGATGGGAAAAAACGCGATATATGCGGCGATGATGGCCTTGGGAACCCATCCCGGCAGGTCTCGGAACTGCCCTAACGTCACCGCCAGCATCGGGGTGAGCGCCACAATCGGCACGGTTTGCGAAGCCACCAGCAGCGGCAAAATACTGCGCTCGAGCGCCCGACTCGCCACCATTCCGACGGCGAGGAGAACGCCCAGAACGGAGGCCAGCACAATCCCCGCCAGCGTCTCGCCCGCCGTGATGAGCAGGTTGAGCGGTACCCCGGTAGGTGAAAACAGCGGCCAGCTCAGCGCTTTAAATCCCTCGAGTAGTTGCAAGGGTGCAGGAACGGTGGGGTTGCGAAGCATAAACGCACACTCGAGCGCCGACTTACAGCCTAAATCAGCCCCGCTCGAGAGCAGTTTTTGAGCCTGTGGCATGTTGAGCAGCGGCACGCTGGCCAGATAAATCAGCACAAAAACCAACCCGATGAGCAGGATGGGACCCGCGCTCGAGGGTCTGGGCGCTCGAGGAATTCGGGTGGGCGTGCCCAGCGCTCGGGTCATGGTGGGGCCTCGAGTGGGGGGGGTTGTTTGAGCTGGAACGAATCCCCCCTCTGAAAGCGCTGCGCTATTTCAGAGACCCCCTTGTTAAGGGGGTACTTAAAAGATTTTGCGCTCGAGCGCCGGGTCTTTAGGTCCCCCTTAACAAGGGGGAACCACCGCAATAGCGCAGCGGACAGGCCGGATAGGCGGCGAGGCCCGGTAGGTGCCGTTCTCGCCAAGACGTGCCGCTCTGTCCAAGACGCGCTTGCGGTTCTGGGAATTCGCCCGGTCACGCTCGAGCGCCCCAATCCACCCTTAAACATGCCCCTCCCGCAGTGCCTCACGCACTCGAGTACAGATTTCAAAGAACTCCCGAGACTCACGCGTTTTCTCGTCACGTTCACTCCCTAAATCCACCTCGAGCACCTGCACAATGCGGCCCGGACGGGCGCACATCACCACGATTCGGGTGCTGAGAAACACCGCTTCCTCGATGCTGTGGGTCACGAACAGCACGGTCTTTTGGGTCTCGCGCCACAACTTGAGCAGCTCCATGTTCAGGTTTTCGCGGGTAATTTCGTCGAGCGCCCCGAACGGTTCGTCCATGAACAAGAGTTTGGGGTCAAACGCCAGTGCTCGAGCGATGCTCACCCGTTGCTGCATTCCGCCCGAGAGTTGCCAGGGAAAGCTCTTCTCAAACTTCTCCAGGCCCACCAGTTTCAGCATTTCGCGCACTCGAGCCACCCGCTGCTCTTTAGGAAAGTTCATCACCTCTAAGGGCAGCATCACATTGCCCATGACCGTGCGCCAGTCGTACAAAACTGGAGCTTGAAACACGTAGCCGTAAGCCCGGTTCGCTCGAGCCTGCGCGGGCGTCATCCCCGAGAGCGTGAGCGTGCCACCCGTAGGCTGTTCTAAGTCGGCCAGCAAGCGCAGCAGCGTGGTTTTACCGCAGCCCGACGGCCCAATCAAACTGATGAACTCTCCCGCCTGAACCTCGAGCGCCGCGTCTTTGAGCGCCACTGTTTCCTGGCCCCTCGAGCGGAAAATCATATTGACGTTTTCGACGGAAATCAGCGGAGGAGAGGTACTCGAGGGCGTTTTTGTCTGGGTCTGTGTTTGGGTCATGGGGTCCTCGAGTGTGGGTTATCGGTTATCGGTAGGTGCTCGAGAGTCGAAACATCTTATTTAGGGCAGGTCTTGTGCCTGTCCAGGTGAGCTAAGGCTCGAGTACTGCTTCGCTGAAATGTCGTTTGGGCGCACGAATCATAAACTTGGCTGGGTCTACCGCTTGAAACCCAAACGGTTCGTACAGCCTGTGGGCATCATCGGTGGTCAGCAGCCAGCGCACCGTTTGTAAACGCGGGTGCTCGAGCACGGTCTTCACCAGAAACTTGGAGAGTCCGCGCCCACGGTGACTCTCGAGGATGAATACGTCGGCCAGCCACGCGGTGCGGGTGAAATCAGTGACCACTCGAGCGTAACCCACCTGAATTTCACCCTCAAATACGCCGAAGGGCAGCGAGTTTTGGGCTGCTTGCTGCACGCCCTCGAGCGTGTAGCCCAGCCCCCAGGAGGTGCGCGACAGAAACCCGTGCACCCGCTCGAGGTCCAGGCGACTCGGGTCGCTCGAGACGACGAAGCCGCTGTGGTGCCACTCTGTAGGGATGTGCTCGAGGCGAGTCAAAGGTCTGTTCATGGATAGTGGGTGGTCCAGTCATCGAGTTGGCGTCTGTGTTTGACCGAGAGAATGACCAGATAAGAGTCTTCGACCACGTAGAAAAAACGGTACTGCAAGCGAGAGAAAATACGGCGACGAATACTAAGCGGACTAACCAGGGATGCAGATTCGGGAAACTCGAGCACCTGTATCACCGCTTCATCAAACTCGGCTCTGAACTCGAGTGCCAAAGCTTTTTGTGAATCCTCGAGGTATCGCTCAATGCTCAAAAGCTCGTCAATGGCGAGGGGATGATAGGCATCAGATAGCCGCATCTCGCCTTTTGTGCCACACTTCACCCGTCACAAGCTCGACTTTCCCTGTACGCAACTCTTCGAGCCGCTTTTGTGCCTCATCCACCCAAACTGCCTCGAGTTCGGCGTCACTGAGCGCACGCAGGTCACGGGAAAGGTCGCTCAGCAGCTCGTATTTCTCTCGAGCGCTGAGCTTGCGAACCTCGGTTTTGATTTCTGTAGCGTTCATTTATGGATTATACCCCCTCAAAAATACAGCGTTGCCTCAGAAATACAACGGTTTGCGCCTCAGTAACTGCCCTCTCGAGGGGTCTCCCACAAATTTCCCGCCGCGCACCGCCACCTGACCGCGCACCGTGACCACCTCTGGTCGCCCGTCGAGTTCCCAGCCCTCGAACACGCTGTTGTCGGCGTTCATGGTCTGAGTCGCCGCCGAAATTGTGCCCCGATACGCCGGGTCGTAAATCACCAAATCGGCGTCCGACCCCACCGCAATAGTGCCCTTGCGCGGAAAAAGCCCAAAGATTTTAGCGCTCGAGGTGCTGGCCGCCTCCACAAAGCGGTGGATGTTCAGCCCTCCCCTCGAGACCCCGTAGGTGTAGAGCAGATTCACCCGGTCCTCGATGGCCGGAAGGCCGTTGGGAACTTTGGTAAAGTCGCCCAGCCCCATCTCTTTTTGCGCTAAATCAAACGGACAGTGGTCAGTTCCCACCGTATCGATAAACCCGGCCTCGAGCGCGTTCCACAAGGGTTTCTGGTTGCTCTTGTCGCGCAGAGGTGGCGACATCAGGTGCTTTGCGCCCTCGAGTCCGCCGCGCTCGGCGTAGGTCTTGTCCAGTAAAAAGTGCGGAATCACGCTCTCGATGAACAGCGGAACCCCCCTCGATTTGGCGTTGACGGCCCGCTCGAGCGCCGCCTGACAGGATAGGTGGACCACGTATCCGGTAGCCCCGGTGCTCTCGAGGAAGGTGGCAAAGCGGTTGGTCCCCTCGGCTTCCACCTCAACAGGTCGGCTGGGTTCGTGCCACTCGGGACCAGTTTTCCCCTGCTCGAGCAAGGATTTTTGCAGTTGCGCCACTAGTTCGGCATTCTCGCAGTGGGCCGTAACAATCACCCCCAGTTCTTTTGCGAGAACCATCGTCTTAAACAGTTCCTCGTCGTTCACACCGAAGAAATTCTTATAGCTCAAAAACACCTTGAACGAGTTCATCCCATCTGCCACAATCTCGCGCAGTTGGCCCTCGGTTTTGTCGTCGAACTTCGTGACCGACATGTGAAAGGTGTAATCGCAGGCGCTGTTTCCCTCGGCTTTGGATTTCCACAGGTTATAGCCCTCGAGCGCGTCGTCCATCCGGCTGGGGCAGCACATCTCAATGTACGTGGTGGTTCCGCCGACCAGCGCGGCCTGACTTCCGGTGGTGTGGGTGTCCTTGGCAAAAGTGGACATGAACGGCAAAAAGATGTGAACGTGCGGGTCTATGAAGCCGGGAAACACGTACTTTCCCGCCGCGTCAATGATTTCGGTGCCGTCCGGGACCTCGAGATTCAAACCAATGCGGCTGATGGTTTCATCCTCTATGTAGAGGTCGGCGAAATACCTCGAGTCGGCGGTGATGATTTCTCCGTTTTTAACCAGTAAGGGCATGGAACCTCCGGTTTGCTTCAACTGAACGCTTTCTCGAGCAATTTAAAGTAAATCACCGTGGTGTGCAGCGACCCGTCGGCGCTGTGGGAGAACCCCGGAATGCGTCCGCCCTCGAGCCAGCCGAGAGAGCGGTATAATTCCTCGCCCACGTCGCCCGCCCGCGTGTTCAGCACCAAAGTGGTCCGGCCCCGCTCGAGTGCGCCTTTCTCGGCCTCGAGCATCAAGCGCCGCCCCAGCCCTTGCCGCCGGAACTGCGAACTCACCATCATCTTGGCGATTTCGGCCCGGTGGGTGCCGTTGGTTTGAAGCGCTAGGTGCAGTTGCACGCTTCCAGCCACGATACCGCCCGAGTTTTGAGCGACCCATAAAAGTGTTTGACCTTTTTCCACCTTGCGAAACACAGCGTTCCAGTAAAACTTGGCCTCGTTTGGCTCGAGTGGGGCCAAAAAGCCAACAATTCCGCCGCTATTCACCGTATCCTCAAGCAACCGAATCAGCCTTTTTAAGTAGGACTGTGGTCGCTCGAGGAGTTGGATTTGAAGGGTTTGGGTGGAGGTCATTTTTCAGGTCAAAATGGGCGAAATGGAATATGTTCTTTGAGCAAACTGTCAAACTTTTCTACGTACTCTGCTCGTAAAGCCTGAATGCCAAATCCGAAGTTACCTTGCATACGCCTCAACGAAGGAAACCAAAACTCATTGTTGAGAGGTACATCATGCGCGATAGGTTCGCCTTCCCCTAATACGTGATAGAGCTGGTCGTCATCTGGGTCAGATACAACTTCATCTACAATGAAGTAACCTCTGAAAAAATATTTCTTGGGTTTACCCATCCCTTCAACTACCCAAACCGTATTACCGACCATGTTATGCATAGATTTCCGAGTTAGAAAACCCATCTCGTTGGTTGGGCCGTCTTCAAACATCTCAAAACCCATGCCATCTGCGTTGTGGTAGGCCAAAAAATGCTTTGTTTCCCTGTCCAGATAATCGAGTTCTTCCATGTCAGTGAATTTCGATTCCCTTCTCTTCCCGATACCGCTCCATCCCGTCCCACTCGGCTATTTCCGGTCTGCTCGAGGTGAGTTGCTTCCAGGTTACGCTCGAGCGCTCCTGGGGCAGCTCGACCATTTCAATGCAGCCGTCCACCGGACACACGTTGTAACACAGCGCGCAGCCCACGCAGTCTTCCTCGCGCACCACCGGACTGGGCCTCGAGTTTGCCACCGCTTTGCCGTTCACCCGCTCGTCGTATCCCGGCAAAACCACCGTTCCGTCGCTCGAGTGCAAATCAATGCACTGGTGCGTGGTGTCGTTGCAGGCCACGTAACACAGGTTGCACTGGATGCACTTGTCCGGGTCAATCCGCGCCACGGCCCTAAAGCTCAAATCGAAGTCCTCGTACTTGCCCACTCGAGGAAGGCTCAGGCCCACCGCGTCCTGCACACTTTTAAAGCCCTGGTCGTCCAGCCAGTTGCTCAGCCCGTCGCACAAATCCTCGATGATGCGGTAGCCGTAGTGCATCACGGCGGTGCAGACCTGTAAAGATGAAGCACCGAGCAAAATGAACTCGGCGGCGTCCTTCCAGGTGGCGATGCCGCCCATGCCGCTAATCGGTAAGCGGCGCTCGAGCACTTCTTTGGTCAGCGCCGCGCTCGAGAGCAAATTGAGCGCAATCGGCTTGACGGTTGGCCCTGCGAGGCCCCCGTGACTGCCGCGCCCGCCGATGTTGGGGGTGATTTGAAAATTGTTCAAATCCACGCCCATGATGGAGTTGATGGTGTTGATGAGCGAAATCGCGTTTCCACCCGCCAGTGCAGCCGCTCGAGCCGCCGGTTCGATACTCGCCACATTGGGCGTGAGCTTGACAATCACCGGAATGTGCGCTGCTTCCATGACCCACTCGGTAATCATCTGGCAGTATTCTGGCACCTGTCCCACCGCCGCGCCCATGCCGCGCTCGCTCATGCCGTGCGGACAGCCGTAGTTGAGTTCGATGCCGTCGGCCCCGGTGTCCTCAATCTGCGCGATGATGTCGTGCCACACCTTGCGGTCGGTCTCCACCATCGCAGAAACAATCATGGCCCGGTCCGGCCACATCTTCTTGACCTCGGTAATCTCGCGCAAATTAACCTCGAGCGGACGGTCCGAAATCAGTTCCACGTTGTTGATGGCCAGCAACTTCTGCCCGTTGGCGTGGTAGCCGCCGTAACGGTTGGACACGTTCAGCACAGGTGCACCGATGGTTTTCCACACCGCCCCGCCCCAGCCGTACTCGAAGGCCCGGTGAATCTGAAGCGCGGAGTTGGTGGGCGGCGCGGAGGCCAGCCAGTAGGGGTTTGGAGAGCGGATACCTGCAAAATTGATGCTGAGGTCTGCCATTTTATGTTCCTCGAGAATGGTTTTTTCTCTTGTAGGGGCGAGTGGTAGCTCGCCCTGTGTGCTCGAGCGGTGCTGACGCGGTTTTGGGGTAGTTTTTTGCTCTCGAGTGGACCGGGCGAATCCCCCGAACCGCAAGCGCTCCGCTGTCTTGGCCCAACTTCAGCACCTCTCGGGCTGGGCCGCTTTTGCGGTGGTTCCCCCTTGTTAAGGGGGACCAAAACTTTGTGACTCGAGCGAAAAATCTTTTAAAGTACCCCCTTAACAAGGGGGTCTTCAAGAAAGCGAAGCGCTCTTGAAGGGGGGATTCAAAGCCCAAGCGCCCTCAATCGTCCGCCGCCGCCCTAACCCCCACCAGCGCCCCATTTATCGCTCGAGCGGCCAACTTGCCATCCTGCACCGCCATCACCGTGCTTGCCGAACCCTTGACCCGCACGCAGTCGCCTCCGGCGTACACGCCACTCAGCGAAGTCTCGAGGTCGTCATTCACCCGGATATACCCGCCCTCGAGCGCGAGGCCCCACTTTCCAGCGTGGTTCGGCTTTTCCTGCCCGATGGCTTTAATGATTAAATCACACTCGAGCACGAAGTTACTGCCCACCACCGGAACAGCGCGGGGCCGTCCGCTCGAGTCCATTTCACCCAAATCCATCCGCAGACACTCGAGGCCGACCACGCGCCCATTTTCGACCATCACCCCGATGGGCTGGGTCAAGAACTTGTAACCGATGCCCTCGAGCAGCGCAAACTCGTATTCGTGCTCGTAGGCGGTCATCTCGGACTCGGTGCGGCGATAAATCATGGTCACACTACCCGCCCCGCTGCGCCGCGCAATGGTGGCCGCGTCCACGGCGGTGTTGCCCGCCCCAATCACCAGCACGGTGTTCGCTCGAGGCAGATTTTGCGGAAACATCTTGCTGTTTTCAATGTACTCGAGGCCGTCCAGAACGTGCTCTTCACCCGGAATGCCTATCGCCGGAACCGCGCCCAGGCCGAGGGCCAGAAACACCGCGTCATAGCTCGAGCGCAGGTCCTCGAGCGTGACACTCACTCCCAGCTCGACCTCGCTTTCAAACTTCACGCCCAGCCGTTTGACGCTCTCGACCTCCTCGAGCGCCACCGGGACGGGTTCGCGCAGCACGATGATGCCGTAAGTGCTCAGCCCGCCGCCCAAATCGCGCCGCTCGAGAATCGTCACCGCGTGGCCCAATTTGGCCAGTTCTGCCGCGCAGGACAGCCCCGCCGGACCCGAACCGACCACCGCCACTTTATATCCGGTGGGCGTACCTGGCTTGAACAAATCAATGCCCTTGTGTGACACATAATCGGTGCTGTAGCGCTGAAGTCGGCCAATCGAAATCGGCTTGTGGTCCTTGCCCAGCACGCACGCGCCCTCGCACAGCTCCTCAACAGGACACACTCGAGCGCAAGTTGCGCCCAGAAAATTGCTCTCGAGAATCACTCGAGCACTGCCGCGCAGGTTGTCGGTGGAGATTTTTTTGATGAAGCCGGGAATGTCGATGTGGGTGGGGCACGCCTGAATGCACGGCGCGTCGAAGCAAAACAGGCAACGGTTGGCCTCGACTACGGCCTCGTGCGGACTGAGCGGCGAGAGGTACTCGCTGAAACTGGAATCTTTATTAGACACGTTTAAACCTCGAGAGGGGAGAGTTACACAGCACAAAGCTCGAGTCACTTGGAAAGTGCTCGAGAAAATGATTTTTAACGGTATGGATGCATTCTTCCCCCTGTGCAATAACGTTCGCGCAGGAGGTTCAGCCCTCACAGGAGCCGAATTAACCTCTCGTTAAGCTTGTAATAGGAGTATAGAAACGCTCGAGTGAGATGTCAAGCACATTCGGGTGAGTTGTGCTCGTTTTGCAGAACATTTTGCACATCTGAACCACGCTCGAGAAGAAGCACGCCATTCTCGAGCACTTTGTTTCACTTTTGCACTTGAGATATGATTTTAAACCCTCGGAGTGAAGGTGTGGGCAACTAAGTTGATAAGCGTAGTGTAACACGGGGGTGCTCGAGCAGGTCAGGCATTGGGTGTGTAGTGGCAAAAATAAACCCAGTCATTTCCTGAATATCCCACTCGAGCCAGACCCGCCGCCCGTGCCCAAGACTCTAAAACACTCACTGGAACGTACTCTGGCGCAAACATCTCCTCGCTGACCACGATGCGCCCCCCCGGCTTCAAAAGCCGTTTACACTCGAGCAGCGCGTCCACAGGCTGCGGCACTTCAGTGAGGGTAGAAATCAGTAAAACCACGTCCACGCTGGCACCGGGCAGGGGAATGTGTGAAGCGTCGGCCCGCAGGTACTCGAGATTCTGAATTCCCCTGGTCTGCTCACGGGTCTGCTCGAGGTAGCTTTCCTGCAAATCTGAGGCGATGAGACGGCCACACTGCGCCGCCAGAGCACGGGTGAACAGGCCAGAACCACAGCCCAACTCGAGGACCGTATCCGTACTTTTTAAACTGCACAGCACGGCGGTTCGCGCAGGATTTCGGTACACTCTGCGCCACGGGTTCTCGAGCAGCCAGGACCAGCCAAACGGGATGGGTTGGGGCTTTAAACGAAACCAGACCCTTAGGGCGACCTGAAACAGTACCAACGCGCTCAAGGCTCTCAGCATGGTTTAGTGTAACGGGAATTGCCTTCGGCAACTGCAAACGTCAAACGCTGAACGCCAAAAACAATCAGGCGTTTGACGTTCAGCGTTTGCGACCTCGCAAGAGGTCATTCGACCTATAGCAAACGTCAAACGCTGAACGCCAAAAACAATCAGGCGTTTGACGTTTAGCGTCTTGGACAAAGCAGCACCTATCGGGCCTGTCCGCGTTTGCGACCTCGCAAGAGGTCACTACACGCCATAAAGGAGCCCCTCCACCCGCGCCACCCGCTCGAGCAGCCCGTCTCCCCCCACCACATTGACGTGTCCCATCTTGCGCCCTGGTCTATTCCTTTTGCCGTACAGGTGCAAGTAAACGCCCTCGAGCGTCAAAATCTCGCTCCAGTCTGGTTCAAAACCTTCCTCCCAGCCTAAAACGTTCACCATCGCGCACGGCACCAATGGGGGGAAGTCGTGCAGCGGCAAGCCCGAGACCGCCCGAATCTGGGCCTCGAACTGAGACATTCCGCCGCCGTTTAAGGTCAGGTGTCCGCTGTTGTGGACTCGAGGGGCAATTTCGTTCACCACCAGACTTCCGTCCGGCAACTCGAACAGCTCGAGGGTCAGTAAACCCACCAGATTCCACTTCTGGGCCAACTCGAGCGCCATCTGTCGCGCCTGTTGTTGGGTGGTTTCAGACGCGATGGGAGGCCACACGCTGCGCTTTAAAATGCCGCCCACATGCACATTCTGATAAACCCCGGAAACCCCCACCTCACCGCGCCCATTGCGGGCAACCTGCACACTCAACTCCCGCACAAAGGGAACTATCCCCTCGAGCACGCAGGGAACACTGCCCAGTTCCACAAAGCCCTCGAGCAGCTCCGTTTCACTCGAGACCCGAATCTGTCCTTTGCCGTCGTAGCCCATTTCAGCCGTCTTGAGAATCCCGCTTCCTCCTACGTGCTCGAGGCCGCCTGCAAGCTGATTTTCGTCCAGCACGGCCCAGTAAGGCGCGACCTCGAGACCCGCCACCATCAGCGCTTTTTTCTCTAAAATCCGGTTTCTGGATATCTGAAACAGCGCCCCCGCCGGACACACCGGAACGCTGCGCTCGAGGGTTTCCAAACTTTTCAAAGGCACGTTTTCAAACTCGAGCGTGACCACTTTAACGGCGTTGGCCAGCAGCTCGAGGGTGTCGGCGTTCGTGAAGCTGGACTGAACGTGGGTACTGACCTTCTGTGCGGGCGAGTGCGGGTCGGGGTCAATAAACGCGGTCAGATAACCCAGATTGACCGCCGCGATGCTGAGCATCTGGGCCAGTTGACCGCCGCCCAGAATGCCGATGGCGCTGTTGGGGGGCAGGAGGCGCTCTAGGGGCTTCATGGGTGGACCTCGAGAGTGAGAGGGTTGGAGGGTTGGAGGGTTGGAGGGTTAAGAGAACGCCTCCGGCGGGTTTTTGGTTCTTGGTCATTGGTTGGTTTGTGGTTGAACTTCGAGTGCAAACCGACCAATGACCAATAACTAATGACCCGCGAGCAGGCGGCGAGGCCCGATAGGTGCTGCTTTCGCCAAGACGCCCGTGAGGTGCCGTCTTGCTCAAGACGCGGCCTAGCCCGATAGGTGCTGTTCAGGCCAAGACGCCGGAGGCGCAAACTCTGTAACCTCGCCGCAAACCTCACAACTCCACCCCCGCGTAGCCTTCAAAAAACGGGTTCTCGAGCACCGCTTTGGTTTGATTCATCCTGAATCCCTCGAGGCGTTCCCGAATCTCTGCAAACTCGCCTGCTAACATGGCCGCCGCGAACAGCGCTGCATTTTTTGCGCCCGCCTCGCCGATGGCAAAGGTGGCCACCGGAACCCCGGCGGGCATCTGGACCATGCTGAGTAAGGAGTCTAAGCCGCTCAGCGCTCGAGACTGCACCGGAACGCCCAGCACGGGCAGGCGAGTGAACGCAGCTAGCATTCCCGGCAAGTGGGCCGCGCCGCCTGCCCCAGCGATGATGCAGCGCACACCGCGTTGCTGGCAGCTTTTGGCGTACTGCTCGAGCAAATGCGGGGTGCGGTGGGCCGAGAGCACTCGCGTCTCGAGCGGAATATTCAGAGAAGTAAGCAACTCGAGCGCGCCCCGCATCGTGTCAAAATCCGAACGGCTGCCCATCACCACGCCGACGAGAGGTTGAGAATCGGTCATGGCTCGAGTGTACGGGAACTGTGACCTGCTCGAGCGGAAATGGTCTAAATCTGAGGTAAGCCGTGAGCAAAGATAAGTGTTTCTCGAGTTCCGTTGAGGACTCTGCTCCGCTGCATTGAGGTTCCGAAACCATCCTCCGATACTTGACCGATATTTCCGGAATCCCCATCACTCCCCCCGCTCGAGCCGGGCTTCCCCCAGCTTCTCCAGGGCCACGTCCTCGCTGGGCGGGTGGGCTAAACCGGCCCGTGCATCGCGGAACAGGCGCTCGAGGGGGAGGGCGCGGGTCAGGGCCGCCCCACCCGCAGCCCGCAACGCGAGGTCGGTGGCCTCAATGGCCGCGTTCACACACAGCATTTTGGCTGTGCCCAGCCCAGATACCAGGCTCGAGCGTCGCTCGGGGTGCTCGCTCCACTGTCGGGTCAGGCTCAGCAGCAGCGCCTGAGCGCTGGACAAGCCCAGTTCGATGCGGCCCACCGTGCGCCGGATGCTGGGCAGGGTAGCGATGGGTCGCCCCAGCGCGGTGGGAGTGCGCTCGCGGGCGTAGGCGCACAGGGCCTCCAGCGCGGCCAAACCGACGCCCAGATAGGTCGCGGCCACCGCAGCCCAGAACCAGCCCGAACTCGAGGGGTTCGGGGGACCGGGCGCGATGGTCCAGGCGTCTTCGACCCACACGTCCTCAAATACCACATCGAAGGCCCCACTCGAGCGCAGGGA
>Ga0209100_1000818_pt1 | contig 23980 bp, 16 predicted proteins | sample lystaG_FD_185480 | JGI IMG/M metagenome (GOLD analysis project Ga0209100, IMG submission 185480) | Glacier valley bacterial and archeal communities from Borup Fiord, Nunavut, Canada, to study Microbial Dark Matter (Phase II) -... | ecosystem: Environmental > Aquatic > Freshwater > Ice > Glacier ...
GTTCAACCCTGCACGCGGTCGCCGATGAGGGCGTACCCGTTCGCGCCATCGCCGAGGTGATTGGTCGCCACTTGAACCTACCCGTGGTATCGGTTGCACCGGACGCGGCGGGCGAGCACTTCGGCTGGCTGGCGCGCTTCCTGGCCGCCGACATCCCAGGCTCGAGCGCGCTGACCCGCACGCTGCTGGGCTGGCAACCGACACACCTGGGGCTTATCGACGACCTCGAGCAGGGCCACTACTTCCATACCTCGCCTGCGTGAGTTGCTGCGTCTGGTAGCTCGAGCGAAGGGTTTTTCCTCCATTCTCGAGGTGTGCTGAAGCGCCGTATCTCAATGGCTACCCGGTGCTCTCCAGCTCGAGCTGCCGCCGCATTTTGCCCACCGTGGGGCGCTCGAGCCGACCCCGCTCGAAGGTGTAAAACAGTGCTGGGACCACGTACAGGGTCAGCACCGTGGCGCTGATGAGGCCCCCCAGTATCACGATGCCCAGGCCGCGCCGTAGTTCGGCCCCCTCGCCCACACCCAGAACGAGCGGAATGGAGATCACCAGCACGGTCAGGGTGGTCATCAGAATCGGGCGCAGCCTCAGCCCCCCGGACTCAATGAGCGCCTCGAGCAGGGGTTTTTCCTTGGCCCGCTCCACCACGAAATCGAGTAATAAAATAGCGTTCTTGGTGGCCAGCCCAATCAGGATGACCATGCCCAGCGTGGAAATCACGTCCAGGCCAAGCCCGAACAGCTCGAGGGTCCACAGCGCGCCCACCAGGGAGAGCGGTACCGGAACCAGTAGATAAATCGGGTAGCGAAAGCTGTTGAATTGCGCGCCCAGCACCAGATAGTTCAGAATCAGCGCCAGGGCGAGGGCCAGCGGACCCACCGTGCTGAGGTTCCCGGCCAGGGCCGCGTCACTGTTGGCGTCGCCGGACTCCAGCTTCACGCCCCCGCTCAGTACCCCCGCCTTGGTCAGCGAACCCTCGAGCCGACCCTGCACCTCGAGCGCGCCCGCACCCGCCACCAAGCCAATTCGTAAATTGGCGGCGTAACGGCGATTAACGCGCACCAGATTGGTGGGACTCTCGAGCAGCTCGAACTTGCCCAGTTCCGAGAGCGGCAGCGAGGTGTTCAGGGTCGGCGCAAAGATGGGCAGCGCCAGCAAACTTTGCGGGTCCTGGGCAATTCCCGGCTCGAGGCGCACAAACAGCGGCAGGGTCTGGGCGGGGCGCTGGGCGGTGTCGCGGAAATCGCCCGCCCTGCTGCCTTCCACGAAGCCGCGCAGGGTCTGGCCCAGCTCGGAGGGGGTGAGTCCGGTGCCCTGAAGCTTTGAGGCGTCGGGGCGAAACACCCGCTCGGGCAGGGCGTCAGACAGGCTCGAGCGCACACTGCGAACCTGGGGGTCGGCTCTGAGTAGTTCGAGCACGCGGCTGTGCTTCTGGCGCAGGGTTTCAACGTCGGGGGCGCTGAAACTCAGCGGCACGGTTCCCGTGTCCCCGGTTCCGCTCGAGGTCCGCACCTCCACCTCGGGTCGGTCTTTCAGCAGGCTGGTCAGTTCGCGCTGCCAGCGCTCGGTCAGGGTGAACACGCTCTCGCGCCGGTCTTTTTTGACCAGCTCGAGGGTGAGGTTCACCGTTCCCAGTCCCACCACGCTGCTCACCGTCTCGGTTTCGGGAGCTTTATTGAGATAATCCTCGAGCCGCAACGCCACCGCGTTGGTGTCCTCGAGCGTGGCCCCAATCGGCAGCGACGCCTCGACGGTGGCGTAGTTGTCGTCGGTGCGGGGGGTGAACTCGAACGAGGGGGCCAGAAACGCGGCGCTGCCCAGGAACAGGGCGGTGAGGGTCAGGGTGAGCCAGGCGCGCTTGAGGCTCGAGCGCAGGGAATGTTCGTACCCGACGCGCAGCCGCTCGAGGCCGCGTTCGGTGGCGCGGTGCAGCCCGGTCACAAGTGCGTTGAACAGCGCCAGGACGCTTACTGTCAGATGCCGTAGCACGAAGAACGCCAGGGGCAGCAGCGGAACGCCTAGCAGTCCGGCCCATCCGGCGCTCGAGTAGAGCAGAAAAGCCCCCAGCCCCAGCGCGGCCCATCCTATCGGGTTCCTGATGATTTTGAGGGTCCAATCGAAGCTCGAGCGCAGGTTCGCCCCCACCCCGAAGGCCGCCCTTGCGCTCAGAGGTGCAGGGTCGGGGGTGTAGGCCATTCGCACGGTCAAGAAGAAGATGGCCTCGAGCCAGGAAAAGAAGATGGCGGCGGCGAGGCCCAGCCCGAACTCGCGGAACAGTTGGCCCACGATACCGGGCAGAAAGCTGATGGGCAGCAGCACCGCCAGCAGCGACCAGGTGGCCGCCGAGACCGCACTAAATATTTCGGACGCGCCGCGCAGCACCGACTCGACCGGACCCAGCCCCTGAGCGCGGTAGCGGTCCACGTTTTCGGCCACCACGATGGAGTCGTCCACCACGATGCCCATCGCCACGATGAGCGCGAGTAAGGTGATGATGTTGATGGAAAAGCCCAGCAGCGCGAACACCAGCGGCGCGGCGGCCAGCGAGATGGGGATGGCCAGAATCACCGCAAAGGCGGTGTTGAGCTTGCCGAGGGCCAGCAAACAGACGATGGCCACCGCCACCGCGACCAGCACGCCCTCCTTGAGCGTGTCGTCCACGCTGTGCTGGATGTACGGGGCGTTGTCGTTGATGGCCCTGGCCGCGTAACCACGGGGTAGCTCGAGCGTAACCAGTGCGGCCCGTACCCCCTGCGAAACCGACACCGTATTGCCACCCGGTAGCTTGCGAACGTCGAGCGAGACCACCTCCTGACCGTTCAGGCGCACGATTTGGGTTCTGGGAGCCTCACCCAGCGCCACCGAGCCGAGGTCAAAAATTCGCACCCCTTTTGAAGGGTCGGGCCGAATCTCGCCCACCGCCTCGAGCGTGCTGGGGGTTGAGCGGGTGGTGTAGCCGCCGCGCACACCCTCGAGTTCGCCCGCTGGAAGGTCCTGGGAAGCTGCGCCTATGGACTGCGACACTTGAGACGGCGAGAGGCCGTAAGTGTTGAGTTTATCGGGGTCCAGCGAGACGTTCAGGCGGCGCTGCGGCGCACCGGACACCGAGGCCGAGGCCACCCCCGGCACCGCCTCGAGTGCGGGTTTGACCCTATCAATTGCGTACCGACGTAAGTTTTGCAGCGAGACCGTGGCGCTCAGCGCCACGGTGAGCACCGTGCTGGCGTTGGGGTCGAACTTCTGGGCGATGGGGGCGTTCACGCCTGCCGGAAAGTCGCCCCTGGCGTCGGCCACCTTCTGGTTCACCTCGGCCAGCGCGGCGTCCACGTTCGTTCCAGGCCGAAAGTTGAGGATGACGCTCGAGACCCCAGCCGCCGAGGTGGACTGCACCGAGCCGATGCCGGGAATGGTGGAAACGGCCTCCTCGAGCGGACGCGTGACTTGCCTGTCTAAATCGGCGGGCGTGCCACCGGGGTAGCTGGTCGTGACCGAGACCACTGGAATGGTCAGGGTGGGCAGCAAGTTGATGCCCAGGCCCAGCGTGGCGATAAACCCGACCAGCACGATGCTGACAAACGCGCCCAGCGTCAGCACATAGCGCGAAACGGCGAAGCGAATGGCCCCATTGACCGGGAGTTGAGAGGGTGAATCACTCGAGTGGCTCATGGCCCCACCACCTTCACCGCACGGTCCGGCAACAATCCGCCCGGAACCGGGTAAATCACCCGGCTACCCGCTGGAATGCCTTCCACGGCCACCTCGCCGCCCGCGTCGCCCAGCACCGTCACCGTTCGAGCCACACTTTTGCCGTTCTCCACGGTCAAAACTGTGCGCGCACTGCCGTCAAAGTGCAGGGCAGCAGTGGGAACCCGCACGCCCTGCACTAAAATCAGGCGGTACTCGAGCCGTCCAGAGCTGCCGGGACGCACCCCTTTAAGCTCCCCCACCAAGCGGGCCTCGAGCGCCACCAGACGGTTTTCACCGGGAACACCGCTGTTGCGGCTGATGCGGGCGTTCACGCTCTGGTCACTGACCCTGAGCAGCACGCTTTTCCCCACCGCCAGCCTCGCGGCCTCGCTCGAGGGAACCGCAAAACGCACGGTCAGGCTCGAGGGGTCAATCAGTCGAAACGCCTTACTGCCGCTGGCGATGAACTCTCCGGTCTGGGCGTAGGTTTCGACCAGTTCGCCGGAGAAGGGCGCGACCACGCGGGTCTTGGCCAAATCGCGCTCGAGCTGACTCACCTTGTTCTGGGCCTGCTGCACCGCCAAGCGCTGTGCGGCCAGACCCTCGCTTCCGGCCCGGTTTGCGCGGCTGAGCACACTCTGCGCGCCCTCGAGTTCCACGCGGGCCTGTTCCTCAGCGGCCCGAGCGTTGCGAAGCTCGACCTCGGACACGCCGCCCACCGCGTAGATGCGCGCGTTAGCCCGCCTCGAGCGACCCGCATTCTCGAGCGCGCTCCGGGCTGCAATCAGGCGGCTACGCGCTTGGGTGAGGTCCTCGGGGTTCTGCTTCTCGAGCGTGCGGGCATTCACTCGAGCACTTTCGAGCGCAATGCGGGCATCCTCGAGCTGGGTCCTCAGCGCGGCGTCCTCGAGCGTGAACACCGTCTGGCCCGCCCTCACCCGGTCCCCGACCCTCTTTTGTTGTGAGACCACTCGCCCGGACTGCTCGGCCACCACCACGCTGTCCAGGGTGGCGCTCAGGGTGGCGCTGGCCTTGCGACGGGCCTCGAGCGTTCCAGCCGTGGCGGTGATGGTGCGAACCGGGGTGAACTCGAGCGCGGGTTTGGGCACAGGGGTCTGGCCAGTATCGCTTGAAACAGTATCGCTTGAAACAGTGGCGCTCGAGTCGGGTTTGCAGGCCGCCAGTACCAGCATGAGACTCAGAGCAAGAAGGACTGTGCGGAGCATCAATTTCCCCGCAATCCGGTGACATCAAACCCGGAGGCCAGCGAGAGGGCGGCCAGGGTTCGCAGATAGGCATTGACCGCCTGGGCTGCCTGCTGACTGGCTCTGAGCGCGCTGAGCTGGCTAACCTCGAGTTCGATGCGGGCAATCAGGCCGTTTTGCAAGCGCACGGTGTCGTTTTGCAGGGTTCGCTCGGCAGTGTCGCGGGCTTTGGAGGCCACAGCGGCTCCCTCGAGCGCGTCCTGAGAACTGCGAAACGCGTCTCGCGTCTGGGTCAGCGCCTTGCGGGTGGCGGTGTTCAGTGCCCGCCGCGCATTCTCGAGACCTGTCCGCGCCTCGCGCTGGGTCTGCTCGGCAGTGTAGTCGTTGTTGGTAACTTTGACACCCAGTTCGGCGGCCTCGAGCGCCTGGGCCGCCTGCACCACGCTCAAAACCCGTTCGTCGAGGTTCTGCTCGAGCGCGACCTGAGAGATGGTTCGGGCCTTGAGCGCGGGCGGCTCGGCAATGACGGGGGTACTTCCCTTGTCCAGGCCCAGCACGCGGGCCAGCCGCGCCGCGATGACCGGGCGGACGGCAGTGGCGTCGGTGAGCTGCTGACGCGCCCCGGCGAGGTCGTTCTCGGCTTTTTGCACCTCCACCGGTGTGGAGGTCTTGACCGCCAGCCGCGCCCGTGCAATCTCGAGTTGCCGACCCGAAAGCTTGACCTGAGCGGTCAGGGTCTCGAGCGCGTCTTTGTTTTCGGCGTAGTTGAAAAACTCGTTCACCGTGTCGCTCGTCACCTCGAGCCGCACGAAGGTGAGCTGCACCGCCGCGAGCTGCGCGGCCTGACGGCTGCTGAGCAGCTCGGTGACGATGGCGTTGGGGTCCTTCTCTTTGGCTGCTAGGGTGCTCTGAGACTGCTTGAGCGCACTGGCAGCACTCAGCACCTCGGCATTCTGATTCAGGGCCTGCTGAACCGCCCGCTCGAGGGTCAGGGTCGCACTGGCGCTCTGGGCCAGGGTGGCGGGGAAAAAAGTGCTCGAGGCGAGCAGGAGCGAGAGGGAAAGGCTCGAGCGCAAGGGTCGGGTGTGGGTCATAGGGTTCTCCTGGGAACGGGGTGAGGTATTGTGGCGGCTCGAGTACGAACGGGAGAATCTCCCGAACCGAGAAAGTACAACTGAAAGAAAGTTTTAAAGCAAAATTGAAAGTAAAAGCAAAAACGAAATTTCTATTCTCGAGTGTAATTTGACCTCTTTGATAAGTCTGATTTTGCGAAGCACCAGACGTGGTAGGCACTGCTTTCTGCTTTCTGCGCCTTCTAAAAAATTCCAATCAACGAATTCAAAACCCCGGCAACCCTAACGGTGGCTCGAGCCGGAGTTGCCCCAGCCCTGCCAGTAGGCGTAACCGCGATTTCAGGGCGTTCAGACGGGAATTCTCGAGGTCGCGCTGGGCAGAAAGCAGGGCAATCTGGGCGGCGTTGCGCTCGAGCGCTGTGGCCAAACCCAGACCCAGCCGGGTTTCGGCATCGTCGCGTTTGTGCTGGGCGGTTTTCAGGTTGGCCTCGAGCGCACTTAGATTCAGCGCGTCCAGTTGGGCCTGACTTACGCGGGTCTCGAGGTCCAGTTTTGCGCTCGAGCGGGTGTACTCCCGGCCCAGCACGGCGGCGTCCAGCGCAGCTCTGGCGCTTTCAATCCTCGAGTCTGCACCCGGCGACCACAGTGCAAAGTTCAGGCTGGCCCCCAGGTTGAGGGCGCTGCCAGACGCGCTCGAGCCGGGTTGCCAGCGGCCCTGAAGTCCCAGGATTCCGCTGTTCAGGTTGAGTTCGCTCGAGAGTCGGGTTCCACTTTGAGACACCGCGCCCGATTCGTCTCGAGCGACTGTGCCGAAGCTGGCACTCAAACTGCCCTGTGGCACAAAACGGTCTCGAGTGGCGATGTCCAGAGCGTCCTGGGCATCGAGCACGTTCAGGTCGGCGCGGCGCGACTCTGGACGGCTGAGCGCGGCTTTCTCGAGCAGGTCCGGCGTGAGCGGCGCGGGTTCTGCCAGGGTGGGCCACTCGAGCGGAGCCACCTCTCGCTCAGCCACCTCCCGCTTAGTCTGGCCCAATACCGCAAACAGGGCGCGTTTGGAAAGGGTGAGTCCGGCTTCGGCCTGTCTCTGTGCGGCTTTTGCTGTCTCGAGCGCCGCCTCGACCTCGAGCAGGCCCGCCGGGGTGAGGGTCCCGGTGTCGCGCTGGTCTCGAGCGATTCGCAGACGCTCTCCTTCAAGTTTGAGGTTGACCGCTGCAATCTCGAGGTCGCGCTGGGAGAGGCCCACCATCGCGTAACGCTCGAGTACGGCGGCCACCAGTTCGGCGCGGGCGTCCCGATTCTCCAGACGAATTTTCTCGAGGCTGCGTTCCTGGACTCGAACCGCATCGAAGGCGCTGCCCCACGGCAAAACTGAAGCCGTGAGGCTGGTGGTGAGGGCGCTCGAGGCGGTGTTTTGCCCCTCGAGTTCGGGCAAGGTGATACGGCTGGCGCTGAGTTCACCGCCTGCCGAGAGGTTGAAACTCCCTCCTCTTGCGGCCTCGAGTCCAAAACGGGCCGCGTCCTGGCCCCGCTCGAGCGCGCGCCACTGGGGTGACTGGGGCAGTAGTTTGAGGGCTTCTTGCAAGGTGAGGGGCGGGGCGGGAGCGGTCTGGGCGAGGGTGACGCTCGAGGCCAATAGAACAAGGCTTAGTAGTAATAGGCGCACATTCGGCATCTCCTGCCTACAGGGTGCGGCAGGTTCGCAAAGCTTGGTGCATGAAATTGCGAAGGTTGTGCAAAGCATCTGGAAGGCGCTCGAGCTTTGCTAAATCTTTGTGAAGGCTTGCCGGGAGCTTTGCACCCGAGCTTTAACTTCAGGGCAGAGGGATAGCACTTGACAACCCTCCCAGGAGCCAAATATGAAAACTTCCCTGCTCGCCCTTCCCATCGTCCTGCTTCTTTCCAGCGCTGCACACGCCGAGCAGATTCGGGTGGTCAATCTGGCCTCGCCCAGCGAGAAACTGAGCCTGTGGATAGAGGGCTGCGAGGTTAGAAGTGGCATTGAGGCCAACAAAGCCTCGAGCTATGTGGGCGTGGGCGCGGGTCGCAAGAACGTGGTCCTGTTCTCGGACCGGGCCGCCCCACGCCCCTTTGTCCTCGATACCCAGATTGGAAAGCGCTACACCCTGGTGCTGAGCGGAGGCGAGTTCCCGCGCATCGTGCCCTTCGAGGAAAATGTCGGTAGCCCTGCGCCGGATGGGCAGGTCAGCCTGAGACTTTACAACGTCAGCCCCTCGAGCAAAGCACTCTCGCTGACCGCTGGTTCTGGGTCGGCTCAGCTCAAATCCTTTGAACCGGGCCAGACCGGGCAAGCCTGGATAGCCCGCAACACCACCAATCTGGTTCTGAGCAGGGCGGGGTCTACGATGGAGCTGTGGACCAGCAAGACCAAGCTCGAGAAGGACACCAGCGTGTTTGTGCTCGAGCGCAGCCTGGGCGGCGGTGGACTCTTTAACCCAAGTCTAACGATTCTGAGCGATTGAGCATTGCGTGGGAGAGCGTGGCTCGAGCTGGATTGCCCGCTCTCTTTACCCAATCTTTGCAAGTCCTTCGTCCACCGCTCGCGCCCAGCCCTTAAGCTGACCCTATGAACGCCCCGCTGATTCTGGTGGTCGAGGACGAGGCCCACATCGCAAAGGTGCTCGAGGCGTATTTGCGGCGCGACGGCTACCGCACCGAGCGCGCCTCGGACGGCAAAAGTGCGCTGCGCCTGAGCGACCACGCCCGCCCCGACCTGGTGCTGCTCGACGTGAACCTGCCCGAACTCGACGGACTCGAGGTGCTCAAAAAACTGCGCTCGAGTGGGGGCACCCCGGTCATTCTGGTCACGGCGCGCGGCGAGGACCTCGACAAGCTGCTGGGTCTCAAACTGGGCGCGGACGACTACGTGGTCAAGCCCTTCAACCCCAACGAGGTGGTGGCGCGGGTGGGCGCGGTGCTGCGGCGCTCGAGCGCCGCGCCCTCCGCAGAGCGCCTGCGGGCCGGACCGCTCGAAATCGACCCCTCGGCGCTGGTGGCCTGGGTGGGCACGGTGCGGCTCGAGCTGACCCTGACCGAGTTTCGCTTGCTCGAGCACCTGGCGCGCCACCCCAACCGAACCTTTTCGCGCTCGGAGTTGCTCGATGCCTGCTGGTCCGAAGGCGAGGCACTCGAGCGCACCGTGGACGTGCATCTGGGGTCAGCGCGGCGCAAGCTCGAGGCGCAGGGCGCACCGGGCCTGCTCGAGACGGTGCGCGGGGTGGGGTATCGGCTGTGGCTGGGATGAGCGCGCAAAAGAGGGCGCTCGAGGGCCGTAGTGAGAAGCAGTTCAGGCGGCTGGGTCGGGGTCTGGGGAAACTGTCCTGGCGGCTTTCCCTGACCATGATGGCCCTGGTTTTTGTCACCACCCTCTCGATTGGGTTTTTGACTATTTACGTGTTCAACCTCGAGATTGAACACTTTTACGACTCGCTCGAGCCGAGCCTGCAAAAGCTGTTCGACCAGCGCTTCGAGAAGGTTTTTGGAGACGAGTCCAGGTCGCCTACCCGCCTGGAAGTGCGCCCAGAGCTGGTTTTACCTATCCTCATTCCGGGTGTTCTAGCCCTGGTTCTGGCCCTGCTGCTGGCCCGCCGCATCGCTCGCCCGCTTCAGGCGGTGTCTCGAGCGGCCTCCGAGGTGGCGGCAGGGCGGCTCGAAGCGCGGGTGGAACTCACGCCCCGTCAGCTTAAATCCGGGGATGAGGCGTCGGAGTTGGCCCGTAACTTTAACGGGATGGCCGAGAGTCTGGAGGCGCTCGAGCGGGAACGGCGAGACTCGAGCGCGGCCATAGCCCACGAGCTGCGGACCCCACTCACCGTGCTGCGAGCGCGGCTTCAGGCCGGAGTGGACCGGGTTTTACCCTTAGACGAAAATGCGGCCCGCATTTTGCTCGAGCAGACCGAACTGCTCTCCAGGCTGGTGGATGACCTCCGCACCCTCTCGCTGGCCGATGCGGGGCAACTGCACCTCAACCTTGTGCCGCTCGAGCTGTGCGCCTTCGTGACCGAGCAGGTTCAGGTTTTTGAGGAGCGCGCGCGTGAACGAAACATCGCCCTGGAGCTGTACTGTCCAGTGCCCAGTTTGTTTGTGAAGGCCGACCGCCAGAGACTGGTGCAGGTGTTTTACAACCTGCTCGAGAATGCTCTGCGCCACACTCCAGGCGGCAAAACGGTGAGGGTACGACTCGAGCACTTGCACTCAGGAATACGTTTGAGTGTGGAAGACAGCGGCCCCGGAATTCCTATGGAGGCGCTCGAGAAGGTTTTCGAGCGCTTTTTTCGCACCGACGCTTCCCGCTCGAGGCACAGTGGGGGCAGCGGTCTGGGCCTGGCCATCGTACAGACCATTGTCACCCTGCATGGAGGGCGGGTGTGGGCCGAAAATCGGCTCGAGGGGGGAGCGCGGTTGGTGCTCGAGCTTTGACCGAGCGCCATGAGCACTGGTTTTGTTATTCGACTTCGTTCATAAGTCTAAATCCTAGGAGGTACAGGCCGTGCTGGGCATCACTCATAAGGATTCCGGAAATATCGGAAAAGTAGTTTCTGATATTTCCAGCGAGCAGGCCCGCTAGGTGCCGTTCTGCTCAAGACAGCGGAGCGGATGGGAAAAAGTACGGTTCCGATTGTGGAGTGGTGTGTAGCGGAGCGGAACACTTAACGGAATCAATCGGAATCCGTATCACAGCTCATTGCTACTTCTAAAAGAAGTCTATCGCTCAGCGCGTCTGGGTCACTTTGCTCAGCAGCAGTGGCCTGTCTGGGTCCTGGCCCCGGCGCAGGGCCAGCGAGACCGCGAAGTGGTAAAACGCCAAAATGCTGACCACCGGGTCGGTGAGAGGGTGGTCGGTTTCGGGCAGCGCCAGGTGGTGCTCAGCGGCCTCTGGCCCCGTTCCTAGCAGGGTTAGGTCTGCCCCCTGACGGGCGAACTCGGCGCAGGCACTCAGGGTGGACAGTCCGGCGGGGTCGGTGCTAGAAAAGCCGAACAGCGGATAGCCCTCGGCCAGCAGGCGCATGGGGCCGTGCCGGAATTCGGCGGTGCTGATGGCCTCGGCGTGCAGGCCGCACATCTCCTTGAGCTTGAGCGCGGCTTCCTGGGCTATGCCGAGCAGCAGGCCGCGACCCAGCACTAGCAGGTGCTCGGCAAAGCGGTAACGCTCGGCTCGAGCACTCAGACGCGCTTCCAGTGGGGTCAAGCCCTCGAGCAGGTCGGGCAGGCGCTCGAGCGCCCGGTTGAGCGCGGCGTCCTGGGTCAGCGCGGCCAGCACCGGGTAAAAGGCGGTCAGGCTGCCCATAAACGACTTGGTGGCGGCCACCGCCCGCTCTTCGCCTGCACATATCGGCAGTACGAACTCGGCGGCCCTGGCCAGTTCGCTGTTCTCGACGTTGACCACGGCCACGGTCCGCGCCCCACTCTTGCGGGCCATCCTCAGCGTCTCAACCAGGTCGGGACTCGAGCCGGACTGCGACACCGCAATCACCAGCGCGCCCTCCAGATGCAGCGCCCCACCGTATAGGGTGTGAACGCTCGGCCCCAGCGTGGCGGTGGGCCAGCCCAGCGTGGTCTCGAGCGCGTACTTGAGCACGGTGCAGGCGTGGTCGCTGCTGCCGCGTGCGATGGTAGCCACAAAGGGGGGTCTTTTTCGCTCGAGTTCGCGCACCAGAGTGGCCACGACTTCAATATTTTGAGAAAGTTGGGTACGAATCACCTGCGGAGCTTCACGGATTTCGGACGTGATGATGGGTTCGTTCATGGGTTTCCTCGCGCTGGATTTTCTCGATTTTCGTTTCTCGGTTTGCTCAGGTTTGCTCAGGGGCGAACGGACTTGAGCAGCTCTCCCGCCCGCCAGACGGCTCCCTCGAGCGGAGTATACACAGCCGGACAGTAGCGGCTTTCTCCCAGGAGGCGCATGAGTGCCTCTTGCACTCGAGCGCTTCCGGTGACGCTGCCCGCGCAGCTCCAGCGCTTTGCTAATTCCGGGGACTGGCCCAGCCACGACGCCTCGACCAGTTCGGCCAGCAAGCATCCGGCTTCCCTCATCAGCGACGTGGCGGTGGGTTCTCCCTGTGCGGCCAGGGCGTCCACCCACTGCGCCACGCTGGCGATGCGAGACCGGGGGTGATGGGTGGCGTGGGTCCACTCGAGCACCGCGTGTGGAGTGGGGTCCTCGAGCTGGAAATACGGCAGCAGAGCGTCTTTGAAAGGGGGGTCGGGTCGGCGTCCATCCAGGGCGCGCACCAGCCGCGAGAGGGCTTGCCGTCCAATCCAGTGCGCGCTGCCCTCGTCGCCATACGCTTCACCCTGCCCCCCCACCCGCCCGTGCCGACCCTGCCCATCCGAGGTCCAGGCGGCGGACCCGGTGCCCGCCAAGAGCAGCACCCCGGCCTGAACCAGAAACGCCCCGTCGTGCGCGATTTGTGCGTCGTTGACCACCGTTCCTGGCACTCCCGGAAACAGCAGGCGAATGAGTTTGGACTGCTCGTTGCTCACCGTGGGAAGGTCGCTGTGGCCCGCCAGCCCGACGCAGTACGCCGCAATCTCGCGCGGCTGAATCGGCAAGCCCCCAAGGAGCTGTATCAGGGTGGCGCGCCAATCCGGGTGGTCAAAGGGGTTGCTGCCCGGACCCTGCCAGGACCCCAGCACCTCGCCCTCACTCGAGCGAATCAGCACCCGCGTGTGGCTGCCGCCGCCGTCGATGCCCAGCAACCACAGGTGACTCACGGCGCGGCCCTCGAGCAGAACGCGTCCGGCGACTCGAGCGATTGGTGCAAAGCGTGTTCCATCTGCGTCAAGAAATGAAAACAATCGTCCCACAAGTTTTTTAGCGCATCACCCATAGCTCACCACTCATCACCCACCAACCCAGCAATCTAGTTAATTTCGCTCGAGAGCACTTCCGGCTGACCGGACTGATTCGAGGCATATGCGCCCAGCACCACTTGCAGGGCGCGGTAGCCGTCGAGCCAAGTGACCGGAGGGGGCGAGCCACGCTCCACGCTCTCGAGGAAGGCCCTCAGCATGGCCCGGTTGGGGTCGGGCGAAAAACTCACCCACTGCGGTCCCGGTAAGGTGTTCCCGTACAGGCTGAGGTGCTCTGCGAAAGGGTCCACCCGCAGCGCGCCGTTCTCTGCCACAATCTCGAGCGTGAGCTGTCCCCAGCGCGGGTAGCTGCCGGGACGGCTCCAGCTACAGTCGATGCTGGCCTGAACCCCGTTCTCGAGCGTGACTAAGAGCAGGCCCGAGGTTTCGACGCTCGAGCCAGGAGTGCGTCCCAGCGTGGCGTACACCTCGCGGATTTCACACCCAAAGCACCAGCGGTACAGGTCGGCCAGGTGAACCACATGGTCCATCGCCGCGCCGCCTCCGGCTAGTGCGGGGTCGGCAAACCAGGCGTCGTGCGCCGAGGGGTTGACGCTGTAATTGACCCCCACCACGCCGAGCACCTGACCCAGACTCCCCGCTTGCAACTCTTGGCGAGTTTGCTCGAGGGTGGCGTCAAAGCGCATGGGAAAGGCGGTCATGAACTGCACCCCGGCCTTCTGGCAAGCCGCGTTCATGGCCAGCGCGTCCTCGAGCGTGGTGGCGATGGGTTTCTCGCACAGGATGTGTGCGCCCGCAGCGGCGGCCTGTTCCACCAACTCGCGGTGATGTGCGGTCTCGGAACAGATAATCACCGCGTCCGGGCACCCCTCGAGCAGCAGAGAGACGCTCGGATACATCTGAACCCCGGTAAAGGTTCGGCAGGGTGAACTCAGGCCCTCTCGTTCAGCGCAGCCGATGAGGTCCACGTTGGGCAGCGACTCGAGAATGGAAACGTAATTTTCGACGTGAACGTGGGCCAGACCTAAAAAGGCTACCCTCATAGCGCCCTCTCAAGTGAAACGGGCCGCCCGCTCTGGGCCGACTCGCGCACCGCCAGAGCCACCCTCAGCGCACTCAGCGCGTCTTGCGGGGTCACTTCAAACGGTTCTCCGGTTTCGAAACAGTGCGCGGCGTGCTCGAGCTGGGCGGTGTAGGGGTCGCTGGCGGCGGAAACCTCGGGCAGCAAAACTCCCTGGCGCACTTCCTCCTCGAGCGGCATTCGGGTGAGCGGACCGGGAGCGTCCGAGGACCACTCGAGCAGTCCTGCGTCTCCAGCGAGGTCAAACGCGGTGCGAAACAGCCCCGGTGCGTAAGCCCAACCGCTTTCAAAGTGGCTCAGTACCCCGCTGGAGTGGGTCAGGACCGCCTGGACGTACTGCTTGTCTGGCGTCCGGGTGATGCGGGCGAAGGCGCGTTTCACCTCACCTGCTAGCATCAGCGCGTAATCGAGGTCGTGCAGCATCATGTCCACCACCACCCCGCCAGAGAGAGCGTCGTCGGCAAACCACGAGCTGCCGCCATAAGGTGGAGCACCCACCCGCTTGAAGCGCATGACCTGAAGCGTCCCAAGCTGCCCCGCTCGAGCGAGTTGTGCGGCCTGACGGTACTGCGGGAAAAAGCGCAGCACCTGGGCCACGTACAGGCGCACCCCGGCGGCCTCACAAGCATGAATCATCGCGGTTCCGTCCTCGAGACTCAAGGCCAGCGGTTTCTCGCAGAGGACGTGTTTTCCGGCTCGAGCGGCCTTTCCCACCGCCTCGCGGTGCAGGAAGGTGGGCAGACACACGTCCAGGAGGTCACAGTCCTCGAGCAGCGCCTCGGGCGTGTGGCACACCTGCGCGCCAAAGGTCGCGCCCAGCGCGGTGGTGGCCTCGAGATTGCGGTCCTGAATCCCTATCCACGGCGCGCCGAGGGCTTTCCAGGCGTTTAAGTGCGTCCGGGCCATCGCGCCGCTGCCTAAGATTCCGACCCGCAACTGCGTCACATCGGCTCCTGGAAGAGGGGGAGGCTCGAGGAACCACTCGAGGAAGAAGTCATTTGATGGCCCCGTCGGTGAGGCCGCGAATGAGCTGCTTGGAGAAGAAGACGTAGAGCACGATGGCCGGAAGGATGGCTAGTGAAAGTGCGGCCAGCACCGCGTTGTAGTCGTTGACGAACTGGCCCAGGAACATGCTGGCCCCCAGCACCAGCGTCTTGGTGCGCTCCCCGTTGGCCAGAATCAGTGGGAACCACAGGTCGTTCCACACCGGAACCATCGAGATGGCCATGATTGCGCCGATGGCCGGACGAATCAGCGGCAACACCAATAAAAAGATGCGGTACTCGCTGGCCCCGTCGAGGCGGGCGGCTTCTTTGAGGTCTTTGGGAAGCTGGCGCATGAAGGCGCTCAAAACGAAGATGGCCAGCGGCAGGCCCTGAGCCGCGTAGACCGCAATCAAGGCCCACAGGGTGTTGTGAAGGTGCAGGGTCTTGGCCAGCTCGAGGATGCCCGGTGTGCCCAGCCGAATAGGGACCATGATGCCGAGCGACAGGTACAGGCCCAGCAGGGTGCTGAAGCGAAAACGGTACTCGGAGAGCGCAAAAGCGGCGGCAGAACCGGTGAGCAAAATCACCGCCAGCGAGACCAGGGTGACGAACAGCGAGTTGAAGGTGTACAGCCCAAAGTTGGCGTTTTGGGCCAGCGTTTTATACCCCTCGAGCGTGAAGGTGTCCGGGGTGGGGGGAACGAAGGGTTGGGCGAAGATGGCCAGTGGCTGCTTGAACGAGTTGAGCACCACCACCAGCACCGGGAACAGGCACAGCAGGCAGTAGGCGATTAAAAAAGCGTGGCTGGCCACCAGTGCAATCCAGGGTCGGCTCGCCCGACGCACCGCTGGCCTAGCATTTCGGTCATAAACTGGAAGGTCTGAGTTCATCCAAAACTCCTGAACATATGCGAACGGTGCTCGAGCCGGAGAAGGGTGGGCCAGGGTGGGTAAGCCGAAAGGTTTAGGGCTGTGCGAGACTTTCTCGAGCGGGCTTGAAGGAAATTTGCTCGAGCGCCTAATTGGGTTGAGTGGGGGCGAAAGGCTCAATGGACCTCTTTCATAAGTCTGAATCCCGTAGAGTGCAAGACGTGCTGGACATCACTCAAAGCTCATCACTCGCGGCGAGGCCCGGTAGGCGGATAGGCCTGATAGGTGCCGTTATATCCAAGACGTGCCGCTTTCGCCAAGACATCACTCATTGCGACTTCTGAAAGAAGTCTAATACTGAAGGTCCTGAATTCGGCGCTGCCAACCCACCAGATAAGCGATGACTCCGGCCAGGATGATGAGCAGCATCACGCCCGCGATGGTCGAACCCATGTAGGGGTCTCCGAGCTGCAACTGGTAGCCCATGAAGGTGCGGTAAAAAAAGGTGCCCAGAATGTCGGTGGAGAAGTTGGGACCGCCGAGTGCGCCCTGAGTGGCAAAGATGATGTCAAAAGCGTTGAAGTTGCCCACAAAGGTCAACACCGAGACGATGCCGAGCGTGGGAAAAATCAGCGGCAGTTGGATGCTCCAGAACACCCGCCACGGGGACGCGCCGTCCATGCGGGCCGCCTCGAAATACTCGTTGGGAATGCGAATCAGGGCCGCTGTGAAGAGCATCATCGGAATGCCCACGTTCTGCCACACCGAGATGAGCGCCACGGTGATGAGCGAGGTACTGGGAAGGCCGAGCAGGGTGGTGTGCAGGCCCCACTGTGGGTTGAGAATCAAGCGCCACGCAAAGCCCACGATGACCACCGAGAGCACCGTGGGTGTAAAGATGACCGTGCGGTAAAACGCGGTTCCGGCCAGTTGACGCGACAGCAGCACCGCCAGCAGCAGCCCCACCGGGTTTTGCACCGCCATGTGAATCAGGAAGAACTTGAGGTTGTTCCACAGCGCGTTCCAAAGCGGCCCCGAAAACTCGGGGGCCTGAAACAGACGCAGGTAGTTGGCTAAGCCTACAAAATGCTCGGGGCCATTGTTCACCGCGTTGTTGAGCGACAGCCACAGCGAGGTGAACAGCGGATAAATCATAAACAGGGTGTAGATGGCTGCGGCGGGCAACAGGAATACCACGATGTGGGTGGGGAAGCGTTTACGCATAAGTGCCTTGTGGAGAACCGGGCGAAAAAGGGCCGCTCGAGCGGCCCACTGCACTTGTTTTCCCGCTTATTTTCCCTTCTGGGGGGCGTACCACGAGGCCAGATTCTTTTGCACGAAGTCTCCGGCTTGCTGCGGGGTCATCGAGCCGCTCAGCACCTGCGCCGAGGCGTTCCACAAATCGTTTTCGTTGTTGGGGTTCGAGTTGCGCGACAGAATCTGGTAGCTCGAGCGAAAGGTTTTATCGCAGTCCTTGCGCCAGGACACGAACTGCTGGGCCACCGGGTCTTTGAGGGTGTAGTTCACGTTGGCCAGCGGGAAGAAACCGGGCAGTTCGTTGGCGTAGAGTTGCGCGAACTGGTCGGTGGCCAGCCAGTCCAGGAACACTCGAGCCGCTTCCTTGTTGGGACTCGCCGCGTTGAGGCCGAAGCCGATGTCGGGGTGGTCGCTGATGGTGCACTTTTTGCCGGGGAAAGTGTAGGGCTGAAAAGCTCCCAGCTCGAGCTTGGGATTCATGCCCCGGAAGGTGGCGATGTCCCAGGACCCCGCCGGATAGATGGCCCCGCGCCCCTGGCCAAAGTAGTTTTGCGAATCGGGGTAGGCCAGCGCCTGATAGCCGCCGACCAGGTAAGGCTGCCAGCGCGCCAGGGCCTGAAAGGCCGCCAGGAAGCCGCCCTTGTTGTACTGGGCGGTTCCAGCAATTAAGCCGATGCGCCCTTTCTCCGCACCCCACAGGGTCGGGCCGATGTTCTGAAAGCCCATGGTGGCCGACTCCCACTGGTCTTTAGTGCCGATGACCAGCGGCGCGTATTTGCCGTTAGCCTTGATTTTTTTCAGGGTATCCAGAAACTGCGCCTCGGTTTTGGGCACGCTCAAGCCCAGTTCGGCAAAGATGCCCTTGTTGTATAAAAAGCCGTGAATCACCGCAGCGGTGGGCACGCAGAAGGTGGTCTTGCCGTCGTCGGTGCTCCAGGCAGTCTTGGCCACGGTGCTGAAGTTCTTCAGGCCCGCGAGGTCGTTTAAGGAGGCCAGATACTTGGCCTTGTACAGCTCGAGGCTGTTGTCAAAGGGGCGACAGGCGATGATGTCTCCGGCACTGCCACCCTTGAGCTTGGTTTGCAGCAGCGCGTTGTAGTCGGTGGGCGCGCTGGGCGAAAACGTGACCTTGATGTCGGGGTGCAGCTTCTCGAAGGCTGGAATTAAAATGTTGTTCCAGGTCTTGAGGTCGTCGTTGCGCCAGCTCTCGATGGTCAGGGTGCCTTTTTGGGCCTGAACTTGGGCGGTGGCCAGGAATCCGGCGGTGAGGGCGGCGGTGAGCAGGGTGCGTTTCATGGTGAACTCCTTGTGCGGGCGAGTAGGGCGAACGAGGTAAACGAGGCGACGAGTGGTTGAGCGGGTGGTCTAGGAGTGCAGCAGGGGTTGGGTCTGAAAACCTCCTATGGGAAAGGCGATAGAAGCGAGTTCAAGAGCGGTGGCCTCAAAAAATCGCTCGATAGCGATGCTCGAAGCCCCGCGCGCCCACATGGTGCCGGAGTCAATCAAGATGCGGAGTTCGGGACGGGAGCGCAGAATGGGTAGTAGGTTGGCGGCGAAGCTATCCCGCGCGGCATGAATCAGTTCGGGAATGTCCAGGTCGGGGTCAAAGGCCAGATACACCGCGTCTGGGTCGAAGGTGGTGGCCAGATTGGCCAGAGCCGCGCCCAGTATCTGGCCCGCACCCTCGAGCACCTGCGCGCAGGCCGCACCTCCCGAAGCCGCCGCCGCTTTGAGTCCGTCCACCGTGACCCATTGACCCGTCACCTCGGCCACCCGGCGCACCAGGGTAGCTCGAGAAGCCACCGCCTCCAGGCAGCCGTTTTTGCCGCAGTGGCAGGGAAAGCCGTCTTGGGAAGTGACGCGGGTGTGACCAATTTCCCCGGCCAGACCATTGCGTCCCCGGTGGACCCGACCCTCGAGAATGAGACCCGCACCGATGCCGTTGCCGAGCGTGACCATCACAAAAGACTCGTGAGGGCGGTGGGTTCCGAAACACAGCTCGGCCAGGGCCAGCGCGTTGGCATCGTTTTCAATGGTGGTGGGCAGCCCGGTGCGCGCCTCGACGAGTTGTGCGATGGGCACGTTGTGCCACTTGAGCAGGGTGGTGGAGTCCAGACACACCCCAGTTTTGGGGTCCACGATGCCGGAAAGTCCAATGCCGATGCCCACCAAACGCTCGACCAAACCCGGCTTGGCCGTAATGCGCTGGGCAAAGTCTGCAATCGCCTCCACCACATCGCTTGGCTCGAAACTGCTCAGGTGCATCTCCTCGCTGAGCACCACTTCGCCCCACAGGTTGGTGAGCACCATCTGGTTGTGGTTCGAGTTGAGCTGAACCCCGATGGCGTGCCCGTAGCCCGCGTTGAGGCTGAGCATGGAGTGGGGTCGGCCCATAGATTTCTGATTGAGGCCCACTTCCTGCACCAGCCCCAGGTTCATAGCCCGTTTAACCGTTCCAGACACCGCAGAACCGCTGAGACCCGTAGCCACGCGAATGTCGGATTGCGAGATGGGGGAATGGGAACGAATGAGGGCCAGAACTTGACTGTGTGTAGACACAAGCACCCCTGAATCTTAATTTTTGTGAAGAACTAAGTAAGTTGTGGCAAAGTTTAAGGCAATGTAAGGGTTTTGTCAAGGTGGTGAGGATGAGGGTGAAACGTAGGAATGTGGGGCGTTCTCGAGCGAACTGGCAGGACCCCCTTTCGTAGTCACGCAAGACCCCTATTGCATAGGTGGGTACTTGAAAAGCTCGAGTAAAACAGTCTTTAGTTCCCCCCTGCAAGGTAGGGGGATATTCTCGAGAGCGGGCAGGCCCTACGGGGCGGCGAGGCCCGGTAGGCGGTCTGGCCCGATAGGTGCCGTTGAGAACAAGACAGTGCCGCTTTGCCCAAGACGCGGGCAGGCCCCACGGGGTGCCGCTTTGCCCAAGACAGTGGAACGCTCACAAGAAGGGGGGTCGTTCCAGGCGGAATGAACGCCACCCCGCATTCTCGAGAGACACCCAAGCGAAACCCTCGAGAGCACCCTCGAGTGCCCTCAGCCCGGTCGCGCGCAAAACGCTGAACCTCTGCAAGGAACCCCACTCTCCCACCCTTTATGGTGGCTCGAGGAATTGGGTCCAATACGGAATTAAGCTGATTTCCAGCTATGCTTCACTGCGTTACGCAGAGCTTCCAATCTGCATAATTCCGAAGTCCAAGTCACTCGCGTCCGCTCGCAAATGATTCGCCAAAAGCGTGCGAATCATTTTACTTCTGTATAAGAGTGACCCTCAGCGCTCAAACTCGAGCCGCAAAGAAACAATCTCAAAAGGTCTCACCTCGAGTGAAAAGATGTTCCCCTCGAGCATAACCCTCTCTGCAAGGTCCTCGAGCAGATTGACCCGGAACACACTACGGACGCCCGGAATCTTGAACTCAACCCGCCCTCGAGCGCCGTAGGTCTCGAACATTCGCAGAATCAGCGCGTCCGAATCCTCGGCTTTCTTCAGGGCTGAGAGCATCAGCGGCAAACCCGTTAGCGCAAATCCCTCGAGTGGATTCTCGAGCGCTCCGGGCAGGACCATGAGCGGACTGTTCAGGTCCAGGGCCTCGAGCGCCACCCCACCCTGCGCCGCGTCCCCTACGTGTGGATAGAGCGAATAAGTGAAGTGGTGTTCGCCCTCGTCGGCCCGTGGGTCGGGAAACATCGGGCCGCGCACTAGGCTCAGGGCCAGGGTGTTTCCCAGCACCTCGTGGCCGTATTTGCCGTTGTTGAGCAGCGCCACGCCGTACCCAGACTCGGAGAGGTCGGCCCAGCGGTGTCCACACACCTCGAAGCGGGCCATATCCCACGAGGTATTGCGGTGGGTAGGCCGGGTCACGGCTCCGAAAGCGGTCTCGAAGCTGGCGTAGGGCGCATGGATGTGCAGTGGAAACAGCGCCCGCAGCAGGGTCCGTCGTTCGTGCCAGTCCAGATGGGTCTCCAAGTCCACTCGAGCCGAATTCAGCCCCAGGCGGTAGGTTTGTACCACCGTGCTCGAGCGCCATTTGCGCGTGACCTTTACGGCGGCGCGCAGTGGCCCGGTCTCGAGGATTTCGATGCTGTGAACCTCGAGCAGCTCCTCACCACCCTGAGCGCTGCTGGTCGTCGTGTCCCAGGCTTCCCAATCTCGAGGCAGGTCTGGGTAAGCCACCAAACGGTTGCCCCGACCTTTGAAAAGGTCTCGAGCGGCTTTGAGGTCGTACATCCGCCCAATCGTTCCGTCCGCCCCGATTTCCACCCGAACACGGCCATTGTCCAGCACCCAAGACCCTTCGGTTTGCTCGAGCGTCACAGCGCCTTCACCCGCGCTGTGTGGGGCGGGCGTGTTCGGTTCTCCAGGCATCAATCTCGAGCCACCCAGTTGTGGCACAAAGGGTCCGCCCTCAAAAACCAGCACGCCGCCCTCGACCTGCTGGGTCGGCAGCGATTGACCCTCCAGATTCAGAATCGGAGCCTGAGCGCCGGGAAGAACGGTCCACAGCGGCCTCGAGCCAAGCGCAGCGTTGAAGACGGTCCAACCCTCCGCGCCCCTGCCGACCCCTGCCACGAGGTTTTGAGCGTCCCCAAGCACGCCCTCGAGTTCCGGCACCGCCACGGCGTAGACCTCGGCGATGCTGGACCCCGGCAGGATGTCGTGAAACTGGTTGAGCAACACGGTTTTCCAGGCCCGCTCGAGGACCCCAGCCGGGTACTCCGCGCCCCGAAGCCAGTTCAGGCTAGCCAGGGTTTCGGCCTCCACGAGGCGGTGTTCGGCTGCGCGGTTCAGTTTTTTGATGCGCCCCTGCGAGGTCAGGGTGGCGCGGTGCAGCTCGAGGTAGAGTTCTCCGCGCCAGACTGGTAAATTCTGGCTGGGAAGCCCCGCAAAAAAATGGTCCACCCGGCTGTGCTCGAGGCGTGGCATGGCGGGATAGTCGCGCAGGCGCTCGAAGCGCTCGAGGTGTTCTCTCGAGGGGCCACCCCCACCGTCGCCGTAGCCGTAAGTAAACAGGCTCGAGGGGGTCTGTTCACCCCACACCCGCAGGTTTTTGCCCCGGTAGTTCTGCCAAACCCCACTCAAGTCTCTGGGCTTGAACTCGCCGTTGTAGGCCCCGGTTCCCTCGCTGCTGCCTCCGGGGTTGGAAAACATGTGCGCGGTCACTCGAGTGCCGTCCAGACCTTCCCAGGCGAATAAATCGTGTGGAAAGCGGTTGGTCTCGTTCCAGCTCAGCTTGGTGGTAAAAAAGCCGGAGATGCCCGCCCCTTTTAAAATCTGGGGCAGGGCCGGGGCGTAGCCAAAAGTGTCTGGCAGCCATAAAACACTCGAGCGCTGCCCGAATTTCTGCTCAAAATAGCGCTGCCCATACAGAAACTGCCGCGCCCAGGATTCACCACTCGGCATCTGACCATCGGGTTCCACCCAAGTTCCGCCTACGGTTTCGATGCGGCCCTCGAGCACTTTTTCCCGGACCCGAGCAAACAGTTCCGGGTCGTCCTCCTCGAGCCACGCATAGGCTTGCGCGGACGACTGGTTGAAGGTGAAGTCTGGGTTTTCACCCATCAGCTCGAGCACGCTGCGAAAGGTTCGCACGATTTTGCGCCGGGTTTCATGAACCGGCCACAGCCAGCCCAGGTCAATGTGGGCGTGTCCATTCACAGAGAGGTGGCCTCGAGCGGGATAGCGCACTTTCAGGCGCTCGAGTTCGACCTTCAGGTGCGCTCGAGCGCGGTCCACACTGTCCCTGGCGCGCTTCGTCAGTGGCTGGGCAGGCGGAAATTCCGGTAAGCGCCAGATACCTGCGGCGTACCACTCCCCCAGCGCGTCGCGCCCACGCCCCAGAACCGCCAGGGTGTCGCTGGGCCACTCGAGCAAGTCAATGGCTTCTTCGGCCATCCCCAGCAGATGTGGAACCGCGTCGTGACCCTCGTTTTTAGACCCGTTAGTTTTAGACCCATCATTTTGAGGTCCCTCGAGTTCTGCCACCACCTCGAGCGCCACCCGCAGGTCTAAAACCAAATCCAGCAGGTCTTTTTCCAGTACCACCATCCTCGCCACACTGACGGCGGGGGCCGGATTGGGCCGACCAAAAAAGTTTCGCGCCACCACCTCGGCCCTCACCTCGAGCGTCTGGCCCACCGTCACGCTGCCCAGCCGGAAAAGTCGGTGATAGGGGTTTAGGCCCCCTGAAGCCACCTCACGCCCCTCGAGAAATACCTTCACATCGCCCTCGCCGCCCAAATCCAGCTCCAGCCACGCCTCCTCGAGCGGGTGCTCGAGCGTGCCTACAAACTCGAGCAACACCGGAAGGTCGTCTGGGGTAGGCGTCCAGGCTGCGCCCAGCGCAAGCGGAACGGCGGGAAAACCCGCTCGAGTGAGGGTCCAGCTTTGTAGCGCAACCTCGGAACGGACGCGCCAGGACTCGAGCACATCGCACCAGCGCGACAGGGATTGACGGCGTTGTTGAGCGGTCAGATGGGTCATGTGGTGAGGACCTCGAGCAGATGTGAAGGGGGAAAAGTGCGGTAGATGGGCGATGAATGGGTGGAGTGCAGTTCAATATACACGCAGGTTAGGCGGGCGAGTGGGGCAGTGTTATTCTTGGGTGCAACTCGGGAATGTGGGTTTAGCTCGAGCGGGAAGGACCCCCCCTTGCGTATTCACGCAAGACCCCCTACCCGCAGGGGTGTACTTGAAAAGCTCGAGTGGCACAGTCTTGAGTTCCCCCCTGCTTTGTAGGCTCCCGAAGGTTTGCGAAGCGGGCAGGCCCCACGGGGTGCCGCTTTGCCCAAGACAGCACGGGATACTCTCGAGAGTGAAGCGGACAGGCCCGATAGGCGAGCAGGCCCGGTAGGTGCTTTGATTCCCGCTAGGTGCCGTTTTCGCCAAGACGCCGTTCTGCTCAAGACGCGGCGAGGCCCGGAAGGTGCCGTTTTCGCCAAGACGTGCCGCTCTGTCCAAGACGCGCTCGAGAGAAGGGGGGTCTCTCCA
>Ga0209100_1000819_pt1 | contig 23978 bp, 23 predicted proteins | sample lystaG_FD_185480 | JGI IMG/M metagenome (GOLD analysis project Ga0209100, IMG submission 185480) | Glacier valley bacterial and archeal communities from Borup Fiord, Nunavut, Canada, to study Microbial Dark Matter (Phase II) -... | ecosystem: Environmental > Aquatic > Freshwater > Ice > Glacier ...
TTGTGCGCGTCAAAGAGATCCTTGCATCCCGAGATGTCTATTCGGAGATCGAACAGCGGCAGTTGCTCATGGTGGACCTCTACAAACTCAAGACCATCCTGAGCAACGGTCTGGGGGATACCAAGGTGGCGAGTGAGTACATCAAAACCATCAACACCATTGACAAGATCATGGACAAGCAGGGCAAGATCACCGCAGATGAGTTGGGTGTCATCACGCGGGTTCAGGCACAGGCCCTTCTGGGGCTTGTGCAGGCGGCGTTCGGGCGGGCAGAGGAACTGCTACTTGACCGATACCCGCAAGTCCCCCTAGATGAGATCCGAGAGGCGTTCGCCCTAGGTTTGCGCGAACAAGCTTTGGAGGCTACCTCCTGATAAGGTGTTAGACTGTTACAGAGGCCACCACCGCTGTCCCCCGCACCAATATAGCCGGGGATGATGTGGTGGCCTCTTTTTGTGTTAGGGTGGTATCACAACACACTGTATAGGGGAGAAAATGTCTGAGTTTATGTCAAGCGTGGTCGATAGCGCTATTGAAGAGCTAGCCCGGTTGTCTCAGGCTAAGAAATATTTTGACGATCCGATTTTGTGGGCCGAGGAAGTGCTTGGGGCGGAACTTTATTCCCAACAGAAAGAAATGCTGTATTCTCTTGCGGCTAACAAGCGCACCGCTGTAAAGTCGGCCCACTCCACCGGCAAGGCTCTGCGTGTAAACACACCCATTCCCACCCCTACGGGTTGGTCCACGATGGGTGGTCTGCGGGTGGGGGACGCGGTGTTTGATGAGGTTGGTGTGCCCTGCACCGTGGTGTCAAAGTCCCCTGTGTGGCATACCGATTCGTTTGCAGTGCGTTTTAACGACGGTACGGAGGTAGTCACCAGCGGCGAGCACGAATGGAACGTCAGCGTGCTAGAGAATCGCAAACGCGGCGGCTGTGCCGACTGGTCAGACAATTGGGACGGCACCGATATCCTGACTACCGAGCAGATGTACGCTGCGGGTGTCCTGAACGCGATAAACCAAACCCGCTACCGCGTACCCACGGCCAAGGCCCTTTACTCGCCAGATGCTGACCTACCTATCGACCCGTACGTGCTAGGTGTGTGGCTAGGGGACGGCACAGCGACTGCACCGCACATCACTATCAACACCACGACCAAAGCGGGCATCGTTACCGAGATTGAGCGCCGTGGTTACGAGGTGCGGCAGTTGAGCACCAGCACCAAGAGTGACAATGTTGCCATGTACTTTATCGGCGGTAGAAATGAATTTCGCGCTGAGCTGAAAAACCTGGGTGTGTTTGACAACAAGCACATTCCTATGGCATACTTGCGGGCTAGTTCTGCGCAGCGGCTAGACCTGTTGCGCGGAATCATGGACGCCGATGGGTTCGGTGCCAACAACTCAAAGGGCGCTAGCCCGAGCGTTGGCATTGATATGACCAACAAAGAGTTGTCTGAGAACATTAGGGAACTCATCCTCACTCTCGGTTGGCAGGTTGCCATTAAGGAGGGTGTCGCGGCGTACACGCTGAATGGCACACGGCACGTCACAGGCACCCGCTACCGGATGAACTTCCGACCCCGCGAAAACCCGTTCCTGGTGCGTTCAGACCAGTGGGCCGACAACGACCACATGCGTTCTCGCCAAACCCTGCGGTCTATCCGCAGTATTGAAAAGATCGACTCGGTTCCGACACAGTGTATCCAAGTGGATTCCCCGCGTCACCTATATCTAGCCACTGAAAGTTTCATTCCTACGCACAACTCCTTTACTATGGGGGTCGCAGCTACGTGGTGGGTTTCGACTCGGGGAGCGGGGTCGCTAGTCGTTTCTACTGCTCCCACCTATGCACAGATCAACAAAATTCTTTGGGCTGAAATTCGTAAGCATTGGGTTCGCCATAATCTCCCCGGCACAGTGCTACAGAGTGACGAGTGGAGAGTGGAAACAAAGAATGAAGAGGGGCGGGTAGTAGATGAACTTGTAGCCTTTGGCCGCAGACCTTCTGATGAGAATGAGAGTGCATTTTCCGGTCTACACCGCGAGAAGGGTGTGCTATTCCTCATTGATGAGGCCGTAGGTTGCCCTCAGATGATCTTCACCGCTGCCGAGGTCAACACCACCGCAGAGAACTGCCGCATCCTCGCTATCGCTAACCCTGACAACATTCAGACCCCATTTGGGCGCATCTTCAAGACCGAGGACCCGACGTGGAACAGGATGTCCATCTCGGTCTACGACACCCCCGCGTGGACCGGTGAGAAGGTCAGCGACAAGCTGCTATCGCTGCTCCCGCAAAAGGTGTGGGTAGACGATATGGCGATTCAGTGGGGCCGCACATCTGCGCGCTTTATGTCCAAGATCGCTGCGGAGTTCCCCACCGAGTCTGACACGATGTTCTTTACGCAAGAGGACATCATTCAGGGAATAAACACCGAGATCGTGGACGACGCCGACATTGACGTAGTGATGGGCGTAGACATCGCGCGCATGGGTGACGACTCATCCTGCATCTACACCAACCGCGACGGCTTTGTGCGGTTGCACAGCGTGTGGCAAAAAGTCAACCTGTTCGAGTCCGCGTCCCGAATCCACACCGCTGCGGTGGAGATGGGTGCTACCCAGGTGCGAATCGACGGCACAGGGGTTGGGGCCGGTGTGATCGACATTCTGATGAACCACCAGGACTTCGCCAAGCACTCTTACATCGTCATCTCCATGATTGGTTCTGGCGCTAGCCCGGACAGTCTGCGGTGGTACAACGCTCGCGCGTGGCGGCACGACGTACTGCGCATGGCCGTGCGGGCCAACAGTCTAGACCTAGACGCGGCAGACGAAAAGCTGCACAGCGAAATGATGGACGTGCAGTACATGTTCTCACCCAAGGGTGGTATTCAGATTGAGTCTAAGGCGGATATGCGAAAGCGTGGCGTCAAGTCTCCTGACCTTCTTGACGCGGTTACCTACGCGGTAGCGGACGTGTCCGACCTGTTGGACGAAGGCTTTAAGCCGGGTGACAAGGTAACCGCAGGATTGGAAGATATGTTGGAAAACGGAGATAATTTCCTCGCTTTCGGATGGTAAGATTGACAAATGGACCCAATGCAAGCACTTTCTGACCAATTCTCCGATATGCAGAAGCAGAACATGGACCTGCAAGAGTCGGTCAACGACCTTCTCATGCGGGCCGAAGATGTCGGCTGGGAGCGGATCGTCGGTGAAATGACCACCGATGGACCGGACCTGAACAACCTGCACGACATTTCAGAGACGCTACGGGATATGACTGCCGGTAACCCGCTGCTCAAGCGCGGTGCCCAACTGCGCCACGCCTACGCCTTCGGGCGGGGTGTGGTGTTTACCGGCATGAAGCCCGCAGGACAGAAGATCATGGACGACCGGTATAACAAGGGCATCCTGTTCTCGGTCGGTGCGTATGAGACCATGAACCTCGCTCTGTACACCGATGGAAACCTGTTCGTCATCTACGACAACAAAACACAGGAATTCATCAACGTACCGCTGAGCCAGATCACCGGCGTGGTCACGGACCCGCGCGACTCTGAGCGCATCCGTTACCTACAGCGGTCCTGGTCCAACGACGGCAAGGAGAACGTCGAATGGTACGCGCTGGACAAGTACAAGGGCGTACGCGCTAAGACCATCAACAAGAAGCCTGTCAATCAGAGTTCGATTATCTTCCACCACGCCTCTAACCGCCAGGGTGGCTGGACGTTCGGTATTCCAGACTCGTTCGCCGCTGTGCTGTGGGTCAAGGCGTACAGCGAATACCTAGCCGACAACAAGAAGCTCGTCAAGGCCCTGGCACAGTTCGCATGGAAGGTCACCGCAGGCACGCGCGCAGGGGCCGCTAACGTGGCTGCCAAGGTGGCTGTGCCCGGCACTGCTGGCACCGCTGTCATGGCGAACGGCAACGACCTATCGGCTATCCCCCGCGCGGGCTCGGACGTGAACTTCAACAACGGCCAGCCGCTCGCGGCCATGATTGCCGCTTCGCTCGGTGTCTCGGTCATTGCGCTCATCGCATCCCCCGGCGCTGCCGGTGGTTCCTACGGCGCTGCGGCCACGCTTGACTTCCCCACCATCCGGGTCATGGAATCGGTGCAGGACGGCTGGGTCACCTTCTTTGAGGGTCCGCTTGCCGCGCTGAAATCCCCCGCCGCTGAGTGCAAGTTCCCGAGCATCGAAAGCGATGCCGTGTACCGCGAGATTCAGAGTGCTTCGCAGGCTTACGCACAGGGGGCATTGTTCCAAGAAGAGTTCCGTAGCATCGTGCTCAACCTTCTCGATATTGCTGAGCCGTTGACCGGGCTACCCAAGGCCGATGGGTTCAACGCTTGGAAGGACCCCAACGCCGCTGCTCCGGCAGTAGGGGCTAACCCCGTGCCCGGACAGGGTAATACCGGCGCTGTCGGCAACATCAACAGCGACATTACCAACAACGACCCTGTAGTTAATGGCGAACCAACTGCGTGATACGTGATAGGATCAAACACATGACTATTAAACTTGTAGAGGCCGGTTCCCTGGGGGACAAGAAAGGCCGAAAGTACCTTTGCCGCCTGATCGCAGCGGGGCAGGGCAGCTCGGGGTTCTACAGCGAATCCATGCTTGCCGAGTACGGTCCCACCGCGTTCCCCATCGGAACGCACTCGTTCCTCAACCACAAGTCATACGACGACGAATGGCAGTTGCCTGAGCGTCGTGTGCAGGACATCGCGGGCGTCATTGTTGACACCCCGTTCTACGACACGGACGGCCTGTACGCGCACATCGAGTTCACCGAGGACGGCGCAAAACTCGTGGGCGAACTACAGGAGAACATCGGCCTGTCGATCTACGCGAATGGCGAGACAGAAGATTTCGATGGTGGCCTCAACGTCACCCGTATTCTGCCCTCGCCACTGAACTCCGTGGATATCGTCACCCGCGCGGGTGCGGGCGGTAAAGTAATGGCGCTAGCCGAAAGTTTCCGTGCTAAGATTAGTACGGATCAAACCACTTCTAATGACAGCGGTGGAAAAGTAACCGAAAGGATCGAGATGGACGACAAGGACATCGCGCGCATTGCGGAGGCTCTTGCACTAGCAATTGCTCCGTCATTTACTGCGCTGACGGAAGCCCTCAAGCCTGTTGAGCCTGTAGCGAATGAAGGGGAAACCGACTACGCGGCTGTCACTGAGGCAGTCATCGAGTCCGGTCTCCCCAAGACCATTCGCGCCAAGGTTCTAGAGGCCGTCAAGGCTGGCACCGACGTAACCGAGGCTATCGCGGAAGGCAAGGCTCTCGTTGAGAGCATTCAGTCCGACCTAGAGGTTTCTGCGGGCGTCATCAAGGAATCGGCTGGCGACAAGCCTAGCGAATCCACCTACACCCTAGGAGCGTGGAGCTGATATGGCACTAAACAAGATTTTCGCATCGACCACGGAACTTCACCGTGAGCGTCCGGTTCCCACGGGCACACAGTCTGGCGTCCCGCTGCTCATCGGTACTCGTCCCGCCGTCACGCTCACCGCCGAGGGTGCGGCCACCGTAACCAAGACCACGGGCCTTCCGGGTGGACTAACCTCAATCACCTACTCAAACGGTGGTGTTGGCAACCCGGCTGGGTTCGCCAGCGTTGCTTTTGACGGCACGTTCGAGTTCGCCGTTACTGGTGCTGTTACCGGCACGCTCAGTGAGGCTGAGGTTTTCATTACTGCCGGTGGGGTTCTCACCCTGACGACTACCGGGAACACCCACTACGGTTGGACGGACTACCCGCGTGACTTCCGCAAGGAAGCCGCTCGCGCCGCCGTTCGGATTGGACGATGAGCACGATGACCGCACGCACGTACAAGAATCCCTTTACCCTTGATGGTCGGGTAAAGGTCGTTCCCGGCGTTTCCAACCGCAAGGTCGATGCCGTCAAGGGCCTCCTAGAGCGTCACTACGCCGGGGATGCTATCGCCACGGCCACGCTTCACGAGGCGCTCACGTCCTCGGACGCGATCTTCAACATGACGCACCTTGCCACGCTGAACTTCGTCCCCCAGTACGACATGGCCCCGCGCGTGTGGTCGCAGATCGCTGGCACCCGCACCGTTCCCGACTTCAAGCCGGTCACGCTCTACAGCCTTAACCGCTCGTGGACCGATGGTAACGGTGGCTCGCAGGTTCTCAGTGACCACGGCGCTGCTCCGGTCATCCCCGAGGGCACCGCTTACCCGTACGCCTACATCTCTGGCGAACTTGCCGCTGGTGCTGGCGTCGTCAAGCGCGGTTTCAAGACCGACTGGACGCTAGAGGCTCGCATCAACGACGGCCTTGCCGCCCTAGAGCGTCTGCCCTCTGAGATGCTAGAGGTTTCGCTGGACACTGAGGACGCCGATGTTTGGGGCGCTCTCACCACGCAGAAGACCGCTGCAAGCAACCTTCTCGGTGGCCTTGTGCCGGGCAACGCGGTTGCCATTCCGGCTAACGCTCCGTTCTCGCGGGATGCTGTTATCCGCGCGATCATCGAGCTTTCCCAGCGGGCGCTCAATGGCCGTAAGATTCAGGTCACCGGGAACTTCAACCTCCTGGTCCCGACCGGTCAGGCCGTCTACGTGAACTTCGTCCTTAATCAGACGTTGAACGCGATCTCGACCAACCCGGCTGCTGGAACTCCCGAGTTTCTGTACCAGGTCAACGGTGGCTACAACCCGCTCGCGGGTATCTCGGTCATCGAGTCCGATTGGGTCACTGGCACTCAGTGGTACCTGGTCCCCAAGCCGGGTGCGACTCGTCGCCCCGTGCTTGAGCGTCTTGACCTCCGTGGCTACAGCACTCCCCAGCTCTTCGTGGAGAACCTTGCTGGCAACTACGTTGGTGGCGGTACGGTTTCCCCGTTCGAGGGTTCATTCTCTGCGGACGTTATCACCCTCAAGCTTCGTCAGTTCGGTGGCGGGGTACTTTGGGACGGCGGGATTGGAATCTGCTACTCCAGTGGTACCGGTACCGCCTAACCTAGCGGTTAGTCTGCTCTACTAGAAAAGCCCCATCCTCTCAAGTAGGGGGTGGGGCTTTTCTGTGTTACGATGAGCCATGACTAGAAACGGGTTCATCTATGGTTTACAGTGTGCTTGTCACGATGACGGTGTTCGGTACATCGGCAAGTCTCTCAATCCCCAATTGACCGCTAGGTTGCGATCACACAGGCACAACGCGCGCCGGGGTCAGGATTTGCCTGTGTACCGATGGATGCGGAAGCACGGTGTGGAAAACATAGTGTCTGTTGTGCTAGGTAAAGCCGATTCCCCGGAAGAGGTCTGCCTATTGGAGATCAGACTGATAGCCGAGATGCACACGCACGTATCGGACGGTGGGTTAAACTGCACGCGCGGTGGTGACGGCTCTCTCGGTTGGAACCAAAGCCCCGAGTCCATCGCCAAAGCTAATGCGGCTAGAGCCAAGACACGCGGTTATGTCGGGCGCAAACCCCACAAGCCACCAAAGCCAAAGCCCTGGGAGGACCCCGAAGTGAGGAGACTGCGTATATTAGCAAGTCACGCGCGGGGTGAATCGGGGGGTATGTCCAAACTCTCGGTTGTGCAAGTAATAGCCATTAAAAGTTTAATCTGCGACCGGGTGACGCAACGAGACATTGCTAAGACGTACGGGGTTACCCCAGAAAACATCTCCGCTATTGCTACAGGTAGGACTTGGACGCACCTGCCGTGGCCCCAAAGCCCTCTGCGCGTGTGCCGCGAACACTCTGATAGACTTACCAATGAATCCAACACACCCACTTGCACGCTAGGGGATCAAATACCGTGACTAAGTTTCTTGTATCGTATGACGACGTTGCCCAGTCATTGCCACCTATTGTCAAGGCAAAACTTGATGCCACCTATGCGACGAAGGACGAACTGCTCGTCAACGTGAGCAGGTTCGGCGCAGTAGGCAACGGGATCGCGGACGACACGGCCGCACTCAATGCCGCAGTGGCGAGCGGCCTCGCGCTCTGGTGGGGCGGACCGGAGAAGGTCTACCGGATCACGGCAGGCATCGTGGCGACACTCACCCGGGCGATCAGTTGGCGCTCTGACGGGGCGACGATCGTGGTCGATGCCGGATCGTCGATTCAGCGCGCCGTCAGCATCGATGCGGCCGGGTTCAGCATCGCCATCGATGGACCGCTCACGATCGAAGCAAACCGCAAGGCGTTCACCGCGTGGTACTTCTACAACGCCGGAGCGTTTACCGACTTCACAGCCAAGGGCCTTGGCGCACGCAACGTCCACCGAGCCGACACGTCGATGACCGGCGGGGACGGCATCCACATCCGGGGCGCGTTCACCAACGTGTTCCTTGAGCGCCCTTACGTGCGCCTGGTGACGATGGCCGCAGGTGCGGGCGTGATCGGATCGCAGGGTATCGCGGGGATCACGGTCTCATCTGACGGCGTCGGGCTCGCCCCGCAGGAGATCACGATCCTGCACCCGTTCGTGGATGGCGTGTACTGCGAGGATCTTGCCTACCAGATGGATCAGGACGGTATTCGGGTATTCACTGAGGAGGATTCGGGGTCTGTCCTTCCGTTTGAGACGCACTTCGCGATCCGTGGGGGCGTTATCCGTAACTGTGGTGGGCGCTCCATCAAGTCTCAGTGCGAGTTCGGCGTCATTGACGGGACGAAACTCTACCGAAACTCCAATGTGATCGGGATCGGTATGCGCTCGATGCCTGACATTGACTTCCAGGTCGGTGGCGGCACGGTCTCGAACATTGAAATCCAGTATGTCAACGCGACACCAACGCGCGTCATCAACTGGTCCGGGACTCGCCAGGTCGGCGGAAAGTACAGCACGGGCCTAACCGTTAACGGCATCAAGGGGCCGATTAGCGGTGGGGGCGGATCGGTATTCACGAACATAATCGCGTTATCCATGTTCGAGCAACTCAAGGCCGCGCACAACATCTCGAATATCGAGCTCGTGAACTACTCGAACCAGATCAGCGGCGACTTTCTAACCATCAGCGGTCTCGTGGGCGCGGAGGCAATCGTTCGCTTGACGAACATCACGGCCCCCTGTGCTGCCGCCGCAAGGGTGGTCTATCGCTCGGGCGTGGCGATGCCGACGTTCGTGTCGATCACCAACTTCGCCAATTACCGCTCTGGGGTGATGGCATACAGCGCGGCGGCAACGGCCGGGTCGATGACCATCGTCACGTCCGGGCAGAACATCCGCGTCGCATAGCGCCAGCGATGCTCTGATAGAATTGATCCTGTTAGATCCACCTAGAAGTGTAGGAAGGAGAGTCCCTGTCTAGGGAACGTCCCCGCCTACTCCCGGGGACGTTTCCATGTGTTAAGATTGTGTCACGGCTCGGTGTCCCCTTCCCCACCGGGCCTGCAAAACCCCTACGTTGTAGCGGCTTCCGCTCCGTGGGGGTTTTGCGTTTATGCTGATAAGATGTAGGCATGGCAACCGACGTTTATCCCCCAGACTATTCCACCCCCGTAGGACAGATCCGCCTATTGCTGGGCGACGATGACACACCGTATGTGTTCTCAGACGACAAGATCAAAGCAATGCTTGTCATCTATAAAGATAGCGTTCTGCTCACAGCGGCGGCGTTCTTTGACACCATTGCACAGAATACGGTGCTGCTCTACAAGGTCATCAAGACAGACGATTTGTCCGTTTCGGGTGGCGAGATGTCCAAGGTGTTTACACAGCGCGCACGGGATCTCCGTGACGAGGCTGCGGAGAACGCTATGGAGGATTCGTTCGACGTGGTATACCCGTGGAACGGCAAGTCCGTACTCGATGACACCTGGGGCACACCGTGGGGCTACTGAACTCGTTTTTCAATGAGCCGTTGTTCTCCCAAGCGTGGGTAGACGCGCTTAAAGCCACGCCGGAAGCTGGCATGGTTTCCACCATCAAGGTCTACGACCCCAACACCGGTGCGGCAGTCTACGACCCGGTAACGGGCACGTACGTAACTACCCCGACAAGCATCTATACCGGCAAGGCCCGCGTGCAGCCTATCCGTGGCGCACGCGCAACGGCCATTGTCGGTAACGACACGTTTACACAGGTGGTGCTCGTGTCCATTCCGATTGACGCGGGCAAACTGCTGGACCTACGCCCGAAGCACCGTATGCAGGTGACTGCGGCACCGCTAAACCCCACCCTGACCATGTACCTTTTTGCTGTGCAAGAAGTTCTCGATTCATCGAACCCGATTGAGCGCACGTTCTACTGCACCACCAACCTTGAAACCGTGGTGGCCTAATGGCAATGGTGTGGCGAAACTCAGACCTGAGCGGCCTATCCACCTCGCTCAAAGGGCACAAGATTGTCATGGAGCGGCGAGCTGCTGAGATTGTTGAAGAGGTCATCTCAGAGGGCGCAGAGAACATGCGCAAGCACATCGAGACCCGAGGTACCGGATACCGTGGGCACACAGGACGTGTCGAGACCGGGATGATGTTGGGCGACGTGGCCGACAGTTCGGGCCAGATTGACATTAGCGCCGGAAGCGTCAGTGGCAAGTTCGGCTGGGGAACTACTGGTGGGCCTGTGCAACCGTACTACTCCTACCAGGAGCAAGGCTTTACCAACTGGCGAACCGGTCGGGACGTACCTCCGATGCACGCACTACTCGATGCTTTCATTACTGCCCGAATTTCCCTGATGAAAAAGATCAATAAGGCGACGAGAAAATGAGCCTAGCAACTGCACCGATTGAGGACGACATCTTGGCTGTGTTGCGGACCACCGTGTTTCAGGTGTTCGACTCTGAGGCACCCGAGGATTCCGTCATCCCGGTCACCAACGGATTGTTCTCCCCGTACCTTAGCGTGTACTTCGGCGGTCCCATAAGCGCCCCTGGGGACAAGCACCTGACCAGCAACCGCAACGACACCACTATCGTGACCTGCACCGTACAGGTCAATGCTGCACGATCCTCTGAGGCAAAGAGCGTCAAGGATATTGTCGTCAATTTGCTCACCGGGCACACACCACCCGATGCCGGATCAATGACTTTGGAGGGGGGGATGGGTTACTCCAAAGCAAGCACTATTGATCGACCCACGGTGTATATCCGTGAGTTGGCTTTCTCAATGAGAGCCAATTTAACCTTCGTAGCGTGATAGACTACATCTATGACAGAACTAGCGTATTACCGAGACAACACCACCGGCAAGGTGGCACAATACCCCGACGCCTATGCGGCACTATTCCCGAATCTTTTTGAGGTCACTCAGGAAGAGGCTGAATGTGTCACCTGCTGGGCTAAGGACCCAGAGGCGGGCCTGTACCTTTCGAGTGAGGTTGTCGCGGACGAACCTGTAGCACCCAAACCCACACCACTACTAGCCAAAGGAAAATGACAATGGCTAACGAAAAGATTCTCCGCGCCAATGTCACCATTCTCGCGGCCTACCCCGAGGCGTTTGCCAACCCGGCTGCGCCCACTGCTACCGAGCTGAACGCAAAGTTTGTCTACACCACGGGTGAGGACAAGATGGTGTTCGACATCTCGTGTGCCACGCTTGATGACTACACGCTCAACATGGCCGACAGCGACACGGACGACACCCTCACGGTTTGCGACATCGGTAACGTCTCTACGCCGACGTTCTACAACTACGAGGCGTCCCTTGATTTCCTTCGGGACAAAGATGCTACTGCTAACGGTCTGTTCAACCTCGCGTGGCGGCTGTTCCGTGGCGCGGACCGTCCGTTCTGGCTCATCAAGCGCATCGGTAAGATCAACACCAGCACGTTCCTCGCGGACGGCACGGACGTTATCTCGATGTTCGGCGTGAACACCGACCTCCCGGTGGACGTTGTTGAGGACGCTGCGATGCTCAAGTTCGGCGCACGGTTCAAGACGACCGGCGATTTGAACGTCAACTACAGCGTGGTCTCCTGATGACTATTCCTTCTAACCCCCTGGTGGTGTCCTAATGGCTGATGTAAAGGTCCAATCAAACGGCAACGTGACGGTATGGGCAGTCCCCGTAACCGGCATCGTTGACTTCCGTTCCCCCACGGCTGCGGAGATCAACGCAGGTCTGGACATCACGAACGCAATGGCTTGGGAGGGAACCACGTTCCCGACCGCCAGCGACTCGAACGATGTCAGCGACCGTTCGCTTCGGGACAAGGGCAACGCGACCACGCGAGGTTTCGCGCAGTTTGAGTTTGCTCCCAACTTCTTCCGTCCCAAGGACGTGAAGGACGTTACCTCGGAGTACGGCAAGGCGTTCCAGATGTTCAAGATGCCGCGTGTGCCGGTGTACATCGTCACGCGAATTCTACAGGTCGCAGAAGGTCTCGCTGTGCCTGCTGCGGCGGGTCAGTGGATTTCCGTCTACCGGTTCGTCACGGACGCGGTTACGGACGACACTGAGGGTGAGGACTCCTACAAGTACGCGGTGTCCACTCTTCCGCAGGGCGAGCTGTCCGTTTACACGCAGGTCAAGAACGCGACTGCTGTAGCGATCACCCCGCTCACCCTAGCCGTCACCACGGCGGGTCCCGCTAAGACGCTCAAGGCCACGCTTGGCGGTCTGTACGCTACTCAGACCGTCACCTGGTCATCTAGCAACACGGCGGTTGCCACGGTTTCTCCCAACGGTGTTGTCAAGGGTGTTCTCGCGGGTTCCGCTAACATCACGGCTTCGCACCCTGCGGCTACCGGTGCCACCGTTGTTAGTGTGGTATCTGTCACCTGAGCCTAGATATCGTCTGATAGACTGAAACCCGCTAGAGATTAAATGTCTCTGGCGGGTTTCGTCGTGTAAGGGGAAAAGGAGATTTACTATGTCTGAGTCTGAGAACATCATGGAGACCGCGCTTGCCAAGGGTACCTTTAGTGTGCTTGCGGCGGCAAAGGGGCGCGCGTACCCGCAGGACATCGTTGACGTGCACACCGACGCGGAATCCGCGTACAAGGCACAGGCAATCGAAAACCGCATCAACGACCTCGGTGCAGGTGAGGTCAACGCTGTGCTGGTCAACGCTCTAGATGCTGAGCGCAATGCGCTGCTCGCTACCATGAAGGCAACCTCGCTCACGTTCCTACTGCGCGGGATCAACAAGGGGACCACGGACGGCATCATCACGGCTGCCAAGGAGAAGTTTGGTGACATCACCGATGAGCCCAACTACGAGCGCGCAGAATGGGTGACGCTCTCCTACCTCGCAGCGCACATCGTGTCCGTGACCGACGCAGAAAAGAACGTGGACGACCACTTCTTTACCGTAACGGACGTGCAGGAACTTTCCGCATACCTTCCCGAGGACCAGTTTCGCAAGCTGCTAGCGTTGATGAGCGAGCTGACCTTTGCGGCCACGTATTTCGACCAGGCCGTTAGCGTGGATTTCTCGCAGAGGCGCTAACCTGGCCGGGTGGTCAGCGTCTCATCACCAAGATTAAAGCATCGATCACGGCTGGTATCCGGCCGTGCTCGATGTTGTTTTATGAGCAACCTGGCGATCCGTGGACACCGTACGACTTCAAGATCCTAGAAGCGTACCAAATCCTGCAAGACGAAATCTGCTCGATGTGCGGTAACCCTGTTTGGGTGTGCCGCTCTTCATCGAACCACGTAGCGTTCAAGGTCCGTGAAACCACCTGCTACGCGACCAGGGCGCAGGCCGAGGCGGTTGACGCTAAGAAGCCACAGAATGACCGTGCGAAAGCCAAGGAGCGCAAGACATGGGGCGTGTCCACATACTCCGTGGCGTTTGTGCCGCCTAACGTCGGTGGGGAACTTCCGACCCGAAAAGAATACTACGACAGTCTAGGTTAGAATGGTAGACTGATACAATGACCCGCCCGCTTTGGAGGACTAAACCCTGTGACTGATAGCCTGAGCGCTAATGCCAAAATCTCTATTGAGGTATCGGCCAAGGAACTCCAAACCCTTATCACGTCGATCTCTACCGCTGATAAGGGCACCAAGGCGTACGCGGCTGAGCTAGACAAACTCGAAAAGAAGTTGGTCGAATTCTCGGCTGCCACCAAGGCCGCTGAGAAGTCCGGTGCGGGCAACCTTGCTGCTATCAAGGCGCAGGAAAAAGCGTTCCGTGAGTACGCCTCCAGCATCAAGGTTGCGGCACAGGCCCAGAAGGAACTAGATGCTGCTGCATCTAAAAAACAACAGTTTAACAACTACGCACAGGGCAGCAATTCGCGGGTATCCGCTGCCGAACAAAAAGCTGTTGATGACGTACGGCGCACGGTGGCTGCCGAGCGTAAGTACAGCATGGGCCAACTACAAATAAGCGCGCAGCAAGAAAACCGGATGCGGGACAACTCGGTTAAAGCTGCTGCGGCGTCTGAGGCTGCCTCGGTCAAGTCGGCGGCGGAAACGGCCACCAAAAAGCAACAGTTCAACAACTACGTGCAGGCAAGCAACGCACGGGTAGCCACTGCTGAGCAGAACGCGGTCAAGGAAACCCAGCGGGTAGTCACCGCTGAGCGCACAAAGGCAATGGGCCAGCTACAGATCAATGCCCAGCAACAGAACCGGATGATTGACAACCAGGTGAAGGCGGCTGCTGCTGCCAAGGCTGCGGAACAAGCACAGATCAACGGCCTGTCCAACACCCGGTACGCGCTCTATGACGTGGCTACCACCTGGGGGATTGTCTCCACGGCAACCCTCGGTGCTGCAACGGCGGCTGTCGCGGTAGGGATTTCCTACGAGAAGGCGTTTGCTCAGGTCGAACGTACCAGTGGCGCGACCGGTGGCGCACTAAACACGCTGCGCGATGACCTTCTACAACTGTCCATGACCAAGCCGATCTCGTTCGAGGACATTACCCAGATCGGTACCCTCGCGGGTCAGTTGGGTATCGCGTCAAAGGACATCTCATCGTTCACCGAGGTTGTCGGAATGTTCGCGGCCACGACCGACGTTGCTGCGGGCACAGCCGCTGAGCAGATTGGTCGGCTCGCGCAGTTGACCGGCACGGCAGGTACGGAATACGAAAACCTCGCGTCGTCCATCTACAAGACCGGTATCAACGCGGTTGCTACCGAGTCGGCCATTCTCTCTACCGCTTCACAGATTTCCACCGCTGCCGACCTCGCTGGGTTTGCCAACTACCAAATCGTAGCTCTAGCGTCAGCTTTCGCATCCTTGAACATCGCTCCCGAGCGTGCACGTGGTTCGCTACAGCGCATCTTCGGTGAGATCACTTCGGCGGTGAACGAGGGTGGCACGGCCGTAGATAACTTCTCCAAGGTAAGCGCAATGTCTGCGGCTGAGTTCAGCGATGCGTGGAAGAACGACCCGCAAAAGGCGTTCAGCGCATTTGTTGAGGGTCTATCTCAGACACAGAAAAACGGTGGCGACACCAACCAAATGCTCAAGGATCTCGGCGTTGTCGCTGTCCGTGACATTCAAGCGCTACAGGCGCTCGCTAACAACACCGACGTGTACAACCGCGCGCTAGAGGATTCGGCCAGTGGCTACAAAGACGCTACGGCGCTCGGTGAGGGCTACGCGATTGTGGCTAACACCATTGCCTCTCGGCTACAGGTGCTCATGCAGACGTTCCAAGGAATCTTGGCATCTATCGGTAAGTCCGACTTCGGACCGCTGCGTGTGCTGCTAAGCGTCGTCAAGGATCTCGCTGACGGCATCTACGCACTACTCAACAACCCGATTGGTCAGTTTGTCGCGGGTACGGTAATTGCGCTCAGTACACTCATCGGCCTATTCGCTGCGGCCCAGGCTGCTAGCGCTCTTGCTACCGCGTCTCTGTTCGCTATGATTACCGCAAACAACGCTCTGGCTGGTCCGCTAGCCGTGTCCACCACGGGTGTGCGCGGGCTCGTCATCGAACTGTTCAAACTCTCCGGTGCTGCGGGCGTGTCTGCCAAGGGTCTGTCGGGTGTGGCGGTTGCCGCTCGCGGTATTGCTAGCGCTACCATCATCGGCGCGGGTATCACGGTAGGTCTGCTAGCGATCTCTAAGGCTGTCGAGGCTCTGTCGTTTGAGTTCGCTGACGGACAGGGCAGGGCCGAACAATACTTTGGCGAACTGTCCGGGCTGTCAACCGCTCTACAGGCGGATACGACGGCGTTTGAGGCTACCGGAACAGCGATTCGCACCATTAAGACCGACCTAGACAATCAGACCATTGCCATTGGAGAAAACTCGGCGGCGTGGCTCAACAACGCGGTCAGCACCAACGAAGAGTTTAAGAAGTTCTACACCGACAACAAGGCCACGCTAGCGGCGGCGGGATTTGACTACGGCAACTTCCTCAATGCTATTCTCGCTGGTGACAGCGGCGGCGAGGAATACCTTAGTGGTCTAATTACAGGTATCGACAATGTTCGTGAGGCCCAACTGCTAGCGGTTCCTACGACGGACGGGTTTTCCCAGGCGGTAAATACCATTGACGGTACTGCCAACCGGTCCCAAAGCGCCCTCGGTGGGTTGATGAAGGTAGCACAGGCGAGTGACGGTGCTTTCGCAGATGCCAGCCTCACCGCCGACCTTTTGGCTGCGGGCACCGAGGCGCTAGGGATTAACTCTGAATACGCCGCCGGTGGTCTAGACGAGGTTAGCAAGTCCCTGCAAGACATCATCGACGCGGAATACGCGATCACGGGTGGCACGGTGGCTGTGCAGAACAGCCTAGCCAACCTTGGGCAGTCGTTGTTCGATAACGGCACGTCGTTCGATGCCTACAGCATCGGTGGCCGCGCGAACCTCATTGCGCTGCAAGATGTCGTGTCTGCTATGGCGGCGTCTAGTACCCCGGACGAACTAGCAGCAAAAATTGCTGGTCTTATGCAGTCGCTCAGTGCGATGGGTGTAAACACCGCTGGCGAACTGGTCTACCTACAAAACATCCTCAGCAACCTCACGGGCGGTAAGGGCGCGGGCCTGAATGGGGTCAACCAGGCCGCTCTAGCGGCCACCAACGGCCTACAACAAGGCTACGTCCCCGCAGTACGGAAAGCCGCTGAATCGTCCCGCAAGGCGGCAAAGGATACGTCTAAGGCCGCTAAGGAGATCAAGACCCTCACGGACTACGTGAGTGACTTGTCCAAGGTGTTCTCAAGCGCTTTCGAGATCCGGTTTGGCCTCGGACAGTCCACCGACAAAGTTGCCGATGCGTTCCGTAAGATTTCGGACTACTCCGAACAAGCGGCAAAGGACGTAGCCGACGCGGCACAGGCAATCGCGGACGCGGATGCCAAGATCCGTGGACTCAACACCGACAGCAAAACCCTGACGTACCAGTTGACCGTGGCGCAAGAATACGGCGACACGCTGCGCGCTGCGGAGATTCTGTCCAAGCTCGCGGACAACGCGAACGATGTGAGCAAGGCACAAGCCGACCGTACCGGCGCTGAAAAGGATCTCGGAAAGGCGCAGACCGCAACTAACAAGTCGCTCACCGGGAGCACCGAACAGTCCGCAGAACAGCGCGATATGGTGCTGTCGCTGCTAGAGGCTTACCACGGTCAGGTGGCCGCACTAGCTAACACCGGAATGTCTCAGGCGGCTCTCGCCGTAGAGACCTCTCGGCTACGCGCACAGTTCGTTGCGCAACTCACAGCGATGGGTTACAGCCGGTCCGAGGTTGAACGCTACGCGGTGTCATTCGATGACCTCACGTTGGCAATCAATCGTGTGCCGCGTGTCATCACGGTCTCCGCAGATGTGAGTCCCGGCCAGCGCGCTATTAACGAGTTCCTTGCGGCCAACTCCAACAAGAGCGTCAACGTGGGCTTGACCGCCTCTGGTGGTGGCACATACCAGGCCAACGGTATTAACGTTGGCCCCGGTGGTATCTTCACCCCGTTTGTGCGTACCGACCAAATCAACAACAAGAAGCTCTTTAACGACTCGGTGTACAAGCCGGGTCGGGCTCCGGGTCAGTACGTCCTTTCACCGAGCACGGGCGGACACATCGCTGAATACCACGCGGTCGGTGGTATGGCGGGTCAACACCCCGGCAAGGCTAAGGGCACAGACACCATCCCCGCGTGGTTGACCCCCAACGAGTACGTCCACAATGCGCAAGCCACCGAATACTACGGCCTGCCGTTTATGAACGCGATCAACAACATGCAGATGCCGCGATTCCTTGCTTCCGGCGGACCCGCTTCGGGTAGTAGCCGGGGTGGTGGCACAGCGATTCAACTGGTGGAACTCCTACCGACGCAATTGGCACAACTAGCCAGCTTGGTTTCGGCGCAGGTGAGCATTGATGGTAGGGTTGTTGCAGAGGCAACTAACCGTAGTAATACCCGCCAGGCAACCCGAGGGGCAAACTGATGAAAGAGTTTTACTTTGGTAGCGCGGAACGAATGGCGTGGGTTCCGTGCCCCGCTATCGAGGCAGACATTTCCAATGTCGGGTGGAGCACGTCAGGGCGATACCTAAACGGTGGTGGGTACGCACGGCGTAGCACCGCGTCTGGGCGCGCGTACCAGTTCTCTTGGAACCTCACGTCTGCCGAGAACATCTATAAGGTTTTGAACTATGCGGATGGTGTTTACGGACCCGCTCCGTATTACTTCCTAGACCCGTTCGCAATCGAAACCAACTTGCTCCCGACGTACTGGGCTGCTCCGCGCATCGCGGCCTCGGATGGTCCGTCGTTGGTTAAGGACAAGCGGCCCACGCTAGTAGCCACCGCAGTAAATACGCTTGACTACCCCACCAAAAGCGCTGTTTACACACTAGTAGCGGGGGATAAGTTTGCCGCGCTGTACATTCCAGTCCCGTCAGGGTACACGTTCCATTTCGGCGCGCACGGTTCGGCCACTGGCACAGCGGGGCTAACCGTCACGGCTACTGGTGGCGCTGCGGTAGCGCAGACGCTTATCAGCTCCACGTCGTCCATCCGCACCAACTACAGCCTCAGTGGTGTTGCAGGGGTAACTATTTCGGCAACCGGCGCGGGTCAGCTTACGCTGTCAGGACTCATCGCACAGATCAGGCCCACAGGGGTGCCTGTGCCGATGGGCGGGTTTATCTCGGGTCGCGGTAACAGCGGATGTGAGTTTGACGGTTTGCCGACAACCAATGGCTACAGTTCTGCTCTAGATCTACAGGGCGCTTCGGCAAAGCTTATTGAGGTTGCAGCATGGCTCTGAGTGTATTGGTAAATGGTGGTGCAGGAATCGTCGTAAGCGACTACACCGAGGGTCCTACTGGGCTGTATTCTATCCCGGCATACCTCGTAGAGTCGAGTGCGGGATCGGGATTGTACATTGTTCCCGCAGGAATGTCTGAAAGCAGCACGGGGCTTTACACAATTCCGAGCACGTTAAACAGGATCACGTATTTTCTGGGTGGCTCAGAAAACATCAAAACGTACTCCGTGCAGGAGGACGCAACCCCTACCGACCCGAATAGTAGCGCGGGTGGTGTGGGTCAGATTACCTTTGGTGTAAACGAAGATACAGAAACACTGCACCTGTTGCAAGAGATTATTACACTGTCGGACGGCAACAACGGTAAGACCCAGGGTGTGATTCGTAACCTATCCAATAGTAACGGCGATGTTAGTATCACGGCGGACAGTATTCTTTCGCTGTTCAACTCCGACCACACGGTGCCACCTTTTATCGGAACATTGGCTGGTGCGTTTCAAGCGTATTGCAATGTTGTGGGTATAACTAATCAACTTGACGTAGACGCGGCTATTGCTAGTCGTTCAGTTGTTTACCCCGGATGGACCGGAAACGTTTGGACCCGAATCAAGCAAATCTGTGCCAAGGAAAGCATCGAGCTTTCCCTAGTATTCAACAAGGTTGTCGTTCGACCATTACGAAAGTACGTTGCAAATACCGAGCGTGATACCTCACGCTCGTACAGCGCGAGCAGTCAGGGCACAGCCAAGACGGTAGAGGTCACCTACTACAACAACAAGTCGGTTACGCGGGGGGAGATTTATCCGCTAGTGGGTGATGAACCCACCATCTATCAAGTAGACACTAACGAGACCGTTGTGGTGACACAGCAACTCAATGCGTCGATGCTATCGGTAAACCAGCCGGTGTGCACAGCTTTTGTCAACAACACTACGTACGCGGGCACCAATGGGGTTTACTCCGTCACGGGTAATGATGGACTACCGATCACTCCGTCACAATGGGCTGCACAGGGGGGTTCGCTGTCTGTGCGGATCACCGAGGACCCTTCAATTATCGAGATTACTATCGTGGGTTCATCCATGGCCGATTACGCGCCGTATCGTATCTCGATGTCTGCCGGTACGTCATCGCAGTACAACTCACTGCACATCACGGGCACCGGGGTTACCTGGGAACCGCAAACTATCGCCCTTGTTACCGGCGCTACAAGCGCGGTGACTGGTGAGGGTGTTGGGGCTACTGTAACCAATCCGTTTATCAGCACCTTGCAAGACGCCTACAACGCAGGCTTACAGACAGCTCGCGCGTATGCGGGCAGTTTTATGGTGTCGGGAAATGCTTTCGGAATTAACCGCAGCGATTCCGATCAGTCACAAATTCGCGCCACTATTGCTGACTTTAATGCCGCAGTTGCCGCAGGAACTGACATCGCGGTGTTTAATACCACCTGGGTGGGAAAGACTGTTGCACAGTTCAATGCGTATTGGCAGAGCACGGTAGACAACCTGTTTGGCAACCAAGCGTTTGGCAACGCGGCAGGTTCGCGTGTGCAACGAGACCTCGCGTGGTTCCGCGTAACAGGTGCCACTATCTCTGAAACAGGTGTGCAATTCGATGCAGAACTCAACACATTGGTAAGCGACTTTAATGCCGTGTGGGGTCCTACCGATATCTCGGTATTTAATGCCTCCTGGGCAAATAAGAAAATGAAAGATTTTACTACCACACCGCTACGGAAGGCTTAATACAATGGTTTCCCCTAAAAGGTTTCTACCCCCTGAGTCAGAGCCGTGGGGTCGCAGTGTTGACCAGGACATTGCGCAAATTAAGATCGACAACGCAAAAGCGCTAAGTGAATCTGCTAATGCGTTTAAGTCTATTAACTCGTCAATGCGACTTATCAGTAAACAGATTGCTGAACTGACGACACTAACCAATACACTCGCGGCGCAGCAGGCCACACTCACACAGACCGTAGCAGATATCACGGCTCTGAACTCTTCGCGTGTTAGTTCTGAGGGTGGTCAGATGTCATTAACTGGTGCAGTAGTTCCTGCATCGTGGACAACCGCTACCACAGTATCCTTTAACAAACCCTCGTGGGCGGTCAATGCTTTTGTCACGGTAGTAGGTTCGGCTACGGCATTTAGCGGGGCTGCCGCAGGTGGATTATCCGCGTACGCAGGAATTTCGGGTGTATCTGGCCCAATTGTTTTGGGGGAAACAACCATTCCTAACGAGGGGGTTGTCTGTGTGCTTGGATTTAACCGCACCTTCGCCGCTGGCGCTACGGTGATTGCCTCAGTCCAGTGGCGTAACGCCTACGGACTTTCGGCAGCCGCGTCGGGTACAATTCAAGCGACCGTATCTGTTCTTTGGTCTAAGTGAGGTAGGATAGGAACATGACTACTACTGACGCAAACGGCATCGTCTACCTGCAAGACACGGACGACATCTCCCCGTTTCATACACTAATTAACGTCCTGCAATCAGGTACCTCTAACGCGCTTAATACCCGTATTCGTATCGCCCGTGTAGCAAATGTTACCGAGCGCAATGCGCTGGCGGTTACTCTGGGTGCATCCCCTACAAACCCGGTATACACGCATAGATCTGATGCCACCCTAGGGTCGGAGCTTGAAGTAACCATCGACGCCTTGACGTGGAAAATCATTCAAGCTTCGGATGCTACCAATATTGCGTTGCCTCTTAGCCCAGGGTGGGTTAGCGATACAGGTTGTGCTAACATGACTTACCGTAGGACAGGCAACATAGTTGAGATATCATCTGGCTTCTTGGTGCGTACAGGAAGTGGTAAAGCGGTTAACCCCGGAATCCCGGAAACGATAGCGACTGTTCCGGCTGGATTTAGACCACCATCAATCGTTTCCGGGGCTGGTGCAATTGGTGTTGCTAGTAATCTCGGCGCGATGGTGCAACGGCTATCGCCTAGCGGTGTATTGGAGTTCGTACCATATGTAGCACCCGGAACTATTAGCACAGCGGGCGGGTACGGTAACTCTGTTACTTTTTCCTCAATGCGGTACATGTCTAATCTGTAAATAAACACCAACCCCACACATTCAGAAAGGTTACCGTGGCTTTAAACGGACAATTCCCCGACACACTGCTAACCTATCTTGGTTGGCCCGAGGCGGATCACTTGCGTCTTGTTCCTGACGCAGCGGCATCGCTGAACCGACTTGCTATTGCGTTTGAAAATCATTTCGATAAGCCGTTATATATCACAGATGCTTACCGCACCCTTGCCACACAAATTTGGCTAAAGGCCAGCAAAGGCACGTTTGCCGCACGACCCGGAACCTCCAACCACGGTTGGGGCCTAGCAATTGATATGTCCTCGCGCATCAACATTGATTCTAGCGATGAGCACCGGTGGATGGAGAACAACGGCCCGCATTTCGGATGGATCAACCCGTGGTGGGCCGTAGACCGCATCCGCACAAACGGCGAGTACGAGCCCTGGCATTGGGAATTCCATGCCGACCTAGACCGCAGTATAGACTTCAAAGATACACCCACCGCAACTATCCCGGAGGACGACATGTCAGCACGCGCAGAAGGTTTGATCGAGGAAATCTGGGCACGTCTCAACGGCGTAACGGGTGTCCGTCCCGACTCGCAGTTGCTCAACCAGCAGGACGGGCAGACCCTCCGCGACGACATCGCCGCAAGCACCGCACGGGCCGTCGCCGAGACGAGTTCGGCCTATCACCAGTTGACCGCAACGCTCGGCACAACCAGCACGGGTGCCGTCAACGTGACCGACCTCGCCGCAGCCCTGAGTAAGACGCTCTCCCCGGTACTCATCGCCGAACTCGTCAAGCGTCTCGCATCTTGAAACCGAAAACCCTACTAAAATTGCGCTAGACTAACAACCAACAGGGAAGGGACCCTCCATGTCAAAGCACGGCCTGTCCGTACAGGAGCGTTTACATGATCGTAAGGTGGTGACCCCCGAGGGGTGCTGGTTGTGGACTGGAAGTTTGTCCAACGGGTATGGAAATATCAACCTGCATGGAAAAACCGTTAAAGTTCATCGTTTGGCATATAGAACATGGGTTGGTGAATTAAAAGATGAAGAGGACATCCTTCACTCTTGTGATAACCCCGCATGTTTTAGGCCCAAGCATCTTCGCATTGGGGACGATGCAGAGAACGCTTTGGACAAAGTTACTCGCGGTCGCCACCCAGGAGTAAAACTAACTGTATCGGATGTCGTAGATATTCGTTGGGTTATCGGTATTGGCGCTGTCCAACGCAAAGTAGCCAAGGAGTACGGTGTCAGCGCGTCGGTTATTTGCGAAATCTACACACGGAAGGCTTGGGGGCACGTAGTATGAACTGCAATATCTGTGAGCAAATTGATGTGCGTTTATCCAATGTGGCAAACGGAGATGCTATTGGGGTTTCGGAAGCAACAATTCGACGCCATCTAAAACATTATGACAAGCCAGAAACCGACCCATTCTTTACAGATGTACCCACCAGCATCATCACCAGTCGCGGTAAATCGGTTAGGTTGGCTGACGGTTCGTGGGAAAAAATAAATTGGCAACCTAACGCAATGGCCTTGCGTGAAGCGCTGTCCTACGATGACCTAGAGCGTGCGCTAGAGGGTTTCGTGGCCGTCGATCCACCGACGAAATCGACGGATGACGGCATGGGGCTCAATGCGGCAGACCTACAGATTGGCAAGGCCCGCCAGCGGTGGGGCGGCACACCGGAAACCCTGGCAAGTTGCAGGAGTTCATTTGCGCGCACGGCGCGGTTGGTCATGGAGGAACGTCCTGAGCACTTGGTCCTGTCGG
>Ga0209100_1000822_pt1 | contig 23894 bp, 40 predicted proteins | sample lystaG_FD_185480 | JGI IMG/M metagenome (GOLD analysis project Ga0209100, IMG submission 185480) | Glacier valley bacterial and archeal communities from Borup Fiord, Nunavut, Canada, to study Microbial Dark Matter (Phase II) -... | ecosystem: Environmental > Aquatic > Freshwater > Ice > Glacier ...
GTTTGACTGTAAATTTAATAGTACAACATACCATATAGTTTATAAAAATGGTAGTGAAATAGTGTCAGAATTTAAAGAAGAGATGGACAATATATTTAAAGTAAACATAAATAAAATTAAACATTATTTTAAAGAGGACTTAATATTTAAAAATGGTGAATTGGTATTGTCAGATATATTAATGTATTTCGGATAATAAGGAGAACATTTATGAAAGCAGGTAAAACAGATTTTGAAGTAGGAACAATGGTGGTTATTACAGATAGTGATGATGAAGACATGGTTGGAATAGTTGGTAGGATAACACATCCATTTCCAGGACTTATAGCTGAAGAATATGATAAATATGTGGCAGGAGTATATTTAGATAAACCTGGGATATTCCAAAAGAATATATGTAATTTAACAGTGAATGATAAAATACATAATGAAAAATAACTACCTTAAAGGTAGTTATTTTTTTATTAAAATTTTAAATTTAAAAAAGTTAGTTAAAAAGTCAAAAAAATAGTTGACAAATAATTTATATTGTGGTATAATAAGATATATTAAAAATAAGGACAAGTTATAGAGATTAAGGACTTGTTACAAAAGATAAACTAAGGGAGAAGAAGAAAATGGAAAAGATATTAAAAGAAATAGTAACTAAATACAATCTAGAAATGGGTAATAAGTTTTCACAATTAAATGAATACAAACAAGAGTTATTAAACAAACTATTTGAAGATGAAACAATAGACGCTCTAAGAAATATAAACACAAACAACAAAAACATAGTAGATTTGAGAACGATATTAATACATACCAAAGTATATGAAAAGAAAATAGTGATAGAAGAAGTAAGAAACAAAATTAATGAGAAGATATTTAATTTAGTAAAAGAGTCAAAATTTAACGAGTTAAAAGAATTGATAGGTGACGCTGAAATAATTAGTAACATACTAAACAATACAAATGAAATTGAAGTACAAAAGGAAACGAAAGGTAAAGCTGATATAATAGAAATAGAAACAAAAGAAGACAATACAGTAGATAGTGAAATAGAAAAAATAATTGAGAAAAATGCAGAAGAAGAAATAAACAGAAGAATTGAAGAAGACAATAAAAACACATATGATTATTCTCAAATTAAAAGTTATGATGAAATTAAAAAAATAACTAATATAGATATTAAAGATTATGAAAATGGTGAAAGAGCTGTATTTTTAAATAAAAATGGTGTAATAGTTATAGGTAAATACAAAAAGTACAACGAAAGTATAAAAATACTTAAAAACTCATTGATACCTACAAAAAACGTATCTAATAACATAAAAGAAGAAATTAAAGAGATGTACAAAGAACTAAGAGAAGGCGGATATATAGAAGTATCTGAAAGATACTTTAGAGTTATAAAGGACATAGAAAATGTAGAAATAGGAAAATTAACAGAATTTATAGTGGGAGAAGAAGTAGAATATGATAAAGAGTGGAAAAGTTCTTTTAATAGAGTAATGGAAAAATTTAAAAACTAGAGGAGTAGAAAAGTGGAATTTACAGAATTAGAAGAAAAATACATTAGAAAATGTATGGGTAAAAGAACACCATTAAAAATAGCGAGTGACATAGCAGTAAACGTAGAAGATATAAAAAAATATTGTAAAATAAATAAAATAAATACTGTTATAACATATAAAAGTGTGGATATAAATTATTATGTAGATAAATACGATTTGTCTGAAAAAGAAATAAATTACATTTATAATAATATATTTAAACATAAAAAAGAGTTAGCTAACGAAATGAGTATAGATGAAAAATTACTGTTAGATTTTCTAGAGGAATACAGAGAAAATAAAAACAGTAAATTACACAGCATAATAAAAGAAGTCATAGATGAAAAATTTGATAAAGAAGAAGATGTTGTGGATTACATAAGAAAACAGTTAGAAACTAAAAGTACATTAGATTTAGGAGAAGAATTTGGAGTAAATTGTAATACAATAAGCAGATATTGCTATTTAAATGAAATTAGAATAGTGCAAAAAACTAATAAGAAATGCGAATTCATGACAGAAGAAGAAAAAGAAAAATGTGTAGAATACATAAGGAAATATCACGGAATAAAATCTTGGAATACTATAGTTAAATATTTAAACAGGAGCAAAACGACTTTACAAACATTGATAACTAGAAATTCAATTAAGAAAAATAAATCATTATAAATTAAATAGGGGGATTATATGAAAAGTAACATTAATGATTTAACTATAACAGTATATGAAAAAATTGGAAACAAGTTAGCATTGGCAGAAGCTAGTAATATAACAGATGTTTACGAAGGTAAAATAAATAAAAGCAAGATATATTACTTTAATAGAATAAATGTACCAGAAGAATTTAGAGGCAATGGAATAGGTAGTAAATTATTAGATGAACTACTAAATATAGTACAACAAAATGATGTGAGTTTGATGTGCGAAATAAATCCTTACAGTAACTTAAGTTTTAGCGAATTACATAAATGGTATATAGAACATGGATTTGAGCAAAGAGACGAAGGATGTTTATGGTTTAACATTTAATTAAAAGGAATATCAAAAGAATGTTATAGAAATCATCTTATTAAGATGATTTTTTATTTTGAAAATTATTAAAAAAAGTTTAAAAAAGGTCTTGACAAAATGATTTATTTAGTATATAATGAGTATATAAGATAAAGGAAAGAGAAATTAAAGAAATGACAGAAGATGTAAACATAACTTGAAGATAGTAATTAAACAGAAATTGAACAGTAAGTAAAAGTACATACTAGTAACTATGTTAAATTAAAAACAAACTAAAATTAAAGGGAGAGTGTAAATTATGACAAGTAAATTTGAATTAACAATATCAACTGATTATGTACTAAATTGGAATTATGTAGATGCAATAAGGGAATTATTTCAAAATGCAATAGACAATGAAACAACTAATCCAGAAAATAAAATGTATTTCGGATATGATGAAAAAGAACAGGTTTTAAGAATAGGAAATAAGACTTCTATATTAACACTTGATACATTACTATTGGGAAGTTCTTCAAAAAGAGATGACGACAGAACAATAGGACAACATGGAGAAGGTTATAAGATAGCATTTATGGTTCTTCTAAGAGAAGATAAAAAAGTAACAGTTTATAACTACGGGGCAAAGGAAATTTGGAATACAAAATTAGTTAAAAGCAGAAGATTTGCAAATAGTTTAGTGCCTACAATAATAGTAGAAAAAACTTCAATACGGTCAAAAATTCCTAGTCATGATTTAATGATAGAGATAGAAGGAATTACACCTGAAGAATACAAAGGAATAGTAAAGAGTAACTTACATTTACAAGAAGTTGGAGAAGTTTATGTAGGTAAAACAGGAAGAATATTATTAAGCGAAAAATACAAAGGAAAAGTATTTGTAAAAGGGTTGTATGTAAATAGTCATCAAGGATTAGTTTACGGATATGACTTTAATCCTGAAGTAATTAAATTAGACAGAGATAGAAAGTTAGTTGACAGTTTTAATTTAAGTTGGCAGACATCTATGTTATGGCAAAGTGTAATTAGTCAAGACAGACAATTAGCACTTAAACTAATTAAAGAAAAAGCAATGGATACACAGTATATAACAGATATGTACCCATATGTACAAGATGATGTATTAAGTTCTATGGCTTATAATTCATTCAAAGAAGAACATGGAGAGAACAGTATTCCAGTAGAAAATCAAGACGAATTAACTTGTGCAATTCAAGCAGGAAGAAAACCTGTAATGGTTAGTGAGGGTGAAGCAAGAATAATTAAAAAGGCTGAAGAATTTCAATCTGAGAAATTAGTTGTAAAGACACCTAGAGAAGAATTTGAGAATTGGATTGAAAGTGGAGTATCAGAGTTATTATCTGAAGAACAAGTAAATGAATTTTACAGAATATTGGATAGAATGTAATATTTACGAATAAATATTACATAATTGTATAGAAGTGTTGGGTGTGATTTGTCTAAAATTACATCTGACATTTTTATTAAGGGTGTGAGGAAATTTGAGAACAATTAAAAGAACTTTAAAAGAATTTAAAACAAGTATATTTGACAATAAAGATGTGGGGTATAACTCAGAAATATTTAACGATAATAATATAATATACATATCTGATTTTATAGGTAGAATATGCAAAGAGACTTACATGTTAACAAATATGGGTGAAGATATAGACTTAAATAAAATATTACAAGATGATTTCAATTTCAATATATTTAAAATTGAAATTGACAAAATGAATATATTAGAGGAAATAAGTAAAATACCTAATGAATGTTCTATATTTGTATTAGAAAATATGGGGATAGAGACAATAAAGGAAATGATGAAATCATCAATAAAATTGGGTAGAGAACATTTTTATATGTACATAGGAACACCTATAAAGGATTTAGAAGAAATGGGTTATGTTGAGAAAAATATTCCTAAATTTCCTAGAAAATATAAATTAGAAGAAATAATAGGTGATTTACATTTTGAAAGAAGTACATACTTATACATAAGGAAGTGAAATAATGAAACTAAACGGGAACGCAGTTAAAATAATAAATGAATTAAATAAGGCAGGATTTGATGGATACGTTGTAGGTGGATGTGTCAGAGATAGTATGTTAAACAAAGAACCTAAAGATTGGGATATATGCACAAACGCATTACCTGAACAGATGCTGAAAGTGTTTAAGTCATACAAAGTGATACCAACAGGATTGAAACACGGAACTATTACTGTTATGTTAGGTGAAGAAGGTTTTGAAGTAACTACATACAGAATAGATGGTGATTATTCAGATGGTAGACACCCTGATGAAGTAATATTTACGAATAAAATAGAAGAGGATTTAAGTAGAAGAGACTTTACTATTAATTCAACGGCTTATTCTGAAAAGGATGGCTTAATAGATATATTTGGAGGTAAGTCAGATTTAGAACAAGGCATAATAAGATGTGTAGGAAGTCCTTGTGAAAGATTTGGTGAAGACAGTTTAAGAATACTAAGAGCATTGAGATTTGCTTCAGTATTAGATTTTGAAATAGAGAATGAGACAGCAGAAGTTATTCATACATTTAAAGACAAATTAAAAAATGTGTCAGCTGAAAGAATAAGTGTAGAGATAAGCAAAATACTTACAGGTAAAGGGGTAAGTAGAATATTAAGAGAGTTTAAAGATGTGATATTCGAAATAATACCTGAATTGGAAAAATCAGATGGGTTTGAGCAAAACAATCCTTATCATAAGAATGATGTGTGGACACATACTATAGAAGTAGTTAGAGAATCAGAAAACGATAGAATATTGAAAATAGCAGCATTATTGCATGATGTTGGTAAACCATATTGTTATACAGAAAAACCAGTGGAAAATATAGGGCATTTTTACGGACACGCTGAAGTTTCAAGAGGGTTAGCAGAAGAGATATTAAACAGACTTAGATTTAGTAATAAAGAAATAGAAGAAATAATAACATTAATAAAATATCATGACATTCAACTTTCAGTCACAACTAAGTTTATAAAAAGAATGATAAATAAATTGGGTGAGAGTACATTTAGAAAACTCCTAAAGTTAAATAGAGCTGATGTAAAAGGTCAGCAAGGTGTAATCGGACCTGAAGAAAGATTAAATATGTTAGATGAAATTGAAAAAATGATTGATAATTTAGAATTAGATGATTTAAGTTTTACGTTAAAAAGTTTAGCAATAAGCGGAGATGATTTAATTAAAAAGGGATATAAACCAAGTAAAGAAATAGGAGAAACATTAAACAGATTACTTGAAATGGTAATAAACGAGGAAATAGATAACACAAAAGAAGAGTTATTAAAACATTGCTAAAGGGGAAATATAAATGAGACAAAAATTTAATGAAGACTTTAGAGAAATATTTGAAATACCTTTAACATTTGAAGGTGAGGAAGTACTGTTCGATAACATAACAAATAATGAACAGTACTTAAATCCTGATTATATACAATCAGTATATATGCCAGTACATGGTACTGATGGATTGTCTGGAAGGGTGTTTCTATATAAATATGATAGAGAAGAATATTTTAATTTGATAAAAAGAATATTAGTGCATAAACCTATAGTAATTACATATCCTAAGGGGGATATAGATGTAATAAAAAAATACTGTGAATTAGGTGTAAGAGGATTTATGGTGACTAAATGGGACAATGAATTCTATAAATTAAAATCAATATACAAGGGATTGAAGTTTCATAGAAGTATAGTGGGAAATTCATATAATGAAGAAATAGACGAAAGATTTGATAGCATAGTTGTAGCATATCATAAAATGCTAGATGAAGAATATTTACGAGAAGCAAGTAAGAAAGTAAACTTAGTTTATTTATGTAATCACCACTGTAATCCTGCATGCATGAATATGGATAAACATTTATTTAAAACAGACAGACGTATATACGGTGACTTCATATGTCCTAATGATTTAAATTCATATTTTATACCTAGACAGGTGTTAATGAAGGTACTACCTTACATAAACACAATAAAATTAGTTGATAGAAGTGAATCAGCAGAACTTTACGAAAGTTGTTTAAATTACTATACAGGAGAAAGTGATTTTGATATAGAATTGGTAGAAAATACAGATGTAATTAGATTATTACTAAGATTTATATTAAAAGACAGAATGTATAAATATTCAAGAATGGCTGAAGGAAACTGTGAATTTAAATGTAAAACATGCGATAGGAAATGTTTCTAAAGTAAAATAACCACCAATTAATTGACGGTTATTTTTTTATTTAATTAAATTTTTAATTATTATTAAAAAAAGTCTTGACAAATGTTTAAAATTAGTTTATAATATAGTTAATAAGATATTTATAAACTAAAGTAGAAAAGAGAGACATGATTAAAGTAATAATGACAAAAAGAACAAACGATTTAAAATGGTTAGACATTAAACTTGGTGGGTAAAACATAAAAGACATCTTAAATATGCTTGAAGACAGAAAAATAATGAGAGAAAGAAAAGATTATTGCACATACAAATTGCTACTTCAGAATTATAAATACAAGATGGGAATTTGAAAAGACATTAAAAGTAAGGTTATACAAAAGTATAATTTAATAACAGATTATTTCGGAGAACATTTAACAGAAGTTACATATCCTTAATTATATAAAATAAACATATGTATATGAACTTAGGGATATAACAAATGATATGACAGAAGATATAGAAGATAGAGAAAAAGAAATGAATAACTTAGCAGAAAAAAACAAACTATTGAAAGAAGATGTTAAAAAATTAAACCTTGAGGCATTTGGATATTTAGATGAAATAGACGATTTAAAGATAACTATACAGTGCCTAAAAGAATCAATAAGGTCACACAATTCATTACAAAATGAAATAAATAGAAAAAGATATAGAAGAAACTAATAAAATAATGGGGGACTAAAATATGATAACTTGGTATAATAAGATACATGAACCAGAAGAGATGAACGGAAAAGAAGTATATTACTTAAATAAAAACATAAACTTCAAAAGTATTGATGGATACATAAATTTTATGATTCAAGTAAATAATTATAAGCTGAGTGTAAGTAAAAATCAAGTAATAAACAAATACTTACAGAGATTAAACGAAGAAGTTAGTAAATTACAAAGTAAAAATACTTACATGAAAAAAAGAGAAATTTACAATGAATATAAAGAGAGAATAAGTAACGTATTCAAATTAGAGCCTGATTATACATTGATTATGAATAATATAGGAAGATTTGAAAAATTCAGTAGTGAGAAATACAGTGAATACATAGAAAATGGAAAACCTGAAAATAAGAATGTACTTGTTATATTTAATGATATAGGTAAGGTCATAGATTTTAAAGAATATGTATTAAATACATTAACAAAAGAATCTAACAGAATGTCATTAAGCAATGTTTCTAATGGTAAGAGTATATCAGATTATGGTTGTCATATAGAAGTAGTTGTAGCAATAAACATACTATTCGGTACAATGAATTATGTAAACAATAGTTTTAGTAACAAACTAGAAAATGAGATAATGGGTTGTGATAAAATGCACATAGAGAGCAATATAGACTATGCTAAAGGGATAGTAGGTAGAGTAAGGAATTTAGTTACATAAAGAGTTGAAATTATTTTATAAAGTCAGTAACAGCTGTCAAATAAGTATAAATTAAAATAGTTTTATTTTAGGTATAATATATAATTTGAAATATTAGTAAATAAACACTTTGAAGAAAAGGACAAGTATAGTACACAAATACAAGGAGGAACAACAAATATGGTTGAAAGAGCGAAGGTTAAGTTAATTTACGGAATGACATTGGAAACAAAGAAAAGGTTGAAATTTCCTGTAAAAGGGGTAGAAGCAGAAATATACAGTCCAATGGGTAAAGAATACTTAAATTATGCAGGCGGATGTTTGTTTATAGAGTTTGACAAACCTATAGACTATTTAGATAATCCTGAATGTTGGGGAATAAGAACATCAACAATAGAATCAGTAGAGATTAAAAACGATGAATTTAGAGTGTACACACTCAATTCAAAATATGTATTTAAAATAAAAGAAAAAGAAGAAGAGATAGAACAGTAACAAAGAAAATTATTTCAGTATTAACAGTAACTAAACAGCTGTAGAAGCATTTAGAAGTGACTGATTAACAGCGATAGGAAAATCTAAAGCTATAATAAAATGACGAATTAAGGATAAAAGTAAAGACACCTCGGTTAGACATATAAATATAATCAAGGCGTTATTAAATAGGGAAAGGGGCTTAAGAAATGATAAATATAGTATTAAAAGATAATTTGAATAAAGAAAATGTAAATAAGTATTTAGATGAAGTTAAAGAATTTATTAAGAGAGCAGAAGAATCAGAAGAAGAACTAACAAAAGATTTTTCAAATACAGATTTAAACACTTATAAATTGATTAAATTACTTGAATACATAGGATATGAAGAATACAGCAGAAGATTTGATATTTACGGAGAAAGGTATGGTATAGACGATTTAGGGTTTATAATTACGCTAAATCATAAAGAAAACAGACCATTAAATATAATAGGTAGTGGATTAAATTTTGAATTAATACTAAGTACATTTGAATAATGTAGGGAAACAGACGTGGTTAAAGACAAAAATACACGTGTAAATAAAATATATAACTTTATTTATAATGAAGAGAAAGTAAATGTTTAATAATACAGAATTAAAAATAACTGAACTATTTGAAATACTAGGAAAATCTGAGATAGTATTTACGGACAAGTGATAAAAAGATTAGAGGACGAGTTTAAAAAAGTTTAATAAAATTATTATAAAAAGTCTTGACAAAGGTTAGGTTTTATGTTATAATAAAATTACAATAAAAAATGTAATTGAAAGGATGACAGTGATATGTATAATGCACCTATTAATAAAATTAAAGAAGAAATGAATAAATTAGTAAGAAATACAGAGATAATAAAGTAACAAAATACATTTATGAAGACTATATATTTATAAAGAACATATTAAAGGCATGTAATACAAGTTCTTTAGAATCTTTGGAAAAAGAATTAAAAGGTATAAAGCAGATAAAACATTGTCAATTAATGGGTGAAATACTAGTTATAAAATGTAAGTTAGATACAATTATGATACTTAAACATAATGGAAATGAAATATACATAGATGAAATTGAAGGAATGATGGATTGCATCATAGCAACAATTCATAAGCACTATTTTGAATATGAACTATTGAATGAAATCAAAAATATAGAATAATGATTTATGGTGAACTAATGATAAGATGGTTACAGTTTAATCCTTAAAACTAATAAAAATTAGAAGGAGAGAAAGTTATGTTAACATTTATCATTGATTCACTAAAAGGGGCATCATTAACAGATTTAATGAGAGGTTTTGAACAAGAGAGGTTAGTAATTCCAGTTATAGACTTGGCTTCACAGGCAATTAAATTAGGGGTAGAGGCTGTTGGTTTAGGACTTAAAGTTATTGAAGAAATAGCTGTATTGTTATAAGCAGGGTTAATGCCTTGCTCTAAGTATATAAAACATAGGGGATATGTATTTAGATTAAGGCATTAATTAAACAAAACCATAGGAGGAAAATTTATGAAATGTACGAGATGTAACGGAGATGTAACAGAGACAGCGAAGTTTTGTGAACATTGCGGAAACGCATTAGAAACAGAAAATCCAAGTGAAGAGATTAAACAAGAACAAGATGAAGAGATACAAGGACCTATGCCAGCACCTATGCCAGCAGAAAGAGTAATATATAATAGTAGACCTGGAGCAAGAGAAGGCGGAACAAGTAATAATAGACCTGGGGCAAGCAGTAGTAGACCTGGAGCAAGAGAAGGTGGGACAAGCGATAGTAGGCAAAGTATGGGTAGACCTATGAATAGTTCTAGACAATCATACAATCGAGTAGGAACAAATGATAATGCACTAATAGGGTTTATATTATCTTTAGTTTCTGTACCTATATCATTGTTTGGTATAGTACCTATAATAAGTTTAATATTCTCTATAAAAGGACTTAGTGAAGTTAATAGAACAGGGGAAAAAGGGAAAGGCTTAGCTATAGCAGGAATTATGATAAGTACAGTATGCATAATTGCAGTATCAATAATTTTATTTATAGCTGTTGTAGGCATATTGGCAGCATAGAATAGGAAGATAAATATGAATAGATGGCATTTAACTGAAGAAGTAAAAATTAAATTTACACCTATAGTAGAACAGTTTATAGGAGAAGTAGAAAACATAGATATAGAAGAAAGAAAAGAATTGCTTGAAAAAGATTTTTCAGACACTGAATTAAATCCTTCTAGATTAGGGGAATTACTTGAAGAATTAGGATATGAAGAAGAGAATAGAAATGACAACGGTTGGGAATTGGACTTTGACATAACAATGATAAAAGAAGGACATAGACCTTTAGTAATAAGGGGTTGTGGAATGACATTTGAACTGATGTTATGTGAATTAGATTGATAAGGGTATTTACGGAGGGGTATAAAAGTGGCTAGGGATGAAAATTATTACTGTTTAGACAAAGAGATACCTTACAGAAAGAAAAAGGGTAGTAGGAAAATAAAGAAGTCAAACCATAAACATGAATATGAAGAAGTTATAGTTACAACAGATAAACATAGGTTCATAAGTAAAGGTAGACAATGCAAGGTATGTAACAAAACAGAGGAAGTTGGGGTATTCACTGAAAAAGAAGAAGGAAGACATTACACAAGAATGTTAAATGATTTAGAAGAAATAAAAGAATTGTATCCTGAAATGAAAATAGTAAAAATTGATTGAATAATTCATGGAATATAAAATTTTGATTTAAGATTAGTTTAATAAAATTATTAAAAAAATATTTAAAAAAGCTATTGACAAAGTAAAAGTTTTAGTTTATAATAGGTATATGAAATAAAAATAAATTATAAGAATAAGGGGATAAAATATGAGAGAGATATCTATAACAAGAGCATTACAGACATTGAAGTTACTTGACGATAAAATAAATAAGGCAATGAGAGAAACAACCTTCGTAGAAACAAGAAAAAACAGTGCTGATAAAGTACAGAACGGGACTTTAACTGTCGAAGAATATGAGAAACAAGTAAAAGCAGCATTTGAATCAGTAAACGATTTAATTAGTCAAAGAAAAGAGCTTAAATCAGCTATAGTTAAATCAAACGCTGGGAATAACATAGAAATTGCAGGAAATACATATACAGTGGCAGATGCTATAGAAAGAAAGACATCTATATCATACGAAAAGAACTTTTTAGAAGTTCTGAAGAAAAGCTTAAATAGAGCAACATCTAGTTTGGAATCAGCTAATATTCAATTAGATATGGCTAATGAAAAATTAGTAGAGAGTTTAATATCTTCTGATAAGAACAATAAAGACTTAGTTAAAACGTCTGAAGATATGGCTAAAGCACGTTGGGAGGCTAACAAGACAGTATTTGTTGACCCTCTAAAATTAACGGAAGTAATTAGTAAGATGGGAACAGAAATAATTGAGTTTGAGAACGAAGTTGATATGTGTCTGTCAGAAGCTAATTCTAAAAACACTATAGTAGTTGAAAATTAATTTACGGTAACACTTAGGTTGTTCGACTCGTTCACGAGGAGTCGAGCTACCTATTAAATAAAAAATAACATTGTGGGTTATTTGAAAATCTTAAATTTAGTCTCCCCTTTCTGGTTGGGGTAATAACCTGAAATTAAGAACAAGAAAACTGGTGATTTTCTTATTTTGATATATCTATATATCGATTACAAATGGGATTAGATTCCGTGAGCGATAACAGGTTGCTTATCGCTACGGACTAATTAATGAGAAAGTTCAAACATCAGCATTCACAGTTCAAAAGTTAGGGTTCAAAATTCTTTATATTAAAGTTTAAGTCTTAAATATAAAAATTCGATAAAATCCTAGAAGAAGTTTGTAAGAGTTAGACTAATTATCTTTAGGTTTGTACTGGGCTGAATAGTTCACAATGTTAAAATAAATATAACCCAAAAGTTGAAGGGTAAATAAAATGAGATAAAATAACCATACAATAGAATAAGTTGTATGGTTATTTTTATGTAAGATAGATAGATATATTAAGCATATTTAAACATCTTTTATTTATAGAGTTATATGGTAATTTTAATGTGGGGGTAAGAGATATGAGTAAAGACATAGTTTTTAAAGGTACAGAAATATATTGTTACTGGTGTGGTAAATACGCTATAGTAGACGAAGAAACAGATATTGAAAAGTGTATATATTGTGGAGCAAGTGGAAATATTATAAGAAAAACTAATGTTAAGTATTCATATGAAGAGATATCAAAAGAGTGATGGAGGGAAATAAAATGGAAAGAGATTACATGAAAATAATAAGAGAGAATGTAAAACCATATACTAGAGAACAAATGGATGAACTGGAGAAAAATACTTTTCAAAGTCCTTACAGTGGACTTAAAGAATTTAATGGACTGAAGTTCAAGGTACTTTATGAGCATTTTGACGATGAAAATAGAGAATCACTGGGAAATGAGTATAGTGCAGGGTGGATAGACGAAACCAATGGAGAAATATATTCAGAAAGATTTTTCGAGATAGAATTAGAAAACGGTAAAGTAATAAATGCAGAGCGGGAAGAAATAAGTAACTATTACATAGAAACTAATCAGATATAAGACAAGATAGAAAGGAATAGACATGAATATAAATGTAAACAATAACAGTAGAGTCTACTTATCTTATTTAAACAATAAAAATAAGAATAAGGTAAAGGAAGGGAAAGACTTCTCAAACATACTGTCAGATAAAATAGAAGATAACAGAGTAATAGCTTCAAATGCAAATAAAATAGGTAAAACAGATTTAGATGACATATTTCAAAGAGCATCAGATATTTACGGAGTAGATGTGAATTTAATAAAAGCAGTGGCAAAGGCAGAATCTAACTTCAATCCAAAAGCAGTTTCAAGCTGTGGTGCACAGGGGGTTATGCAATTAATGCCAGGGACAGCAGCAGGGTTAGGGGTAACAGATGCATTTAATCCTGAACAGAATATAATGGGTGGAGCACAGTATTTACGTCATCAATTAGATAGATATGACGGAGATGTAAAGTTAGCACTAGCAGCATATAACGCAGGACCTGGAAACGTAGATAAATACGGAGGAATACCACCATTCAAAGAAACTCAGAATTATGTTAAAAAAGTAATGGAATACATGGGTAAAGAAATGAGTATAGCAGAAGTTAAGACTAAAAATGTAAAGGATATAGTAAAAGAAACATCTTATATAAACGAGTTAAGCACACTAGGTTTAAACGGTAATGATTTAGACAGTCTAGTAACTGTGTTAAATGGAAATAAGATGAATTTTAATAAAGTATTAGAAGACGGAAAACTGGATAACAACGAACTTTCTTATATAATAGGGATATTAAAAAATGAAACAGAGAATAATTAAATAATATATACGGAGGAAGAATAAAATGATTGATGTAGAATCTTTTGGAAGTTGTGGGTTTTGTAAAAGAAGCTTGTATTATGAGAACGAACATTTTAAAAGTTATGACACTGGAGAATATTATTGCGATTATGATTGTTGCATAATGGGCTTAGAAGAAAAGGGAATAATAAAATTTACAGTGTACAAAGCAAAAGAAACTGGAGAGAGATATGATTACTGGATTTACGAATACAAAGGTAAGAAATATAGGTTACATGCATATGGTGAAGGTGATAATACAGCAGAAGACGAAACAGATAAATTAGTTAAAGAAATAGGTGAAGAAGTAATTTACGGGTTAGAAAATGAGTAGAACAGAAGCTATAATACAGATAGCAGCAGGAATAGCAGCATCATATACAGAGGACACATTCGATGAAGTAAGTATAGCTACAAGAACTGGATTATTGATAGATGAATTAGATGACAGATATGGTTTAAAATTTGAAATACATTAGTAAATAATAAAAACAAAGCGGAGGAAACATACTGTGGATAATGAGTCTAAAGTATGTAAAAATTGCGGGGAAGATTTAGAATATGTTGGATATTATTTTGAAAGTGTAAATGGAGAAGATTACTGTTGTATAGAATGTTGTATACAAGATTTAAGAAAACAAAACATTGTAGCACTAGATGAAGACGGAAGATATTATTTTAACTTTGATTTTTACGATGAGGAAGAGTTAGAAAAAGAAATCGGTGAATGGGTTTAAACTAAAAGGGGAGGAAACAAAAATGGATAATAAAGAATGTATGTTTTGTAAAAAAGAGATAGGTGATTGTGAAGACCACTTCATAAGTAATATTACTGATGGTAATTATTGTGACCATGATTGTTGTATAAATGACTTTGAAGCTAAGGACATAGTATCAGTAAAGCAGAAAGTAGATACAGATGGTAGTGATTACTGGGAATATGGATATAGAGGAAAGAAATATAAATTACATGCTATTAATGAAGCTAGTGAATTTGAAAACGATGAAACAGACAAATTAGTCAATGAAATCGGTGAAGAAGTAACTTACTAATAAATTTAAGGAGAAAAAGAATATGAGATGTGAACAATGTGGTAAATCATTAGATAATGAAAGCAGATGTTTCAAAAGTAATGTACAAGGGGAAGAAAAATATTACTGTTGTGCAGAGTGTTGTATTAATGACTTAATAAATAAAGGATATGTAGAAATGTTTGATGACAGTTCATTGCTATTTAATGATAAGGAATACAGTGACAGCTTTGATTTAATGTTTGACATAGGAGATTATATACAATTCGGTTCAAGGAAAAATAGAAGAGTATTTGAATCAGAACCAGCAGCGATTAAATTTGCAGGAGAAGTTGGGGGAACTTGGAAAATGGAACAAATACCAGATTACATGAGAGTAGACACAGTTTTTGTAGTTGAGTGGTAGAGAGATAGTTAAAAATAAAACAGAAGTAGTTATACATTTTATTAAGCACTAATACTGGGTGAAATTATAACATGACAAAATATATAGGAGGAAAAGGCAATGAGTGTAAAAACATTAGCATTATTATTTATGGACAGAGAGGAAAATGTGGCTATTGAAAGTGGAGATGTGTTACTAACAAATTATAATGAATTAAATGAATTAGGTAGTGAGGCAAGAATACACATAAGAAACATGAAATTAAATGGATATGACAGATACGTGACATTGACATTTTATGAGTGGAAAACAAGAGATGTATGTGATATATTAGCCAATATAGACAACGGAAAATATGAAATAGCTTGTATAGATTAATAAATAAGTCGGAGGGTGAATATGGAAAATCAAAATGTGTTAATATACATAGATGAAAATGGAAACGTACCTTGTGGTTCAGAGGGAGTATTTATAACTGAATTAAAGACTAGACAGGGAATAATAAATAGAATAGAAAAACACATGAGGTACATGGCTAGTAAGAGGTATGACAGATACATAATAATAACTTATAGTAATTGGAGAAATCATCATAGCATAGAAGACATAATGGATGAAATAGCTGATGGAATGTACACAATTTACGATATATAAATAATAATTCGGAGGAAATAAAAATGGAATTTTTCGAAGAAGCATTTGAAGGGTATGAAGTACCAAGTAATATAAGAAAAGCATCTGAAGAAATATGTACAAGATTTAATATTAAGGGAATATGTGACCCAATGTACATATCTAATGTAATAGCACTTGAAAGTGGTTCTGGGACTGGTGGTGGAGAATTTTACTCTGGGGAAATAGATAACATAGAAAAACTAGCAAAGAGATTACAAGGAGCATACGGTTGTAATATAAGAAAAGATGAAATAGAGAAAGTTATTGAAATATTAAGTAGATAAGTAGGGTGATACATAAAGGACATGGAAAACAGTAGAAAAGAAGAACTAATAAATAATATAAACGAATTAATAGAAAAAAAGAATAGTTAAATAAGTATAAAAACGCTGTATATGGTGGATGTACATGTGTAACTTCAAGAAACGTAATAATAGGTTAACAGAAAAAACAACTGCAGCTAGTAGTACGAGGGATAGAAGATGAAATAGGCATATTTCCTTATATAGCAGTAGGTTTATTATCAGAAGACCATATAGATAACTTTTGGATAACTAAAGAAGGAATAGAAGAGGCAGTAGATTTATATTTAAATTACGAAGATATTTATAGAGAGTGCTAAAATAATAATAATTCGGAGGTAATTAAAGATGATAAGAATACATTTAAATACAGGACTAGTTTGGACTAAGAGCATAGATGTAGAAGGAGATTTAAGAAGTGACTTATTAGGGTTGATAGACGATTACTACAGAGAAAATGGAGATTTACCAGTAAGACTTTATACAATAGGGGATTTACAGGAAATATATGAAGATGAAGAAGAGTTAGAGAGAGAATTAGAAAATATGATTCCAATTAACGGTGGAGAATACTACATTGATGGAATATCATCGGTAGAAGAAATATAAATAAACAAATAAACTCATTATATAACACGTATAATGAGTTTATTTTTTGCTAAATTTAAAATACGGTTAAAAGAGTATATTAGTAACTATATAGATTGAGATTTGAAGCTGTTGGAGTTAAACTTAAGGTATGAGTAACAGAAAAATAAATTTACGTTTAATAGATGCTAAAATGTATTAAAAATAAATTGATATTTTAAAAAATAATAGTTTACAAGTTGAAATAAATATGTTATAATGGTATTATAAAAAGTTTTAAAAAAGTTTAAATAGAGGGCGGTAAAATAATGAGTATTGATATTTTTTATTTAAAGCAGAAGTTTAGAAGTAAAGAAATTAGTTTTGACGAACTACTGAATAAAATGGGTACTGAACCTGAAACAATGTCATTAAACTCTATGGAAGTACTTTCAGATTTTGACGAAGAAATAAGTGAAATAGACAGAGAATATTTATTGAACTTAATTAAATTAGATGAAACAGCATGTAAAGGGTTTTTAATAAGATGTAAGATAAAACCTGGAGAAAGACAAGGGATGTTGGACGTTCTAATTAATAGGAATTGTTACAAAAGTATTATATCGGTATTAAAGAGAAAAGATGAAGTTGCATACGTAATAAAAAAGTTAAATAGACCTATAGTTAATGATGATTGCTATACAGAATTGATAGCATTGATTTTTAATTATTACACAAGAATGGGTGATAACGAACCTTACAAAAAGAGAATATTCAATAAATTATTAGATAGGCCTGATATTATTGTAGATATAGTAGGAAAAATATATTACAGATTTTATTACAACAATAGAAGTAATGTATTCATGGAAGAAGAGATTGATAAAATATATAAAAAGAACAAAGATAAAATATTTAATAAAAATATGTATTTTGACGAATACTTTAATATGTGTATAGTAATGTTTAAATATATTACAGATGAAAATAGAGAAACACTGGTATATAAAGCATTAGAAGAAAGAAAAGTAGGTGAGGCTAAAAATATACTTTATCAATCAAATTATAGACCAATACTTAGATTAAGTAGTAATCTGAAAGATTTACTAGATTCATTTGTAATAATGGAGGAATTGGCAGGATAACTAATGAATGATGTATGGAACAGAATATTAAATAAAGAAGAATATGCAAAATACGTTGATATAAGTGCTAGAATAAGATATTTAAGTAAAGAAGAAATTTATAGTGCACTAGAGAGATATTTAGAGGATACAAATATATCTTTAGATATTTTACGAAATAATGTTAAGTTAAGTGAAAATGAACATATGAATATAATAAGTCATGTAGTAAAGAATTACAGTGCTAATTTATATTCTTATGATTGTGAATTCTCTGAAAAAGAAATATACTATATAATTAAAGAACTTTTGGAAAATGACAAACTTAATGATATAGATATATTTACGAGTATTAAAGATAATAGCAAAGTTATAAATAAAAACAAAGAATTAAAAGACAAAATAGACGGTGTAAGGATAATGAATAAACTGAGGAGTAACTGATGGATAAATTTAAAGACATATTAAAAAGATGTTATGAAGAATTAGATAGTAAAGAAGAAATAAATGTTAATACAAGTTCAAATGGTAAACCAATAATTGAAATAAATTTACGAAACTACTACAACGAGAACGGCGAAATAGTAGAAAGTAAAATGGATAACTACTCTAAAATAAGGGAGTTACTAGGAGAGTAAATAATGTTCGGTAAACTTATGGTTAAGTCTAAAAAATTAGCTGAGTACTTAGATAATGGGTCAGCTACATTTGAAAAGATACTTAAAGAAATAAAACTATATAAAGAATATGAACATGAATACGCTTATGAAATTATGAGTTATTCTGAAAAAATAACTGGTGAACAAAGAAAAATATTATTTGACATCGTTTTGAAAAAAGATGGATACATGATAAAATTCGTGTGTAAAGGTAAGCCTAATAAAGAAGAAAGTGAATATATTATAGAGTACATTATTAATAGAGATATATCTGAAGGAAAATTTACAAGTAATCAAGATTTGAGTGATATATTTAAAAATGACGAATACATAAAATATGCTTTGAAATACATAGAAAAAAGTGATATTCAAATAGGGGAACATATAATTCAATCTGTAATAAATAGGATAGTTGTAATAAGTAAAAGGGAATATAATCAGGAATTAATTAAATTATCAATAAATATATATGGAGTAGCAATAAGACTAATGGTGGATTTTTATGATGCACTTAGTGAAGAAACTATAGAGAAGATGTACAATATTCATAAAGAAAAAATATTGAAAGATAAAAGATACATTTATAACGGAAAACCAAATATATACTATATGTATAGAGTATGTGAAGTGTTGCATAAGTATATAGACAGTAGTTATGTAATGAACTTAGTGGATAATATATGTGAAGTTATTGACACAGAACATGGCGAGTTAATTATGGAAAACATAAACAAATTTAAACTAACAGAAGATGAAATAGATGAAATAGATGGAAAACTAATATTGTTAAAATTGGCTGTATAGTAAAGGGGTAGGGAATACATTGGAACAGATAGCAGAAATAAAAAAGAAACTAAAGAAAAATGAAATAACATTTGAGAAAATTTATGAGGAACTAAAAGATAGCAGTAAGTTTAAATATAAATACTCTACAAGTTTAATAAACGATAAGAAATTAAAAGAAAAAGGAATTATAACAGAAGACCATAGAGATAAATTGTTTGACTTAATATTAGATGACGGTAATGAATGTATAAAGTTCTTAAATAAATATGTGTGTGACAATAAGTACGAAGAAAAATTATTAAACAAAGCTATTGAAACAGGAAATAAAGATACATTACAATTATTATGTAATTTTAGGTACTTATTATATGTAATTAGAAACATAAGTACAGAAGACAGATTATTTAATTCTATTACGTTAAATAATATAAGAAATAGCATATATTCAGAGACAGATACTTATAGTAAAAAGTTATTAATTACATCGGTAGTAGAAAATATAGACTTAATAAAACAACTAATGTTGTGGTATAATATTCAAAGTATAATGACTGATGAAGAGAAATATAGAATGTATGAAAAATACAAAGAAGAAATGTTCTCAAACAGACTAAGTGTACCTAGACTATACAGTAATATTGCAATAATGAATAAATTTACGGAATACATATATATAGATAGACTAGTAGATAAGATAATAAGAACTAAACAAACAGGATATATGAATAACTTAATAGACAGTATGTATAAATTTAAACTAAGTGAAGAGGAGATAGAAAAAATAAACGCAAAGATAATTTTATTTAAAATAACTGAATAGGGGTTAGATAGTGGAAAATAAATTAAACGAAATTAAGGGGTTAATTAGAAAAGTTAGAAGTACACCTGGAGGATTTTCAGAAAATTTAAATAACATAGATAAAAAACTAAAAGAAGTAGTTAACATTTATTCTTATAGTTAACTTAAAGAATTGTTGGCTAAAAAAGATATGAAAATGTAATATGTGCTAATATATACATTTATAAAAAAGAATTTAACGAAGGTGAATTAGAAGAACTAACTGAATATATAATTAAAAGACATAGTTTAGTATCAAGAATCATTGAAAAATTTAAATTAGAAGATGATGAATACATAGAATTACTATCAAAAGCATTGAAAAATGAAAAACAAGAAGAATTTAGAAATATGGAAATTTTAAGAATATATAAACTGATAAATAAGATAATAACCAAATCAGATAAAGTATTCGATTCATACGACGATGAAATTAGTAGTGGGTTTATGTTAGTAATCATAAAAATACTTGGATTTATTTCAGAACATGAAAAAGAAAGAAATGAATTATTTGAAGCACTAATAAATAGAGAGGATATCATAAAATATTTGTTCTGTCACAATATGGTAGTAGAGTTTAGAGGGTCTGAAGAATGCAAATTAGAATCTTTACTAGATATAATAATATATAAAGAAGAAGATTCAGAGATACAAGGCTATTTTAAAACTGGGATACATTTAAATAAAGTATTTAATGTGGATATGAATGAAAAAGAACTAAAAGAAATTTATGATAAATATTCTGATATATTATTTAATAAGGAAAAAGAATATTACTATTCTAATTGTACGATATTCGTGGATTACATAAGTGAAAATGAAAAAATAGAGTTCATAGATAGATTAGTAAGAAACGATAGAATTACACGAATAAAAAGAGTGTTGGAATATAATAAATTTGAGGAGTTCTTAAATAAGAGTGTTGAATCAAAAAATAAGTTAGAGGCAGTTATATTAATAGAAAAGATATCAAAATAAGGGAGGTAAGTAATTTGTTTAAGGAATTATCTAAAGCACAACTAAATTACTGTAATTCTCATAGAGATATATTGATAAAACTAATTAAGATAGCAAAAGACAAAGAGAATGTAGAACTAACTGAAACATTGTTAGATAGTGAAGAAATAAAAGAGTTCTTTACGAAAAATGAAAATACAAAAGATGAATTAGAAGCTTTGTTAATTATAAACAAACTTGCAGAATAGGGGTTACTAAAAAGTAGCACCTATTTTTATGTAATTTAATGTTAAAATCAATATTTATAAAATTATTAAAAAAGGTTTGTAAAAAGTATTGACATTTTTTTAGTGTTATGGTATAATAGATATGAATAAATATGATAAAGGAGAATTAAATTATGACACGTAAAAAAGTAAAATTTAACATTATAGATTTAATAAACAAATTTAGAAATAATGAGGTATCATTTGAAGAAGTATACCAAGAAATTAGTAAGTCAGAAATATATAAATCTAAATACGCAGTAGATTTATTGATAAACGAAGAATTACATAAAACCGGAACAATAGATTGCGAAGATAAAGATAAATTAATACAGTTAGTTAAAAAAGATGATGATGAAATAAATAGGTACTTACTTTCTAAATGCACTAATATAAGAGAGAAAGAAGAATTATTAGATATATTGATAGAACATGATAGTAACTACTTAAGGAAAGTTGTAGCTGATAGATATTGTTTATTGTATACTATTGAGCATTTGAAAAAGGAAAACTATTTGAGTAATTCTATAAGTAATGAAATAAGTAAAATATATAACAAAATAGATAGTAGAGAACAGAGAAAAGATTTATTTGAAGCAATTATGAGTAATTATATGGTTGTAGAAAGATTAATAAGTTATCACGGTGAAAGTACAATATTTAATAACAATGAACTAAAAGAGATTTATGATAAATATAAGGGATATATACTATCTAATAGAAAAGGGGTTAGAGAACTATATAATAATTGTATAGCAATGAAAAGATATGTGGAATATACATATATAAAAAGATTGACAGATAAGATAACTAATAAAACAATAAAAAACAATACTGAAATTTCTGTAGACAAATTTATAGATGATTTATACGAATTTAATTTGACAGAGGGACAGAAAGATAACATAGAAGCTTGTTTAATGATGGCTAAATTAGCTAGTTAAGTACATAAAATACTGTAAAAATACAGTATATTATTAATTTTAAAATTATTAAAAAAAGTTATAAAAAAGTATTGACTTTTTATGAATTATAGTATATGATGTGTATATAATTAAAAATAAGAGAAAAGAGGAATTTTAAATGGCAAATATGAACATAATGCAAATGAATATTAACGATATGGTAGATTTGATGACTCCTTTGTACGCAAAGACAAGTCCTAAAAAAGTACCAAGTTTAATGATATGGGGACCTCCAGGAATTGGTAAATCACAAAGTTTTAGAGAGATAGCTATAAAATTAGAAAATTTAGCTAGAAAAAATGTAGTTATTACAGATGTTAGATTACTATTATTTAATCCTGTTGATTTACGAGGAATACCTGTAGCAGATGCTAAAAAAGAATTGGCTATTTGGTTAAAACCTCAAATATTTCAAATGAACTCAAGTGAAGATGTTATAAACATATTAATATTAGATGAAATAAGTGCAGCTCCATTAAGTGTTCAAGCGGCAGCATATCAGATTACACTAGATAGGATAATAGGGGAACATAAATTACCTGATAACTGTATAGTAGTTGCGGCAGGAAATAGAGTTACAGATAAGAGTGTAAGCTATAAAATGCCTAAGGCACTTGCGAATAGAATGACACATATTGAAATGGTATGCGATGTCGATGACTGGAAGAAATGGGCAATACCTCATGGAATAGATAGTACAATTATAGGTTATGTAAACTTTAAGAATAGTTCACTATTTCAATTTGACCCTAGTAATGATGACGTAGCTTATCCAACACCAAGAAGTTGGGAAATGGTCGATACATATATAAAACAAATAGGAAGTATAGAAAAAGCATTCCCATTAATAGCAGGTTCTATAGGATTAGGGGCGGCTACAGAGTTTAGAGCTTATACTAAGGTATATGATAAGTTACCTAGTATTAAAGATATAATGGACGGGAAAAAGGTAGAAATGCCTAGTGAGCCTAGTATACTATATGCTTTATCTTCAACATTATCTGCAAATGTACAGAAAGCTAAAGAAACTGAACTTAAAAATATAATAAACTTTATATTGGAAATGCCTGCAGAGTTTGCTACATTAACTATAAGAGATATTGCAGTAATAGAAAGTTTAAGAAAGAAAATACAGGTAATGCCTGAATGGATACAAGGTATTAAGAAATACAGAGGATTTATAATGTAATACAGGGATTTAAATGAGTTTTAAGGGATTAATAGGATATATATATATATATATATATATATA
>Ga0209100_1000824_pt1 | contig 23855 bp, 20 predicted proteins | sample lystaG_FD_185480 | JGI IMG/M metagenome (GOLD analysis project Ga0209100, IMG submission 185480) | Glacier valley bacterial and archeal communities from Borup Fiord, Nunavut, Canada, to study Microbial Dark Matter (Phase II) -... | ecosystem: Environmental > Aquatic > Freshwater > Ice > Glacier ...
AACATAAAACTTGACGACCACAAACACATAAGCAAGAACACTGGAAATATTACATATGAACAACATTTGTTGGATGACGAAGATACAGGGATGATAATCAAGATGATTAGATATCCAAAGGGAAGCATTACTCCCCTCCATAACCATCACTGCGGTCATGGGATCTATGTACTTAAAGGAACTCTCCACACAGACAAAGGTGACTTCGAACAAGGAAGTTTTGTATGGTTTAAAGAGGGATCAACAATGACTCATGGTGGGAAAGAGGAAGATGTTGAGTGTTTGTTTATTACAAATAAAAAGTTTGATATTCACTATTTACGTGATGCTCCCACCCAGTAAGGGATACCCTGTCTTGAAAAATTTATAAAGACTAAATATTGTTTACAAAAGACTTCTCCCAAAATAATACAATGAAATGAACTTAGGAAATCTCTAAGTAAGTAACTTTATGAGTGCTTTCAAGTCTAGTAAAGACTATGAGAACAAACACGAGAACTCATAAAGACTCTAAAAGTAGAGGGAAAGAAGGCCATATAAATGAGAAGTGATCAACATCAGACGTTGGTCAACGAATGGAGGAAACTGATACTTACTCAACAAAATAACGGGTAGAACGTCCGCCAATGGTATGATAATAACAGCGGGAAGATAGCAAATTACTTTTACTGGATGATAGTGATCCGCAATGAAGTATTTAAGACAAAAAATTTTCTCGCAGCATACGCAAAGACAAGGGCTTTGTAGGGTGGTTAGGTAAGTCAAATGCAGTTTGGGCGGAAAGTCGCGAACACGATATCTGCGCTGGTGACCATTTGTCTAAGCTGAGCATAGAGATTCATAACGGAGTTTCGACGGACACACTGGCATCAACACTTGTTCTGCTCAGCCCCCACATACTAGAACATATTTCAGAAGGAGCAAAAATATTTACTTCCTGCGGCTTTACTGATTTGCCATGCACCATATGTGGTTAATGAATAAATTGAGTTTGTCATTAGATTATTTTCAATTCGAGAATATATAAAAGTTAATACAATTTGTTGGTGTCACTGAAAGAGATGGATCGCTTCATTTTGAATTATTAAGTGAATGAGGGGGATTTATGACAAATTCGAAAAAATTTGTGACGCGATATCATCCAATCCCGTTGGTCTACCAATGAATCCTAGGGCAGTGCATTGCCTAGCGGAAAAGAGTGTAGTTCAACGGCTGATTTCTATGTTGTTTATTATACCATTTACAACAAATGACGAGTATTGCATCAGGCAGTTGTAAAAGTATACATAAACAAACACTCGAAAAAAGTATTGTTTTATGTTTGTAAAAGTCCGAGATTGAATTTATCAATATGTTTGAAAATTTGTTGACGTTTACAAATATTAGGAAATTAAGTTCCTTGTGAAGCGTTGTATTCAAGAATAATATGTAATTTGAATATTCTCATTGAGAAACACTTCATTTGACCTCGTTTTACTAAACACATTTGATATAATGAATGGTAATGGATTGATTTTGATTTGAGGTATTTCACATAGCAAACGGAAACACAAATGGCATTGTTGGAAGTGTGATATCTGCGATATTATGGAAATAGTGAAAGAAGAAGACAAATAATTCTGTGAAAATTATATCCCAATACATTTGCACAACAGTTACAACAAACTCTGGAAGTTGCTGATAGACAAAAGTATGAACAAGCAGGAACTCAAAACCAAGCGGGTTGAGTTCGGCATCTATTGTAAAACTTGGGAAAGGTGCAAATATCACAACTAACGTTTTGCTCAGAATATGTGAGGTCCTGGATTGTGATATTGCTAACATATCAGAAATTGCAAGAGATGATGAACTGAAAAAATAATTGAGGAGCAACAATATGAAATTATTATATTCTAATATGTTGCCTCTTAGTGCGTCAGAGGGGCAGGAAACAATTGTCGATTGCATTAATGAGCAGATTGGAAAAGCAGACCTCGTTGAGATTGCGGTAGGATATATCTCTCATGCATCATTGGATGAATTGGCACTGCTCGTTGAAAAACACAGAATTGGAAATGTATCTCTAATTATTGGCATGTATTATATTGAAGGCATGCCGGAAGGATCATATCACGCCGCCATGGAATTGAACCGCAGATGGAAAGAAATGGGTGTCGGAGAAATCAAGCTGGTGCGCGCTTTCAAATATCATGGGAAGCTGTATTGCTTTTATAAAGACGGCCAGCCTTTTTCTGCTATCATCGGTTCTGCAAACTTGGGCGTTATCAAATTGGATGCCAATAACCGCAGGCAATATGAGGTTGCCGCTATTACCACAGAAATTTCGGAATGTACAGGAATTTCTACTTTAATAAAGCAATTGAAGGAACAAAATTGTTCTGCAAATATTTCCGAAATACAAGGGATGCCACTCATTAGAGAAGTCAACGTATCTCTTAGCGGCATTGATGCAGTAACTCAGCTTCCTCCCAAAGGAGTACAATTATATCTTCAACATAAGACAGCTGTATCTTTTGTGCTCCCTATTAAAGTTCCAACTTTCGATGAACGCCACATGGATGATGGTAAACATTATACAAAATCCAATATCAATGTTTGCTTCGCAGCTCCAAGAAGCAAGCGGAAATCTCGTGATTGGTATGAAACACAGATGACTGTTAGCAAAGAAATTACCCGATTAAGCGGATATCCTGAGAAATATAATATCTTTTTTGTAGTAACGGATGATGGATATTGGTTTAAAGCACATACTACCAGTGACGGAAATAAGCAGTTTAGTGCTGTTGGTGATGAGCTCATCATTGGCCGCTGGCTTAAGGGCAGATTAGCGGCAGCGGGACTTGTTAATCCTGTGAACGACACACAAGCGGATATAGACCGCAAAGGAATGATTACTCAAGAAATGCTCAAAACTTATGGCTGTGACAGTCTTGTGCTATCCAAAACAGACCAAAAGGCACTCGATGAAGACGGAACCGAACTCGATGTATGGATTTTATCGTTTGAGGCAATTGGTGACCAAGGAGGGGGGCACGATGCAATACCTAAAAACTTATCTGAATAAGATTATTTCGCACGGCAATGTAAAATTAGCTGATTCGATTTCAAAAACAGCCGAGGATATAGGAAATCAGAATATCCGAAGCTTTTCATTTACAAGCCACGAAATCGGACTGCTTTTTGGAAATGTTCAATCCGGCAAGACAGGCCAGATGTTTGGAATTATTTGCAAAGCGGCCGATTTGGGTTTTCCGGCTTTTGTCCTGCTTACAACAGATAATGTGGTATTACAACAGCAAACATTAGAGCGTGTAAAAGAAGACTTGGATGGTTTCTGTATTTGCGGTGAAAATGATTCGGGGCTATTTATTGAAAACAGTCTTGTGCAACCTGTAATAGTTGTCCTAAAGAAGAATTCAAGGATGCTGAAGCTGTGGGCAAATGTGTTTAATTCAACGGGGTTCATGAAAGGCAATCCACTATTTGTTATTGACGATGAGGCGGATGCGGCATCTCTCAATACGTTGGTAAATCGCAATCGCCAGTCTTCAATAAATAAATACTTGGACTCAATAAAAAACGGTGCATCAAGCAGTTTGTATTTGCAGGTAACAGGAACCCCTCAGGCTATTTTGCTTCAAACTATGGCCTCTGGTTGGCATCCGTATTTCACATACTATTTTCAACCAGGAGACGGTTATTTGGGAGGCGATTTCTTTTTTTCCACTTCTGGAAAGCCGGATTGCATTGATTATTTGGAAAGTATTCAAAGACCGACGAGAAGCGTTGTTGTGCGGCATCTTGCTGTTTCTGCGCAAATATTATCATCTGGAGGAAAAGTGTCCAACTGCCTATTACATCCAAGTGTACGCCAGGCAGTCCACCAACATTTTGCCGATGATGTTGCAAAGGAATTGAATTGGTGCGTTGAACATATCGAGGATGATTTTTCCGTAGAGCTACTGGCACAGTATGATACATTGACACCTGCAAAAACCACCAAGCTGTCCTTCAGCACAATTTTTAATACTGCTAAAGATCTGCTGATTAATAAAGGCATCAAAATTCTCGTGATGAATGGAAAAACCGACATCGAGAGTTCCGAATACGCCACAGGATGTAATATTGTCATTGGAGGAAATACTCTTGGCCGTGGCGTCACATTCCCCGGTCTCCAGACAATCTACTATACAAGGAGTAGTAAAAAACCGCAGGCAGATACCATGTGGCAACACAGCAGAATGTTCGGATACGACCGTGACCCGGAGATGATGAAAATATTTATTGACGAACATCTATATAAGTTATTTTCGGATATCAATGCAACTAATAACTCTATTATCGCTCAGATAGAACAAGGCATTGAGAATGTGAAAATCTACTATCCGCAGACACTGAACCCAACAAGAAAAAATGTACTTGATAATGACTATGTTGAAATCATTTCTGGCGGAACGAATTATTATCCGTTTAATCCGGAAAATGACACAATTGAGGAGATATCGAGACTGCTTAAAGACTTTTCTGAGAATGAACCGTATTATCAGGTTAATTTGAGATTTATCAAAGAAATTTTATCATATATCATTCCAAGTCCCGACTTTAAGCTGTCAGCGTTTCAGTCAGTCATTGATACTATGCTGGCTGAAACCCCTGCTGGGCAAGGAGTACTAATAGTACGCAGAGAGAGAAATGTTGCCCAAGGAACCGGTGCATTATTGTCGCCAAACGATTGGCAACTTGGTGGTACTTTTCTCCGAAAAGTTGTTCTTACTGTGTATCAAGTAACTGGTACAAAAGGATGGGGAGGCCAGCCTTTGTGGGTGCCTAATATTAAATTGCCTCATGATACAATGTACTATGATGTGCGCGAAGACGACATTAACCCATAAGGAGGGGAGACTGAATGCTCTCAAAAAATATTGCACAGCATGTATTATTCACTCCTCCGCAGCAGGGTGCGGATACACTATTAATATTAAGCGGATATGCAACTCCTAACATGGCATCGTGGTATATAAAGAGTCTGCAAGAGCAAAATGCAAACCCAATCAGCATTGCTTTGCTCATAGGAATGACCCCTTATGATGGGTTGAGCATCCCTGTGCATGAGGGTTTCAAATCTCTGCATGGCCAACCTTATGCAAACAGTGTGAAGTTATTTACCTGCAGTTATGTATTCGAAAACCCACCAGTTCATGCAAACCTATATGTTTGGATGAAATGCGAATCGCCAATGTTAGCTTATACTGGTTCTGCTGATTTCGTCCAAAGCGCATTCATCTCTTCACGTAAGGAGATTGTTGAAGGATGTGATCCTCAGGCGGCGTATGAGTATTTTTCGGAGATAGAAAGCCATTCGATTTATTGCAATCACGCGGAAGTTGAAGATAATATCGTTCTGCGACCCACGCATCAGATTTTGGATGCGGAAAATAAACCGCTTACAACCTTGACCGGAGAAGGAATAACATCTGTTCGCCTATCGCTTCTCACGAATAAGGGCGACATAGGAACAAAATCTGGTTTAAACTGGGGGCAGCGAAACAGCAGGAATCAAAACGAGGCCTATATACCCCTCCCAATCCACATTTCACTGCAGGGCGTTTTTCCTCTGAATAGACATTTTACGGTTGTAACTGATGACGGATACACGCTTCTGTTGAGAGTTGAACAACAGAATAATAAGGCGATTACAACTCCGATGAGCAATGCACAACTTGGTGAATATTTCCGTAGACGTTTGAGCCTAAGAAATGGTGCTTTTATAAAAAAACAGGATTTGATTGATTACGGAAGAACGGATGTAACTTTCTACAAAATTGATGAGGAACAGTTTTTTATGGATTTTTCTCCAAGCCCATCAGTGTGAAGGAGACGATGCATTGTTATGCCAGACAATCACTCAAAAGAAATACGCAGTATGAATATGTCTCATATTCGAAGCGTGAACTCAAAACCAGAAGAGATCGTGAGAAAGTATTTGTTTTCTCGTGGACTGCGGTATAGAAAAAACGCAAGATCTCTCCTAGGGTGTCCAGACATAATTTTACCAAAATACAAAACTTTAATATTTGTAAACGGATGTTTTTGGCATCATCATAACTGCGGCCGGTTTGTATGGCCGGCAACAAATAAAGATTACTGGTACGAAAAAATCAACAGGAACGCTGAACGTGACCAGAGAAACATTCAACAGTTGGAACACGCCGGCTGGAAGGTTCTCGTTATATGGGAATGCCAATTAAAAAAATCCGTTGCAGAAATGAATTTATCCGAATTGTATAAGGACATAACTTCTTGACGAAATAAAAAAACGGTAGCAAAGTGTAAGTGTAATCATACGACCCTGCTACTGTTTTTTATTCGTTGATATTTGACTCAATCGATTCATATGGAATTCTGGCTAAACTTTTTAGTATAGACTCAAAGACGATTTTTGCACCTCTGCATGGCACAGCCATACCAATTTGCTTTCTGACACTTTCCTTGCTTCCGACAAATCTATAGGTGTCGGGGAAAGTTTGAAGTCTTGCTCGCTCCCTGTTTGTTAACGCACGGGGTTCTTCCCAGTGATATATGTGGGTTCCACCGCCACCGCTTCCGGTTACTGTATAGGCTGGCTTAGTTGGGTCGAGCCGTTTATAAATTTGACTTATTTTTGCTCCGGTAATATTAAGTTGCAGCGCTTCCGGCAAATCCGCTGTAAACGCATTCTGTCCAGGAAGAATATGCTGTAATCTCTTAACAACGGTCGCTGATTGTCTTGTTAATTCGTTATTGAGTGCATCCACTGGAATGGGAGGCACTTCGATAGCGGTCCTGCATGTGTTGTCAATTTCCGCATAAGGCGCCGTTGATGGGACTCTGTATACCACATTTATATTATCTCTAATGCCAACGATAATCAATCTATGTCTTGCCTGCGGGATTCCGTATTCTTCAAACTTGTATAAATGCGGCGTTATGGTATAGCCCGCCCCTCTTAATTCTTTAAGAATTTTAGCGAAAGCTTTACCATCATTTGCGTTTCTGAGTCCACTAACATTTTCCGCCAAAAACCATTGAGGTCTAAAGTGTCTTAGCACATTTACGCCATATGAGTATAACGGTCCATATATACCGTCCATGCCTTTTTGTTCTCCAACTACACTGTAGTCGTTACAAGGAAAGCCAAAGGCCAAAGCATCAATAGGTGCAAGCCTTGTCATATCAAATTGCCGTATGTCTTCATGGTAAACAGTGTTTGGTGCATCTGGACAAATATTAGCACGATAAGTTTCGCAGGTATCTGCGTCATAATCATTTGCCCATTGATGAGTTATTGTATAATTTGGGTCTCCGACATCAGCGTTCGTAGCACCCCAAGCTATTCCACCAGGACCACAAAACAACTCGCCTAATCTATATGGCATAATACTATTCCTCCTTAGATATTGCCGCCGCTTTCGAATTTCGCGTAGCTAAAAAATCAATGAAAAGCTGTAATGTTTCCCAATCAGAAGCGTTGAGCTTTTCCAATCCATGAATCTGCGAATTAGGATGTATATCGCTTTCTGTTATGTAGCCTGCCTTTAACAGTATTTCAAACGGGTGGAAATTTAGTGAGCGTGCGATTTCGCATAATGTATACCAATTGGGATTTTTGCGAGTGCCGTTTTCAATTTTCAATATTTCACTATCGCTGACACCGCAAGCCGCACCTAATTTTTTTAGAGACAACCCAGAGGCTTCCCTTTTTTCTTTTATCAGCCGACCTATTTCGGGCATATTCTCACCTCGTAAAAAGTATAATATTAACGCTGCTTTTTGTCAAGATAAACGATAAATATGCTGCCGAAAAGCAGCAATAATTCGCAAACATCACATAACTATCACGCCTTGTTTTTACTAAACTTTATAATTTTACCACACATCCTAATTATTACACTTATAGCTATGTTTGCAAGGGGAGTCCATTTGAACCGCTCCCTCGCAACCATGACAAACGCGACCAATCGCAAAAAACTAATTAGGTTTCCGAAGTCAGCATACTCCCTCGCTCCCTCGAAAGTTCTTTAAAGATCCTTTTTCGGCACTTGTACCGGAAGAGGATCTTTTTTGAATCAAACTCGGCACGAACACAGATCCGTCATGAGGCACATGTGTCATAAATAAAGATTGACTTGTTTCCGAGAACGGATAAAAAGTATAATAATTTTATTGATATGTTTCCAAAAACAGATAATGCCCATATGGTAAAATGTATTAATACTTGCTGAACACAGGTTTATATTGAGGGTGGTTTATGACTACGAATCTTACATTTAAAACTGATAATGAAAATAGACTGGATACATTTCTAAGACTAATGAAGGAGTCATCAAATGCTTACTATAAAATTGCTAAGGGAATCAAGATAAAAAATGAAAGCACTAGTGGTGATAGAATTGCCAGAGCATCTGCACAAACGGTAATGTTAGCTTTCTCAATTGAGCTAGGATTAAAGGCTCTTTTTGCAGTTTTTATAATATCGATTAAGGACTATACGGACTTTCAGAAGTTTTACAAAAAGAGCAACACTGATTTGCATAATCTGTTTTCCTTGTACCTCATTATCGGCAATGGGTTTCAATGCATTATCAAACGGCATTTATGTAAAAAACTCGAAATGAACAGAGAAGAATTCGAACTTGAATTATATAAGTGCTCGAATGTTTTCAAAAATGGTCGATATTATTATGAAGGATTAGAGAAATCCAATACAGTTGAATGTCCAGTTTTTGAGTATTTCATAAAGGAATTAGCAAATATTGTTAATAAATTGATGAATGAATATATTCCAGAGTCTAGTAATTTATCGCTCAGCCTAAAACAACCATAATTACATATATCATGACTATCTAATCAGCCCCTTTCTTCATGTGTCTGGAACCCTTTGGCGGGGATTCCGACCGATAAAAAAAGAGGCAAATGAAAACTACTGATTGATTATTTCCATTTTGTTATAATAATGCCATATGGTTTTTGAAGATATTAAGTTTAGCCTTTTCATTCTATTGATATTTAAATCGGAGGGAAAAGTAATGGTTAATCAAATAAACACACCTATATTTGGATCTCCAGATGGTGCCCAGTATCGGACTTCTCCGACTTCATTGTTAGTATTTATTGATGAAACAGGTGATGAGATAATATCTGACCCTAATTATCACATTTTTGGTTTTGGGGGTTGCTGTATTCTAGCTGGTGAATACTATACTGAAATGGATGGACCTCTAAACAGAATATGCAGACAATATGGTATCCCTCGTCCACTTCATGCTAGTAGCTTACGAAATAGAAGAACAAAAATAGTATTACGTAATTTCTTTGAAAACCAGAGATTTGGAAGATTAGCTGTGATTGTGTCAGATAAAACTATAAATTCGTCTGTTTGGCCTCTGGAAACAATCGTTTACAGTATGATCCAACTATATTTAGCCGAGTTAATTAATTCACTCGGCCTATCAGAAATTGTATCAGATATTGTTTTTGTTCAAGAAGAGTCATCTAGATTGATTCCTAAACTTGAAAACAGAACAATTTCATTAATTTTTCATAGAGAATTTGAAGATCAGAAGGTAGAAATTGAATCACATTATTTCAAAGTTAGCAAAGATCTTTGCCTGAGTGGAATTGAGATTGCTGATAAAATTATCCATGTGGCTGGCACAACTGTACGCGACTGTCATCGTGGCATTTGGGCTACCCCTTCAGGCAACCCTGAATTTAAAAGTATTTTAAACAGCATCGATCCAGATAGGTACTCAAAATTTTTCAATATAAACGATATATCGTTCAATCCAATCGAGAATGATAACTTCTCAACCTTTATGACCTAATCCTAAAGGATAAGTAATCCTTTTTTAACTATTTTTTTTGCATCTCCCTCGCACAATTAATTTGATTCGATGTATGTGAGTACACCGGTGTGGCGGAGCCACGATTCCGGGCGGGTGGTGAGCAACTCGTGGCTCTCACTCACCGGAACGATGGCTCAAAATGGCACGGATTACTCATTACCCATGTAAATGCACTTGCAATATAAATTTCAATAAATATTATTGCCAATTAATTATCTGAAGGATACAATTGGAATCATATCTAACGAGTAGAATCTTGGATAGATTTGTGAATGATAACTGGCCAATAACTATATTGTCTCTTCCATTTCTTAGGCTTATCGTCTTTACTCTACTGTCGATTGGACAGTCCGTGAAGCTGTGCAGACCAAAATGCATTTTCTGATCAAAGGCTGCTGGAGAAATACAAGTATCCGCCGGATCAATAGGAATCAGCTGTTCTACTTATTGTTTGTGCAGGCGAGGCAGTGACGATGAATCAAATGAAACAGTTGCATTATTAAATGATGCAGGAGTAAAACTATACCAGTGCTTTGAATCTGGCTTTGAGCGGCCGATTGCAAATCTATAGGAGGGTGCTATATGACCACAACGATGTTGAAAATTGATGAGGCTATTCTGGAAAGCAATAAAATCATTTGCCGCCAGATTAGCCGTCTGGGTGAATCTACAAGGGGCGAGGTTTCACAGGAAGTCTTAGAATCGCTAAGGCATTTCGTGGAGCATATCCTCCTTAAGGTTTATGCAAACGGCGATGATATCGAGGATACGCAAGAAAATATTAAGACGGCGGTCAAACTCGCAAAGAGTAACTCTAATTTGAAACATTTGTCTCGGTTTCACCATTTTCTGCAGGTGTCTGTTTCTCATCGTGCTTTAAATGAGCAGAATGCCGAACGGCTAATGCTGAAATATTATGAGTATCTATTGCGGATTAGAAATTTTTTGCACGATAGTTATTCCCTTGACGTGCTTGCTAACCTTGAGCAGTTCCCATTGGAAACAGACGAGAGTCTAACAGAGTATTATGAGAAAATTGCTGAAAAGGTTAATGAATACAATACTCCAATACACGGAGAGTTCCGATATGACCGCTTTTACGTGCAGAAAATCAAGCCGTTTTTTGTTGACGGTAGAATATTTTATGAGGTAGCTTTTGTCCCCGCAAATGACAATGCGAGCAAAACTGACCGTATTATCGCTTTTACCGATATAGAGGTAACGAGTTTTTATGCCATAAAGTTCGCCATCACTAGCAACAGCGTAGAAATCTTCGGCAAACATATGCCCATCCGCATTATTGTGGACTGGGAAGTAAATATTCGACCTTGCGAACTAAAAAACTTTACGGCGATTATTGAAAGGACACCCAGAGGGTATGGCAAAGCTGAACAACGCGAACTTAGCCGATATCTAACTGAAACCGGGCTTAGCCTATCGGAAATCGTTATGTTTTCTGATGAGGCATTTGCGGCAGTTCGTGACCGTATTGTGCCCAAAACAGAAGCGACACACTTCTTTGATTGCCTCGAAACTTGCAGGAATCTTATAAAGCGGAAAGCAAACGGTAGCAATATACTGCGATATTTACTTCGCCATATGACAAACCGTGTTCTCAAAGCCCAGTTCCGTATAACATATACACAAATGCAAGAAAGTCGTGGCTGTCATCGTTTAAGCGGGCTTTATCTTGATTATAAGTGCATTCCGTTCGATGAAATGCCGTTTTGCTCGGGTTTGAAAAGCCACGTTCCGAACCTTTCGGATTTGTTTGAATGCCTTGATGCAAACGGTCGTGAACACGAGGTTTTAGCGTGGATTATAAAAAACAATACAGAACAGCAAGGCATGCTTTTTACTCCGCTCGAAAAAAATGAAGACGAGAAGCATAAACTCGGCAATTTCGACGATGTTGCCGCACTTGTAAAAACGTATAATGGAAAACTTTACAACTTGCCAAATCAGCAACTCCGTAAAATGATTATTAAATACGACCATATTTTTATTGAGAGCTACAAGGAGGATACGGTATCAATCATTAAAACGATTAAAGGTTTTACCCAAAGCGGTATTGACAACTACACAAATTTGGTAAGCTACTGGATGCAAACTACCAATCAAGTGAACTGCGAAGAGAAAAAACAAGCCTTGCTCGGAATGTTTTCCGAATCAAAAGTGGCTCTTGTTTATGGTTCTGCCGGAACAGGCAAGTCATACTTGATAAACCATATCTCGCATTTATTTGCTGATAAATCAAGACTGTACTTAGCACAAACAAACCCCGCCGTAAATAATATGAGGCGAAAAGTAACAGCTTCTGCGGATAGCACTTTTATGACAATATCGAAATTTACGAACTCATATTACAAAGGAAAGACCGAGTTTGACATTCTTATAATCGATGAGTGTAGTACGGTAAACAACCATGATATGAGAACTATTCTCAGTCGAGCGAATTTCGAGTTGCTTGTTTTGGTCGGTGACACATATCAGATAGAGGCTATTGAGTTTGGCAACTGGTTTGATGCTGTGCGTAGTTTTTTGCCGGAAGTCTCTGTATGCGAGCTAACGAAGCCTTACAGAAGTGATAGTCCCGCCTTATTAAGACTTTGGAGCGATGTCCGGAAAATGGAAGATGATATTTTTGAACTCTTGCAAACATATAGCTACTCGGCAAATTTAGATGCGACGATTTTCACTCCCGCTGCTGAAAACGAGATAATCCTATGCCTTAACTATGGCGGCCTGTACGGCATAAACAATATTAATCATTTTCTGCAAGAAAGCAATAATGGTAAGGAACTATGGCGGGGCGTTCAGCGTTATAAGGTGGGTGACCCGATTCTGTTTAATGACTCGGCGGATAAGTTTTTCACACGAATTGATGACCAAGTTCCTGTTATCCATAACAATATGAAAGGTCGAATTATTGATTTTGAAGTGCTAAACGAGGGAAAAGCAAACGAAAGTATCCAGTTTGATATTGAAGTTGACAGACCGCTTATTGAAATGGATGCAAAAAATATGGACTTCACGATTGTAAGGAACGCTGCCAACGGGAATTCTGTCATACGCTTTGCCGTAAACAAAAACAAAAGCACCGATGAAGATGATGACGGCGTTTCAAACACACTTGTACCGTTCCAAATTGCATACGCCGTATCGATTCACAAGGCACAGGGCTTGGAGTACGACTCTGTCAAAGTTATCATAACCGATGAGATTGACGAATTGATAACTCACAGCATTTTTTACACAGCAATAACCCGTGCAAAAAAATCTCTGAAAATATACTGGACGCAACCCGTCGAAAAGAAAGTGCTTGAACGGATAGAACCGAAGGACAATAAAAAAGATGTGGCACTGTTAAGGTTAGAAATAGTATGACCACACGCCAAGAAATTATCACCTTCTGCATTACTTTTCTCGCCACCTGCGAGGACTACACATTCGCCGAGATCCCCGGCAAGGACAATACGGCAGTCATGCGGCGAAGGGCAAACAAGAAGTCCTTCGCCCTGATTATGAACCACGACGGGGAGTTGTACCTCAATCTAAAATGCGCTCCGCTCGAAGCGGACTTCCTGCGGCAAGCATTCGAGGGCGTTATACCGGGGCGGCATTTTACTACTGTTCAACTTCAAGGTTTCACCCGTCTCCTAAACTTGACCATGTCACCTCTTTCTTTGTCGGACATCGGTCATGTTATGAGAGCAATTTGAGGTCAATTGACACAGCAACTTGGGGGTGCGGACAAAAATCGCGAGCAGCTACAGCTGGGATATGTAATCATAGAAAAAACGTGAGGTGGAGATATGTATATTTCGAAAGTAATCATCCGCAACTTCAGGGTTTTTGATAGCAATGGTATAACGGCTTCTTTCAAAAAGGGCGTCAATGCTGTTATTGGCGAAAATAATTGTGGTAAATCTGCGTTTATAGACGCATTAAGGCTTGCGTTTTCAACCACTTCATATCGCAAAGAAGTATACTTTAATCTCTCTGATTTTCATACAGACAGCCGAGGAATACGAAGCAACGAGGCTTTCATCGATGTATATCTCGATGAAGTTCCGCCGGATTTATTTGAGATATGGAATCCGGAGGACAATAAAAAAGGTGAATTTCATATTAAATATTTTTCTGTTCAATTGCCGGACGGAAAGGAGAAAATACGTTATCAGATATGGGGCGGCCCTGTTGAGGGGAATAACTTATCGTCTGAAACCCTTGAATCAATTCAAACTACTTACTTGGGTGCGCTAAGAGACGCGGAAAACGAACTAAAACCCGCCCGGTCTGGCAAGCTGGCAAATTTGTTTGGCTCTATAGTAAATACAGACGAAGCAAAAGAGCAGATTCTGGCAGCAGTCAAGTTCGCAAATTCTAAAATTGAAGGGCAGCAGTCTGTAAATCAGCTTCGAAACATTATCAATACTAACCTCTCGGTGCTTGAGCAGGATTTGCTTCGGCAAAAAGTTGGCGTCGGGTTAGTTGAACCAAAATTTGATTCAATTGCCGCTTCATTGAGGGTATGGCTAAGACCTCGCTGGATATACATACGAAACGATAATCCGATACTTCAACAGGTTAGAGGGCTCTATACTGAAGATGAATGGAATCAAGCCACGGATTCTGGTACAGATGGTTTTTTTGTTGACGTTTGGACAACTGAAAGTAAAACCCTTACAGATGAAATCAAAGAAGCGCTATCATCTGAGTTAAGTAAGAAATTTGAGATTATGCAAAATGGTCTCGGCTATAATAATTTACTCTTTATGGCAGCGGTGCTAGGTGATATCGAGGCCGCAACGGTAGAAACGCTGTTCAGCTTACTGCTGGTGGAAGAGCCGGAAGCTCATTTGCATCCCCAACTTCAAGAGCTTGTCCACAGTTTTTTTGAAAAAAACTCAAATAATGATAATGTTCAAGTTATATATACATCACACTCGCCAACGCTTATATCCAGAATCGGTATAGACAAAATCGTTCTGTTGTTCGAAAATAAGCACAGAATTGACTGCTTGTCTCTCTCCGAAAGCAATTTGGACGACAAGGATAAGTATTATTTGGAGAGATTCCTTGACGTAACAAAATCACAAATGCTGTTTGCCAAAGGCATTATATTTGTGGAAGGTATTTGTGAAGCGCTTATCCTTCCGTGCTTAGCAAAAATGATTGATCGCCCGTTTGATAAATATGCTGTAACAGTTGTTAATGTCGATGGAGTTTCCTTTGCGCCTTTTTCAAAATTACTATGCTATGCAAACGACCCGCAAAGGCAAACGATTAAGGCAGCTATAGTAACGGATGATGATCGTTGCACGGACAAGTTAAATCAAGCACATTATATCTCTAAAGATATAGACTATGACTGTTCTCTGGCAGACATAAATGCCGTAGTATCAAAGCTTGGAGCCGGCAGCCCATCTGACAGATATAACAAAATTGCTGAGCTTTGCCATACTGCTCATATAGGTGTTTTTTGCGCTCCCAAAACGCTCGAATATGCTCTTTCTTTATCAGAAGCAAATATTCCATATATGCTCAGCGCTATAATAGACGTCCATCCTCAAGTAGGTAAAACACTATTTAATCAGATCGGTCAACTGACTAATATAAACGCAAAGGCCTCTTGTGTTTGGCTATTTATGCGAGAACGCTCCCAGCAGAAGGCTGAGGTCGCTCAAGCATTGACTAAAAGAATAACCGATAAAAAAATTCTTATAAAAAAGGTCGATGGTTCCTTTGAAGACAGTGACAGCAATTGGGATTTTGCAGTACCGGAATACATTCAAAACGCTATCTTTTCGGTGACGAAGGAGAAAACAGATGGTAACGTTGACTGATGAACAAAATGCCTTTCTGAATGCCGAAGGGAAAGTTGTTTTATGTGCGTGTCCTGGAAGCGGTAAAACTTTTATCGTTGGTAAAAAGCTCATAAAGTATCTTGAAACGTGGCCATATGATTATCGAGGTATAGCGGTTTTGTCTTTTACAAATGTGGCAAGCAAGGAAATACTTCGACAAACAAAGGATTTGGCTGAAACAAAATTTCAAAACATCAGTTTTCCTCACTTCATTGGAACTCTTGATAGTTTTATAAATACGTTTATTTTTCTTCGCTTTGGATATCTGATACATGAAGTCGATAGAAAACGACCCAAAGTTATTTATGAGAATTTTGGACAGCTTTCATTTCCCCAAAAAGAATGCCATTCAAACGGCTGCGTAAGAAATCTGAATTGGTTTCATTGGAGTGATAATGAACTTTTGAAGAACGGCCAGCCTATTTCATGTAACGTTTCAAAAAAACCGTGTGTGACTTTTAAGAAAGTAATGCTAAATAAGGGTTACATGACACAACGAGAAGTCCCAGGTTTATCCTTGCGTCTTCTCAAGAAATATCCTGTTATAGCAAATGAAGTAGCTTATAGATTTCCTGTTATAATAGTCGATGAAGCACAAGACACTTCTCGGGAACAAATGGAAATAATCGAGTTGCTTGCAGAAAGAGGTGCGACTACCCTAGTGATTGTTGGTGATCCGGATCAAGCTATATACGAATGGAGAAATGCAACGCCGGAATATTTCAAAGAAAAATTGACTGATGCCAAGTGGAATTCATTATATCTAACAGCGAATTTTCGCAGTTCTCAGCATATATGCAATGCAACATCTAACTTCTCAGCCGTCTTATCTGGGAAGCAACCTGCAGAAGCAAAAGGCGAACATTCGGATTTTGATACAAAACCAATATTGCTCCAATTAGTTGGTAAAAACAGAAAAGATGATGCGATTAGCTGGTTTAAGCAACTATGCAATAGCAAGGGAATTAATCCTGAAGATGATTCAGTTGCTATATTGACACGCGGAAGAATTCACTCAAATACTGATATTCCTGACCTTTGGCAGACGACTGAAACACACTTACTGGCTTTAGCAACATACCTATGGCACTGTTCATCGCGCAAAGATGCTTATGCCCAGTGCGAGAAGGCTTTGTTTTACATAATGATAGGCGATGCTAACGGATTGTCGGCTGATGATATGAGGCAAGTAATTGAAAATACAATGGAGTATTCAGTATGGAAGCAAAAAGTGATTTCACTACTTTCATCGCTCCCGAAAGCCAACTCCGCCCTGAAGGACTGGAAAAGCTCACTCACCGCAAGAATTGAAGAGTTAAAACAACGGGGAGTTATTTCGATTTCTGAAACACGGAATATTAAAGATATAATAAAGCTTAAAACTCGCGTCAAGGTAGGCCAATCCTTTAGTACGGAATTTCTGGACAGACCTTTGCAGGTGTATTTTGAAAAACGCACAACAAAAGGAGCCGCTCTTTCCTCCGTTCACGGGGTAAAGGGAGAATCATTTGATGCCACACTCCTAATGGTTGAAAGCAGTACAGGCAAAACAATTACGCCTTCACTTCTAAATTCAGGTCAACTTGATGATGAATTAATGCGTATAGCTTATGTCGCAATGACAAGACCTAGAAAGCTGTTGGTAGTATCAATTCCGAAGCAAAAAAGTGTAAATAGTCTTATTAGATTTCCACCTGAGCTGTGGGAATATAAAGAGATATGACAATTCTTTATACTTCACGAGATTTCAAATATGATTCCAAGTTTATTAAATATAATGAATTGGAAGAAATGATTACTTGTGATTTGGACAGTAGTTCCCACCAAACACAATCCGCCTCTGCTGCGCAGATTTTTTGTTTGCGTATGAAAAGGGAAGAGACAATGAATAATCCGTGCCATTTTGAGCTATCGTTCCTGCGAGCGCGTGTGAGGACGGAACAACAACAGTCGTTTACCCGTGAGGATGTCTTGCCTGAGAAATATCGCGAAAAACGTCCCCGTTTGCAGTAGCATTAGCAGCAGCACGCGAAATAACTCCGAATTAGAAGCAGTTGCATTATCCATGGTAAGGATGAGATCTGTGGTTCGCTACTATCTAATATCTATGACTGACGTTTTTGACTGACGTTCAACATGTTAATTGAGCAAATTTGCAAAATAAGTGAGGCAAAACGTGCTATATAAGCGGTTCTTCGTAATAATTGCACATATAAACTGTTAAGAGTAGGGTTCGACTCCCTCCTCCTTCGTGCTAATAAAATGGAAACCAATTCAGTAGCGGGTAATGAGAAAAAACCAGTTAACGAACATGTGCAACGCTGCACTTGTGTCAATTCAAAATAGAGAATGATATCCAATGGTTGTCATTCATTAAATTAGGTTTATAATGACAATAAATGCTGTTTTTGTCATACAATACGAGGAGTTGAAATCATGAAGTGGTATCAAAAGTCTACCGGGATTTTAGTTTTGTTGATCGTATTCTCTCTGTCTCTTTGTGGGATGACAAGCTGCAATACTTCTCCCGCATCAACCTCATCTACAACAAGCACAACCACCAAAGCAGCAGTGACCATGGCAGCTGCGACAAGCTCCACAGAAACCACGATCCGGACAACGACACATAAAGAAACACCCACTCCTGTAGAAACAAAACCATCAACAATAGAAACCGCAGTTTCAACAGAAGTCGCAGTTGAAACAGTGATGCAAACTTCTGCCGGTGGTGTATTACGAGTACACTATCTTGATGTTGGACAAGCTGATTCAGAGTTTATAGAATTGCCGGATGGTAAGACGTTGTTGATCGATGCCGGCAACAAAGGTGATGGATCCAGTGTTGTCAGTTATATTAAAAATCTTGGGTACAGTACAATCGATTATCTTGTGGCTACACATCCCCACGAGGATCATATCGGCGGCATGGCTACCGTAATCAACAGTTTCAATATCGGACAAATCTATATGCCGAAAGTAGCATCTACAACGCAAGCCTTCGAAGGTCTTTTGACTACTATCCAGGACAATTTATATTCAATCAATACAGCTCAAGCTGGCGTACAGATTGCTCCTGGTATTAACATTTTATCTCCAGGTGTGGGCAGCGATTATGGTGATGAATTAAATGATTTGTCGGCTGTTATTTCAATTGTATATGGAAGCAATACCTTTTTGTTTATGGGAGATGCCGGGACGGATCCGGAAAATTCTTTCACGATTGATGCAGATGTTGTCAAGATTTCGCATCATGGTTCTAGAACGGCATATTCAGCTTATTTATATAGTAAACTATCTCCTGCCATTGCGATTATTGACGTTGGAGCAGATAATTCATATGGATTACCAGACGAAGAAGTTATACAAGGTCTTACTGATGTTGGATCAATTATCTACCGAACCGATACGAACGGGACAATTGTTGTGGAATCAGACGGCTCCACGGTAACCACAAAATCAATTGAAAAAACAACACCCGTTGTTCCAGTATCAACGGTAGCAGCAACCACACCTAAGGAAACATCAGCAGCCACCACAGTAGCCGTGACTGAGCCTGCGGCAACATCAGCAGGACCAGTATTGGATTCAGGTACCGGTGAAGTCTACAAAACAGAAACAGGATCAAAGTATCATAATGATGGGTGTAGCTATCTAAGTAAAAGCAGAAAACCGATTAGTTTAGCCGATGCAAAAGCGGAGGGATTAACTCCCTGTAGTAGGTGCAATCCACCACAATAAATGTGAGGTGCAGGAAATGAAGTATATTATTGACAGATTTGAAGGCGATTTTGCAATAGTGGAATTAAGCGACAAGACATTCGTTAATATTCCCAAAGCAGTGATTCCTCCTGAAGCAAAAGAGGGATCAGTCATCGATGTAACGATTGATGAGGACAGTACAGCGGCTCGTACTGAAAAAATCAATAATCTTATGAATGACTTATTCAAATAGAATCATGAAATGCATGAGGAAACGGAATGCAAAATGTAATAGCTAAAATAGTCAACTTCATGCAATACACATATATCGCTTGGAATGCTTTCATGTGGAACTACCACTGCGGCCGAGCAAGACTGCATGATGATCGTATTGCGCGGCTGGATCCGGAGTGGAGAGATAAATGATACTCATTCGAGATAATATATATATTGAAATCTATTATGAGCTTGCATCAGTAACCGTTTGGAATATGATTCAAAATCAGTGGGTTATCTAACTTGTGTTGTCGGGGTCTTTTGTTTTGACATAACGCAAAGCTCAATTGAGTACACCGGTGTGGCGGCGCCAACGATCTGACAAATCAGGTGAGCCTACGCCAATAGTGCCAGTAAAATGTGCAAAACAGATTGAAAAATTCGGAAATAATGACCGTGTAAATGTTGGGAAAATCAATAATGGTACCTGTGTGGTACTTTTCAACATTATTCAACATTTTTTTGACAAGACAAATCCCCTAGAAACCTTACAGCCAGGGCACTGAAAAACTTCTCAGATATTTTATCTGGGGAGTTTTTTAGCATCTGTGACCAGAGTGTTTTTAGCATTGGATTTCTAAATATGTAAAACGAACGATACATCGTGAAATACTTTTCAGAGGTATATTTTGGGGGACAGTTTTGATAAAATTGTACTAAATACATCTTATGCAAAGCGTTGAATTTTTAGAATTCTTACGGAAGAATTAAGAATTATTTATACAGAATGAATTCTATTTTAAAAAGATGTATACTCTAAGTAAGTCTAGACAGTATTAATTCGAAATTCGTTTAATATTATACTTGTTTGATGATTTGGCTTCTGTTATTGTAGATGAATATGTATGTCTAATGTGTAATGTACTGCTGATATATTCAAGTTTAATTTATTTAGTTTTTGCGAAAGAGGGAATCGATATGTACAACGCAATTGATATTGCAATATATATTTTGTATTTCTGCACGGAAATCGACAAGCCAATAACAAATATGAAACTACAAAGTATGATGTATTTCCTGCAGGGGAATGCAATGCAGAGAGAGCGCGAAGAACCTATCTTTGATGAGGATTTTCGCGCAATGCAAATCGGTCCTATAATAGTATCCGTTTATCACGAATTTCGAAAATACACAGCATATGATATTGTGATCGATAAGTTGGATGAAAAGATAAAATCGACAATTTCATATGAAGACAAAGAGTTTATCGATGATATTGTAACGAAACATATTGATTCCACGGCATGGGAACTGGCAGATTTGGCAAGTCAAGGACCATGTAATGTTGTATTTAAAATGTATGGACCAAATTCGAAAATCCCTAAGGCTGTTATTAAAAAGTTTTTCATGATGTATAGGTAAATATATATGATTGAACAAAGTGATCTTCAAAAAGAAAACCAAAAAAATCTTGATGATTTAATAGATCGTCTTAGTGAAAATCAAAACTATCACAAAGAGCGGGACGTTTATGTAAATGATATACGTATGCTCTTAAATATTTTTAAAAATGATTACCAACTAGACAATTCTGAAATATACAGAAAACTGACGCTACTGTTTGAAAAAAATGACAGCAGCGATACTTTGCTTTCTGAAAATCTAAAGATTCTTAAAAATAAAATGGAACAAGTACTAGCTGCTAATTCTCAATATCCCAAACTTGAGGAGATCGTTCAAGGGTTTACAAAGCTAGTCGATTATATTTCTCTTGAAATTAATCGATATCTTTTTTTTCAAAGTCAATTTTCTGCTATGAGATTAGAGTTAAAAAATAATGTACCAAACGAAAGTTATGAAATTCCAACAGAGTGGCAGGTTAGAATTTCTCAATTGGAAAGTGAAAACGAAACAAACAAGACGGTATTAACGGAGGCTGTTGTAACTACGGAAATAGCCAGTAAGACTGCCGAAACGGCTACAAAAGAAGCCGAAATTGCTGGGAACAAGGCAGAATTGGCAAAAGTGAAGGCGGAATTGGCAAGTCGGGAAGCCAAACAAGCATCTGCAACTATTGAAGACAAAATCAATAAAAGCAGTTTGTCTTCAATCACTTCGTTATCTATTTTCTCAGCAGTCATCCTGGCCGTTTCAGGTGGGATTACTTTTGAAGCAGGTGTTTTCAATGGAATTGAAAAAGCGACGCCTTTTAGATTAGTATTTATCGTTGCTTTGACGGGATTTGTTTTGATCAGTGTAGTTTTTATATTGCTTTATATTATTGCTAAAATAACAGGAAGCAATATTGAAACAAATTGCATATACTGGAAAAAATCAGACGATAATAGAAAATGTTTTAAAAAATGTGGTGATGGCGAGTGCATAAGAAATTTCTCTCAAAGAACACTAATATGTAAAACTGTAAACAAATACGCATTAGTTTTTGTGGTTGATGCAATTCTAATTCTGGTTATGTATTATGATTTTTTTCTTTGGGTTATTAATACAGATCGCGGAATTTATAATTCGCTGAGGGTTTTTTTATTTGTAGCTCCGTTTATAATTTTAATAGCAGCTTTTTTTGTTTATAAGGTGTTTTACAATATTCAGTTGAGATATACGAAGGTTTCGCATATCAACAAATTGTTGGCAAATTATTTTGAAAAGCGTGAGGACAATCAATCTGCTTTTTCCGCGTTAGAAAGTAAACCCGATGAAGTAATTTGCAATGTTTTTTTGAATGAGGAGTTATCTGAAAAACAAAAAGAGGAATTATCCGAAAAACAAAAAGAGGAGTTATCCGAAAAACAAAATTTCGAAAATTGTATAAATGACTTTTTGATAGAAAGCACCACTAAAAATTCTTTTACGCAAAAGGAAGTTCAAAGATTCTTGAAAAAGTATGTTTATATGCATTTTCCTCTTAATAATAGAAACTGGCCTACAATCAGTAGAGCTCAGCATCAGAGAAATATTTTTGCGAGAAAATCATACCTCTTACAGATGAAGGGCAATTTGGTAAAGATACAAGAAGATAAAACGTTTAAAATAATTGTTGAGCCAAACATTGAAGATGTTACATAATGCCACCCATTGTCATGCTAAATTTGTAGCGTGAACAATTGTTTGATAAACCTCCATTCATCGTAGCCCTGATTGTTTAAGCGCAGTCGGGTTTTTTTCAATTATTGCCTATATCTTGTATTAGTGAGACAATAGCAATGGGGTATGAGGAGGGGTATATGGACAGCAATTGGGTTAGCATTATTGGAACGCTCGGGGGTGTGGTGATCGGTACTGCTGGAACGACCATTGTTCAAAGATTGGGAAAACTTCGAGTTAACATTAAGTCTGCAACACTTTCATTTTCAGGACTAAAGCCATTATACGAATCGTTCGGTAAACTAAGTTTATCTACTAGACCTGAAACCGGTTGGTTTAATCTCGAGGTACTTATGATTATTTCACGTTCAAGATACCGGCAATTCACGAATTCGATACCAGCGATATTGCTGGTGGATACTGGTAATTGTGAATAGGATACCATTTGTAATTCGTTTTGTGTCCCAGAAAAAAGCGAATGACACAGATTGACAAGTTGACGCGAAGCGGCTTATTTTAAAGCAGACGAGAAAGATAAATATGAATGGACGGCAGTGAAGAAATTTACCCATTCCTTCACTGCCGGAGCCAGATCATTTTTCAAGCCTCAGTTGAGGGTGATTGGACGGAGGGAATGTTGTTTGGATTGTTAATTTGTCGACTCGGCAGCTCTTCCGCCCTGATGTGCATGTAATTCGCGCATGTTGAGATTGCCGGAGAAGACTCTGACTGCATTGTGGACAATTCGATCCATAATGGAATCTGCTAAAATCCCTCCGCCAAGCCTAGCGTGCCAATCTTCAACTTTGTACTGCGTGCAGAAGATTGTTGCGGTTTCATCGTAGCGACGCTCTATCAGTTCAAACAGAAAATGTAGTTCCGCATCGGAAAGGTCGTCCAAAAGCCACTCATCAAGCAATAGCACTTTGTATAGGCTATACTTTTTCAACAATTTGCTTATGCCCTGTGGCTGCACAGCGGCCTCATCACGTTCCATGAGTAAATCCGGAACACGAATATACCTTGTGCGGATTCCCTGCCGGCAAGCCTGCCTTGCAATTGAGCAAGCAAGGTAAGACTTACC
>Ga0209100_1000830_pt1 | contig 23760 bp, 24 predicted proteins | sample lystaG_FD_185480 | JGI IMG/M metagenome (GOLD analysis project Ga0209100, IMG submission 185480) | Glacier valley bacterial and archeal communities from Borup Fiord, Nunavut, Canada, to study Microbial Dark Matter (Phase II) -... | ecosystem: Environmental > Aquatic > Freshwater > Ice > Glacier ...
GGTAACGTTGCCGACCATCGGAAGTGAAGCCGTATTTGACGAGTGCTTCGCTAGCGCAAGAGGGACAGGTGAGTGTGAGCGTCACAACGATAGGCATCAGGTCTCCATTCTATCCTGAGCCACTACCTAGGTGAGCTTGATGGTTCTGACACAAGGAATATTTTATACTCTTCTGAGATGAAATATGAATTGATAGACATCGTTTTCGAGCCACTGGGTAAATTACTAGGATTTGAAATTCGGACCTGGGAAGAATACGACTTAGATGTGGTAGAACTGCCACACTTAGTCAATATACTTAAAAATGCACAAACGGACAAAGAAACCATATCGAAATGGTTGTCAAGAGCCACAGAATTTGTTGAATTTGCATTGAAATCAAACAAAGAACTGTCGATAACAGTCTAAAATGGCTCTTTAGGATAAGTTATTTGAGTACTTCGATAAAACCGTCCTTAACGCTCGAGCGCTCTGAACCCATCTAGTCCTCGAGTTGACAGCGCTCGAGCGGACGCGGTACACTTTTCTCAGATGTCCCAGCTCACCGTCATCGTACTAATTGTAGCTAACTCGAGGAAGCGAGCTTAGCGACGTTGAGATACGTACCAAGCCACTCCCTCGAGACCCACTCGAGGGAGTTTTTCGTTCAGGGCGCATCCTGGCAGCAGGCACGCGCTCGAGCAGCAAGAAGGAGACCTCACCATGAGCGATTATCCCCACCCCAAGAACGGCGCACACGCCCTGTGGCAAACCCTGCTCGAGCACGGGGTAACGACCCTGTTCGGCTACCCCGGCGGGGCCATCATGCCCGTGTACGACGCGCTGACCTCTTACCCCGAGATGCGCCACATTCTGACCCGCCACGAGCAGGGCGCGGCCCACGCTGCCGAGGGCTGGGCCAAAGCGACGGGCAAGGTGGGGGTGTGCCTCGCCACCAGTGGCCCCGGCGCAACCAACCTGGTGACAGGTTTAGCTGACGCCATGCTGGACAGTGTGCCGCTGCTGGCCATCACTGGAAACGTGCCTCGAGCGCTGATTGGCACCGACGCCTTTCAGGAAGCCGACATCACCGGAATCACCATGCCGATTACCAAGCACAATTTTTTGGTTCGCAGCGCGGACGAGCTGCCGGGAATCGTGGCCGAAGCGCTCAAGATTGCCACCACTGGACGCCCCGGCCCGGTCCTGATTGACATTCCCAAGGATGTTCAGCTCGAGGCGTTCACCGGCACGCTGCCCCAGCGCTTTGAAAAGGCCGCGCCTTTGAAGCCTCGAGAGTCGGAAATTCTCGAGGCAGTGCGGATTCTCAAGCAGGCCAAGCAACCGGTGATGATGATGGGCGGCGGTTCGCTCGACGCTTCCAAAGAACTCACCGAACTGGCTCGAGCCTTCAACCTGCCGGTCATCACCACCCTGATGGGCCTGGGCGCGTTTCCAGCCTCGGACCCGCTGTGGTTGGGAATGCCAGGAATGCACGGCTCGGTGGCGGCCAACCGCGCTATCTCCAACGCCGATGTACTGCTGGCCTTCGGAATGCGCTTCGATGACCGCGTGACCGGAAAAATCTCGAGGTTTGCGCCACACGCCACCATCGTTCATGTGGACATTGACTCCGCCGAGATGAGCAAACTGGTGCGCGCCCACGCCACGGTCAAGGCCGACGCGGCGGAAGCAGCCAAGTCCATGCTCGAGCACGCGAGCCGCATGGAGCACCCCGAATGGATTGCCAAGGTGCTCGAGTGGAAGGAGCGCTTTGTTCGCCACACGAGCTGGAGCGCGGGTTACGCCATCAAGGCCATCTGCGACCAGCTCGGCCCTGACGACATTCTCAGCACCGACGTGGGACAGCACCAGATGCTTTCGGCCCAACTGGCCCGCTTCGAGAAGCCGCGCCGCTGGCTCACCTCCGGTGGATTGGGAACCATGGGCTTTGGCTTTCCCGCCGCGATTGGGGCCGCGCTGGCCGACCCTCGAGTGCGGAGCGTGGTCATCGCCGGAGACGGAGGCTTTCAGATGACCGCGCAGGAACTGGCTACGCTGACCCGCTACAAGATTCCGGTCAAAATCGCGGTCATCAACAACAGCTTTCTGGGCATGGTGCGCCAGTGGCAGGAGATGTTTCACGACAACAACTACTCTGAAGTGTACCTGGGCGGCGACAACCCCGATTTTCTCAAACTGGCCGACGCTTACGGCATCAAAGGCGTGCGGGCCAGCAACCCAGAGGAACTCGAGGGCGCAATAAAAGCGTGGCTCGAGTTCGACGGCCCCTGTCTGCTCGAGGCGGTGGTGCCGATGGAGCACGGGGTGTTCCCGATGGTCCCAGCAGGCGCGGCTTTGCAGGACTCGATTGAAGAGCCTCCGGCGGGGGTGAAGGCTTGACGCTCGGCGGCGCTTTCGAGTCGTTCTCGCTCGAGTGATGGGGAGCGGGGGAGCGGGGGAGCCAGCTTCAGCTATTAGCCTGTGCTCGAGCGCCGTTTCCCCCCATCTCCCTCTCTCCCCATCCACTACACCCCCATCCCGAGGACTTATAACCATGAATAACAAAGTCGTCATCAGCGTCATCGTCCGCGACGAACCCCGTGTTCTCACCCGCATCACCAGCATGTTCGCCCGTCGCGGCTTTAACATCTCGAGCCTCAGTGTCGGAAGCACCGAGAAGGTCGGATTCTCGAGAATGACCATCGTGGTCGAGGGCGACGAGCGCACCGTCAATCAGGTGCTCCAGCAGCTCGAGAAGCAACACGACGTGCTCAAGGTCACGGACCATTCGCTCGAGAAGTACGTGGACCGCGAACTGGTGCTGCTCAAGGTGCGCGTGACCCCAGAAAACCGGCTCGAGATTCGCCAGATTGCCGAGGACTTCCGCGCCCGCAACGTGGATGTGGGCCGTCAGAGCTACGTTTTTGAAGTGACCGGGGACGAGGGCAAAATCACCGCCTTCATCGAGAACATGCGGCCCTTCGGCATTCTCGAGACCATGCGGACCGGGCGGGTGGCGCTCACTCGAGGGTCTAACTCCGACATCGCCTCACATGTTTACGGAGACGAGCCTTCGCGTGCGCTCGAGCCAATGCTTGAGCTGGAGTGATAGAAATTTTGTGGGGTCAAATCGAGTCTGTATTCAGCCTTTCAGGGCGTGGAGATTTTGCCCTGATTCTTAAATTCGAGAGTGACCAGCCGATTCGTATCGGGGAAGAAGTCAGAATCGAGCGTCCAGATGGCTCGAGCATTAAAACAACAGTTGCGGGTATTGACGATGGTCGGATTGTCCGTGATGGGGTAGCTCAACCAAATGTAGGGCTTTCTTTTGCCAATCGGAAACTTCGGTTGGCAAAGATAGTTCAGGGGAGCAAGCTTTACGTGGTTGAGGACCTTTAATATGCTCGAGCCAAGCTACCAAATTGTCGTTTACTGGAGCGACCCCGATGGTTGTTTTCTGGCCGAGGTTCCCGAACTCCCCGGTTGTATAGCCGACGGCTCCACTCGAGCGCAAGCCGTGCAGAATGCTGAACAGGTCATCGCAGAGTGGCTCGAGACCGCTCGAGTGCTGAACCGACCCATTCCCGAACCTCGGGGCCGTCTGGCTTTCTCCTGAATGGGGGTCACAGAATACAAGAAGGCTCGAGCCGAAAATTTAGCTCGAGCCTTCTTCGGTTCCGATAACATAACGGGGCATGACCTCACCCACCCACAACCTGCTCTCCCCGCTCGAGCGCTACCCAATCACCCCCGTCCTGCTGGCCCTGTCCGGCGGTGGTGACTCGGTGGGTTTGCTACGGGCGCTGCTCGAGACCGGCGTCAAAGTGGTGGCGGCGCACTTCGACCATTCTCTGCGCGATGAATCCGCTCGAGATGCCCAATTCGTGCGCGACCTGTGCAGGGGCCTGAATGTTTCGCTCGAGCTTGAGCGCACCGACGTGGCCCGAATCGCCCAGTCAAAGGGTTGGGGACTCGAGGAAGCCGCCCGAAAACTGCGTTATGGTTTTCTGGCAAGGGCCGCTAAAAAACACGGCATCCACACCATCCTGACCGCGCACACGCTCGAGGACCAGGCTGAAACGGTGCTGCTGCAACTGCTGCGCGGCACCTCGAAGGCGACGGGAATAGCGTTTAAACGCGGGTCGCTCGAGCGGCCCTGGCTGAAGGTGACTCGAGCCGAGATTCGCACTTACTTGAATTCTCTGAATCAAAACTGGCTCGAGGACGCCAGCAACGCGGACCCCCGGTTCACCCGCAACTGGCTGCGGCTCGAGGTGCTGCCCAGATTGCGCCAGCGTTACCCCAGCGTAGACGACGCGCTGGGCCGTTACGCCCAATTTGCTCGAGAGGACGAGGATTTTCTCGAGCGTTTGCGCGGCGCGGTCACGCCTTACGCAGATTGGCGGCGCGAACCTGCACCGATACAGCGCCGTTTGATTGTTCATGCACTCGAGAAAGCAGGATTTAAAGCTGACTCGGACGGTCTCGAGCGGGTGCGAATTGCGTTTCACAGCCCTAAAGTTCAGCACCTTTCCTTTGCTCACACCTCGAGCGAGTTTAAAACCCTGACCATTCAGGACGGGAAACTCGTGCTCGAGCCGCCCCCATCCAAAAAGCCTGATTTCGAGTATTCCCCGTTATGGACCCTGCGCCACCGCGAGGCTGGAGATATGATGGCGCTCGAGGGCGGGACCTGCAAGCTCTCGGATGTGTTGATAGACAAAAAAATTCCTCGAGAGTGGCGCGACGCCCTCTGGTTGTTGGCCGAAGGAAAACAGGTGCAGTGGCTGGGCGTCGAGCCGCCGCTGTGGGCCAAAGGTCTAGGTTCCAACGTCACGCCGTGGTGGGAAGAGATGGGATACGCGCTCGAGCAAGCCCAGCAAGCCGCGCTCGAGGGGGAAGTTCCGGTGGGGGCGGTGGTGATGCGTGGCACTGAAGTGGTGGGTCGGGGCCGAAATCGCTCGAGGTTTGCGGGCGACATGACCCAACACGCTGAACTCGAAGCCCTGCGTGAGGCCAGTTTGACGGTGGGGCCGTACCTGACCGACTGCACTTTGCTGGTCACGCTCGAGCCGTGTCCAATGTGCCTGGGCGCGGCGCTCGAGTCGCGGGTGGCTCGAGTGGTCTACGGCGCGCCCAACCCCAAAATGGGCGCGCTGGGCGGTGTGGCCGATTTGCTGCGCCACCGCTGGGGTCCCGCGCTCGAGGTAATTCCCGGAGTGCGTAGCGGGGAGGCCGCTGAGTTGCTCGAGCGTTTCTTTGCCAAGGTGCGTGAGGCCAGGGTGCAGGGTGGGTCTACGTGAGAATCTTAATGGATGAAATGAGTGTCTGAAGCTATGCTAAACTCGACTCTGTACCTACTCTCACGTTATTTTAAGGTGTCCCGAGGGTGTGTGGTGGCTATCAAGACTCTGTAGCAAAGCCCTTTTGGCGTTTATCCTCCCACGTTCGCCCTGAGTCTCTAGAAGCGCAGTGTCGGTGAAAAAGGTTCAAGGAGTTTAACCCGATGCAGTATCGTCTCATCTTGCCTGCCCTGGTCATCTTGTGGACTGTCTTGAGCTTTGTGCTCAAGTTTCCTCCCGCAAGCCTCGCACTGACGCCGCTTTTGCTGCTCTACTGGGTCTGGCGCGAGGGCTGGAGCGGCCTTTCTCCGGCGCTGGTGTTGCTGCTGGGTCAGGCGACGGCCTACATTATTTTCTTCAAGACCACCCAGTCGCAGAACATTGTGCTGGGCTGGACCGTGGGCGCGGGTTCGCTGCTGCTGTTTTTACTGGCCTACCTGCGCGCTCAGGATATCCGCGAGAATCTGGTGCAGCGCAAGGCGCTGCGGGCGCTCGAGCTGGGAACCCTGCGCCTGGGGCAGGCGCAAAGCAGCGAGGACGTGATGGCAGCGGGTCTGGACGCGATTCGGGCGCTCGAGCTGGCCCCACACCTGGCTTTTGTGCAACCGTATGAAGGCAAGCTCCGCATCCTGTCGGGTCGGGGTGGCTTTGCCAAATACGAGGGTCGGGCGGTCTCGAGCGCAGGCCGCAACCCACGTCAGACCCAGATTGACAGCCTGATTCGGCACGTCTCGGACAGCATTCCCGAGGCCGTCACCTGGGAGATGCTGGCTTTACTGGTGGGTGGGCACGGCGGTAAAGCGCTGGGCACGGTGTTGGTGGCCCGCGAGAACGGCATCGCCTTCAGCGAATCCGAGCGGGCGCTGCTCAACTCGCTGACCCGCCTCTTCGGCGCGTACTTGGGTCAGGTGAGCAGTCTGCGCGACCTCGAGCGCTCCCACGAAAGTGCCCACATGACGCTGGGTCTGGCCCTCGAGTACCGCGACTACGAAACGCCGGGGCACACCGGACGGGTGGTCGAGATGGCCGAGATTCTGGGTCAGCACCTGGGCTTATCGCTCAGTGAGCGCTCGAGCCTGCGGGCGGGCGCGTACCTGCATGACATCGGCAAGCTGGTTATCGCCGATTCGGTGCTGCTCAAACCCGACACCCTGACCTTCGAGGAGCGCGAGGAGATGGAAAAGCACGCCCTCATCGGCTACGAGCTGCTGGCCAAGCTGGCCTTTGTCCCGCTCGAGGCGCTCGAGGTGGTCAAGTATCACCACGAGCGCTGGGATGGGGGTGGCTACCCGCAGGGCCTGTCCGGCAACGATATTCCTTATCTGGCCCGCATCTTTGGCGTGATTGACCTCTACGACGCGCTGACCCATGTGCGCCCTTACAAGCGCACCTTCACGCCCCCGGAAGCCATCGAGGAAGTCGAGGCCCAGGCGGGTAAGCAGCTCGACCCCTTCGTGGTGGCCGACTTTCTGACCCTGCACAAGGACGGCAAGCTCCAGGTGATAGACCGCGAGATTTTCTCCTTTACCCGACGGGCGACGGAGGTTTGAGGGACGGGGTTTTCGCTCGAGTGCGAACGGGTGAATCCCCCTGTTCTTTTTTCGCTTCAAAAGAGTTTCCCCTTTGTCGAAGCTACGGTATGCACACAAGTGATTCGGGCACAGATTTTAACGAACGATTGCCAAAGGAAGGTGCGTGTAGAACAGTGTTTTCGTAGGGGCAATCCCTTGTGGTTGCCCCTTAGTGCTCGAGCGAGTAGGCCCGGTAGGCGGCCCAGCCCGTGAGGCGGACAGCCCCGATAGGTGGCGTTCTGTCCAAGACGTGCTGAAGTTGGGCTAAGACAGTGCCGTTCTGCTCACTCGAGCGCCCTTACGTCAGAGGTAGGCCAAAATCCTCGGCAATCAGCCGCGCCGTCATCTTGGCTGACATCATCACACTCGGCGTTCCGGCTCCCGGTTGCGCCCCGGCCCCTACCATATAAAGTTTCGAGATGTCCTCGCTGCGGTTGTGTGGTCTGAAAAAGGCCGACTGAATCAGCATCGGCTCGGGTCCGAAGGCGTTGCCCAGATAGCTGTTCAGGGTGTGCTCGAAATAATCCGGCGTGATGAAACTGCTATAAGTCAGGCGCTCGAGCAGGCCGGGAATGTAGCCCTCCACATCGAGAAACTTCAGAATTTTTTGCACGAAGGGTTCCCCGATGAGGTCCCAATCGAGCCTCGAGCCGTTGTGAGGCACCGGAATTAAGGTATAGGCGGCGTGGTGTCCTGCTGGGGCCATGCTGGGGTCGGTCAGGGTGGGCACATGCAAGTACTGCGAGAAATCCTTGGCCAGCACCTTGCTCTTGAAGATGTCCTGAAGCAGCCCCTCGTAGCGCGGCCCTAAAATGATGTTGTGGTGGCGTAAATCCAGCTCGGGGCCATCGGCGCGAAAGCCAAAGTACACCACCACCAGCGACATGCTCTGCTGGGTGAGCTTCACTCGAGCGTCCATCTGCCACAGGCGGTACTCATCAGGGACGAGTTGGCGGTAGGTGTTGGCGTAATCTGCGTTGGAGACCACCAAATCGGCCTCGAGCGTCTCGCCCGATTTGAGCGTGACGCCCCGTGCCAGCCGTTTACCGAAGCGCCCACCGGGTTTTGCGCCGTGCTCGTCGGTGATGATGAGTTTGGACACCTCGGCGTCATAGCGAACCCGGCCACCCAGCTCCTCGAACTTTTGCACGAAACCGCGCACCAGCGCGCCGGTACCGCCCATCGCGTAGTGAATGCCCCAGGTTTTCTCGACAAAGTGAATCATGGCGTAGATGGCGGGCACGCTCAGCGGATTGCCGCCCACTAGCAGGGTCTCGAAGGAAAAGACCTGCTGCATTTTGGGCGACTTGAAATACTTTTTGGTGAAGCTGAACAGCGTCCGCACCGCGTCGAGCTTGAGCAGGTCGGGCACGACTTTGAGCATGGTCGGCAGGTCGCCAAAGTGGGTGTAGCCCAGCTCGAGAAAGCCGCGCTCGAAGATGGCCCGCGCGTCGGTATGAAAGCGCTCGTAGCCCTGCAAATCCTCCGGTGCGAGGGCTTTGATTTGCGCTCGAGTGGACACCGGGTCGCCGTCGTAGTCGAAGTAGGTTTTATCGTCGAAGTAGATGCGGTAAAACGGCGCAATCGGCACGATTTGCACGTATTTGGAGGTGTTCGGTCCCCCGCTGACCCCGCTTCTCACCCTCGAGTTCTCGTCCAGAATGCTCTTGGGAAAGTCCGGCTGACCCAGTTGGGGGTGCCCACGCTCGAGCGCAAACAGCTCCTCGATAAAGTGCGGCACGGTGATGACGGTGGGTCCCATGTCGAAGGTGTAGCCCTCGGCGCGGCGCACGTAGGCGCGGCCCCCCGGTGCGTCGAGCTTCTCGAGAATGGTCGTGTCAAAACCCAGGCTTTGCAGCCGGATGCCCAGGCTCAGGCCCCCGATGCCCGACCCGATGATGATGGCTTTTTTGCCTGTATTGGGGCGAATAGGATTTTTATCCATAGCTAAACTCATAGGGTCAGAGTTTAGCGCTCGAGCCGGAAGGGAAACTCAGCAAAGGTCACAGGCGGGGGACAGAGTGCTCGAGCTGATACCCTCGAGCCAGCACGCGGTAAGCCTCCAACTGAGCCGCTTCCCATTCCTTGGATTGCCCCAGTTCCTGGGCCAGAATCTGGGCCACGCGCGGCTTCGCTGCTGGCTTTGGCGTTGATGAGCAGCGCCCGTGTGCGCCTCGAGAGGACATCTTCCACGGTTCTGGCCTGCTCCTTCTGGGCCGCCCAGCGCACCTCGGCCTCGAGATAGGGCAGGTCGGGGTGCAGGGTTTGACCTGCCCCCTCGAGCGGCATCAGATGCGGCGCGTCTGAGCCGTAGACCTTGAGCGGGTCTTTCGCCGGAGCGTCACTGTAACCGTGCAGCTTGAGTTGCGCCGTGCTGGCGGGTAGGGCCGAGAGTCCAGCCACCTCGAGCGCCTTGTCCACCGCGTCCTGGCCCATCTTGCGGTAGGTGGTCCACTTGCCCCCGGTGATGGTAATTAAGCCGCTTGCGGACACCCTGAGCGTGTGGTCCCTGGAAAGCGCCGCTGTTCCCGCCACGCCCTCGGCCTTGACCAGCGGACGCAGGCCCACGTATACGCTCCGCACGTCGTCCGGGGTGGGGTCGTGCTCGAGGTAGAGCGCGGCGTGCTTGAGGATGAACTCGATTTCCTGCGGCTGGGCGCGCGGCTCGAGGTCTGTCTTTTCCACCGGGGTGTCGGTGGTGCCAATCATCACATGGTCGTGCCAGGGAACGGCGAACAGCACCCGCCCATCCTCGGTGCGCGGCACCATCACCGCGCTGTCTCCCGGCAGGAATTTCTTATCCACCACGATGTGAACACCCTGGCTGGGCGAGAGCATGGCCGCCACCCCCGGCTCGTCCATCTCACGCAGCGCGTCCACAACACCCCGGTGGCGTTGACCACCGCTTTGGCGCGCAGCTCGAGGGCTTCTCCCGTCTCGGAATCGTTAGCAAACACGCCTGCAACCCGGCCCCCAATCTTGACCAATCCGGTCACGGGCGCGTAGTTGAGCGAGGTTCCGCCCAAATCCTCGAGCGTGAGAAGCAGTGCCAGCGCCAGACGTGAGTCGTCGAACTGACCGTCAAAGTACAGCACCCCGCCGCGCAATCCTTCGCTCTCGAGGTTGGGAACCCGCTCGAGAGCGTCTTCTTTACTCAGAAGCTGGGTGCTGCCCAGACCTAATTTCCCGGCCAGCACGTCGTAGAGCTTGAGGCCCACCCCGTAGTAAGGTCCGGCCCACCAGTCGTAAGCCGGAATCACAAAGCCCAGGTCGCGCACCAGATGGGGGGCGTTCTGCCGCAGCAGGCCGCGCTCACGCAAGGCTTCGCGCACCAGTCCGATGTTGCCCTGAGCCAGATAGCGCACCCCGCCGTGAACCAGTTTGGTGCTGCGGCTCGAGGTTCCTTTGGCATAATCAATTGCCTCGAGCAGCAGGACCTTGAGGCCCCGCCCCCCACCACGATGACGTCCCAGCTTGGGGTCTCGCGCAAAGTACTTAAAATATCTTGACGTTTCATGAATACAGTCCTTTCACACGACCGTTTCAAGTTTAGCGTCATGGGATGAGGAGCGACGTACAGAATTCCTGGCATTTGAATGGAACCCGTATCGCAACGAGCTTCTTTCCGGTGGTCCGCGCTCGAGTACCCGACCCCCTCGAGCGCAACACGGCCCAACTCTAAACCCTGGCTAAAGGAAGTCTGAGAATACCCAGAACCTTTATTTCTGCTTCATATATTCTCAAACACGCTGTTTTTTTGAAGGGTTACAATCTCAGAAACCCCCCTCCATCTTTAGACATTTCACATTTTACGAACCTGTCCTGACACAGGGGTTCTCGAACACATGTAAGTCAAAACACTTTGCTGGGTGAGCTTTACCTGAGAGGAAACGGTCTGTTTTCCTATCGAACGCTCAGAGAGTGCCGTTATTGTCTTCCTTAGTTAGGTGTTAGCAGAATCAAAACACCAGAACCCACACCAAAGCCGCCTCGAGCAAGGATTCGGGGCCTTCTGTACAGGTCAGACGCCGCAGGTCGCCGCCCTACATTGAGCGACACTGCCACTGGCTTTTAGTGTCCTGTGCTAAATCATTATGAGGTTCTATGTCTTTAAACGCACTCCGGCGTGGTCTGGCCGCTCTGCTTGGTCTCGGTGCCACTGTTTTCTCTCTCTCGAGCGCTCAAACTCCGGTGCTCCCCGACGCTTCTCTGGCCGAACGCGCCATTGAACCCGCCCCTGCGCCCACAGTTGTACTCACCATTGCTCCTAAACCAGCAGTGCTGGACGCAGTGTCCACAGCACCCTCCAAAGCCAGTGTGACGGTTGCGGCGACTCTGGTTAAGCCCTCGAGCACCCCTGCTGCACCTAGCAAAGTTGTGGCTAAAACAGCCCCGGTGGTCAAGCCCTCGAGCGCGCCTGCTCCCAGCACAATCAATCCCAGCACAATCAATCCCAGTAAAATCAATCCCAGTAAAATCAATAAAATCTCGAGCGTTCAACCCACGCTCAAACCCACCACGACCGTGCGCTATGTGCAAGCCTCGAGCGCCCGCAGCTACGTGGTTCGTTCCACTGCTTACAACAGCACTCCTGGTCAGACCGACGGTTCCCCGCACATCACGGCCACCGGAACCCGGACCCGTTTTGGCGTGGTGGCCCTGTCCCGCGACCTGCTGGGCTTCATTCCTTACGGCAGCCGTATCCGCATTCAGGACCTGAGTGGAACGAGTTATAACCGGATGCTGGCCAACACCGTCTTTATTGTCGAGGACACCATGAACGCCCGGATGTACCGCAAGGTGGACGTGTGGATGGGTACCCGCAGTCAGGCCCTGAACTGGGGCAGCCGCTCGATTCGTATTACGGTCGTCAACTAAAAAACTCGGATTGGCTCGAGCGCAGGAGTTCTTCGGAACTTCCGCGCTTTTTTGGCTCGAGAAGTCTTGGGACCTCCTCGACTGGCCCGGTCTGATAGCATCTCTATAATATGGACAAGAAATCGCTGGTAGGGCTGCTCGAGCGCACCGCTGAGGTGCTCGAGTTGATAGGAGAAAATCCTTTCAAGGTCAAGAATTTTGCAAGTGCGGCCAGGGCGCTCGAGGACGATTCCCGCGACCTGTCCGAACTAGAGAGTGTGCAGTTCGTCGGCATTCCCCGGCTGGGTAAACCCTTAGCCCAGGCCCTGATGGACGCGCTCAAAACCGGAGAGTTTGCTCCGCTGCTCGAGGCGACCAGAGATGTGCCCCCCGGCGTGCTCGAGATGTTTAGTGTGCGTGGAATCGGGGCCAAAAAGATTCGGACCTTGTGGAACGCGGGAATGACCTCGCTCGAGGAACTCAGAGACGCTGCGGTTGCGGGCAAGGTGGCCGCGCTCAAGGGCTTTGGCAAGAAAAGTGAAGTCACCATTCTCGAGAATGTGGAATTTGCCCTCACCAGCGCCACCCGGCATCACCTGTCCAAGGGCATGGAAGTGGCCCAAATCCTGCTCGAGCACCTGGACACGCTGAGTCCTCGCGTGCTCGGCAGCGTGGGGCGCGGCCTCGAGACGGTGGGCGATGTGGACCTCACTGTGACGGCCTCGAGTGAAGACGTGCAGAACGCTTTGGGGCTGCTCTCGCCGCTCGAGCAGCCCAGTCTCGAGCAGCCCAGTCTCGAGCAGGGGAGTTACCCCGCCTGGAGCGGAACACTAAACCGGGTGCGCTTCGAGGTGGCTTACTCGAGCGCGGAGAACCGACCCGTGACCGACGCGCTTTGTTCGGGGTCTGCCTGGGCCGATTTTCTGCTCGAGCGGGCGCGTGGTCAAGGTTTCGAGCTGAGTCTCGAGGGCCTGTTCAAAGGTGGAACCCGAATACAACTCTCGAGTGAAGCCGAGCTGTACAGCGCGCTCGAGCTGCCTAACGTGCCGCTCGAGTACCGGGAAAAGGAGCACCTCGAGCGGGGAATCGAATTTCTTTCCAGCCTACCGACCTCGAGCGAGTTGATAAAAGTTCAGGACATTCGCGGGATGCTGCACGTTCACAGTCAGTATTCCGATGGGGTGGCTACGGTGCGCCAGATGGTCCAGGGGGCGCTCGAGCGAGGTTACGCTTACTTAGGCATGGGAGACCACAGCGTGAGTGCGTTTTACGCCAATGGACTGAGCGTGGAGCGGCTGCGCGCCCAGATGCTCGAGATTGACGCTTTGCGGGCCGAAGGTTTTCCGGTGCTCAAGGGTTCGGAGGTGGACATTTTAGCCGACGGTTCGCTCGATTACCCTGATGAGGTGCTGCGTGAACTCGACTACGTGGTGGCCAGCGTTCACAGCCTGTTTAACCTGTCCAGGGAAGCGCAGACCGAGCGCCTGGTTCGCGCCGTCTCGCACCCACTCGTGACCATTTTGGGTCACGCTACCGGCAGATTGCTGTTGCGCCGCCCCAGTTATGACGTGGATATAGACGCGGTGATGGCAGCGGCAGCGTTGCATAATACGGCCATCGAAATCAATGCCAACCCCTGGCGACTGGATGTGGACTGGAGAACGGCGCTCGAGTGGCGAGACCGGGTGATGTTTTCCATCAACACCGATGCCCATGTGGTGGGTGGCCTGGACGACCTCAAGTACGGCGTGTTGATGGCCCGAAAAGCTGGCCTGACCCCGGCCCTTGTGGTGAACTGCCTGAGTGTGGAGGAATTCAAAACCTTCGCTCGAGGTTGACTTAGGCTCAAGCGATTCTTAGGGTCGCGTTATGAGGTTGCACAGAGCGCTCGAGAAGAAAGCGTGTCGTCCCTGAGTTCGAGGTGGCAAAATCTAAAGGTGGGCGCTCGAGGGAGTATGGGGACGTGCCACAGCGCATTTTTTGCAACAAAGCTTCCAACTCCAGCGCCCACTCGAGCTTTTCACTCTCACGTTGAAGTGGTGTTTCACAGGGTAGCTCACGCAATTTTGGGTATAGCTCACATCTGCGCCGTCTAAAGTTTTCGGCGGAGGAACAGTGCCCAAACCTTTTTCTGCGCTGAGCCGCGCTCTAATCCTTACCTTTCTGGTGGGAGTCGGTGCGGCTCAGGCCCAAACCCACAACGGTGTCCGCTCCTCGAGCGCACTATCCCTCAAACCCGTCACCCTGCGCGTCAAAGCGGGCCAAAGCCTGTGGATTCTGGCCCTTTCGCACGGCATGACCCTGGCCCAAATCGAGAAGCTAAACGGCTTGCGAGGCGATAAAGTCCTGATTGGTCAGCGCATCAAAGTGCTGGTTCGGCAGCCGACAGGTCGCTCGAGTACAGGTCGCTCGGGTGCTGGGGTGACACCTAAAAAGCTCTCCCGACATGCTCGAGCGGTGGCCAAACTCAGTCCCAAAGCGAGGCGTTTGCTCAAAATTCGCTATACCCAGTATCTGGCTCAGCAGCGCCGAGCGCGGGTAGCCGCTTATGCCAAGCAGGCCAAATACCAGAAATATCTGGCGCTGTTATCCCATCAGAGGCGCGTGTTGCAGGCGCGTTACGCCAGACAGGCCAAGTTCGAGAAGTATCAGGCGCTTAAAGACCAGCAGCGCCGAACCTTGCAGGCCCGCTACGCTCAACAGGTCAAGTTTGAAAAGTATCGGGCGCAGCTTCAGGCGCGCCGTGCCGCAGCTCTAAGGCAACAGCTTGCGGCTAAAAACTCGAGAAACCGTTACAACTCCAGCAGTTGGACTGTAGCCAGCCGCTCGAGCAGCACGGTTCGCAAAGCTTCTTTTGGCGGTTCGAGGCTATCCTGGCCTGTTCGCAACTTTCAGCTCACCAGCAACTTTGGCGCTCGAGATTTGTGGATAGAGGGCAGCAATCGGCACACCGGCATCGATTTGGCGGCGGACACCGGAACGCCGATTTACGCTGCCTCGAGCGGAACCGTGACCCAGAGCGGTTACGGCACCTTCGGGGTCAACGTTTACGTCAACGCGGGCAATATGGACCTCATCTATGGCCACATGAGCCGCACCGCCGTGAGTGTGGGCGAATATGTCAACCGGGGCGACCTGCTGGGTTACGTGGGCTGCACCGGGCACTGCACCGGGCCACACCTGCACTTCGAGGTGCGGATAGACGGCACCCCTCGAGACCCGATGGGCTTCATGGGGTGATGAAGGTGTGCTCGAGCATAGGAGTGTTTGAGTTTTCCGGGCCTGTACTCGAGCATTCCCCAACCTTTGCTATAGCGTTTCCCAAAGATACCCAGTTCTTTTCTGGGTACTTTGGTGAGCGGAGCGAATGGGAAAAAGTAGTGTTTCTCGCGGTAACGCAGACTTTGGAGCATAGCGGAAAAGTCTAAGTGTTAGCGGGAAACACTATAAGTGAAGTTGAGTGAGTTCAAACAAGACGGGCGCTTCGGTGTAAGCGCCCGTCTTTATTTTTTCTTCCTGGAAGCTGGCAAATCGGTGGCACATTCGCCCACCCGACTTGGCCCTGTATCATGGTCAAAATGAAGTCCCTCCTTCGCTCGAGCAGGCCCGAAACGGCTTTTGAATTCGAGGAAAAGCCTTCTGGGTCGCCCTTGGTGCAAACCTTGTGGCGAACGCGCAGCGAGCAGGCAGGAAGGTTCACCTCGAGAGCGGTGAGTCACTGTGAGCTGGTGGTCACTCGAGTGGGGGGTCACACCTCGCTGACTGTGCGTGGACCCGAGACTCGAGCCACCGTGGTGGATTGCCCGGAGGATGCCGAGATTTTCGGTATCCAGTTCAAACTGGGCAGTTTTATACCGTCTCTGCCCAACCCGCATCTGGTGGACCGCCACGCCACCCTACCCAACGCCACATCCGATTCCTTCTGGTTGGACGATTCGGTGTGGTCCACACCTACGTTTGAGGACGCAGACCTTTTCGTGGAACGTCTGGTTCGTCACGGGCTGCTGCGGTTTGAACCTAGTGTAAAAGCCGTGCTGCAAGCTGAATTTCATCCCAACTCACTGTCTATACGCTCGGTGCAGCGTCGGTTTGTACAGGCCACGGGTGTCACGCACCGCACCCTGCGTCAAATCGAACGCGCTCGAGCGGCGGCTACCCTGCTCGAGCGCGGAATGTCTATTGCAGACGTGGTTGAGACCCTGAACTTCAGCGACCAACCTCACCTGACCAAAACCCTGAAGCATTTGATTGGACAAACTCCGGCTCGCCTCTCTGCTTCCGGTGAACAGATAACCCCGTATCCTCACCCCTCCAGTGAACTCGAGGATTAGGGTCCAGTAGAAGGTGTCGTTTCAGTACAAGACTATTTTTCGCCTCGCCTTTAAAATGATTTTGTTGGGAACAAAAAAGACGGGATGGTTTATACCAAATCCCACTCGAGGAGATTAGCCATGAGAAAAGTTATCGCAGCGGAATATGTGACCCTGGACGGCGTGATGGAGAATCCCGCCTGGACCGCGCCGTACTGGAGCGACGAACTGGCGGCGATTCAGAGCCAGCTCAATATCGAGAGCGACGCGCTGCTGATGGGGCGCGTGACCTATCAGGAGATGTCTCAGGCGTGGCCCACCATGAAAGATGAAGACGGTTTCGCAGACCGCATGAACACCTTGCCTAAACATGTGGCCTCGAGCACCCTGATTGACCTCGAGTGGAATGCCACCCGCATCGAAGGCGACGTGGCCGAGGACGTTGTGAAGCTTAAGAACGAATCCGGTGGACACCTGCTGATTTACGGTAGTGGCACGCTGGTGCAGTATTTGATGCAGCACAACCTGATAGACGAGTACCGCCTGATGGTCTTCCCCATTGTGGTGGGTCGTGGAAAACGCCTCTTCGGGGAAGGTATCGAGGCTACGCTGGAATTGGTGGAGTCCCAGGCTTTGGCCTCCGGGGTCGTGGTGCAGACTTACAGGCCCGCAGCCCAGTAAGCTCGAGCTATCCACTCGAGGAGAGAGTATGAGAAAAGTCATCGCAGCACAACACCTGACCCTGGACGGCGTGATGGAAGGCACAGAGTGGAAGGTCCCCTATTTGACCAATGAGGGAATGGCGATTGCACACACGCTGCTTTTTGAAAGCGATGCATTGCTGATGGGGCGCGTGACGTATCAATGGCTGTCACAGGCTTGGTTTAAAAGTAAGGATGAAACCGGTTTTGCAGACCGCATGAACAGCCTGCCCAAATTTGTGGCCTCGAGTACCCTGCGCGACCTCGAGTGGAACGCCACCCGCATCGAGGGCGACGTGGCCGAGGGGGTTGCCAAGCTCAAAAACCAATCTGGCGGACACCTGCTGATTTATGGCAGCGCCGCGCTGGTGCAGTATTTGATGCAGCACGGCTTAATTGACGAGTACCGATTAATGATTTATCCGGTGGTGCTGGGCCGGGGCAAGCGCCTTTTTGGTGAAGGTATAACAGCCACCCTGCACCTGCTGGACTCTCGAGCACTGGCCTCCGGGGTCGTGGTGCAAACCTACAAACCCGCAGCCCAGTAAGCTCGAGCTATCCAGTTTTCGAGCGTTGAAAAGCCCCTCCCAAAATTGGGAGGGGCTTTTCTGTTTGGGACGCGCTCGAGCCTAGTTTTCCAACTCTGGCACTACCCGTCGAGCGCCATACCCATGATGTTATAGCCCGCGTCCACAAAGCTGACCTCTCCGGTGATACCGCTGGCCAAGTCACTCAGCAAAAAAAGGCCCAGTTTGCCGGCTTCCTCCTGGGTGGCGTTGCGCTTGAGCGCGGCGGTCTCGGCGGCCTTGGCGAACATGTCGCGGAAGCCCGGAATACTGGTTCCGGCGATGGTCCGCATGGGTCCAGCGCTGATGGCGTTGACCCGGATGTTCTTGGGACCCAGTTCATACGCAAGGTAGCGCACACTGGCCTCGAGCGCGGCTTTGGCGATGCCCATCACGTTGTACTTGGCCACCACCCTTTGACTGGCGTAGTAGGTCAGGGTGACGATGCTCGAGCCACTTCTCAGCAGCGGTTCGGCGTGGCGCGTGACCGAGACCAGGCTGTAGGCCGACACGCCCAGCGCGGTTTGATAGTCCTCGAGCGTGGTGTCCACAAAGCGCCCTTCCATGCTGGCTCGTGGTGCGTAGGCTACGGCGTGAACAATCATGTCCAGGCCGCCCATCTCCGTGCCAATGCGGGCAAACAGGCGCTCGAGGTCGGCATCGTGCGCCACGTCGCACAGCTCGAGCAGGCTCTCAGGGTAATCTTTCACCAGTTTTTCTACGTTGGGCCTCAGCCGCTCACCTTGATAGGAAAAGATGCACTGCGCCCCCGCTTGAAGAAGCTGGTGCGCGATGGCCCAGGCCAGACTGCGCTCGTTGGTGACGCCCATGATGAGGGCTTTTTTGCCGGATAAGTCCAGTGAAATCATGAGCGGCATTATATAGCGTTTCCCGTAAATACCCAGTATTTTTCTGGGTACTTTGGTGAGCGGGCAGGCCCGGAAGGCGGACAGGCCCGCTAGGTGCCGTTCTGTCCAAGACAGTGCCGTTTAGACCAAGACGCCCACGGGGTGCCGTTCTGCTCAAGACGCGGCGAGGCCCGGAAGGTGCCGTTCTCGCCAAGACAGCATCGCGGAAAAGTTGGAGTGTTAGCGGGAAACGCTATAAAGCACCGCTCGAGCGGATTTCTCGAATCTGAACCCACTATCCGTTGGAGGCTCCCACCCAGGTCTCTCCCCATTCCCAGAACTCACAGAACCGAGGCCAGTAGATTAATCGTCACCGCCACCAGTCCGGTTCCGAACACATACGAGAGCAGCGCGTGGCCCATCACCGTGCGGCGCATGGCCCTTGATTCAGGCACAATGTCGGCCACCTGAAAGCACATGCCCATGTTGAGCGAGAAGTAGGCAAAATCGCGGAAATCGGGTTCCTCGTCGTCAGGAAAAGACAGTGCGCCCTGGTGTTCGCCCTCCTGATAATATTTGCGGGCGTAGCGGAAGGTGTAGGTGGTATGAACCAGCAGCCAGGAAGCAAAAATTGCGACCACGCTGAGCAGCAACCGCTCGAGGCTGACTTCTTTGTGTACCCTTGGAAAGATGACCACCACCACCACGGTGCTGATGGCGCTCGAGAGCAGCACCAGTACGCCCACCCAGTGCCCGCCGATGTCCTGACGGGTGGCACTTTTGCGGGTGTAGTCGGTGTCGGCAGACAAAATGGCCCACCACGACAGGCCCAGCAGGGTCAGTGCCGCCGAGTCCCAGGCGTAGAGCAGGCGGCGCTCGACCGAAACGGGAAGCAGAAGGAAGAACGCCAGACCCACGATGAGCGCCGCACTCAGGCGCAAACGCGGATAGTCAAAGTCGTCAAAACGGGTGAAGCGGAGGTTCATCCCCCCATTAGACTCGACTACGGACTTGGCGGCCTTGATGAAGGGTTTAACTCGAGCAGCTTGGCGCGGTAGACCCTCTGCCCTCGAGCCTCAAACCGCCGGGGTAAAAATTAGCGAATTTTCCCCTCGAGCGCTCAGAATCGGTACCACCGTGGACTGGCTCACCTCGGCGCAGAAGTTGAGGTCCGCGCCCAGTCCCACCTTCTCGAGCGCCTGAGCCGCCGTACTGGCTGCCAAAAACTCGATGGGGTCGCCCGCGCTGCGCCGCACGGTGAGCGCCACCCGCGCGCCATCGTCCAGGCTGATGTCGCCCATCGAGAGCAGGTACTCGCACAGCACCCCAGCGGTGTAGATGTCGTCAATGCCAGCTCGACCACTGACCCCGGCGCACACCAGCGCGATTTCCTCGACCGCCAGGGCGCGGGCGCGGCGTGCGGCGGCGTGCGCGTTGCGTAAACTGGCTAGCAGCACGTTTTTCCCGCTTTCGGCAGCAATCCAGGCCGCTCCAGTGCCGTTGGTGGTGTTCATCACTACAATTTTATGGTCAAAGCGCTGACCACTGGCCTCGAGCGGGCTGTTTCCCAAATCGAAATCCGGCAGCGGTAGACCGGAGCGCTCACCGGCCAGCAGCACGTTCTCGCCCCGCGCGGCCAGCGCACTCTCGATGTCGCGTACAAAATGCAGCTCGAGCGCCCCGTTCTCGAGGTAGACCCCGGCGGTGGTGGTGGCCCGTACCACGTCAATGACCACCACGGTGTCCGAATAGTCACCGTAAGGAGTTAAATCCACGCGCAGGCGCATTAAACTGTCTCCAACAGGGCCAGTCTGAGGTCGGTCAGGTTCTGCCGGATTTGACCGTTCCCGAACACGCTCGAGCCAGCTACGAACACGTTTGCCCCGGCTTCTTTGGCCCGTACAATCGTCTCGAGGGTGATTCCGCCATCCACCTGCAAGTCGCAGGCCGGGTTTTCTCGGTCAATCCAGCCCCGCACGGTCCGCAGGCGCTCGAGCGCGTTTTCAATAAACTTTTGCCCACCGAAGCCGGGGTTCACCGACATGATGAGCACCAGGTCCACATCTGTCAGCACCGGTTGCAAAAACTCGAGCGGAGTTCCCGGATTGAGCACCACGCCCGCCTTCAGACCCAGGTCCTTGATGTGCTGAACCGCGCGGTGCAGGTGATTTGTGGCTTCGGCGTGAACGGTGAGACTCGTGGCCCCGGCTCGAGCAAAGCTTTCAAAGAATCTCTCGGGCTGGTCAATCATCAGGTGAACGTCGAGGGACAGGGCTGTGACCTTCTTACAGACCTCCACCATCAGCGGACCAAAAGAGATGTTGGGCACGAAATGCCCGTCCATCACGTCAATGTGAATCAGGTCGGCCCCGCCCGTATCGGCCTCGAGCACCTGCTCTCCCAGACGGGCGAAATCGGCGGCAAGGATGCTGGGGGCCAGTTTGAGTTTCGGCTGAGAATGCACGGGTTATTGTAACAGATAGGATTTGTGAGGACGTCGGGAGGGGAAGAGCGGCTTACGCCGTTCAGCAAACGTCGAACGTCGAACGTCTGGGACGCACTGGACGTTCGACGTTCGACGTTTGCCTTTCCGAAGGAAAGCAGGCGTTACCCCGTCACCCGGTTTGCAAGCGATTGAGGTCCGCTCGAGTGTTCACGTTCAGGAACACCCTTTCTTGTATTCCGGCCTCGAGCAGAGTGTTCCAGCCGACGTACTGGGTTTTGATTGCCTCCAGAAGATGCACCATCTTGAAATCGTCGCCCTCGAGCCACTTTTTGACAACCTTCAAGCTCGAGCGGTGATAAAGCGCCGCCAGCGGTTGGGGTCTCCCTCGAGCGTCCAGCGGAATGAGGGCTTGTGCTCGAGAATCTATCGCCATCAGGGCGGTCCACAGCTCTCGAGAAAGTAGGGGCATATCCACCGCCACATACGCAATCCAGTCGGTTTTGGAGTGCTCGAGCGCCGCTTCCAGACCCGACAGCGGACCGCAGCCGGGGTGCAGGTCTGAAATGACCTTCCAACCCTCGAGCGCGTATTTTCCTTCTGGGGCGACGAGCAACTTGTGAGCGCAGAACTCGAGCGAATCGGCCACCCGTTGCAAAAGTGTTCGGCCCTCGAGCGTGGCCAGCGCCTTGTCGGATTCAAAACGGCTCGAGCGCCCCCCGGCGGTGATGGCGGCGGTGAGCGTCATAGCGACTGTCCGGCACGCTCGAGCCACTCGAGGACGACCTGCTCGGACGCTGGCGAAGTACACACGAAGCTGCGGTTCTCGAGCATCCAGAAGTGCAGAAAGCGGGCTACAAAAACCACCTGACCGGACTCGAGCGGATATTGACGCAAAAATTCGGACGCACTCGAGCGGGTTAAGGCAAAAAGCGTCGAATCCAGAACCGTTGAACTCGAGAGTGGATGCTCGAGGCCATGCCGCATGAAGGCCGGAAGGAGAAATTGAAAACCTGCACGGTCCGTGAAGCACAAGGCGGTGGGCGCAGACTCGAGCACCGGGTCAGGAATCTCCTGCCAGCGCTGCTCCACGTCTCGAGCGCGGGCCGCTTGTGGGTCGGTGTAGTAGTCCATTGCGTCCGCTTCTCGAGGCCCTATTCCTGCGCCCTTGAGCACGCTGCCAAACGCACGCTCGAGTTGGGACAGCAGCTCGAGCCGCTTGTGTTCATCAAAAACCCAGGCCATACCTTCAGCCTTTTTCGGGCCGCAGCAACGGAAACAGCAACACGTCGCGGATGCTTTCCTTGTCGGCCAGCAACATGGTCAGGCGGTCAATGCCGATGCCCAGCCCCCCGGCGGGCGGCATTCCATACTCGAGGGCCAGCAAAAAGTCCTCGTCTTGCTCGTGTGCTTCGTCGTCTCCGGCGTCCCTTCTGGCCGATTGACGCTCGAACCTCGAGCGCTGAATGAGCGCATCATTGAGTTCCGAAAAGGCATTGGCCAGCTCGAAACCCATCGCAAACAGCTCGAAGCGCTCAGTGACACCCGGTCTCGAGCGGTGTTCCTTGGCTAAGGGCGAGATGACGGTGGGATGGTGCATCACGAAGGTCGGGTTGATGAGCAGCGGCTCGACGTACTGACCAAAGAGTTTATCGAGCAGCTTGTAATCCGGTACTTTTTTCCACTGCGGGTAGCGGGCGTCGCAGAACTTGCGTAATCGCTCGAGGTCCAGCGGGTCAAAATCCAGCTCTGGGACGTGAGTTTGCAGTGAATCGAGGTAGTCAATCCGAGCGAAGGGACGAGTCCAGTTGACCGTCTGACCGTAGATTTCAAACTCGGGTCCACCCTTGATTTCCAGGGCCAGGGTGCTGAACAAACTCTGGGTCAGCTCGAGGATGACTTCGTAATCCACATACGCCTGATACAGCTCGAGCATGGTGAATTCGGGGTTGTGGGTCTGGTCCACGCCCTCGTTGCGGTACACCCGGCCAATCTCGTAGACCTTCTCGAAGCCGCCCACCAGCAATCTCTTGAGGTGCAGCTCGAGCGCGATTCGCATATAAAATTTGTGGTCGAGTGCGTTGTGGTGGGTTTCGAAGGGTTTGGCCTCGGTGCCGCCCGCGATGGCTTGTAGGGTGGGGCCTTCGACCTCCATAAAGCCCTTGGCGTCCAGAAAAGTGCGAATCTGGCGCAATATGCTCGAGCGCAATTTGAAGGTCTCGCGCACCTCGGGGTTCACAATCAAGTCGAGGTAGCGCTGCCTCGAGCGGAGTTCAGGGTCTTTCAGGCCGTGAAACTTGTCTGGGAGCGGGTGCAGCGACTTGACCAGCGGGGTGAACTCGGTGACATGTAAGGTGAGCTGTCCAGTCTTGGTGACGAAGGGAAAACCTTTGACGCCGACGACATCACCCAAATCGAGGTGTGAAACGGCATCAAAGCGCTCGAGGTCCTTCTTGCTGAGGTAGATTTGGATTTTACCCGCCTCGTCTTGCAGGTCGGCAAAAGCGGCCTTGCCCATGTTGCGAATCAGCATCAGGCGGCCTGCTAAGGCGAAAATTTGCTCGGGCCAGCTCGAGCCGGGTTCTCCGGTGTGTGCTGCCAAAACCTCGGCGCTCGAGGCGGTTTTAGGGTAGCTGTAAGGGTGGGCTGGAAACCCTAGGCTCTCGAGGGCGGCGAGGTTATGGAGTCGGGCCTGAGTTTGTTCGTGCAGTTCGCGGTCTTGAGACATTGAGGGCCAGTGTAGCAAAAGGGAGGGGTACGGGGCGACTTTTGCGCTCGAGCGGAGGTTTCAGAGACGCTGTGTCGTGGTTAGGGAAAAAGAAATGGGCCTCGAGCGGATTTGCTCAAGGCCGAAGGGTTGGGTATTTTGCTCGAGGGTCAGGCGGTTTTGAGAAGTTTTTCGGCCTGTCGAGCCTGATGCAGGGCCATGACCGTGCGGGTGATGAAAACCGTTTGCACTTGGTCAATCTGAGACATCTCGTCAAATCCACCATCAATAGCCATGGTGCCGCCTGGTTTCATCTCGAGGGTAAAAATACGCTTTTCACCGCCATCCATCAAGCAGCCTACTTGGTAATGAAACTCGTCCACAATATCTATAGTCCAGGGAATCATAGGGTCTCCTGCCAGAGGGCGAGTCC